>FWPU01010967.1_pt1 | contig 13027 bp, 13 predicted proteins | sample 2228361 | NCBI WGS metagenome assembly FWPU01 (sample SAMEA103939777, study PRJEB20133) | metagenome | reverse complement strand
GCCTATCCGAAAAGTGTAGCGCAGGCATCCTGCCTGCCCGCCGACAGGATGTCGGCGCTACTTTTCGGATAGGCTCTAAGACACCGAATTCGATTCGGTGGCAGATTCGGGGGCAGCAGGGCGGCAAATTCCGCGTAATGCACCCCCTCACTCCCTCTCACCTCCGCACCACCACCCGCCGCACGTAAAACTCCTTCGCGCCTACGGCGATGCGGAAATCGGCGTCGGAGTTCTGCGAGTTGGCAAAGCGCGCGCCGCGCAGGACGAAGCGCGCGGTTTTCCAGGTCTGACTGCCTTGAAGAGTCACCGTTTCGGCGCAGCGTTTGTAGGCGCCGCTGAGGGTCGCCATCGGGTCGTGGCTGTCGTATTCGAGCGTGAAACTGCCCTCCGTGCCGTCGAAGTATTCCACCTCCACCGTCACGTCCATCGCATCCGCCCACTTGAAGGTGTCGTCAATGATGAAGTAAACGTAGCGCGCCGGGAATCGCGTCGGCTGGGCGGCGCGACATTCTTTGCCGCCCGCCACCGCCGCCGCCGTCACGCCGTCGCCGCTTTCGACCAGTCGCAGTCCGTTTTCCTGATTCTGTTTGCCGAGCGTCACTTCGACCGACTGCGCGCCCGTGTATTTGCCCTGCGGGCGCGGTGGTATCACGCCCTGCTTGAAGAGGTCCACATACTTGCGCGTCAGGTTGATGTATTGCCGCCCGTATTCTTTCGACTCGGCGATGTCGGTGCCTTCGTGGAACTCGTTCCACGTCTCGACGGCGACGATGTGGGGGTTGCGGCGCAGGATTTTCAGCCAGCCGTTTTCGTAGAACTTGCCGCCCTCGCGCGGGACGACGAGTGGCTGACGTCCCGGCACGTTGGTATGGTCGTAGCCCGGTCCGACTTCGGCGACGCCGTGCACGCTGGGACGAATCGCGCCGCCCCAGGCGTAGACGTTGTCCGCCTGCACGCGCCACGACACCTCGCGCACGATGTAGGGCACGCGCCCGCCGAAGTCCTTGGCGAACTGCTCGCGCACGTAGTCAATGCAACTCTGGTCGTGCGCCTTCGCAAACGCGGCTGAGTAGAGAACGACGACGGGCTTGTCATCCATCATCGCCCACAGGCGCGGCGGGATGAGCGAGAAGAAGTCGCGGATGCTGGCGTAGAACCAGCGCTTGCCGAAGTCGGTGGTCAGGTCAACGTGCTCACGCCAAGTGTTGTGCCGCAGCGTGCTGGTGTCGTAGAACAACCCAATGCGCGGCGGCTGCTTGCCTTCCTTGAGAAGCTCCTCGGCGGCTTGCACCATCGGCTTCAGCCCGGCGAAACTCCAGTGGAGGTGGGCGTTCGGTTCATGCTCCGACGGCGCGCCCCAGTAGACGGGCAGCGCGACATCAATCCCCGCCGCCATCATGTCGCTCAGTTGCGTCTTGTGCCAGCGCGCCGACTTGTAGGAGAAGTCCTCCAGCGTCGCGGGATGCGTCGTCAGCGCGTCGCTGCCATCGCCGTTGACGATGTGCGCCTTGCTGTAGATGTCATACCAGTAGAAGTAGTAGGTCATCACCACGCGGTCGCTGCTGCGGAACGACTTCGCCTGCGCGAAGTCGGACGGCTTGAGGTTGACGTAAGGACCAATCGGCGGTGGAATCTCCCGCTGCGCTTCCAACATGACAGCACCTCCGAAAATACAGGCAAGGCTTAATGTCACTGCGAATCTCATTTTATCCTTCCTCCTGATGTGTCGCGGTCTCCCGACCGCGACACAGGGTTTGACCGCAGGTCTCAAATACGGGAGACCTGCGGTCAAGCATTTCGGCGCGGTCAGGAGACCGCTGCCGAGCGTTACTCCACGCCCATCCGCTTCGCCCAGTCGTTCAGCGCCATGCCTTCGCTGATGTTGCTGATGCCCGCCTTGCGCGCAATCGCAAGGAAGCGTTTAATCAAGTCGGTGCGGGCGTCGCCGGTGACGCGGTTGGTCTCTATCTTCACATACCAGACCGGCAGCCGCGCCACTTGCACGCGGAAGCGCACGTCGTCGTTGTCCGCTAACTTTTCCGCTTCGTCGAAGATGCGCTCTGCGCCGTTCAGCATCTCGTCGGTCAGGTAGGGGGCGGTGGGCGGGTTGAAGATGTGTGCATGAAAGCCCTGCTCGTGCACCGCTTTGTGCGAGAGGTTCAGATATTCGCGGATTTTGTCGGCGGCTTTGCCATAGTAGCCGCGCAGGAAGTCGTTGACGTGCTGCTCCACGTTCGTGTCGGGATTCCACAGGAGTTTCGCCAGCACGTAAGCCCGCAGCGGTTCCATCTCCCCGCCGCCGCCCCCCGAATAGTTGCCCTGCTCAAACAAACCCTTGACTCCGTGCCGCACAAAGAACTGCACGTTGGCTTGCAGCGCGTCGAAGTTGGGGAAGGGCTGTTGGTAGTGGGCGAAGTTGGTCGTGTAGTCCCAGACGTAGAGCAGCGGCGCGACCGTTTGCCACGCCATGATATCGCCTGCGAAGCGGCTGTTTTCGTTGGACGGGCACGTGCCCAGCGGGTGCGCGAAACAGCACTCAATCGAACACAACCGCACAATGACGTTGCGGCGCGGGCGAATCGTTTTCGGCGGCTTGCGGGTGTATTGGTAGGCGAGCGTGTCAATGCGAATGTTGGGGTAGTCCTTCTCAATCGCTTCCGCCACCTGATTGACGAAGCGCAGCAGCGACGCGCACGGGCTGCCTTCCGCGTCGTCCAACGATTTGCAGTCGGGACACTGGCAGTAGTTGAAGGTGTCGTTCTGCGAGACGCTGATGATGCTCGCTTCGGGATGCTCTCGAATCCACTTCTTCACGTTGTCAATCGCAATCCTCAGCACGTCGGGGTTGGACAGACAGCGCTGCACGTAGCCGCTCTTCCGCTGACCGCCGATGAGGGGAAAGTATTCGGGGTGGTCTTTGTAAAGGTCGGGCGGAATGAGCATGTCGAAACTATGCACGAACGGGAAGTAAACGACCTTGCGCCCGCCGTGCTTTTCCTTCAGGTCGTAGTGGTTGCCGTTTTGCCGATGTCGCGCCGCAAAGTCCGCGTTGCGCATCATCCCCCGCCAGAACACCTCGCGGTATTCCAGTGCAGGCACTTGCGTTTCGTTCAGCGTCGGCAGCGACACGCGGCTGAGTTTGGGCACGGATTCGACTTCCGGCGTGAACCAGCGCACGCCCAACTTTTCTTCGAGCAGGGCATAAACGCCGTAAAGTGTCCCGCGCGGCTTGCCGCCCGCGATGAGGAGATGACCATTGTGCGTGCGCAGCACAAATCCGTCCGTGCCCAACGCATTGAAGTCAATCATCGGATGCAACTGCCACAAGTGCGCGTTGTCGCCCAAGATGATTTCGCGTTCGCCCATCGGCTCCTTGTCGGTCACAATCGGCAACTTCGCGCCACTGATGCGCTCAAGGTATTGCTGCAACTCCTCGGCGGCATAGCGCTCCGACGGAATCGCGTCAGCGGCAACGACGATGCGGTAACTACTCTGTCCTTTGTTGGCAAGAGTGATGTCTGCCATCGCGTTTCCTCCTATTGTGAGAATCAACAGTAGAGCAAGAAACCAAGTCCTCATCCTTCCACCTCTTGAGAATCGTCGTCGTGCTCGTCGTCGTCCTCGTAATCGGTCGTTTCGTTATTATTCTGTCCCAAATCTAAAACGACCGATTACGAGGACGAGGACGACGACGAGGACGATGTTCACCGGGTGCATTACGTAAAATTTGCAACCCTGTTGCCGCCGAATCGAATTCGGCGTCTACAACGGCTGGAAAGCCTGCTCAAAGCAGGCTGAAGCGGAAACGAGTCTGCTTCAGCAGACTTCTGTCCAGGCGTTTTAGACACCGAATTCGATTCGGTGGCAGATTCGGTGGCAACAGGGCAGCAAATTCTGCGTAATGCACCCATGTTCACCTTGCATTCCTATGCGTCTCTTCCAGCCTCGCGTTCACCTGCGTCATGCGTTCGACCAACACCTGCCACGGTTCGTCTTTGATGTTGACCAGACCGTAGTTGCTGTTCTCGCCGTCGAAGCGCCCTTCGGCGGGTTCGTCGCAGTATTCAAACCAGTGGAAGCCGACCATGAACGGCATCTGCGCCAGCGCGGTCACGAACTTGTCGAAATGCTCGGCGCGGTCTTGTTGAGTCGGGACGGGTCGCCCCGCGCCCTTCGTGTTGGGCAAGCCGGAGTCCATCGCCTTGAAAGAGAACTCGGTCAGCATGACCGGCTTGCCGGTCACGCGATGGACGATCGCCAGCGTGTCGGCGGGCGGTGTGAAGTTGTAGGTGTGGAACGATACCACGTCCACGAACTCACCTGCCGCTCTCACAACTTCCTCGGATGGAAAGAACGCGAAGCGACAGCCTAAAACCATGTGGTTCGGGTCGGCGGTTTTGATGGCGTCGCGGCACACCTTGAAGTAAGCGCGGGCGTATTCGCGCTGAAACTCGCGCTGCATCGCTTTCGCGGCATCGCTGTCCATCGGCAGCGTTGTGAGTGACGAGAGTTCATCGAAATCCTTCACCTGCGTGCCCCACGCCTGATTGAAAGATTCGATGGTGTTGTGGCGGGCGCGCATCAGCCGCAAGGCGACTTGCTTGCCCGGCGCGTCAGGCGACATGGAAATGAATTCTTCCAGCAACGATTTCTTGGAACGCCAGTCCGCGCCCCAGCGCAGTTCGTTGTCGGTGAAGTAACCCAGCAGAAATGGGTCGCGGGCGAGCAGCGCGCAAAGTTTCTTTGCCTGCTCTCTCACGACCTGCTCAAACTTGGGCGAGAAAACGTCGGCGACTCCGCCTTTCAGCCAATCCGCCCCCGCGCTCGCAGCAAGGTTGAGGATGACGGTGTAAGCCATGTGCCGCTTGAACATCTCCCCGCTCGACCACGCGCCGACGGTGTTGAAGCCCCAACCCTTCAAACGCTGCGCCGTCGCTTCCGCCCACTTCTGCGCCGAGCCGTATTTCGCCGCCGTCACGCGCGCATAAGGCGAGTAGCCCAACGCGGGCGCGTGGTCCGCCGTGTAACTGACGTGGTTCACGCCTTTGGAAAAGAAGGCGTTGCCGTCGGGCGTGATGAGCCACCACACGCCGCCGATTTTCTCGGCGTGAAAGAACCCCGTCGCCTTGCCGCGCACGCCACCCCACCCGCCGAAGCGGTCGCGCTGTTCGGCGGCGTCAACTGCCATGCACGTCGTCAGAAGGAGCATGATAAACACCTGCCATCGCATTGCGTATCACCTTTTCTTGTGTTGAGGTTTCTCATCCTTCGGCGGGTGCCAACCCGCCCTCACCCAGTTCTTTCGGGCGCGCACCATGTCCTCGTGGTTCATCTGTAATGCTTCCACCGTTGCTCGCCCGCAGGCTGTCAAACCGACGATGCGCGTTCCATCATCACTCCACTGAAAGTGCTGTGCCCACCGTTGGCGGCGCGGATGAAACAACCGCGCTTGTGTGTTCGTCTTGGGGTCGCGCGCCTGAGTTCGGCTGCCCTTGTAAGTGTTACACCGCACGCACGCCAAGCACAAGTTGCCTTCCTCCGTTGCTCCACTCTTCACTCTCGGAAGGATATGGTCAACCGTCATCCAGATGCCCGTCGGGTCCGCAGGACTCAGGCAATACTCACAGCGTCGTCTGGCGCGCGCCGTCACAAGTCGCTTGAGACGCGCAGGAATCTTCGTCGCGCTCATGAACGCACTCTTCTCCCCCGCTGCAATTCTTCAAGCGTCGGTATCCTGTGACCGCGCTGCTTCAGAAGCACGTAAGCCTCGGACTTGACGACGGTTAAATGAGTCTCTTCTTCGACGAGTTGCTCCAATTCTTTCTGCTCTCTCTCGGTCAATTCGTCCCCAAACTCGTGTTTGTTTATCAACCGCTTCAAGCGGCGCATCTTTGCAGGCGGCAGTTGACTCTCGGCAATCTGCCACAGTTCCTCATCGCTCTTCTCCGCGAGGGCGCGCAGTGCGGTGTCCAAAGATGAGGGAACTTCTTCCGACAGCGCTGCAGCGCAGAGGGTCTCCTCCGCAATTTTACTGACGGATTTCTTCTGCGCCTTTGCCCAGCGGCGAAGGGCTTCATACACCCTGTCAGGAAGCATGACCGTAATTTGGTGTTCCATACGCATCACCTTTCTAAAACCAACACCCAATCCTGAAAAATCGGCTGTCGCGGCAGCGGCAAACGCCAGTCGCCGTTCGCATCGGGCGTGACCGCGCCGAGGTCAATTTCCCTCGCGTTTGTCGGATTCCACAGGAAAGCGCGGTAATTCGCGCCGGCTTCAATGCCCTTCACGACGGGCAGCGAGCCGGGGCTGGGAATGAACACGATGCGCACCGCGCCGGGGATGCCGCCCGCGTAGGGGCGAACGTAATTCTGCGCGTCCCAATGTGGTTCCACCCATTCGGGGTGCGGCTCAAACCGCCACCACTCATAGCGTTCCAGTAATCGTTTTGCCAGCCCCAGATGTTCCGAGCCGGGCAATTGATAGGCGTCCTCCCACGCCGTATCGCCCCACGACATCCCGTGCGGCGATGCGCCGTAAGGTTGGTCGCGCCGATTCACTTGCCAGATACCGTTCGCGCCGTAGGTGTGCCCGCACGCGCCGCTCAACACGCACGCCCAGAACATGAACCGCTGAACCTCCTGCCGACACGCTTCGCCGATGCCCTCGTAGCAGACTTCGCCGTTGATGACGGGGAGGCGCGGCTCGCGGGCGTAAGACTCCGTGACCCGCCGCACGGTGTTGGGAATACTGGTTCGGTCGCCGTGCCCGGTCTGAAGCATGTCAATGTCCAGCAGCGAAGCGTCTTCCACCTGATGGCGCGCGGCGTCAGTGGGGTGAATGGTGAGGGGGTGATGATAGGGATCAATCTGCCGCACGTAAGCGGCTAACTCCGTCCATCCAACCTTCTGCAATGCCGCGTCCCCTTCCCTGTCCGCGGCAAGGTAGTAAGGCATCGCGCCCTCGCCCGCCAGACACCAGACAACGGGATACGCGCCCCAGCGGGCGATGAGGTAACGCCAGTGCTGCTTCATCTTCTCCACGCCCAGCCACGGCAGGTAGTAGCCCCAGCAGCCGACGATGCACGGAACGAGACCGGAGCGCACCAGCCACTCAATCCGCAAATCCGCCATGTCGAAGTAAGCGGGATTGATGCGGCGCCAATTCTCCGCCCACGGGAACCCTGCCTCGTTCGCGCCGCGCGGGTCGAAGGCAGGCATGTCAGGGTAGAGACCGGCGACGATTTGAATGACCGTGAACCCTTTCCGCACGCGGTCGGCGGTGAGCAACTGAAAATCGCCGGGAAATCTCAACCGCTGGCACAGCCCCATCCACCACGTATCACCCAACCAAAAAAACGGTGTTCCATCGCGGTGTTCCAGATACCGCCGATTTTCCGCAACGCGCAGCGGACCGTGTTTGAGCAGCGAGTTGTCGCCGCTGTGGCGCAATCTATCAGATTGCTCCGTATCACGCAATCTGATAGATTGCGCTACATACAGCGCGACTTCAAGCACGCCTTCTCGTCCGTGCAAGTCAGAATTATCCGCGTCCGAACAAACCGTGCGGAAGCGATGCGTCCCCACTTGCGTTGCCGCATACCGCACCCGCCAGACGTTCTCCCCCGCCCAAAACGCGGGAACGGTTTGCGTCTCGCCATTAGGACAGGTGAACACCACATCCAGCGTCACGTCGTTGAACGGGTCATGGTAGGTTTTGCCCGACGCAAACGACCACTCAGTCATGCAGTTTTGAAGGGCGTGATACATTGGGATTTTCTCTGCTAACGAATGGGAAACGAATTCACGAATGACCCACGCCTTGCACCAAATTCGCTCCCTATTCGTTGGCCGTCACTCGCGGCAGCCTCTGCTCATGTCGGCTAAGGAATCGGCAAACCCAAGGCGCGCAAGTGCTGCTTGATGCGCTCCAACTCATCAGTGCGCAGACGTTTGGCGATTCCACGATAGACCGGCATCTGAAAAAGACTGTAATGCTCCTCATAGCGGGCGTCGCGGCTTAAATCGTAGAGCAACTGGTAGTCGGCGTAAACCGCTCCCAAGTCAGATTGCACAAAGGCGAACCGCCCGACATGGTCGGTATAAGGCACGAAACCGTTTCTGTCGAGCGCGTATGCGTCAATGGAGTGGACGGCTTCGTAGAACGTGAGCGTAATGTGCCAGTCCACGAAGTCCGTCGTGTCCGGGTCCAAGGCAACGCATAAGGCGGCGTTGTGCCGCGCCTGGTCAATGTGTTGAGCAACGTCGGTGATAGGCACGCTGTGCGCTCATCCGTCCTTTCGATACAGCACCATGAACCCACGCTGCTCATAACTACCGACCCGCGCTGCGACCTGCTCAGGTTCGCCGAATCCTGCCACCGTTGTATGCAGTCGCGCCTGCTTGTAGCCCGCCCCTGTCTCCCGATAACATTCTTCCAGTCGCCCAATCGCCGTGCGACGGACGTTCATGTCGGGGGTGTTGAGGACAGCATAAGCCTCAAGAAACTCACCGTGCGCATCCGCGCCCCGGCGGTAGACTATCGCTGCCACGTTCTCCAAAGGCGCAACTTTCTCCGTCAGCGCCTTCAGCACCGCCTGCTCCTGCGCGGCGAACGCAGCGACTTGTTCCAACGTGACTCCGCTTGTCATCAGGATTCCCCCTTCTGCCAACGAATGGGAAATGAATTCACGAATGACCCACGCCTTGCACCAAATTCGCTCCCTATTCGTTGGCCGTCACTCGCGGCAGCCTTTCCGTCTCCTGCTCAGGCGCGTCCACCGAGCGCGGCAGCGTGGCGACATCGGGCGCGGGCGCGGCGGCAGGCAGAGGAAGGTTCTTCAGTTTTTCCGTCAATGCCTCAATCCGTTGTGCGGCTTGGCGTGAGGCGGCGCGAGTTTGTTTTCCGTAGTTCATCCCGTCGGCAGCAATGGCTTTAAGGTCAGGAATGATACTGCGTAGTTCTGGTGTGGGATTACACTCGGCGATTCGAGCCAGAGCCTCCGTGATGGCACGGCAGACTGCGTCTCGTGGGGCATACTTGGCATGATATATGACTATCGCTGCTCCCGTCGCCAGCGAAAGTATAAGGGCTATCAGCCATGAGCCCGATTGCTCCAATCTTAGAGCCCAAGCAATAAGGGCAAATTGCAGAATAGGAACAACCATCCCTATCACGATTTGCCAGCGTACTGACCGCCTAACAAAGCACTCTCGCAACGCCTCCATCAGCGGCTGCACCGCCCGCTCATCACCAACTTGCCTCAGCGACTCCGCCGCTACGACGCGCACGTTCAGGTCTTTATCCCGCAACGCGAGGCACAGCGGCTCCACCGCCGCCGCACCGTAGTTGCGCAGCGCTTGCGCGGCGTGCTGTCGCTGCTCGGTTGTGCCCTCGCGCAGGTCATGGAGCAGGGTGTCCAGGCTCATCATCATGCCCAATCCTCCACTTTCAGTCCCGGCACTTTGCCGAAGTCGCTGAGATTCCTCGTCAGCAAAGTGGCGTCGTTTGCCAGCGTGATGGCAGCGATCTTCAAATCCATCGTGCCGATGCGAACCCGCGCCTTCTGCAAGCGCGTCAGTTCAGCAGCGGCTCGTTCATCGAAGTCAAGAACGGGAATCAAGCGGTAGTTGTCGAGATGCCGCCGTAAGCGGCGATACGCTTCGATTTGCTGTGTCAGCGAACGCGCCTTCGCCACATACGCCAACCAACCACGCATTTGCTCCTCGAAGTTGATGATGGTGGTTACAACCTTGTCAGGTGACTGACTTGCCAGACGCTCTCGCAGACGAAGCGAATCCGCCCCGCCGCGCTCCAGAATGCTCAGGTGGTCGGTATCAAGGATGAGCATGGCACCTCAGCGCTTTTTGCGCGACGGCTTTGGGCGCAGCGATTCGCGATGCTCGCGCCCGAGACGCATCGCCTCGGTGTAAATGGGGTCGTCGGCAAACGTTCCTGCAATCCTTTCCCACCACGGCTTTGCCGCTGATGGTTGCGCATCGGTCAATATGCGCTTGAGTCGCGCCATTTCTTCTTCGAGAATCGCGACCCGTCGCTCAAGTTGAACAGTTGCCATTGTCATCACTGTATTCGTTAATCCCACTTTGTCACCTATCGGTTCAATGGGAGAGTGAGGCTCCTGCCGAACCTCCCCTCAACGGCTCAACAGGAGTTTCGCCCTCCCCCTCCTCCGTCGGTTTGTGCCGTCTCGCGCTAAAGTGACAAAGTAGGATTAATTCGTTCCCCATTCGTTGACCGTCACTCGCGGCAGCCTTTCCGTCATATCGGATGCACCTCCCACAGCACTAACGAATGGAATATGAGACTCACGCCGTCTTGCGCTTGCGCGGGACGCGCTCAACGACCTCCCGCCCGTCGGCGCGGCGGATGACGGTGAAACCGTGCTGTTTGAGCAGCGCGGCGGCTTCCTGCTCGACCTGCTCTGCGTATGCGTCAGGAGACAGGTTCTTCGTCTCCGCATGGTGCTGAGAGCGCAGACGGTGTAAGTCGCGCATCAGAGCATCGTCGGTGAAAGATTCAGGGGATTTCTTCTTCATCAAATCATGCACCTCCATCACAATTCTGGCGGGGCCACCACATCTAACGTCCGATAGCCGCACTTGGTGTTGACGGCGTTAAGCATCTGGCGGGTGCGGACGTTGACCAGATGCTCAAAATTCCAACTCACCACGTAATCCATGTTATGCACGGTTGCGACCGCTAAATGCACGGCGTCGTCGGAATACTCTTCAGGAACGATGCCTTCTTCTACGTAGAGAGCAGCCAACTCTTTCGCCTCACGGGTGATTTTCAACTTGGTCATCCCTGCCACCAATTCCACGAACGCCACCCGCCGCGTCACGTCAGGCGCGAGAAGCAACTCCCGAACGACCAGCGCGGAGACGTGCGGTTGATACTGGTCCAACTTCTCCCAGAACCGCACCGTCGCCGCCTGCCGTTCAGGATGGGAGTCGTCGTAATAGGCGCTGGGCACGGAGGTGTCCAGATAAAGGAGCGGCTTGCGAAGCAATCTGAGCATTGTCTCTCCCCAAGATAGGTCACCTGTAATCCAGCAAATCCAACTCCGCCAACTTCTCCTCCATCGGCATCCCCGTTGTGGCGTCCCAGCCGCACATCCGATAGTAGAGGCTCTTCATCCTCTCGAACTGCTCGCGGTCAAGACTTTCGCCTTTGAGCGCGCCGCCTTGCAGCGGTTCGAACATGCGCTCAGGCAGCGTGTCATCCTGCGGTGTGAAACCCTCGCGGGTGTTGAAAATCCGCGCCATCGTGTGGGCGCGTTCGCCGACCTTCAACGCCTCGTAAAGGCTCATATCCCATCCCGTCACCGCGTTGATGTATTCGACCAACTTCTCCATGCGCAAACTGCCGATGGGCACACCCACGAAGTCGCACGTGCCCACGCAGTTGTAGAAATTCCAAAGTTTTTGACACTCGAAAAAGTAGCGCACTTTCTTCGGTCCAAAGTCCAGCATGTCCAGCGGCTCAAGGAGTCCGAGCGGTCCGCCCAACGGATGCCCGTCGTGATGGAAACCTTCGTAGAGCGGGTCATGCGGGGCTTCCATGTGGTCCGCGCCGGTGGGCGAGCAACTGTAAGCGAGAGCCAAACTTTTCTTCCCACGCGGCTCATGCATCGGAATCTCCTGCCCCTTGACGTGCAGCGCGAACTTCTCCGCGCCCCTGCCGATTTTCTGCGCGGCGCGCATGACGCCCTCGGCGAGAATATCCCCGATGCCCTCGCGCCGGGCGATTTTATGCACCATCGCCACCAACCCGTCCTCGTTGCCGAAGCGCAGTTCGATGCCGTCGCAGTCCTCTTTGGTCAGGATGCCTTCCTCGAAGCACTCCATCGCAAACGCGATGACCGCGCCTGTGCTGATGCTGTCCAGAACGTATTCGCCCAACAGTTGATTGACCAGCGCGAGTTTCTTCAAATTGCCGACGCCGCAGTTGCTCCCCGACGCCGCCAGCGTCTCGTATTCTGGTCCGCCGTATTTCTTCGTCACGCCGAGTTCAGGCACGTCCACCTCGCGCTTGCAGGCGACGGAGCAGGCGTAGCAGGTTCCCTCGTTGACCAGAATCGTCTCGCGCATCGTTTGTCCGCTAATGTCCTCGAACTTCTCGAACCCGCCCTCGCGGAAGTTGCGCGTCGGCAGGATGCCCGACCCGTGCAGCACCTTCACCACCCGCGACGTGCCGTAGAGGTGCATCATGTCATGGTCGCGGTCGTAGTTGTCTTTGAACCACTTGAGGACCCCCAACGCGCCCGGCTTGTCCTTCGGCTCGACGCGCTGTTTACCGCGCACAACGATGGCTTTGAGGTTCTTTGACGCCATGACCGCGCCCAAGCCGCAGCGCCCGTTGAAGTGCTTGAGTTGGTTGACGATGGCGGCGAACCTTACGAAGTTCTCACCTGCGATGCCCGTCTGCAAAACGCGGATGCGCTTGTCGCCCAACTCTTCTTCGATGCCGTCCTGCACCTCGCCGCTGATTTTGCCCCAATACTTCGTCGCATCACGGAACTCGCACTTGCCGTCGTTCACCCACAACCACACCGGCTTGTCGGCGCGCCCGTGAACGATGATGCCGTCAAAGCCCGCCGCCTTGAGTTCTGGCGCCCAGTAGCCGCCCGCCTCCGACTCGCCGAAGCCGTTGTTGAGCGGCGACTTTGCCGCCGCAGAAAAACGGTTCGCGCCACTGATGGTCGTCCCGTTCATTACGCTGGTCATGAAGATAAGGATATTCTCAGGACTCAACGGGTCAATGCCCGGCTTCAGTTCGCGCAACAGGAAGTGCGAACACATCGCGCTCCCGCCCAAATACTTGCGCCACAGTTTGTCGGGCACGTCCTCCGTCCAACTTTTCTTCTCCGTCAAATCCACGCGCAGAATTTTACCGTGATAACCTGATGGCATAAAGTATCCCTCCCTCGAAAATCGTCGGCATAGGATGCCGAACTGGTCTATCGCCCCCCTGCCCCCCACCCCACCCTTTCCCTCCCCGTTGACGG
>FWPU01010966.1_pt1 | contig 13027 bp, 14 predicted proteins | sample 2228361 | NCBI WGS metagenome assembly FWPU01 (sample SAMEA103939777, study PRJEB20133) | metagenome | reverse complement strand
CGCGTTCCCGGAAAGCCTTAAATTTATACATTGTTAAACGCTGAGTATATAATGCAGCGACCACGCTACTTTTGAACCTGTCGAGGGGCTATTGAGTTTCGCATAAGTAATGGAAAATCGGGTGCCCAGGACCCCCGTAAAATCAGGCTTTGAAGGGTGGTGGGCTTTCCTTTAATTTATGCGAAATTCAATAGTAAATGACTGCCAAGCATGACGTCGAGGAGGCCTCTGTGATGCGATTGTTCCGTCCCGCAAGAGTGATGGTGCCAGGCACTGATTAGGCCTATCAAGTTAGTCGGCGCAGCGTTAATCGCTACAGTGAAGGTCGCCTGTGCAGTGTTTCCATCCGAATCAGTTACCCTCACGGTAAACGTAAAACCACCTGCCTGCGTCGGTGTGCCTTCCAATATACCACCACATGTGCCGGCAGGTACATCTTTATCACATGGGAATCTATAAAAGGTGAGTCCTGGTGGCACAGTGCCGCTGACTACACTCCATTGGTAGTTGCGCTCGGAGCCTCCTACAGCCTCAACGGCCGCCCGGTAGGAGATGCCGACCGTCCCTGTTGGCAATGTCGGATGTGCCGGCCTATCGCCCATCCTTACTTTTGGGCGCCCTTCGTGTTTGTCGGTTACGGAAAGTAAAACCTGGCCGCACGGCAATCTAATCTTCCCGAAATTAGAGCCCGTTCGGGCCTTATTTGGGGCGTTTCGCTTATAATAAAGGCCTGCACCCTTTTATCCGGAACCGCAGGGGTTTATGGGCGTATAATAGGGAGGAGAGGCGAGGGCGGGATGCAGGCGACGCCGACAGATAACGAGCTGATCCAGAGCTTTCTCGGCGGCGACGATGCAGCTTTTATGACCATTGTGTCCAGATACAAAGACCCGATCACTAATTATATCAGGCTGATGATTGGCGATTACGATCGGGCCGTGGAGCTCGCCCAGGAGACCTTCCTGCGCGTCTACCGGAACGCCGAACGCTATCGTAATACTTATCAATTTTCGACCTGGATTTATAAGATCGCCACCAATCTTGCCATCGACGAGATGAGGTGGCGGCGGCGCTATTCCCGTATCTTCTCGCCGGGCCCATCGGAAGATACGGAAGGGGAAGGGCGAAGGGAATGGCTGGTTGCGGACCGAGGGCTGAGGCCCGACCAGGTGCTCTTGCTCGAGGAAAAGCGCCGCGCGGTGTTGGCGGCGATTCAGGGCTTGCCGAAAAAGTACAGAACGGCCTTAGTGTTAAGGGAGGTCCAGGGCCTCCCTTACGAGAGGATTGCCGAGGTCCTCGGCTGCTCGACCGGAACGGTCAAGTCGCGCCTGCACCGCGCTAAGGAGATCTTGCGCAGGAAACTGGCAAAATACTTCTAATGGGCAGGGGAGATGATGAATTGCAAAGAATTTTCGCGGTTACTCGAGGAGAGGCCGCCGGAGCGAAAGGAGGAGATGGCGCGGCACGCGGCGGTCTGCCGGCGCTGCCATAAAATAGCGGCAGACTGGGAAAAGCTGTCGCTGCTCTTTGCCGAGCTTGAGCCGGCGCGCGCCCCCGAAGATTTCGAGCGGCGCCTCTTTCATGCCATTCGCGGCCGGGCGCTGCCGGGCCAGGGCAAAGGGGCTGCGGGCCGTTTTTCGCTGCCTCGCGCCTGGCAACTGGTGCAATACCCGGGCTCGATTGCCGCCGGCGTTGCCATGGGAATTTTGATTGCTCTCGCGCTTTTGTTGTTCCGCTCCAGCCCTTTTCCCGTCTCCGCGCCTGACGGTGAGTTGGCGGGAGGAGGAGAGCCGGTAAAAGTCGAATCTAATGTTCCGGCAGTTGGGCCGGTCGTGCCGGCGGCAGTGGAGCGCGAGCCGCGCCCGCCCGGAGAGCAGCAACAGCGAGACTACGTGGAGGTAATGCTTAAAGGGACCGGGGAGAGTCAGGTTATCGTAAGGTTGCCGCGCACCATAAGGATAAATGCGGCCTCCGAGAGCGAAGAGCATTATCTGAGTTACGTAAGCCATTAGGCAGTTGGGGGGTACCATGAGACGATTGTGTAAAGCCATGGCCGTGGCGCTTGCTCTGGCTCTAAGCTCGACGGCGGTCTATTCGCAGCAGGGAGCGCAAACGGCAGACCAGAAGCTACCCGAGTCGATAGTTAGGGTTAATGTGCTCACGCCTTTCGAGAATAAGGTGCCGGGAAAGCTGGTCATCAACGGTTCGGCCATCGACAGCGACAGGCCCGAGATCGTGCGCGTCTATTCGACCTACGGCATGGCGCTCGATAACGAAGGGCATATCATGGCGCACCTCGGCCCGGATATCAGGACCTGGATCGCGCTGCGCCTTTGCAAGCCCTGCCGGATCGAGGTTGTAGCGCCGGATGGAGCCAAGATCGAGGCGAATCTGGTGGGCATAGACCGGCGCACCGGCCTGGCCGTTCTCCGGGCCGACCCCTCGAGGATTCGGCCGGCAAACCTGTTTTCTTCGTGCCAGTTGAAGGAGGGGGACAGCGTAGCCATCTTCTCCGGGCGAAGACCTGGCAACTTAGTATGGTTCAGCGGCAGGGTCGAAGAGCGGCGCGACGATCTCGAAAAGCTCAAATCATTGGTCGTCTCGTTTCAAAAGGCGAAGCCCAGCTACGGGCAGCCGGTATTCGACGCCGACGGGCATGTCATTGGGCTCTGGTGCGGTAAGCTTGCGGCAAAGTCGGCGGCGCCGGGACTACTTCTGCCGATGGCCGAGGCCCTGCCTATCGCCCAGCGGATCATCAGGAGCAAAAGCGATATCATTGACGGCTGGCTCGGGGTCTACCTCGAAGAAATGGACATCGCCGCGCGCAAGCGTCTGGGGCTCAAACCGGACGAAGGGGTGCTGGTCAGGAAAGTGGTCGAAGGGGGACCGGCTGAAGAGGCCGGCATCAGGGAAAACGATCTCATCCTTGAATACAACGGCACGCGGGTAGCTAGAATCGCCCATCTCAGCAGGTTGATTCGGACCACGCCGATAGGACATAAGGTCCCAATCGTCGTGCTGCGCGACGGCGAACGGAAACAGCTCACGGCCGAAATCAAGCAGCGCAGCGACACGGATATCGTGCGTGCACTTTATCTGGAACTGCCCGAAGAGATCACCATACCACCGATCCGCGTGCCCGAAATCAAGATCCCGGAAGTGGCTATTCCCGAGATCAAAATTCCCGAGATAACCATCCCGGAGGTGAAATTCAGCGGGGCGAAACTGCTCGTTTATCCCGAGCGCCCGCGCCTCGGCGTCTTCGCCGATAACCTCACGGTGCAGCTGGGAGAATTCTTCGGCGTCAAGGAGGGCAAGGGGGTCCTGGTGACCGCGGTGGCCTCGGGGAGCCCGGCGGAAAAGGCTGGCCTGCGCGCCGGCGATGTGATCGTCGCGGTCGATGGGGTCGAGATTAAAAACCACGACGACCTGGCGCGCGAATTGAGAAAAAAGAGCCTCGGCGATACGGTGATCATCGATATAATCCGCGAGCGCAAGGCGACGCAGCTGCGCGCCACGCTGACCAAAAACTAGAGCATGCGATAGTTTTCTGTAGAGAATGTCTATTGCCTCAATAGATATTCCCGATGGCGTTGGCCAAGATCGGGCAGGCCGCTTTCAACTTTCCCAAGCAGATCTGGCACAAGGTCGATCGGGCGTACTCGCTGCTTAACAGCGGTCGCGTTCAGAAACTGCTCTAGGGCTAAGCGGACTATCTCCGACCGCTTGCGCCCCATGCCTCTTGCGGCACGCTCGAGCTTGTTGGCAAGGTAAGCCGGCATTCGCAGGGTCAACTGACGCTCCATCTCGGTTCCCCTTTAGCAATGCATTGTAATGCAAAGTCATGCGAGCGTCAAATGGGCGGTTGTTAGGGCTATATTACAGATGTGCGCCCTCCGCTTCCTTGACAATTGACCCGGATAGCATTTTGTCTTACTATAATGGTAAGACTAAAGGGGGCAAAATGATAACGACAAGGATATCATCTAAAGGTCAGGTGGTAATCCCAAGAGAGGTGAGAGAGAAACTGGGGCTAAAAGAGGGAGAAGAGCTAGAAGTCAGGGTGCTGGAAGACAACAGCCTTGTGCTTAAAAGGATCGAGAGCGGGTCGTGGCGAAGGTGGAGAGGGGCATTAAAGAGTACGGATGTGCTTAGAGAGCTTGAGAGGGAGCATCGCGAGGAGATAGAGCGGGATGAGCGGCATGCTAAAGGTACTTGATGCCTGGGCTATGTTAGCGTGGTTAAACGACGAGCAGCCGGCAGCGGACAAAGTTCAGAAGATGCTCGATGAGGCGGAGACTGGAGGCCTTCAACTTCGCATGAGCATAATTAATGTGGGCGAGGTCTATTACCGGCTCGCAAGGATTCGAGGGGAAGATGAATCGAGAGCTTTCCTAAAAGACTTGAAGCGGATGCCGATCCGGACGCTTGCGGCTCCAAACAAGCTTGTGATCGAAGCAGCGAAGTTGAAAAGCAGGCATCCGATCTCATATGCGGATGCCTTCGCGGTAGCGACGGCCCGGAGGGAGGGAGCGGCTGTCGTGACCGGCGATCCTGAACTTAAACAGTTCATTTCCGGTGGGGTTATAGAGATCGAGTGGATAGGCCCTTCAGGTTAGCAAGGATCGATGCGAATTCGAGCTGATTGCGCGAGTTCGTGCAATTCGATAAAAGTTGACATATCCTCGGCGCCGGTGATAATGTTTCCCCTTGTTTGACTATAGAAAGCTGACCAGCGGGGGAATATTACATGGCGAAGGCAAAGAAAGTGCAAGAAGCGGTCGGCCCCAAACCGGCGGAGTTTAAGCCATATATTCCGGCGGGAAAGGTTATTCCTGAATTCTCGCCCAAAGCGATTGTCGCTGGCGCAATTTTCGGCATCCTGTTCGGCGCGGTAACCGTTTACCTCGGCCTGAAGGTTGGCCTGACGGTCAGCGCATCGATCCCAATTGCTGTCCTTTCTATCACCCTGCTGCGCTGGCTGAGCCGCATCTTCAGCGCCTGGGTCTCGCGACCCACCATCCTGGAGAACAATATCGTGCAGACCACCGGCTCGGCCGGCGAATCGATTGCGGCGGGCGTGGTGTTCACCCTGCCGGCCCTTATCTTCCTGGGATTCGACCTTGAGGTGTGGAGGGTAGCCCTGGTCGCTCTGGTCGGCGGATGGTTGGGAGTGCTTTTCATGATCCCGTTGCGCCGCTACCTGATCGTCAAAGAGCACGGCGCCCTCAAATACCCGGAAGGAACGGCGTGCGCCGACGTGCTGGTAGCGGGCGAAAAGGGGGGGACCATGGCCTCGAAGGTCTTCGCGGGCCTGGGGCTGGGGCTGGTCTACAAATTCCTAATGGGCGGGATGAGGTTCTGGAAAGAGGCGCCGGTCTGGCACCCCCGTTTTTACCCGGGCTCGACGGTCACGGCGGAAATTTCGCCGGAACTGCTGGGCGTCGGCTATATTATCGGCTATCGAATATCTGCCATCATGGTTGCGGGAGGTGTGCTCTCCTGGCTGGTGCTCATACCTTTCATAAAGCTCTTCGGCTCCGGGCTCGCCGATAAGATCTACCCCGGCACGAAGCTGATCTCGGAGATGACGCCGGGCGAGATATGGTCGAATTACGTCCGATATATCGGCGCCGGCGCGGTGGCTGCGGGCGGCATCCTCAATCTGATACGGGCCCTTCCCACGATAATCGACTCGTTCCGCGCCAGCTTCCGCGAGGTCTTTCAACGGGGCGCTGGACCGGCCGCGGGCAGGGTTCGTACAGAGCGCGACATGCCGATTACCGCTGTCGCGCTGGGCTCGCTGGTGCTGGTCGCCGTGATCTGGGCGATTCTCTCCTTTGTCGTGAATCCCGGCTCGAGCGGCAACCTGATCGCATCGATTCTGGTTGTGATCTTCGGCTTCTTCTTCGTAACCGTTTCGTCGCGCATCGTCGGTATGATCGGCTCCTCTTCGAACCCGATCTCGGGGATGACCATCGCGACGCTAATGGCCACCAGCCTGATCTTCGTCGCCGTGGGGTGGACCGGCGGCGCCTACGCCGCGGTCGCGCTGAGCGTCGGCGCGGTGGTCTGCATCGCGGCGGCAAACGCCGGGGCGACTTCGCAGGACCTGAAGACCGGCTACCTGGTCGGAGCAACGCCCGTTAAGCAGCAGATCGGACTGATGATCGGCGTGATGGCTTCAGTGGTGGTCATCGGCTACACCATGATGCTGGTCAATCGCGCTTACACCCGCATCGAACCGGCCGAGCTGCAAAATATGACGGTAACCGAGCCGGCAAGAGCCAAGACCATCGAGTATAACGGCAGGGGCTATCTGCTGGCCACCATCGTCGGTTCGAGCCAGATCCCGGACGGCAAGTACCTGGTCGATCCTGAAACGCGGCGCATCGAGTACAGCTACATAGAGGGGATCGGAGGGAAGGAGCTTCCGGCGCCGCAGGCGCGCCTCATGTCGATGGTGGTGAGCGGCCTGCTTGACCAGCGTCTCCCCTGGGGCCTGGTCCTGCTCGGAATTTTCATCGCCGTCGTCGTAGAGCTTTGCGGCGTCCACGCCCTGCCGTTTGCCGTCGGCGCCTACCTGCCGCTCTCTACAACCAGCCCGATCTTTGTGGGCGGCGTTGTCCGACGGCTGGTCGAGAAGTACGGCAAGGTGAGCGAGGCGGAGGCCGAATCCGGAAGCGGCGTCCTGTTCAGCTCCGGGCTGATTGCCGGCGGAGCGCTTGCCGGTCTGGGCATTGCCGGCATCGCGGCTTACGACGCGGAGGAGAAGTTCGCGTTGGGAGCGAAATGGCTCGGCGGCCTGGCCGAGAGCAGCCTTTTCGGATTGCTTGTCTTCCTGGGTCTCTGTCTTATCCTGGCCTCCGTTGCAAAGAAGAAGCTGGAATAATTAATTTTTTGACCGCAGAGAACGCAGAGGCCAATGGTGTCTTTGCGCTAAATCGAGTTTGTTGAACCGCAGAACCATAGCCGTCTGGTGCCTCTACGATTTCGCCAATTCCATTTACATCGCGGTGATTCCCAGCGTGTGGGCGGCCTATTATGCCAACAGCATCGTTGGCAACCAGGCCGGCCTAGGCGATTTATGGTGGGGTCGTGTAGTATCATACACTATGCTGTTCGTCGCCATAACATCCCCGGCGATGGGGGCGATAGCCGACCACACCGGGGCGCGGCGCTCGCTGCTCGCCCTCTATACGCTCGCCTCCGCCTCCGCCACGTGCCTGCTTGCTCTGGTCCAGCCCGGCATGGCCCTGCTCGGCTTTGTCCTTTCGCTCATAGCCTACATCGGGTTCGAAGGGGGCATAGTTTTCTACAACGCCTACCTGCCTGAGATCGCGCCCGCCGATTACCAGGGGCGCGTATCAGGATGGGGGTTTGCCGTCGGCTATGCCGGGTCGTTCTTCGGCCTTCTCATATCGCTCCCCTTCGTGCAGAGGGAGATGCAATGGGCCGCCTTCCTTTCAGCCGGCCTCGGCTTTCTGCTGTTCGCGCTTCCTGCTCTCATCTGGCTGCCGGCCTCGGGCGACCGGGGCGCCATGAGCCTGGCGCAGGCGGCGGTCGGCGGGATGCGGCGCACGGCCGAGATGTTTCGCACCGCCATCGGGTCGCGTGAGCTGCGCGGCTTTCTTCTCGCATACTTCTTCTTCGAAGACGGCGTCACGACCGTGGTCACGATGGCCTCGGTCTTCGCCTCGAAGACCCTGGGGTTCACGCTCAGCGAAATCGTCGGGCTGTTTGCCGTCGTCCAATTGAGCGCGCTGGCCGGCTCGCTCGTGTGGGCCAGGCCCACGGATGAGCGCGGACCAAAGTTCGTGCTTATGGTCCTGCTGGCGCAGTGGTCGGTCGTGGTAACGCTGACCTATTTCGTCCAGACCAAGGCGCAGTTTTTCGGCATTGCTATTCTGGCCGGACTCGGACTCGGCGCGGTGCAGGCGGCGGCGCGCGCCTTCATGGCCTCGCTGGTGCCGGCGGGCAAGGAGGCCGAGTATTTCGGCCTCTACGCCCTGTGCGGCAAATCGGCGTCAATCCTGGGACCCCTCCTTTTCGGGTACGTCTCCGTCTACAGCGGGGGCAATCAGCGCCTGGCCGTCCTATCGGTTATCGTGTTTTATGTGGCGGGAGCACTGCTGCTGGCCCGCGTGCGAGCCGGCGGACCGAGGTCCATTGCGCGGCGTGCCGCGACGCCGCGCTAGCCGTCGGCGCGCGCTCACGCCTCAATCGCTCCCATCGCGATTCCCTCCTTAATCAGGGGCGGCATTGCAGCGCCAAACAGCGATATGTAAGAATTATTATAGGTGTAAATAATATCCAACGCACGCCGGCGCGCCCCGTAAGCCTATCATTCGGGGCCTTCGTCGCGCCCGAACAAGCCCCGAACCCGTTGGAGGTGTCTTATGCCTCGAGAAACCACCGTTGCCGGAGAATCGAAAATTACCACGGATCACGAAACCATAAGGGGGTGGGTGGAGGAGCGAGGCGGCCGCCCGGCCACCGTCAAGCGGACCGGAACCGGGGAGGACCCGGGGCTGCTGCGCATCGACTTCCCAGGCTACGCGGGCGAGGAGTCCCTCGAACCTGTTTCCTGGGAGAAGTTCTTCGAGACGTTCGAGAAGGAGCGGCTAGCTTTCCTTTACCAGGATAAGACCGCCGAGGGAGAACTGAGCCGCTTCAACAAGTTGATCAGCCGCGAGGGCCAGGAATAGTCGCTCGCGCCGCCGTTCGAGCCGTGCCTTCTCGCTCGAAAAGGCAACCGATGGAATCAACTCTTGTAAGGAGGAATGAAAAATGAGCATACTCGATCTGTTGAAAGAGGACCACAGGGAAGCGATGGATATGATCGAAAAGCTGGAGGGCGCAGGCAGGGGTACTCCGACCGGCACTTCGGGGGCCGAGGGAGATCAAACGCTGTTCAATGAACTCAAAAACGCCCTGAAGATGCACACCAAAGTAGAGGAGCAGATTTTCTATCCGGCGCTGGAGAAAAATAAAGAGACTCGCGACCTCATCAAGGAGTCGTACAAGGAACACAAAAAAGTCGATCAGCTACTGGCCAAAATCGAGAAGTTGACGCCGGGGAGGGACTGGAAGAAGTCGCTGCGCGACCTCAGGGATAACGTCCAGCACCATGTGCGCCAGGAAGAAAAGAGGCTCTTCCCGAAAGCCGAGAAGATGCTCGGCAAGGACCGGCTCCAGGAGATGGGCCGCGAGATGGAGGAGATGAAGAGAGGCGTGCCGGTTTAAAACCAGCGAAGCGCGAAAGACTTGCCGGAATAGGGCCGGAGAACAGGAAAGGAGTGCGACGCGGCGGGTCAGAATGGGCCGGTCCCGCCAGGGGAGCTCCTTGTTGGTATGAACGATGAGGATGGATGGGGGGCTGAGTTAAAATAAAGGGCGAAGGAAGCTAAGCCTGAAACTGCCATGTTCTGTCCCCTTTGCCGTTTCGAGTTCGTAGAGGGTATTATCAATTGCCCGGAGTGCGATGTGCCGCTGGTTTCGGAGGCAGAGATTTGTCGCGAGTGCTGGAGCGTCAATCTCGACAGCGGCGTATGCCGCAACTGCGGGCGCGTCCATCACGAAGGCTTCCGCTGCTTCAACCACCCCTCACGCCTGGCGACCTACGTCTGTCTTACCTGCCGCTTTCAGCTCTGCTCCCGCTGCGTAAAACGACGCTTCGGCAGGAGCCTCTGTAAAACTCATGCCGATGCCTGGCCCTTTGCCGATGGGGTGGTGGCATATGTTGCAGCCAACGCCGTAGAGGCAGGATTCCTGGTCGAAATGCTGGAACAGCATGGAATTCCATATGAGGCGCTGACGCCCGGCTATTTCAATCCACATCCTGCCGGACCCCAGAGCATCAGGATCATGGTCCCAGCCGAACGCGCCCACGAGGTCGAGGTTATCCTCGACAATTTGCTTTTCTGCGAAAATTGCGGCGTGATCTGCATGCCGGAATCGGAAAGCTGCTACAACTGCGGAGAGCAATTCGAATAAACAGGAGCTAGAAGCTAGGAGCTAGAATCTAGAATATTAACTGGACTTTTGCAAATTAGTTTTCTACTACCATCAGTTGGGAGCTAAAGCGAAGTATGACCCCAGGATATAGTAGCTAATTTCAAATTTGCAAAAGTCCAGTATTAATATAAATAAAACTACAGGCTGGTGATGTAGCAGTGGGTGAAAGAGCAGATGGTTTCTTTTACCCCATGTTTCACTCCTTATGCCTGCTGATATATGCTTTATTCTAGCTCCTAGTGGACTGTTTGATAAATAATGCAACATGAGTCAAGTTGTTTTACAAATGTTACCAATTAATTATGTTGCGAAACTTATCAAACAGTCCACTAGCTCCTGTTCTCTGGCTCCTAGCTCCTATTTTATTAGCCTTGTCCTGAGGGTTCGCTTCCCCATATGTTCGATGCCCAGGATGCTGTAGTCCTCCTCGATATTAGGCGAGTTCAAATTCACCTTGTTGATCTTCTGGACCAGGAACTCGAAGTCCATCGGGCTGAGCGCAGCCAGCTCGTAGACCTCGCGCTCGAACCTGATCGAGACTCGGTCGAGGTTTTTCAGCTCTTCGAAGTCGCCCTTGAGCAAGACGCCGAAGGAGGATCTGGGGTGCATTTTGATGCTCGGGACCAGCACCTGGTCCTGTCCCGCGCCGGTGTCCACGGACAGGAATTTAACGCGGTAGCGCCGGCTGTCCGCGACCAGCTCTATATCGGCAGGCCGAAGCATGCGCTGCTCGTCCGTGATGTTGACGAAGTTAAAGATGGGGGTCCGCTGGTTATAGAGTTCGAGCGTGAAGATAAACCGACCATCGACATAGGCGAAGTGGTGTCCGCTCGGTTTATCGGCAATTCTCGGGAGCTGCGCGGCCCCATCTACTGCCAGGATCAACACAAGGGCCGCGCTCGCGATTATCCGTCTCATGATCATAGGTTCTACGCAGTGGTTGGCGCCGCCGGCCTTTCTTAGCCCGCGGGGCCTCTGTTCATGATTATATCACGGCAGTCGGGCCCCTTCCGACCGGCGTGATATAATGCTCTGGAGCCTCGTGCCGAGAGGAGCGGAAATTTGAAAGCGGGAATAATAGGTCTGCCGCTGGTGGGCAAGACCACGGTCTTCGAGCTGTTGACCCATCATGCCGGGCGAAAAGGGGGCCGCGAGTTGAACGTGGGCGTGGCCCATGTTTCCGACCCGAGGCTGCTTCCGCTGGCGCGTATCTTCGAGTCCAAGAAGATCACGCCGGCCAGCATCGAATATATCGATATGCCCGCCATCTCGCGCGGCTCGGCCAGGCATGAGAGCTTAGGCCTTCCGGCCTTGAGCCAGCCCGATATGTTCCTCCATGTGCTGCGCGCCTTCCGCGCGGAATCGGTGCCGCACCTCGAAGGGAGCATCGATCCGAGGCGCGATTTCGAGGCGCTCGAGCTTGAACTGATACTGGCCGATTTGGCCATAATAGAGGGGCGACTGGCGAGACTGGAGAAGGATTTGAAGAAAATGAAGAGCCCCGAACTCGAGCTGGAGCAGCGAACGCTCCTTCGCTTGAAATCGGCGCTGGAACGAGAGATCCCGCTGCGCGATCTCGAGCTGACAGAACAGGAAGAAAAAATCATACGAGGCTTCGGCCTTCTTTCCGTTAAGCCGGTGCTGGGTGTCGTCAATATCGACGAAGACGATATCGCAAATATGGGCGAAATGGTGACGCGCTATCGGCTGGACGAGACCTATAGGGAGCGCCGGTCGCGCGCCCTCGGTTTCGTGGCTGTTAGCGCTAAACTTGAAAGGGAGATCACAGAGCTTTCCCCCGAAGAGGCGCGCGCCTTCCGGCAGGAATTGGGCATCTGGCAGCCGGCTGAAGACAGGATTGTGGCCGAGAGCTATAAGCTTTACAACCTGATTACCTTTTTCACGGGCAACCAGAAGGAGCTGCGCGCCTGGAGCATAAAGCGCGGGACAGCAGCGCTCCAGGCGGCCGGCATAGTTCACTCGGATTTCGAGCGGGGCTTTATCCGCGCCGAGGTGGTTCCAGCCGAAGAGCTGCTGCGGCTCGGCTCGCTTCAGGCAGCGCGCGAGCAGGGGGCGCTGCGCCTCGAGGGGAAGGACTACACGGTGGCCGACGGCGACGTCATCTTCTTCCGCGCCGCCCCCTGAGAAGCAGGAGCTAGGAGTTAGAAGCTAGGAGCTAGAAGTTAGGAGCTAGGAGAACGATCTCGAGGAAGCTACAGAAGTGGTGGCGTGGCAATGGGTGCAGAAGCATAGAGTTTATATTCCCCTCACGACCTTTATTCTAGCTCCTAACTCCCAGCTTCTAGCTCCTCTTTATAGGTTTGCGATTTACAGTTTGTAGGGTAAAATGCCAGTATAGTCCGTTTTAGGATCAGGCGGAGGTAAGGAGATGGCTGTCAAAGTTGGAATTAACGGTTTCGGCAGAATCGGAAGGAACCTTCTGCGCGCTTCGCTGCAGGAGGATATAGATTTCGTCGCGGTAAACGACATTACCGATCCTCAGACCCTGGCCCACCTGCTGAAGTACGATTCGGTACTGGGTGTCCTGGAAGGGGAGATCGGATACGGCGAAAACTGGATCTCGGTGAACGGCAGGAAGTTCAGGGTCTTTGCCGAGAAGGACCCGGCCAAGGTGCCGTGGGAAGAAGTCGGCGCCGAGATAGTGGTCGAGTCCAGCGGCCTCTTCACAAAGAGGGAGGATACCTCCAAACACCTGCGCGGACCAGTTAAGAAAGTGATCATAACGGCGCCCGCCAAGAAGCCGGATATCACCATCGTGCTCGGCGTGAACGAGAAGAGCTACGACCCGAAGAACCACAACATAATATCTAATGCCTCCTGCACGACTAACTGTCTGGCCCCGGTGGCCAAGGTCCTGCACCAGCGCTTCGGCATAGAGAAGGGCTGGATGACCACAGTACATTAAATGTTCCGACAAAGTCTAAAAGAGGTGCACCTCACCTTGCTTGCCTTGCGGCAGACATACTTAAGCCAAGGGGGTTGCCTGCCT
>FWPU01010965.1_pt1 | contig 13028 bp, 11 predicted proteins | sample 2228361 | NCBI WGS metagenome assembly FWPU01 (sample SAMEA103939777, study PRJEB20133) | metagenome | reverse complement strand
CGGGGCCGGCTCGTCGCGCACGCCCAGCACGTCGCCCAGCGCCTCGCCCCGCGGCCCGCGCCGGCGCCACACCTGCTTGGCATCCGGCCAGGTGGCCTTGCCCGGCGAGAGCTTGGCCACGTTGCGGCCCCCGTACTGGACGAGCTTGTACGCCATGTCCAGGTACGGGGCGTCCGCCGACACGTTCATGCGCGTGCCCACGCCGAAGGCGTCGATGGGCGCGCCGGCGTCCAGGTAGTCCTCGATGATCTCCTCGTCCAGGCCGCCGCTGACGAAGATGCGCACGTCGCTGAGCCCGGCGGCGTCGAAGATCCGGCGCACCTCGCGGGCCAGGGCCGGGATGTCCCCGCTGTCCAGGCGCACGCCGGCCAGGCGCTGGCCGCGCGCGGCCAGCTCGCGGGCCACCACCACGGCCTTGTGGGCGGCGGCGATGGTGTCGTAGGTGTCGATGAGCAGCGTGGGGCCGGCCGGGAACGTCCGGGCGAAGGCGCGGAAGGCGTCGATCTCGCGGGGGAAGGCCTGGACGTAGGAGTGGGCCATGGTCCCCGCCGGCGGGATGCCGTAGTGCATGGCGGCCAGCACGTTGCTGGTCATCGCCGCCCCGGCGATGAACGCCGCGCGGGCCGCCGTGAGCCCGGCGGCCACGCCGTGGGTGCGGCGCAGCCCGAAGTCGACGACCGGGCGGCCGCGGGCGGCCAGCACGACGCGCGCCGCCTTGCTGGCCTGCACCGTGTGCAGGTGGCAGAGGTTCATCACGGCCGCCTCCACGAGCTGGGCCTCGATGAGCGGCGCCGTGACCTCCAGCAGCGGCTCGTCGGCGAACACCGGCGTGCCCTCCGGCACCGCGCGCACGGTGCCGGTGAAGCGCAGGGCGGCCAGGGCGTCCAGGAAGTCCTCCGGAAACTGGCCCAGGCCGCGCAGGTAGCGGATGGCGGCCTCCGAGAACCGGAAGTCCAGCAGGAACCGCACCACGTCTTCCAGGCCCGCCGCCACCAGGAACGAGCGCCCGGGCGGCAGCCGCCGGACGAACAGGCTGAACGTGGCCTCGCCGGTCATCCCTTCCCGGAAGTAGGAGGCGGCCATCGTCAGCTCGTAGAGGTCGGTGAAGAGGGCCGCGTCCCGGGTCGTGAGGGGACCGGAGGTGAAGGCGCCCGACGGGCCGATCACCGCCGGGCCTCGACCCGGGCCCGGGAGGCCGCCAGCATCGCGACCACCTGATCGTCGGTGACCGGGGAGAAGTCGCGGTAGTACTGCCCCACGGCCATGAACTCGGGATCCACGATCAGGCTCACGAACCGGTCGGCCAGCCGCTCGAACCGCTCGGCGGCCTGGGTGGAGGCGCAGGGCACCGCCACCGTCACGTCGGTGGCGTGGTGGCGCCGGGCGTAGGCCAGCGCCGCCTGCATGGTGAGGCCGGTGGCCAGGCCGTCGTCCACCAGGACGACGGCGCGGCCGGGCAGGAAGTCGGCCAGGGGCGGGACCCGGTAGAGGGCCATCCGCCGGCGGATCTCGGCCATGACCCGGGTCCGGGCGCTCTCCACGTCATCCGGCGTCAGCCCCAGCATGGCCACGGTCTCGGGATTCGTGATCATCTGCCCGTCCTCGTCCAGGGCGCCGAACGCCAGCTCGGGGGCGACGGGCGCCGAGAGCTTGCGGGCATAGATTACCGCCATCGGCGCCCGCAGGCGCTCCCCGATGGGCAGGGCCACGGCCACCCCGCCGCGCGGGATCGGCGCGACGACGGCCGGCCCGGTGATCAGCGGGGCCAGGCGCTCGGCCAGGGCCCGGCCGGCGGCGGCGCGGTCGGGGAACGCGTGCCAGGTGGTCATGGCTCACTGCCCCGCAGCGCGCCGGAGCGCCATCGTCCAGCGCAGGCTCCGCGGGATGGCCTCCTCGCCCAGCATCTCCACCAGGGCCCCCAGCAGGTCCCACTCGGTCAGCATGCCGATGACGCGGCCGTCCTCGACCACGGGCAGGGCGCCGATCTTCTTCTCGTGCATGAGGCAGGCCGCCTCGTGGAGGTCCGCCTCCGGCCCCACGCTGATCACGCCCACGGTCATCACCCGCTCCACCGGGACGCCCGCGAGCGTCGCGGCGGCCCTCGAGGCGCCGGCCAGCCGGGGATCGAGGATGAGCTGGCGCAGGTCGCGGTCGGTGACCATGCCCACCAGGCGCTCCCGGGCGTCCAGCACCGGCAGGTGGCGCACCCCCTTCGTCTTCATCAGCTTCCAGGCCGCCTCCGCCGTGGCGTCCTGGCGGATGGCGATCACCGGCCGCGTCATGCGGTCGCGCACGCGCAGGCTCCGCTCGGGCCACCTGCCCCCGCCCGGGGCGCGGCCCGGATCGATCGGATCGTGTCGCATCATGACCTCTTCTCCTCCGCCGCGCCGGCCGGCACCGGCACGAGCCCGTCGGTGCGGAGCTGCCGCAGGCGGGCCACGTTCTGGGCCAGCGCCTGCTCGACGGCCGCGTTGACGCTGCCCTCGGGGAACCGGCCGTCGGCGCCCCGGCTGCCGGCCGGCCGTCCCGTCAGGACCTCCAGGCCCTCGTCCACGGTGCTGACCGCGATGACGCGGAAGCGCCCCTCGCGGACCGCCTGCACGACATCGGCCCGCAGCATGAGGTGACGGGCGTTGGCCGCCGGGATCAGGACCCCCTGGCGCCCGGTCAGCCCCCGCTCCCGGCAGACGTCGAAGAACCCCTCGATCTTCTCGTTGATGGCTCCCACGGGCTGGATCTCGCCGTGCTGGTTCACGGACCCGGTGACCGCCAGCGCCTGGCTGAGCGGGATGCCGCTGAGGGCCGACAGCAGCGCGTACAGCTCGGCCGAGGAGGCGCTGTCGCCCTCGATCTCCTCGTAATGCTGCTCGAAGGCGATCGAGGCCGACAGCGCCAGCGGGTGCTCGCGCGCGTAGCGGCCGGCCAGGAACCCGGTGAGGATCATCACCCCCTTGGCGTGCACGGGGCCGCCGAGCCGGGCCTCCCGCTCGATGTCCACCACGCCGGGCTCGCCGGCGTAGGTGCGGGCGGTGATGCGGGACGGCCGGCCGAAGGCGTGATCGCCCAGGGCGGCCACCGAGATGCCGTTCACCTGGCCGACCGCCTCGCCATCGGTGGCGATGAGCAGCGCCCCCTCGGCGATCGCCCGCCGCGTCCGCTCCTCGAGCAGGTTGGCCCGGTGCACCTGCTGGCTGATGGCCGCATCGACGTCGGCGGCGCTGACCAGGGCCCGGTGGGCCCGCCCGGCGTAGAAGGCCGCCTCCCGGATCAGATCCCGGAGCTCGCCCAGCCGGCTGCTCAGGCGCCGCTGGTGGGCCACCCGGCGCGCGCTCTCCTCGATGAGCCGCGCCACGCCGTCGGCGGCGACGTGGCGCAGCCCCTCCTCCCGGCAGGTCCGGGCCACGAAGCGGGCGAAGAGCTGCTCGACCTCCGGCGTGCGGGGCAGCGAGTCGTCGAAGTCCACCTTGACCTTGAACAGCTCCCGGAAATCCTCGTCCAGCATGTAGAGGAGGTAGTAGAGGAGCGGGCTGCCGATGAGGACGACCTTCACCGAGAGCGGGATGGCCTCCGGCGCCAGGGTGGCCGCCGTCACCAGCCGCAGCTCCTCCAGCGGCTCCTGGATGCGCAGGTGGCGGCCGAGCAGGGCCTTCTTGAGCGCGTCCCAGGCCAGGAAGTTGCGCAGGACGTCCTTGGCCTCCAGGATCAGGTAGCCGCCGTTGGCCTCGTGCAGCGCCCCCGGCCGGATCAGCGTGAAGTCGGTCACCAGGGCGCCGAGGTGGACCCGGTGCTCGATGCGGCCCAGCAGGTTGCCGTGGGTCGGGTTCGGCTCCAGCACCACCGGCGCGCCGCGGGCGCCGCTCCGATCCACCAGCAGGTTCACCCGGTAGCGGTCCAGGAACGCGTCGGGCGGCGGCAGGAAGGGCAGCGGCGGGCGCTCCTCCTCGCGCAGCCGGAACTGCTCGGCGTGCGCCACCAGGTCCTTCTCGACGGCGTCCAGGTAGCGCTGGACGCGGTCGAGGCCGGCGAAGCGCTCCCGGAGCTCGCGGATGAGCTGCCGGGTCGCCGCCGCCGTCACCTCGCTGACCAGCTTCTCGTGGGCCTGGCGGGCGCGCCGCTCCACCTCGCGGAGCTGGCGCAGCGTCGCCTCCAGGCGCTCCTCGAAGGCGGCCGCGGCCGCCGACAGCCGCTCGCGCACGTCGCCGGGCAGCTCCTCGAACTGCTCGCGGGTCAGCGCCTTGCCGAACGGCGCCGGCGCCACGGCCAGGCCGCCGGGCTGGCGCACCAGCACGAAGCCCTCGGCCCGGGCCGCCTCCTCCAGGCGGCGCATCTCCGTCTCCTGGGTCCGGCCGAGCTCCTCCAGGATCTCGTTCTTCCGTCGCTCGAACTCCTCGCTCTCGAAGGCCCGGGGCAGGCGGCTCTTGCATTCCTCGACGAACCGGGACATCTCCTCCCGCAGCTCGCGCCCGCGGCCGGCCGGCAGCTCGAGCGCCGTGGGCCGGTAGGCGTCGTCGAAGTTGTGGACGTAGCACCAGTCGCTGGCGGCCGGCTCCGCCTCGGCCGCCCGGGCCAGCAGGTCGCGCATGGCCGTCGTCTTCCCGGTGGCCGGCGGGCCGAGCACGAACAGGTTGTAGCCGGCGTGGCGCATGCCGATGCCGAACACGGTCGCCGCCAGCGCCCGCTCCTGCCCGATCATCGTGTCCAGCGGCGCCAGCTCCTCCGTCGAGCGGAAGGGCAGGGTGGCCGGGTCGCAGACCGCGCGCAGCTCCTCGGGGCGGAGCGGCCGGCTCATGCCGCCACTTCCGCCGCCCGGCCCGCCGGCTCGGCCGCCTCGGCGGCGGCCACCGTCTCGATGCCCCGGACCAGCGCGTCGGGGTTGAGCGAGATGCTGTCGATGCCGCAGCGGACGAGGAAGCGCGTGAACTCCGGGTAATCGCTCGGCGCCTGGCCGCAGATGCCGACCTTGACGCCCGCCCGCCGGCCGGCCGCGATGACCTGGCCGACCATGGCCAGCACGGCCGGGTCCCGCTCGTCGAAGACCGGCGCCACCAGCTCCGAGTCGCGGTCCACGCCGAGCACGAGCTGGGTCAGGTCGTTGGAGCCGATCGAGAAGCCGTCGAACAGGGCCGCGAACTCGGCGGCCAGGATGACGTTGGACGGCAGCTCGCACATGACGTACACCTCGAGCCCGTCGGCGCCCCGGCGCAGACCGTGCTCGGCCAGGGCCTCCAGCACCCGCCGCCCCTCCTCCGGCGTCCGGCAGAACGGCACCATGAGCTTGACGTTGTCCAGGCCCATGTCGGCCCGCACGCGGCGCATGGCCCGGCACTCCAGCTCGAAGGCTTCCCGGTAGCGCGGGTGGCAGTAGCGGAAGGCGCCGCGGAAGCCCAGCATCGGGTTCGCTTCCGCCGGCTCGAAGTCCCGGCCGCCCAGCAGCCCCGCGTACTCGCTGGACTTGAAGTCGGAGAGCCGCACGATGACCTCGCGGGGGTGGAAGGCGGCGGCGATCATGGCCACGCCCTCGGCCAGCCGGTCCACGAAGTACCGCCCGGGCTCGCCGCCGGCCAGGGCGCCGATCGCGGCCCGCGCCTCGGGATCGCTCACGCGCTCGGGGTGGAGCAGCGCCAGCGGGTGAACGCCCACGCGGCTGGCGATGATGAACTCGATCCGGGCCAGCCCCACCCCCTGGCTGGGGAGCGCGGCCAGGCGGAAGGCCTCGTCCGGATTGCCGACGTTGAGCAGCATCCGGGTCCGCGTGGCCGGCAGCCCGGCCAGGTCCACCGGCCGCCGCTCGAACGGCACCCGGCCCCGGTACACGACGCCCGTCTCGCCCTCGGCGCAGGAGACGGTGACGACGGCGCCGTCCTCGATCACGCGCGTGCCCTGCTCGGTGCCCACCACGCAAGGCACGCCCAGCTCGCGGCTGACGATGGCGGCATGACAGGTCCGGCCGCCGCGGTCGGTCACGACGGCCGCCGCCCTCTTCATGATCGGCTCCCAGTCGGGATCCGTCTGCGGCGCCACCAGCACCTCGCCCGGCCGGAAGCGGTCGAGCTGCCGGGCATCATCCAGGCGACGGGCCGGCCCGACCCCGACGCCCTGGCCGATGGCCTTGCCCGTGACCAGCCGCGGGTGCTCGGGGCCGGGCCGGAGGTCGAACACCTCCACCACGGCGGGACGGGCGGCCCGGTGCACGGTTTCCGGGCGGGCCTGCAGGACGTAGAGGCGGCCGTCCTCGCCGTCGCGGGCCCACTCCACGTCCATCGGCCGGCCGTAGTGCCGCTCGATGGCGACGCCCGCCCGGGCCAGCTCGAGCACCTCCTCGTCGGTCAGGCTGAACCGCCGGCGGTCCTCGTCCATCACGTCCACGCGGCGGAGCCCGCCGCCGGGCGCTCCCACCAGCTTCCAGTCCTTGCGCCCCAGGACCCGCTTGAGGATCGCCCGCCGGCCCCGGGCCAGGCTGGGCTTGAAGACCCAGAACTCGTCGGGATCGAGCTGCCCCTGCACCAGCGCTTCCCCGAACCCCCAGGCCGCGTTGATGAGCACGACGTTCGCGAACCCGCTGTCGGGGTCGAGGGTGAACAGCACCCCGGCCGCGCCGCTGCCGGCGCTGACCATGCGCTGCACGCCGACCGACAGGCGCACGGCCAGGTGGTCGAAGCCGTGGTGAGCCCGGTAGGCGATGGCGCGGTCGGTGAAGAGGGAGGCGAAGCAGCGCCGGCAGGCAGCCAGCACCGCCTCCTCTCCCCGGACGTCGAGATAGCTCTCGTGCAGCCCGGCGAAGCTCGCCTCGGGCAGGTCCTCGGCGGTGGCGCTCGAGCGCACCGCCACGGCCGGGGCCGCCGCGCCGGCGGCCAGGCGCCGGTAGGCGAGACGAATCTGGTCGGCCAGGCCCGCCGGCAGGGGCGCCGAGGCGATCAGGGCCCGCGCCGCGGCGCCCGCCGCCGCCAGCGCGCCGAGGTCGCCCGCATCCACCTCGCGCAGCAGGGCCGCCAGCCGCTCGCGGAGGCCGCCCTCGGCCAGCAGGGCGGTGTAGGCCTCGCCCGTGACGGCGAAGCCGTCGGGCACGCGGACCTGCGTGGCGCCGCCCTCAGCTCCCCCAGCGAGGCGTTCTTGCCGCCGACCAGCCCGACGTCGGTCAGCCGCAGCTCGTCGAGCCAGCGGATGTAGCGGAGCATGCGCCCGCCCTCGCGCTCATTCAAGGTAGGCCTCGATCTCGGCCCGGAGCCTGGTCTCGGCCTCCTCCGGATCGAGGGCCCGCGCCTCGAAGCGCTGTCCCCGCTCATGGGGCAGGCCGACCCGGATGACGCCGACCGCGACCCACCCCTGCCCCGCCACCTCGCCGACCTCGATCTCCACCAGTCGCCCCCGGATGTGGTCAGTCGCGACCGTCATCACGCCACCTCCAGCCATGAAGCCGCGCCGCGGCGCAGGGGCTCGAGGTGCATCGCGGATGCCACGACGATCGCCCGCCATTCCGGGCAGTTGGGCCGGCGAGGCCGGGAGCGGACGCCTCAGCTGTCCCAGGTACGCCCCAGAAATCCGGCTCGCCGGCCGGCGGCCGCGCGCGTTCCGGGCGCCGCGGCGCGGGCTTGTCCGCGCTCGGGGTCTGGCAGGCGCGTTGCACGTCTGCGCTCCGCCGCGGGATCGGAGGAGGGGGAACGATGAGCGAGGCCCGGAGGCGATGGGCCGTCATCCTGGCCGGCGGCGAGGGGGTCCGCCTGCGGCCGCTGACCATGAAGATCAGCGGTGACGAGCGCCCCAAGCAGTTCTGCCGGCTGCTGGCCGGCGAGACCTTGCTGGACAGCACCCGGCGGCGGGCGGCCCTGGCCGTGCCCGCCCGCCGCACGCTGCTCGTCGTCACCGCCGCCCACCGGCGCTACTTCGCGCCGCTCGTGAACGACGTCCCTGCCGGCTCGCTGGTGGTCCAGCCGGCGAGTCGCGGCACGGCGCCGGCCATCCTCTACGCGCTGCTCCGCATCGCGGCCGTGGATCCGCTGGCCGGCGCGGTCATTCTCCCCTCGGACCACCACGTCTCGGACGAGGCGCTCTTCATGGCGCAGGTCGAGGTCGCCTTCGCCGCCGCCGAGCGCCGGCCGGACCTGATCGTCCTGCTCGGCATCGCGCCGGACCGGGCCGAGCCGGATTACGGCTGGATCGAGCCGGGCGAGCCGATCGTCGGCCCCGTGCGGCGGGTCCGGCGGTTCCGCGAGAAGCCGGACCCCCGGCTGGCCCACGCGCTGCTGGTCAGCGGCGCCCTCTGGAACAGTTTCGTGATCGTGGCCGGGGTCCCGGCGCTGCTCAGCCTCGTCCGGCGAACGGAGCCCGCCCTCCTGGAGGCCTTCGCGCAGGCCCGGGCAGCCCTCGGCACGCCGGGCGAGCCGGCGGCCATGGAGGCGGTGTACGCCGGTCTGCCGCGGGTGAACTTCTCCAGCGCGGTGCTGGGGCCCGGGGCCGCCGATCTGGCCGTGCTCCCGGTTCAGGGCGTCGAGTGGAGCGACTGGGGACGGCCGGAGCGGGTGCTGGCGAGCATGACCCGGCTCGGCGTGAAGCCGGCCTGGCTTCAGCCCGGGCTGGCCTGCTCGGCCTAGGAGGTCACGCCGGAGCCCTTTCCCACTTCGCTGGCCGCCATGCGCTCCAGCCACTCCGCTTCCTGTCTGGGGGACGGCGGGTAGCGGCGGAACAGGTAGCGCGTCACCTGCGGGTCGGCGAACCAGCGGACGAAGGCCGCCACGTGCTCCGGGCGCGGTGGCTCCAGCCGCAGCCGTCCGGTATCGAGGATCGGGCCGAGCATGCTCGCCTCCGGGCCGCGCCGGTCAGGCGGCTCCACGCCTGGCGCCTCCGTCCGGCGCGGCCTGTCACAGGATCGAGAAGCGGCGGTACCGCATCGCCTGCTTCACCTCGGCGATGGCGAGGTCCAGCGCCGCCTGCCGGGGGGTCACCCGCCGCGCCCGGACGGCCTCGAGCACCGCCCCGGTGTTGGCGCGGATCTTCTCCTCGATGGCGGCGAAGGCTGTGGCCCGGGTCGCGCCCTGGTGCTCCAGCGCGGCGCAGATGACCCCGCCGGCGTTGGCGATGAAATCGGGGACGACCAGGACGCCGCGATCGTGCAGCACCTGCTCGGCGCCGGGCGTGAAGGGAATGTTCGCGCCCTGCAGGACCAGCCGGGTCCTGAGCCGGCCCACGTTGTCCTCCCGGACGACGTCGGGACGCGCCGCCGGGATCCAGATCTCGCACTCGACGTCGAGGATCGCCTCCGGCGGAAGCCGCTGGCCGCCCTCGTACTCGCCGACGCTGCGGCCGCGCTCCTTGAGGGCGATGAGCCGCGCCACGTCCAGGCCGGCGGCGCTCTGGACGGCCCCCCGGGAGTCGGAGGCGGCGACCAGCACCGCGCCGCACTCGCCGAGAAACCGGGCGCTGTGCTTGCCCACGGCGCCGAAGCCCTGGATCACGACCCGGGCGCCCCGGAGCTCCAGGCCGCAGTGCGACGCCGCCACCTCGGCGGCGTGGCGGATCCCCCAGCCCGTGGCGCCGATCTCGTCCAGAGGAATCCCGCCCAGGGCAGGCGGCAGTCCCACCGCGCGGCCGATCTCGTCCTTGATCCAGGCCATGCACGTCTCGTCGGTCCCCATGTCGGGCCCGAAGATGTAGTCCTCCTCGCGGCGAAGGGCGTGGGCGAATGCCCGGATGAGGCGCTCCTTGCGCTCGGCGGCCAGGCCAGGATCGCCGCGCAGCACTGACTTGCCGCCGCCGTGCGGCAGGCCGGCGGCGGCGTTCTTCAGCGTCATCGCCCGCGCCAGCCGGACGCACTCCTCGACGGTCACATCCGGCGCCATCCGGAGGCCCCCGATGGCCGGCCCCCGGGCGACGTTGTCGACGACCAGGACTGCGTCCAGCCCGAGCCCGGGTTCGCGGACGTGGACGACCTTGGCCGGGCCGAGGTCGTCAGCGAGCGGGACCGGGACGCACGGGCCCTGCATGAGTGTCATCACGCACCCTCACCAGCGGCCGTCGGCAGTCGCAACCTCGATGCCACGCGCGCGGGCCAGCCCGATCAGGCGCTTGGGGACCGTCGAGGGGTGGAGACGCCGACCCGGTGGGGCACCGGCGCCTCAACCTCCTGCCCCTGCCCGGCGGCGGTTCCCCCGCATGCGGCCGGGTTCTTCGCTCGCTGGCGACCCACCCCTGGGTCCCCGCCCTGGCATCCGGCCTGCATCCAACCGGCAAGCGTCATGATCGCCTCGCCCCGGACGATCGCCGACCACGTGTCGCGCCTGGCCTCCCTTCGCGGCCCCGGCATCGTGAGCGTCTACCTGAACACCCGGTGGGCCGACGAGCACCAGCGCGACCGGACCAGGGTCTTCCTGACCCGCGAGCTCCGCCGGGCCCGGGAGGCCGCGGTGGCGGCGCCCGACGACCTGCAGTGGGTCGAGCAGGAAGGCCGGGCGCTCATCGAGCAGGCCAGGCTGACCGAGGCCCACGGCGTCGCGCTCTTCGCCTGCCAGGCCCTCGGCCTGCGCGAGGTGATCCCCGTCCGGGCGCGGTTCCAGGAGGCCTTCGTCGTGGCCGAGCGACCCGATCTCCGCCAGCTGATCGGCGTCCTGGACGACTACGCGTCCGCGATGGTGGTCTTCATCGACGGCGAGAGCGCCCGGCTGGTTCCCCTCCATGCCACCGGCGCCGACGAGGAGGTGCGACTCGAAGGGGAGGTCCCCGGTCATCACCGGCGAGGCGGCTGGGCCCAGCTGGCCCAGTCCCGCTATGCCCGGCACATCGAGACCCATCGCGCGGAGCATTTCGAGGCCGTGGCTCAGGCGCTGACCGAGGTCGTCGAGGCGCAGGGCATCCGGCGGATCCTCCTGGCCGGCCAGGAGGACCGGCTGGCCGCCTTTCGCGAGCACCTCCCCGACCGGCTCCAGCCGCTCGTGGTGGGATACATCCATGCCGGCCGCTGGGAGTCGACCAGCGAGATCCTGGCCCGGGCGGTCGCCCGGCTCGAACTGCACGAGCGGAGCGACGAGGCGGCCGACGTCGACGAGGTCCTGACGGAGGCGGCCAAGGGCGGACGCGCGACCGCCGGGGCCCGGACGCTCGAGGCGGCGCGGCGGGCGGCGATCCATCGCCTCTACATCCTGGCCGGTCTCCGGCGGTCAGGCCGCGAGTGCGAGCGGTGCGGAGGGCTCCAGGAGACCGGCTCCGCCTGCGGGCTCTGCGGGGGTTCCACGCGCGAGGTCGATCTCGGGGCCGCGCTCGTGGACCGGGTGCTGGCAACCGGCGGTACCGTCGAGACGCTTGCCGAGCACAGCGGCCTGGCCGCGGCCGGCGGCATCGCCGCTCGCCTCCGCTACCCCCTGTAGGACGACCGGAGCCCCTCTCCGCGGGCGTGGGCGGCCTCGTGGGGCCCGCCTGCCTCAGCTGGGACACGGCTGCCCTTCACCTCGCCCGCCGGGAACCGGGCGCCAGCCCCCCGGGCAGCGCATCTGTCCGCCGCACCGCCGGAAAATCCGCCCGCTCCGGGTCATGGTCCCGGTGTGGCTCTTGCTAGCCGGAAGGGCTCAGTCCCCCGGACCAGGAGGTGCGGCCATGCTCCGCGAAGTGTGCACGAAACCCCCGGTGACGCTCCCCGCCGGAGCCCCCATCAGCGAGGCTGCGCGTCTGATGCAGGAGAGGAACGTCGGCACGATCGTCGTCGTCGGTGGCGGTCGGGCGGTGGGCATCCTCACGGACCGGGACATCGCCCTCGCGGTCGCCGCGGAGGGCAGGAGACCGAGCACTCACGTCGGCGACGTCATGCATCCCAACCCGGCGGTGATCCGGGAGGACCAGGGCATCTTCGACGCCGTCAAGATGCTGGCCGACCGAGGCGTCCGCCGGCTCCCGGTGGTGGACGGCAACGGCCACCTGACCGGGGTCATCGCGCTCGATGACGTGCTGATGCTCCTGGGGAACGAGCTGGGGCAGGTGGCCTCGGCTCTGGCGCGGCAGGTCGGGCGCCACGGCGAGGCCGCCCGGCGCTGATCTCCGGCGGTGTCCCGCCGCACGGGAAACGGAAGCGGCGCAGGGGGGGATCCCCCTGCGCCGTCTCGTCGTGGACCCGGCGCGTGGCCGGGTCGCTTACCAGCGGCTCGACCGCCAGCGGCCGCCGCCCGCCGTCTCCTTGCCGGAGCGGCCGGCGCGGGCTCCCTGCGGGCTCGCCATCTCGACCTTCAGTCGACGGCCGCCGAGCGGCTGTCCGTCGAACCTGGCGATCGCCGCCTTCGCCTCGTCCGGCGTGGACATCTCCACGAAGCCGAAGCCGCGCGACTGGCCCGAGAACCGATCCGTGATCACGCTGGCCGAGACGACGGTGCCGCACCGGCCGAACTGCTCGCGGAGCTCCTCGGAAGTTGTGGAATAGGGTAGACCACCAACGTACAGCTTGGACGCCATGAGGCGCCTCCTCTGCCCCGCGTCACGGGGCGTTGCCATTCTTCCGCAGTGCGATTCACGCCCACCGGACGCGGAAGAACGCTTCGGAGGCGAGGCCGGATCGAGCGCCAGGTCGGCGCAACTGCCAGCGAACGCTCACAGTATAGCACAGCCGCTCCCGGCCGGGGTCGCCGTCATGCCCGCGCCTCGATCAGCAGCTCCATGGCCTTGATGCCGGCCTCGATCGCGTGCTCCTCGCCGAGGCGCAGATGCTCGGCCTGATGGTCTCGCCGGCCTCCCCGGGCCGCCGGGTATCGATCACGCCGGTCACACAGCCGCCGCGCAGCCCGAACACCTGGCAGACCGTCAGCAGCGTCGGGACCGCCGGCACCGTGACCCTGTTCCTCGGCGGCGACGTCATGCTGGGCCGGGGGATCGACCAGATCCTCCCCCATCCGAGCGATCCCCGCATCCACGAGTCGTATCTGAAGAGTGCCCTCGGGTACGTCGAGCTGGCCGAGGCCCGGCACGGGCCGCTCCCCCGGCCGGCCGACTTCGCCTACGTCTGGGGAGACGCCCTGGCCGAGCTCGAGCGCATGCGGCCCGACGTCAGGATCATCAAC
>FWPU01010373.1_pt1 | contig 13031 bp, 9 predicted proteins | sample 2228361 | NCBI WGS metagenome assembly FWPU01 (sample SAMEA103939777, study PRJEB20133) | metagenome | reverse complement strand
TTACTCTTTCAGAATATTTCTTTTTTCTTGGCGTAATGGTAATCGCTTCAATCTCTTCATCAGTTTCCAAATAGCAATTAAACGGCACTTGAAAAGAGCTTAACGGAACTTCTATGTTTTTGTATGCGACTTGGCTAATTAGCAAGGTATCATCATTTTTTTGACTTTTTATAGAAAAAAAGCCTCTTTCATCAGTAAAGATAACTTTATTCTGACTTTTCAAATAAATGCTTACACCTTGTAAGGGCTTTTGAGTATTTTTTTCAAATACAAACCCTTCTAATAACCTCTGTGAGTATCCTCTGCTTGCAACAATTAGCAAGCAGAGGATAAAAACATTACCTTTCATAGTTTAATCCACAAAAGTACAAGGGCAAAAGTCGCCACATTCACAATTGGGGGTTACTGGATCTTCGCTGGTAGAGTAACTACAAAAGAACAAAAAACAACTTTGCGTAACTGTAATAATGGAAGTACATTGCCCATCGCAATAATTGATACTACCTTGCCAAACTACCTTTTTTCTAGTATCAATGTTTGTAGTAGGAAATCTATTCTCGGATGTCAAAGTAGCTCCTTCCAAGAATATTTTTTCTTTAATTTGAGAAAGGATTTTTTCTAACTTCTCATCATCACAAGTTATACAATAGTTAGAACGCACATTTTTGTGAATGTTGTAAACAGATTGAGAGGAAAAGCTAAATAACAAGCTGATACTGAAAATTAAACTCTTCAACATAAAACTTGAATTTTAAGGTGGAAAATAAAACTCGAAATTTTGAGCTCAAAAATTTCTTGGTGCAATTCTACAACGGATACAAACTTTTTTCAAAATTTTTTCAAAAGTTGTACTTTTTTAATAAAATTATGGTATTTTAATGAGTTAAAAAACTTCTTTTTGTGTAAATTTAGTTTGTAATTTTATTTTGAAAACCCCTATTTTTGCATTTTACAAAACAGTTTTTATGAAGATAGCTCTTATTGTTGCGGGGGGTAGCGGGAAGCGTATGGGAAGCGATATACCCAAACAATTCTTGGAAATAGCAGGAAAGCCTATTTTATTGCATACACTTACTATTTTTGAAAAAATCTGCGGGCAAATTGCCTTGGTTTTACCCCAAAGAGAATTTGATACTTGGCAAGATATTTGTCAAAAATATCATTACACGCTCAAAGGCTGTTTGGTGGCAGGCGGCGAAACTCGCTATCAGTCTGTAAAAAATGGTTTGCGGTGTATGATAGAGCAAAATTTTGCAGAGGATAGTTTAGTAGCCATTCACGATGGGGTGCGTCCGTTTGTCAAGCCCGAAGTCATTGAAAAAAGTTTTGAAATAGCACAAAAAAATGGTTCGGCGGTGGCTTCGGTGCCGCTCAAAGATTCTATTCGCTTGCTGAAAAACTCATTAGAACAGAGCGAAACTGTACCTCGTGAGCAGTTCCGACTTATCCAAACCCCACAAACTTTTTTACTCGGCAAAATTTGGCAAGCCTTTCAGCAAGTACCCGATAGTCCCAATATCACTGATGATGCTTCGGTATTTGAGCAGGCGGGCTTTTCGGTTACGCTTATAGAAGGAAACTACGAAAACATAAAGATTACCACTCCTGAAGATTTGCTATGGGCAGAAATTTTAGCAAAAAAATAAAAAAAAATTTGGACAATAATTTTCTTTTCCGTATATTTGCACTCCATTTGTAAAAGTGTCTTTTTACGGGTGTAGTTCAAGGGTAGAATAGCGGTCTCCAAAACCGTTGATGGGAGTTCGAATCTCTCCACCCGTGCAAACATAGAAAAAAATGGCAAATTTTGTAGCAAAAGTAAGAAATTTTTTAGCCGAATCGTATGATGAGCTGGTGCATAAAGTTACTTGGCTCAAATATAGCACTTTGCAAAATCAGACGATTTTGGTGCTAGTTGCGTCTTTGATTTTTGCCTTGATTATTGGTTTTGTGATAGATAAGGGCTTAGAAGAAGGGCTTAAAATGTGGTACAAAAGTACCAAGTAATATTGCAAATAGGATTCTATAAATTGAATTGGCAATGAGTAGCAAGCTAAATTGGTATGTATTGCGAGCAGTGGCAGGGCAAGAAAAAAAAGTAAAAAGTTATATTGATAACGAAATTGCTCGCCAAAAATTGCAGGAATACGTACCACAGGTGCTTATTCCCACTGAAAAAGTGTATGAAGTTCGTAATGGCAAGAAGAAAGTAAGGGAAAAGACCTTTTTCCCTGGCTATATTTTAGTGTATGCCGATCTTTCTCACGGAGAGGCTCTACATACACTTAAAAACGTACCCGGCGTTTTAGGTTTTTTGGAAGGTACTGCACGCGAAGACGAAACAGACACACAAGGCAAAAAAGGCTATACAAAAATGCCTACTCCTTTACGGCAATCGGAAGTAAATAGAATTTTGGGCAGGGTAGATGAGGAGGAGGAAAGTGCCGTGAAGACAGAAGCCTCTTTCATCATAGGCGAACACGTAAGAGTAATAGACGGACCTTTCAGTGGTTTTGATGCCGTAGTAGAGCAAGTGTATGATGAAAGAAAAAAATTAGATGTAATGGTAAAAGTTTTTGGTAGAAGCACCCCTTTGGAGTTGAGTTATACACAGGTAGAAAAGTTAGATTAAATCTAAGGTTCAAAGTTTTTGAAGTTCAAAGTTAGCTTCAAACCTTTAACCTCAAACTCAAAAAAGCCTCTCGCTTCCATAAAATATAAATGTTACGCACAGCTTGTTGAGGTTCGCTTCCAAACCGATAGCAACAAGCCCGAAACAAAAACAAAAAAATATAAAGACAATGGCAAAAGAAGTAGCAGGATACCTCAAACTGCAAGTAAAAGGCGGACAGGCAAACCCTTCGCCTCCTATCGGACCTGCTTTGGGTTCAAAGGGTATCAATATTATGGAGTTCTGCAAGCAGTTCAATGCCCGTACCCAAGACAAGCAAGGTCAGGTATTACCTGTACTCATTACGTATTACACCGATAAGTCTTTTGATTTTATCGTAAAAACACCTCCTACGGCTGTTTTACTCAAAGACTTACTCAAGAAGCAAACAGGTTCGGCAGAGCCTAATCGTAAAAAAATCGGTTCAGTTACTTGGGACCAAATCAAGCAAGTAGCTGAAATAAAAATGCCCGATTTGAATTGCTTCACCATAGAATCGGCTATGCGTATGGTAGCAGGTACAGCTCGCAGTTTAGGAATTACCGTAACAGGCAAAGCTCCTTGGGACAACAACTAAAACCGCAAACACAATGGGAAAACTCACGAAAAATAGAAAGGCGGCACTCGCTAAATACGATAATACCAAAAGCTACTCTTTGGTGGATGCGGCAAAAATCTTAAAAGACATCACTTTCACCAAGTTCGATGCCTCGGTGGATATTGATATCCGCCTCGGCGTAGATCCTCGTAAGTCAGACCAAATGGTGAGAGGGGTGGTTGCGTTGCCTCACGGAGTAGGAAAAGATGTACGCGTACTCGTACTCTGCCCGCCTGATAAGGAAGACGAAGCCAAAGCCGCTGGCGCCGACTATGTTGGTATGGACGAATATATCGCCAAAATTGAAGGTGGCTGGACAGATATTGATGTGATTATCACCACCCCTACGGCTATGGCAAAAGTAGGACGTTTGGGAAAAATCTTAGGTCCTCGCGGACTTATGCCTAATCCCAAGTCTGGTACCGTAACTATGGAGATTGGTAAGGCTGTCAAGGAAGTAAAAGCTGGTAAAATTGATTTCAAAGTGGATAAAACAGGTATTATTCACACTTCCATTGGCAAAATCTCTTTTTCTCCTGAAAAAATTGCTGAAAATGCAATGGAACTCATCAATGTAGTACAAAAGCTCAAGCCTGCTTCTGCAAAAGGTACTTACATTAAGTCTATATCGCTTTCTTCTACGATGAGTCCGGGTGTTAGTATTGATAAAACTACTGTAATCTAATGACAAGAGAGGAAAAAACTGCTATCATTGAGGAGTTGAAAGAAAAGTTCGCAAATACTCCTTATTTCTATATCGTTGATGCCAGCGGATTTTCAGTAGCAAAGGACAACGACTTGCGTAGAGCCTGCTTCAATGCCCAAATTGAGTACCGAGTAATAAAAAATTCGCTTATCAAGAAGGCATTAGAGGCTTTGGATACAGACTACAAGCCTTTTGTAGATGAAAAAGTTTTGAAAGGTTATTCAGGAGTAATGTTTTCTGATACAGGCAATAAGCCTGCTCGCCTTATCAAGGATTTCAGAAAGAAAAATAACACTGAAAAACCTATCATCAAAGGTGCTTCTATTGATACCTCGCTCTTTATAGGCGACCACCAGTTAGAGGCTCTTTGCAATGTTAAATCTAAGGCTGAACTCTTGGGAGAAGTTATCGGCTTGTTGCAATCGCCTATGTCAAATCTCATTGGGGCTTTGCAGGGGCAAGGCGGCAAAATTGCTGGTATTCTCAAAACTTTGGAAGAAAAGAAATCCTAATTTTTCACAAAAAACCTTGTACTTGTTTTTCAAATTAAATTCATACAAATTATGGCAGACGTTAAAGCATTAGCAGAACAACTTGTAAATCTTACTGTAAAAGAAGTTACTGAACTTGCTAAAATTTTGAAAGAAGAATATGGCATTGAGCCTGCCGCTGGTGCTCCTGTGATGGTTGCCGCCGCCGCTGGTGCTGATGCTGGTGCCGCCAAAGCGGAAGAGAAAACCTCTTTTGATGTAATTCTGAAAGCCGCTGGTCCTAACAAGCTCAACGTAGTGAAACTTGTAAAAGACCTCGCTGGTTTGCCTCTTACTGAAGCCAAAGCTTTGGTTGATGCCGCTCCTAAAGCTATCAAAGAAGGAGTACCCAAAGATGAGGCTGAGGCTCTCAAAACAAAATTGACTGAAGCAGGTGCCGAAGTAGAAATTAAGTAATTCTATCGGTAATGCGGGGCAATCAGACCTGAAATTTCCGCTATTCGGAAATCAGGTCTATTGCCATTTGTAGCTAATAAAATGTAGCCTGCTACAATAACCTAACTGAAAGGTTCAAAAGGATAAAAGTAAAAGGCTCAAATCAAACCTTATACTTCAAACACTGAACCTCAAACTCCAAACCTCAAACTTTCAACTTTAACTTATTCCGCTTTACAGCATTTTCCTAACCCAAACTTCTTGAACAATGGCTGAAAGAATTAGTTTTGCTTCTGTTAAGAACCTTGTTGATTATCCCGATTTTCTCGACATCCAGCTACAATCCTTTCGCGACTTTTTCCAACTGGAAACCCCCGCTGAAAACCGTGCCAAAGAAGGACTTTACAAAGTCTTTATGGAAAATTTCCCTATCAGCGATTCTCGCGAAAATTTTGTCTTGGAATTTATTGATTACACCATAGACCCTCCCAAATATTCTGTTGAGGAGTGTATTGATAGAGGGCTGACTTACTCTGTTCCCTTGAAGGCAAAATTAAGGCTTTCTTGCAATGATGAAGATAATGAAGATTTTGAACCCATTGACCAAGAAGTATTTTTGGGAAATATCCCTTATATGACTGAAAAAGGCTCTTTCATCATCAATGGTGCTGAAAGGGTGATTGTTTCGCAATTGCACCGCTCTCCGGGCGTATTTTTTGCAATGAGCAAACACACCAACGGTACCAAACTCTATTCTGCTCGTATTATTCCTTTCAAGGGTTCTTGGATTGAGTTTGCTACTGACGTCAATAACGTAATGTATGCTTACATTGATAGGAAAAAGAAATTTCCCGTAACCACTCTCTTGCGTGCTATTGGCTACGGTACCGATAAAGAAATTTTAGATATTTTTGGGCTTTCCGAAGAAATTCAGGTGAATGCCAAAACACTCAAAAAGGCTGTTGGCAGACGCCTTGCCGCCCGTGTATTGCGTTCTTGGACAGAAGATTTCGTAGATGAAGATACAGGAGAAGTAGTTTCCATAGACCGTAACGAGGTGCTTTTGGAGCGTGATTCCGTCATTCGTGAAGAAGACATAGATGTCATTATGAATTCGGGAGCAACCTCTATTATTTTGCACCGCGAAGAAATCAATATCGCCGACTATCAAATTATTTACAATACTCTACAAAAAGATAATTGCAACTCTGAAAAAGAAGCTGTTGAGCAAATTTATCGCCAGTTGCGTAATACAGAAGCCCCCGATGAGCAGACTGCTCGTGAAATTATACACAATTTGTTCTTTTCGGATAAACGCTACGATTTGGGCGATGTGGGTAGATACCGAATGAACAAAAAACTTTCTTTGGATATTCCTATGGAAACTCGCGTACTTACACGCGAAGACATCATCAGCATTGTGAAGTATCTCATAGGGCTTATCAATTCCAAAGCAGTAGTTGATGATATAGACCATCTTTCCAACCGCCGTGTGCGTACCGTAGGCGAGCAACTATATGCCCAATTTGGTGTAGGGCTTGCTCGTATGGCTCGCACTATCAAAGAAAGAATGAACGTAAGAGATAACGAGGATTTCAAGCCTGTGGATTTAATCAATGCACGTACCTTGTCTTCGGTTATCAATTCTTTCTTTGGAACAAACCAACTTTCTCAATTTATGGACCAGACCAACCCGCTGGCAGAAATTACCCACAAACGCAGAATGTCTGCCTTGGGTCCAGGTGGTCTTTCCCGAGAAAGAGCAGGCTTTGAAGTTCGGGACGTTCATTACACACACTACGGAAGGCTTTGTACCATTGAAACCCCCGAAGGTCCTAATATCGGTCTGATTTCCTCGCTTTGCGTACACGCCAAAGTGAATTCAATGGGCTTTATTGAAACGCCCTATTTCAGAGTAAAAGAGGGTAAATTGGACATTAAAGATATTGTCTTCCTTTCGGCAGAAGAAGAAGACGGACAGCACATTGCCCAAGCCAATGCCAAAATAGATGACAAAGGTAATTTCTTGGTTGATGCCGTAAAAGTTCGCTACGAAGGGGATTTCCCTATGGTTGCCCCCGAAGAAGTAGCTTATATGGACGTTGCCCCTAACCAAATTGTTTCGGTTGCCGCTTCACTTATTCCTTTCTTGGAACACGATGACGCCAACCGTGCTCTTATGGGTTCTAATATGCAACGCCAAGCTGTACCTTTGCTCAAACCACAAGCTCCTATCGTAGGAACTGGTTTGGAAAAGCGTGTAGCTTTGGACTCTCGTACTCTTATCCTTGCTGAAAAAGACGGCGTAGTAGAGTATGTTGATGCCAATAAAATTGTTATTTGTTACGAATTTACAGAAGATGAGTTGCTTACCTCTTTTGATGGCGATACCCGTACCTACTACCTGACCAAGTTCAGACGTACCAACCAAGATACTTGTATCAATCTTGTGCCTACGGTGCGTGTAGGCGAAAAAGTTACGAAAGGACAGCCCCTCTGCGAAGGTTATGCCACACAAGGCGGAGAACTAGCTCTGGGTAGAAACCTTAAAGTTGCTTTTATGCCTTGGCAAGGGTATAACTTTGAGGATGCCATTGTGATTTCTGAAAAAGTAGTAAAAGAAGATTGGTTCACTTCCATTCATATAGAAGAGTTTGAAATGGAAGTACGCGATACCAAACGTGGCGAAGAAGAGCTAACTTCTGAAATTCCTAATGTAAGCGAAGATGCTATTCGCCACCTTGACGAAAATGGTATTGTGGCAGTAGGTACAGAAGTACGTGAAGGAGATATTTTGGTGGGTAAAATCACCCCTAAAGGTGAAACCGACCCCACTCCCGAAGAAAAGCTCTTGCGTGCTATTTTTGGCGATAAAGCAGGAGATGTAAAAGATGCTTCGTTGCGTGTGCCTCCTTCGGTAAAAGGAGTGGTGATTGATACCAAGTTATTCTCGCGTCCTCGTAAAGATAAAGACTTACGCAAGCGTTCCAAAGATGACGTAAAAACGCTTATGCAAAACTACGGCAAAGATTTGAAAAACTTGCGTGAGGAAATGATTAACAAACTTGCTACTATTCTGGAAGGAAAAGTCTCGCAAGGAGTTAAGCATAAATTTGGTGATGAACTGATTTCCAAAGGAACAAAGTTTAGCAGAACCAATATTGAGAAAAATTTATTCCCCGACAACAACCCTTACCGCGACGAAAGCAGTTACAACGTACCCGAAGAGGTAAATCTGATTGCTGATGTGGTAGTGGAAAATTGGACAAATGATGCCAAAACCAATGCTTTGGTGGCAGATTTGGTGAAAAATTATCTCAAAAAACGCAATGAAATTTCAGGTAAGTTCAAGCGTGAGCGTTTTGCAATGGAAGTAGGCGATGAATTGCCTGCGGGTATTGTAAAACTTGCCAAAGTGTATATCGCCAAAAAACGCAAACTGAAAGTAGGGGATAAAATGGCTGGTCGCCACGGAAATAAAGGGGTAGTTGCCAAAATTGTTGCCGAAGAAGATATGCCTTTCCTTGAAGGTGGTACTCCTGTGGATATTGTTCTGAACCCCTTGGGCGTACCTTCGCGTATGAACATCGGACAAATCTATGAAACCATTTTGGGCTGGGCAGGTGAAAAATTAGGTGTAAAATATGCAACCCCTATTTTTGACGGAGCAAAAGAAGAAGATGTGTTGAACGAACTCAAAAAAGCAGGCTTGCCCGAATATGGCAGAACCTACCTATATGATGGATTGACAGGCGAAAGATTTACCCAACCTGTAACCGTAGGAGTGATTTATATGCTCAAACTCGGACACCTTGTTGATGATAAGATGCACGCTCGTTCTATCGGACCTTATTCACTCATTACGCAACAGCCTTTGGGTGGTAAGGCTCAGTTTGGTGGTCAGCGTTTCGGTGAAATGGAGGTTTGGGCGATTGAAGCCTTTGGTGCTTCACACATTTTGCAAGAAATCCTCACCGTGAAGTCTGATGATGTAATCGGTAGAGCGAAAACCTACGAAGCTATCGTAAAAGGAGAACTCTTACCCAAACCTAATATTCCTGAATCTTTCAATGTACTTGTTCACGAATTGCGTGGTTTGGCATTAGAAATTACTTTGAACTAATTAGTTTTGAGGCTTCCATTAAGCCTCAAAACTTCAAACCTTGAACCCTTGAACTTCTAAAAGCATACATCTATGTCTTTGAAAAAAAACAAAAAACTTTCCAGTGATTTCAACTCAATCACTATCAGTTTGGCTTCGCCAGAGTCTATTTTGGAAAGTTCTTATGGGGAAGTTACCCAGCCCGAAACTATCAATTACAGAAGCTACAAACCTGAAATGGGAGGGCTTTTCTGTGAGCGTATTTTCGGACCCGTGAAGGACTATGAGTGTCATTGTGGTAAATATAAACGTATTCGTTACAAGGGAATTATTTGCGACCGCTGTGGCGTAGAAGTAACAGAAAAGAAAGTTCGCCGTGAGCGTATGGGGCATATTGAACTCGTAGTGCCTGTGGCTCATATCTGGTATTTTCGCTCATTACCCAATAAAATAGGTTATCTTTTAGGGCTTCCTGCCAAAAAACTTGACCAAATCATTTACTATGAACGCTATGTAGTGGTTCAGCCCGGTATTGTTGCCGAAGAAAATAGAAATGGTAGCAACTATCTGGATTTCCTTACAGAAGATGAATACTTGGATATTTTAGATAAATTGCCTCGTGAAAATCAGCTTTTGCCTGATGAAGACCCTAATAAATTTATTGCCAAAATGGGAGCAGAGGCTTTGGAAATGCTCTTAAAACGTCTTTCTGAAAGAGAAAAAGATGCACAAGGCAACGAAATACCCGGTAGCCCCACAGGTTTGGACAAGCTCGCTTACGAGCTACGCCACCAAGCCGCTACCGACAACTCACAACAACGCAAAGCAGAGGCTTTGAAGCGTCTGAAAGTAGTACGTGCTTTCCAAGAATCCAAAATTGAAAACAAGCCTGAATGGATGATTATTCGTATGGTGCCTGTTATTCCACCCGAATTGCGTCCATTAGTGCCTTTGGACGGCGGTCGCTTTGCTACTTCCGATCTCAACGACCTCTATCGCCGTGTAATTATCCGTAACAATCGCCTCAAAAGGCTTATGGAAATCAAAGCCCCCGAGGTAATTTTACGCAACGAAAAGCGTATGTTGCAAGAGGCAGTTGATAGCCTTTTTGATAACTCTCGTAAAGTAAATGCGGTACGTGCCGATGGAAACCGTGCTTTGAAGTCGCTTTCCGATATGCTCAAAGGTAAGCAAGGACGCTTCCGTCAGAACCTCTTGGGTAAGCGTGTTGATTATTCAGGTCGTTCTGTAATTGTGGTAGGTCCCGAGCTGAAACTTCACGAGTGCGGGCTTCCCAAAGATATGGCGGCAGAGCTATTCAAGCCCTTTATTATCCGCAAACTCATTGAAAGAGGCATCGTAAAGACCGTTAAGTCGGCTAAAAAAATTGTTGATAGAAAAGACCCTGTCATTTGGGATATTTTAGAAAATGTACTCAAAGGACACCCCGTTCTTTTGAACCGTGCTCCTACGCTTCACCGCTTGGGTATTCAGGCTTTCCAACCCAAACTCATAGAAGGAAAAGCTATTCAACTTCACCCTTTGGTTTGTACGGCGTTCAATGCCGACTTTGACGGCGACCAAATGGCGGTACACGTTCCATTGGGGCAAGAAGCTATCTTGGAAGCCTCTTTGCTAATGCTTGCCTCGCATAATATCTTGAACCCTGCCAATGGGGCACCTATTACCGTACCTTCGCAAGATATGGTTTTGGGGCTGTACTACATTACCAAAGGTAGAAAAGGTGATAAAGGCGAGGGCAAAGTGTTTTATAGTGCCGAAGAGGTTGTAATTGCCGTTGATGAAGGACAACTATCCCCTCACGCTCATATCAAAGTAAAAGCCAAAGTACGTGAGGGTGATGAACTCGTTGAAAAAATCATTGATACCGTAGCAGGTAGAGTGCTTTTCAATCATTGGTGCGTACCCGAAGAGGTAGGATTTATCAACGAATTGCTTACCAAAAAGAAAATTCAGCAAGCTATTGGCTTGGTGTTCAAAATTGCGGGAATGGCAAAAACAGCCAAATTCCTTGATGATATTAAAGATTTGGGCTTCCGCTCAGCTTTCAAAGGTGGGCTTTCTATCGGTTTGAACGATATTCTCATTCCCAAAGATAAAGACAAACTGATTGCCAAAGCCAAAGGCGAAATTGAAGAAATCCGTAATAACTATATGATGGGCTTTATTACGGATAATGAACGCTACAACCAAGTAATTGATACCTGGACACGCGTAAATAACGAACTTACTCGCAAGCTCATTGAGGATATGACCAACGACAAAGAGGGTTTCAACTCTGTGTTTATGATGATGGATTCGGGAGCGAGAGGTTCAAAAGAGCAAATCCGTCAGCTTGGTGGTATGCGGGGGCTTATGGCAAAACCTCAGAAAAACGTACAAGGCTCGGCAGGAGAAATCATTGAAAACCCTATTCTTTCCAATTTCAAGGAAGGTTTGGACGTTTTGGAATACTTCATTTCTACCCACGGTGCCAGAAAAGGTTTGGCAGATACAGCCCTTAAAACGGCAGATGCGGGTTACCTCACACGCCGTTTGGTTGATGTTGCCCAAGATGTTATCATCACCGAAGATGATTGCGGTACTTTGAGAGGTATTACGGTTTCGGCTCTCAAAGATAACGAAGATATTGTAGAACCGCTTGCAGAACGTATTTTGGGAAGGGTATCGCTACACGATGTCTATGACCCTCTTACAGATGAACTTATTGTGGCATCGGGAGAGGAAATTACCGAAGCTATTGCAGAGCGTATTGCTCAAACCAGTATTGAAGAGGTGGAAATCCGCTCGGTGCTTACTTGCGAAACACGCAAAGGGGTTTGTCAGAAGTGTTATGGTAGAAACCTTGCCACAGGGCGATTGGTAGATAATGGTGAAGCCGTAGGGGTTATTGCCGCTCAATCTATTGGTGAGCCCGGAACTCAGCTTACTTTGCGTACTTTCCACGTGGGTGGTGCGGCTTCTAATGTTGCGGTTGATGCGTCTGTAAAAGCCAAGTTTGCAGGTGAAATTGATTTTGAAAACCTACGTACCGTGAAAACTACGGATAACGATGGCAATCCTATGGAAATCGTTATTACGCGTTCATCGGAAGTGAAAGTGATTGAACCCAAATCGGGTAAAGTGCTTATTTCTAACCATATGCCTTATGGAGCAGTGCTGAAAGTGAAAAAAGGGGATATGGTAGAAAAAGGGCAAGTGCTTTGCGAATGGGACCCTTACAATGCAGTAATTATTTCGGAAGTGGCAGGTACCGTAGAGTACGAAGCTATTGAAGAAGGCATTACTTACAAAGAAGAAGCTGATGAGCAAACAGGTTTCCGTGAAAAGGTAATCATTGAAACCAAAGATAAAACCAAAAACCCTGCTTTGGTAATTAAGCCAAGCAAAGGCGAAGCGAAAACCTACAATATCCCCGTAGGAGCAAGACTTGCCGTAGAGGAAGGAAAAACAATCAAGGCGGGACAAGTGCTTGCCAAAATTCCAAGGGCTATTGGTAAAACACGTGATATTACAGGTGGTTTGCCTCGTGTTACGGAACTCTTTGAGGCTCGTAACCCTTCCAACCCTGCGATTGTAAGTGCTATTGATGGAGTAGTTACTTATGGGGCTGTAAAACGTGGTAACCGCGAGATTATCATTGAGTCCAAAGATGGGGTTATCAAGAAGTATATGGTGCCGCTCTCTAAGCATATTTTGGTACAAGATGGCGACTTTGTGCGTGCAGGTATGCCTCTTTCTGATGGTGCTATCACGCCTAACGATATTTTGGCTATCAAAGGTCCTACTGCTGTACAAGAATACTTGGTGAATGAAATTCAGGAGGTATATCGTTTGCAAGGGGTGAAAATCAATGACAAGCACATAGAGGTTATCGTAAGACAAATGATGCAAAAAGTTGAAGTTATTGACCCAGGCGATACCGATTTCTTACCCGGACAAGTAGTAGATAAATGGGCGTTCCGTAAAGAAAATGACCGCATTATGGAACTCAAAATCGTTGAAGA
>FWPU01010963.1_pt1 | contig 13032 bp, 12 predicted proteins | sample 2228361 | NCBI WGS metagenome assembly FWPU01 (sample SAMEA103939777, study PRJEB20133) | metagenome | reverse complement strand
CTGCCCCCTCGGCTGTGCTCGGGGCAGGCTCCGAGCTTGCCGAGGGGATGAGGGGGAAACTTCACCCCGCCTCTCCTGGGCAAATATGGTGTTGGAGGGCGAGCCAATGTCCCATATCAGGCTGCGCTGTAGCCGGTGCGCCGCTCCCCACGAGGCGGACATGGTCACCCTGGGGTGCAGGAGCTGTGGCGCGCCGCTGGACGTGGAGTACCTGGAAAGCCGGGAGGTCCGCCGTCCCACGGACGCCGGGGACGTGCCGCTGCCTTTTCACGCGCCCGGCCCCAGCGTGTCCCTGGGTGAAGGGCGCACGCCATGCATACCGCTGCCGGCCCTGGGGGCTGTCCTGGGCCTGGACAGGCTCTACGGCAAGCTGGAGTTCCTGAACCCCACAGGCTCCTTCAAGGACCGAGGCACGGCGGTGATGCTGGCGGTGGCACGAGAGCACGGCGTGACCGAGATCGTGGAGGACTCCTCTGGCAACGCAGGGGCGTCTGTGGCAGCCTATGCGGCCAGGGCTGGCGTCAAGGCCCACATCTTCGCCCCTGCCAGCGCACCGCAGGCCAAGGTCCAGCAGATTAAGGTCTACGGCGCGGAGGCCCACGCCATCGAAGGCTCGCGGGAGGCCACAACCAGGGCCGCCATAGACTTCTGCACGCAGCGAAGGCTCGTTTACACCTCCCACAACCTGAGCCCCTACTTTATCGAGGGCACCAAGACCTTCGCCTACGAGGTAGTCCAACAGTTCCAGGGCGCTTTGCCGGAGCACATCGTGGTGCCGGTGGGCAACGGCTCCCTGTTCATCGGGGCGTGGAAAGGGTTTTGCGAGATGGCGAAGGCGGGCCGCATCGCGCGGCTGCCGCGCATGCACTGCATCCAGGCCGAGGCGGTGATGCCCATCGTAGCCGCGTGGCAGGGCATAAGCTGGTCGGCGCAGTCCGGCGCGCGCACCATCGCCGGCGGCATCTCCGTGGGCGCTCCACCGCGCAAGGAGCAGGCCCTGGGCGTCCTGCGCGACAGCCAGGGCGTCGCCGTGGCAGTCCCGGACGCGGACATCCTTCGCTGGCAGAGGCTGCTGGCCGAGAAGGAGGGCGTTTACGCGGAGCCGACATCGGCGGCGGCCTTCGCTGGGCTGGAGCGGCTGGTCAAGGAAGGCCACGTAGGCCGGGCCGAGGTCGTGCTGGTGCCCGTCACCGGCTTCGGCTTGAAGGACGCCCCGCCAGCGCGCTAGGCCCGGCCTGTCCAGGCAGCCGCTGGGGCGGCCCCGTTCGGCTGCCCCAGCGTACACGAAAAGCTACATGCAGTCGGCTAGTACCCCATGCGCCCCTCGCGGGCGAGCCACGCGAACTGCTGCTGGCGACGCCCGGCGCCGGGGTCCATGATGATGTTGACTATGGCCGCCTTGCCGGAGTTGAAGGCACGCTCCAGGGCTGGCCTTATCTCCTCGGGCCGCTCCACGTATTCGCCGTGCCCGCCCAGGGCCTCCATCATCAGGTCGAAGCGCAGGTTGGGCTTGAAGTCGGAGGGGTCCTTCTCGCCCTTGACGTAGGCCCGCACCCACCTGTCTATGTTGCCGTTCTGGAATATGACCCAGACAATGGGCAGGTTGAAGCGCGCCGCCGTCTCCACATCCATGCCATTGAAGCCAAAGGCCCAGTCCCCCTGGAGGCATATGACGGGCTTTTCGGGATGGACTATCTTGGCGGCGATGGCGAAGGGCACGCCCACGCCCACACAGCCAGCGACGCCGGCGTCCAGCCTGTGGCGCGGGTACCAGCAGGGGATGACCTGGCGCGAGATGTCCATGGTGCTGGCGCCGTCCGCGACGATGACCGTCTCCTTCGGCAGGAAGTCCCGTATCTCCTTCAGGATGCGGTAGTAGCCCATGGGCACGTCGTCGGAGTGCAGCATCGGCTCAATGGACTGGGCGTTCTCGGCGGCCTTCTCCTTCAGGGAGGCCAGCCAGGGCGTCTCGCCGTAGTGCACCGGCACTTCGTCCAGCGCCTCCACCAACTGGCCCATGACCATCTTGGCGTCGCCGACCAGGCCCACGGTGGCGGGAACGTTGGTGCCTATCTCCTCGGCGCTAATGTCCACGTGCACCAGGTTAAAGCTGGGCGCGAAGCGCGGCGGCTGGCCGAAGTGGAATATCCAGTTGAAGCGGGCGCCCACCATGAGGATGGTGTCGGCGCCCTGGAGGGCCTGGGTCCTGGCCGCGGCGACGTTGGCGGGGTGGTCCGGAGGCAGCATGCCCATGCCCATGGGCGACGTCAGGAAGGGTATGTGGGTCCTGTTGACGAACTGGAGCAGCTCCTCCTCGGCCCACGACCATGCGGCGCCCTTGCCGACGATGAGCAGGGGCCGCTCAGCCTTCTGGAGCACCCTGAGGGCCTCGCGCACCTTCTCAGGCTCGGCCAGGGGCCGCGCTGGCCCGGTTACGGGCGGCGGGACAGGCACCTCTGTCTCCTCCACCTTGCCCTGGATGATCTCGGCCGGCAGGTCCAGGTAGACCGGGCCGGGGCGCCCCGAAATAGAGTTCTTCATGGCGAGGTTTATCAGGGCCGGGATGCGTCTGGTAGTCTCGGCCACGCCGGCCCACTTGCAGAAGGGCGCGGTGGACTCCACCTGGGGCAACTCCTGGAAGTCGCCCCAGCCGCGGCGCCGTAGCTCGGCGGAGCCGCCCAGCACCAGCAGGGGCCAGCAGTTGGAGTGGGCGTTGGCGATGCCCGTAAGCGTGTTGGTCTGCCCTACCCCCGAGGCGGCAATGCACACGCCGACGCTGCGCGTCAGGTACGAGTGGGCCTGGGCCGCCATGGCGGCCGCCTGCTCATGCCGCACCGAGATCACCTTCATACCGGCCCTGGCGCAGCCGTTGACGATGTCTCCCACGGGGTCTCCCGGCAGGCAATAGACGGTGTCCACCCCTTCGCGCTTGAGGGAGGAGACGACCAGTTGGGCTCCAGTAACAAGACCCATATTGACCCTCCTTGTTGAGGCTAGTCTCTTGCGCTGCCCGCTCTTGAAAGGGTGTAGCGGGGGAAAGTGCCCCACAGGTCAGCCGGGCGGCTGGCCTGTGCGCCCAATTGTATAGACAAGACGCAGATGCCACAAGACCAGCTATGCCTGCCCCATTGGTGGTAGAATGGCGACATCCTGAGGGCCGAGGTCTTGCAGCTATGGAGCAAGCCTATCCCGCTTTCCAGTGGTCCAATCCCACCAGGGTGGTATTCGGCGTGGGTGAGCTGTCCAGGCTCGCGCCGCTTCTGGACGACCTTGCGGGGAGCAAGGCGCGGGTCTTCCTTGTCACCGGGCGGCGCAGCCTGCAAGCGCGGGGCATACTCCGGCGCGTCATCGAGTCGCTGGGGGACGGCAGGGTCCATCTCTTCGACCAGGCCACGCCCTTCCCTTCCCCTGACCTGGCGGACCGGGCGCTGGCCGAGTGCCGCGGCGCTGGCGCGGACGTGGTGCTCGCCATTGGCGGGGGCAGCGCCATTGACGTGGGCAAGGCAGTTGCTGTCCTCGCGGCGCACCAGGGGACGGCCAGGGAGTTCGCCATGCGACAGAAGGCGCTGGTGCGGCCTGGCCTGCCCTTCGTGGCAGTGCCGACAACCTCGGGTAGCAGCAGCGAGGTCACCGCCAGCGCGGCCCTGTGGGACATGGAAGCCCGGCGCTCCATGGCCCTGGTCAGCCCCCTGATGTTCCCCAAGCTGGCCATCGTGGACCCCGAGCTGGCCATGAGCATGCCCATGGCGCTGGCCGCCGCCACTGGGATGGACGCCTTCACCAGCGCCTTTGAGTGCTTCTGGTCCCTGGAGGCCGGGCCGGTCTCGGATGCCCTGGCGCTGGAGGTCATCCGGCTATTCAACGCGCACCTGGAGCGCTCCTGCATCCAGGCGGACCTGGAGTCGCGGACATACTGCGCCCTTGCCGCCACCATGTCTGGCATCGCCTACAGCAACAGCCGGCCCAACGCCTGCCACGCGGTAGGCAGCCCGCTGACGCTGTTCTGGGGCGTGGCCCATGGTCAGGCCGTCGGAGTCACGCTGGCGAGCTTTCTGCGCTGGACGGCGCCGGCCATGCCCCACAAGCTGCCTGCCCTGTGGAGTGCCCTGGGTGTCCGCGACCTGGACGGGGCTGTGGCACGCATCACCCAGGTCATGCGGCGCTGCGGCCTGGAGACGCGGCTGAGCGGCCTGGGACTGACGGCCAGCGACATGGACTTGCTACTGGAGCACATTCGCTGGGACCGCCTGGAGATGCTGCCCAGGCCCCTGGAGCGGGCCGATGCCAGGCAGCTCCTGGAGGGGCTGCTATAGGGGCCAGGCGTGAAAGCAGTGGGGTGACCCTGGCCCGGGGCGGCACATCGGAGCGTGTCGGGACCACCGGACTGGGGCCTCAGGAAAGGGCACCCATACTGCAAGTGTACCTATGCAGGCCACTCCATTGGGGGGCCTTACTGCGACGCTCGGCCTGACTCGCCAGTGGCCGCCTCTGAAGCCAAGGCTTCAAAGCACCCGGCCTTCAAGATTGAGCGGGCCACGTCGGCTTGATGGCTTTACCTGCCGGCCCAGCCTTAGACCTGGGGAGGCTGCTCCTCCAGGAGCTTGCGTAGCTCTTCCTTGGCCCGGCGTATCTCCGCCGTCTTCTCGGCGATCCTGTCAAAGAGGGGCTGCCGGGCCTTGATGCCCTCGCCGATGAGGAAGGCAGCGGCCTCCGAGCGGCTGCTGACGATGCCCGCGTCCACCAGCTCGTCCAGCTTGGCCAGGCTCTCCTTGTTGATCCTCACCATCACCACGTTGTCCCGGCCAGCCAGGACCGACTGGATGGCTTCCCGGACGTTCTCGCCGATGGTCTCCCCTGCCGACCGCGCATCCTCTACCAGGCTCTCGATCTCCTCAATGATCCGGCTCCGCCTTCTGCTCTCCTGGGTCATGACACCCTCCTGAAACTGTAAGTAGATTACATGTAAGTATAGCAGCGCGGGAGGCGCGTTTCAATACTCTCCGGCTGTTGACGAAACACCAGGGCTGGAGTATCGTCTGCCTGAATGTCCCTCCCGCGAGGGTGGACACCAGGACCCTGTGAATGGACAACGAGCTTCAGGACGCCAGCGAGCAGGCGGCGCAGGTCGCCCGTCCTCCTGGCCTCGGGGGGGAGCCGGCCGCCACGGCGGTGCCGGGCGGCGGTCGCTCACGGCGAGTCGCAAGGGACCTGACCAGAGGCAGCATCCCCGGGAACCTCTGGTCCCTGGGCTGGCCGCAGGTCGCCGAAGGCTTCCTGAGCGTGGTTGACCAGCTTGCGGACCTGATATGGGCAGGCCGCCTGGGCTACCAGGCCATCGCCGGGCTGGGCGTGGCCCAGACTTACATCATGATGGTCATGACGGCCAGGATGGGTCTGGATGCTGGCACGCGTTCCATGATCGCCCGGGCTGTGGGCGCAAGGCAGGTGCCCTATGCCAATCACGTCCTGCTGCAATCGCTAAGCCTCACGACCATATTCGCCGCCATAGCCATAGCCGTCGGCCTGGTCTTCACCGAGCAACTGCTGCGCATCGTGGGCCTTAGCGACACCGTGGCCAGGCAGGCGGCGGGCTACATGCGGGTCCAGTTCCTGGCAATGGCCGTCATGTCCTACCAGCGCCTCAGCGGCGGCGCGCTCCAGGCCTCGGGGGACGCCGTCACGCCTCTGAAGGCAGCCACGGTGACACGGGTGACCCACCTGGTCTTGAGCCCGCTCTTCATCTTTGGCTGGGGCTGGTTCCCTGCCCTCGGCCTGGCTGGCGCGGCCACGGCCAACCTCATCGCCCAGTTCCTCGGCGTGGCTATGAACTTCTTCGCCCTGATCAGGGGCACCGCCCGGCTGAAACTGTCCTTCAAAGGCTACTACGTGGACTTTCCCCTTATCTGGCGGCTGGTCAAGGTTGGAGTGCCCGCGGGGGTCACGGGAATGCAGCGGGCAATTTCCCAGCTTATCATGGTGGGGATCGTGGCGCCTTTCGGGGATGGCGCCGTTGCCGCATTCGGCCTAACTCGACGGGCAGAGAACATAGTCAATCAGAGCAGCCGCGGCCTTGGCAGGGCCGCCGGGGCGCTGGCAGGGCAGAACCTTGGCGCCGGCCTGCCCGAGCGCGCCAGAAGCTCCGTGCGCTGGGCGCTCGGCTACGTGGCCATTGCCAGCATCCTGCTGGGGCTGGTGTTCTTCCTGTTCCCCAGGGCTGTAGCGTCGTTCTTCAATGGCGACCCGGAGTTCGTGCCCCTGGCTTCGGTGTGGCTGGTCATCCTGGCAGCGGGCTACATCCCCCTCAGCGCCGTCCAGGTACTTACCCAGGCCTTCAACACCACGGGCGACACCATGGCCCCCATGTTCGTGACCCTGGGCACCATGTGGGGCGTGGAGATACCCCTGGCGCTGGCGCTGTCCCACCTGACTCCCCTGGGCCAGTTCGGAGTGCCGTGGGCCGTGACTATCGGCATGACCCTGAGGTTGGCCCTGCTCTGGTGGCACTTCCGGCGGGGGCGCTGGCTGCGCACTGGCGTCATCTGAGGGCCCGGCCCTTTGGCAGCTTTCGGCGGGTATGCTATGCTGGAAGGGCCAGGAGGAGCGACAACGCACTGATGAATGCAGGACTGGGGCAACCAGAGGCCCGGCCAGACGAGGGCCAGCCTGCTTCTCGCAGGCCCAAGTTCGTGTGGTACAGGGACCGGGTGCTGCTGCTGACGGTGCCCGCTGTCCTGGCCATTGACCAGCTCACCAAGTACCTGGTGCGTACCAATCTCAGGGTGGGCGAGTCGTGGCCGGGGGAAGGCATCTTCCGCATCACCCACGGGCTGAACACGGGCACGGCCTTCGGGCTATTCCCCAACCAGACGCTGCTCCTCATCATCGCTTCCTTCATCGCCATAGGCTTCCTGTTCTACTTCTACAGGACCCATGCCCTGCCCAGCCGGCTGCTCCGCTTGGCCATCGGCCTCCAGCTTGGCGGGGCCTTCGGGAACTTGCTGGACAGGCTTCGCACGGGCGCTGTTGTGGACTTCATCGGCCTGGGCTGGTGGCCCATATTCAACCTGGCAGACTCATCCATCGTCATCGGCATGAGCCTCCTTGTGGCCATCATGGTGCTGAGCGGCAAGGAGGTCCAGCAGCCCAGCGCTGGCCACGGCGCGGACGCCAGCCAAGACCCACCGCAGTGAGCCGCACCCTTGAGTTCACCGTTGACGCCGGAGGCGACCGGCTGGACAGGTTCCTGGCGGCACGCTGCCCGGACATCTCCCGCTCCAGGCTCCAGCACCTCATAGAGCAGGGCCTGGTCACCCTTGATGGCAGCATAGCCAGGGCCTCAGCCAGGGTGCAGGCCGGGCAGCGCATCGTGGTGGAGATGCCTGCTCCCGTGCAGGGCCAGCTAGTAGCCCAGGAGATACCCCTCAAAGTCGTCTACCAGGACCAGGACATCCTGGTAGTGGACAAGCCCGCCGGACTCACGGTGCATCCGGGGCCGGGCCACCCTGACCGCACGCTGGCCAATGCCATCCTGTCGCTTTGCCCGGACCTCCAGGGAATCGGAGGCACCATTCGGCCCGGCATAGTGCACCGCCTGGACAAGGATACCTCCGGCCTGATGGTGGTCGCCAAGAACGACCAGGCGCAGGCCGCCCTGTCGGCCCAGATCAAAGCGCGCCGGTTCACCAAGGGGTACCTGGCCCTGGCCCACGGCAGGGTGTCGCCCCCCGAGGCCGTCATCGAGGCGCCCATTGGCCGCGACCCTGGCAACCGCCAGCGCATGGCCGTGGTGCCGCACGGCAGAGAGGCCGCGACCAGGTACCGAGTGCTGAGGTACTACAGGGACTACACCTTCCTGGAGGTGCGCCCTGTCACGGGGCGCACGCACCAGGTACGCGTGCACTTCGCTTCCCTGGGCCATCCGCTGGCCGGGGATGGCACCTACGGCAAGCCAGACCCGCGTCTGCAACGCCACTTCCTGCACGCCCACCTGCTGGGCTTCACGTTGCCGTCCACCGGCGAGTACAGGGAGTTCAGGTCCGAGTTGCCCCCTGAGCTAGCTGCCTTTCTTGCTGGCCTGGAACGTGGGGATGGCGCCGGCCTTGATAGTGGCGGCTCGCGCTAGCTGGCGCCGCCAGCATTCTGGCTGCTGCTGACGCCGGAAGGGGCGCTACCTCGCCCTCGCAGCCGCCAGCGCCGGAGCCAGCCCCTGGCCGCGGAGCCTGCCACGGCCAGCACCAGGAAGCCCACCGACGTAAGGACCACGGAGCCGCCGGCCGCCAGGTTGGCGTAAAAGGCCACCACCAGGCCGATGACCGCGCTGGCAATGCCTATGGCCATGGCCAGCACCATGGTCGCCCTCAGGCCCGTGGCCAGGCGCAGACTGGCCATCACCGGCACCACGATGAGCGCTCCGACGAGAAGCACGCCCACCACGCGCATGGAAAGAGTAATGGTGGCGCCCGTCAGCACCGCCAGCGCCAGGTTCATCCGGAACACCCGCACGCCGCCAGCCCTGGCCAGGTCTGTGTCGAAGGCTATCTGGGCCAGCTCCTGGTAGAACAGCCCGATGAAGGCCAGCACGGAGATGGCGAGGCCCGCCAGGAGCCACAGGTCAGTGCGGTCCATGGTCAGCACGCTGCCAAAGAGGTAAGCAAATAGGTCCACGTTGAAGCCCCTGGCCAGGCTGATGAGCACCACGGCGGTAGCCAGGGCGCTATAGAGCACCACCGCCAGCGCCGCGTCGCCGGGCATCATGCGGCGGGCACGCACCGTCTCGATGGTCAGCGCCGCCAGGGACGTGGCGCCCAGGGCCGCCAGCGGCGGGAACGTCCGCGTCAGCAGCCCGATGGCGACGCCGGTGAGCGCCACATGGGACAGGCTATCGGCTATGAGGGACAGGCGGCGCAGTACCAGGAACAGCCCCAGCGCCGGCGCCAGCGTCCCCACCAGGACGCCGCCGATGAGGGCACGCACCATGAAGTCGTATTCCAGGATTGCAGGCATGGCTTAGCGGTGCTCGTGAAGCAGGTCGTGGAGCAGCACGCTCATGGGCAGGCCGTAGATGGTCGAAAGCTCGCGCTGGGTGAGCTTGTGGGGCGGGCCGTGGAAAACAATGGTCCGGTTGATGCAGGCCACGGTGGTGGCCTCGTGCATCACCGCCCCGATGTCGTGGGACACCATGACGATGGTGATGCCATGCTCATGGTTGAGACGCCTCAGCATGGCGTAGAACTGCTCCTGCCCGGCCACATCCACGCCGGCCACCGGCTCGTCCAGCACCAGCATCTCGGGCTCCCTGACCAGCGCCCGGGCCACCATGGCCCGCTGCTGCTGGCCCACGGACAGGTCGCCTATCCGCCTGTGCCTGAGGTCCGGGACGCCCACGGTCTCCAGCGCCTTCAGCACTGCCGCCTTGCCGCTCCTGCGCCACACGGCCAGCGGGTCGAAGCCCCGGTACAGGCCCTGGGCGACTACTTCCTCCACGGTCGCCGGGAACTGGCCACTTACCCCTTCCAGGGACTGAGGGACGTAGCCCACCCGGTACCATTCACGGAAGTGGTGTGGCGGCTTGCCGAATAGCTTGACGGCGCCCCGTGTTGGCTGTAGCAGCCCCAGCGCCAGCTTGAGGAGCGTGGTCTTGCCGCTGCCATTGGGGCCGAGAATGGCGACGAAGTCGCCGCGTTCCACGGAGAAGGTCACATCTTCGACCACCGGCACACCATCGTAGGAGAACCAGGTGTGGTCAAATTCGAGGCATGGAGCAGGCTTCTCCAGGCCTTTGTTGCTGTTGGTGGCCATCACTCACACTCCAGGGCTGTCCTCAGGCTGCGAAGGTTGGCATCCATTATGGAGAAGTAGTCCTCGCCCCGCTGGGCCTCCTCCGGCGTCAGGCTCTCCAGCGGGTGGAGGGGCAGCACCGTCGCGCCCGTCTCCTGGGCCAGCGTGGACGCCAGCCGAGGGCTGATTACAGGCTCCACCAGCACGTGCCTGATACCCGAGGCCCGCAAGGCGTCCGCCAGCCTGGCCAGGTCGCCGGGCGACGGCTCCGCCTCTGGCGTTACGCCGCTGATAGCCACCTGCTCCAGGCCGTACCGCTGCGCCAGGTGGCTGAAAGCCGCGTGGGATGTAAAGAACTGGCGGTGCTTGCAGTTGGCCAGCGCGGCCCTGTAGCGGCCGTCCAGTTGCTCAAGCTCCCCTCTCAGGGCGGCGGCACTGGCAGCGTAGGTGCTGGCCATCTCGGGCCTGGCCTGGCCCAGGCCGGCGGCTATCGCCTCCACCAGTCCGATGGCCTTGACCGGGTCTAGCCAGACGTGGGGCTCCGGGCTGGCGTCCGCCATGACGGCGCGGCTGGCCTCAACTATAACCTTGTCCTCGCGCCGCAGGGTCGCCAGGGCGCGGTCTATCCACGGCTCGAACCCCGCGCCATTGTAGATGATGACATGTGCCGCGTCCAGTTGGCGAATGTCAGCCGGCGCAGGCTCGAAGTCGTGGGCCTCCACCCCTGGAGCCACGAGGTTGACGACCCGGGCCGAGGGACCGGCAACGCGCCTGGCGAAGTACTCCAGCGGGTACAGGGTGGTAACCACTCGCAGGGTGACGCCGCCCACAGCCGGCGTGGGCGCGTCACCGCTGGCGCCGCCGGAGCAGGCCGCCAGGACGAGTATGCCCAGGGCTGCCGGGGCTAACAGCTTCAGGCACGTATTGATACATTGTCTCAACAAGTGACGCCAGAACGTCACAAGGGACCTCCTTGGTTAATGCGGGCTTTCAGGACTCGCCCTTGGCCAGGCACTCCTGGCAGATGATGAAGAACTCCACGCGGTGCCCGACGATCTGGCCGGGGATGTCCTTGCGCATGGCGCGAAGCATGCGCTCTATGGTGGAGTCCCGGAACTCTCCCACCGTGCCGCACCTGACGCAGAGCGTGTGATGGTGGTGTTCCACGCGGGCGATGGCGTACTTGGGCGCGCCGTCCGGCAGCGACAGCTTGCACAGCACGCCGGCCTGGAGCAGCAGCTTGATGGTCCTGTACACCGTGGCCCTGCCCACACGCGGCAACTCGTTGGAGACCTCCTCGGCGCTGAAGCCCTCCTGCTTCTTGTCCAGGAGCTTGATCACATCACGGCGTGCGGGCGTCAGCCGGTACCCCTGGTCCTCCAGGGCGGCCAGCAGGTCTGGCCTTGAGGGCGTTTTCCTCTGCATGGTACCGGGTACCATTGTTAGTATCCACGTCAGGCGAAAGCCCGGCCTGTTTTCGATACAAAGTATCATCTCCTTCGCCTCCTGTCAAGGGATGACTTTGAGTCGCCTGGGGGGCCATGCTAAAATGCCCTGGGAGGTAGCAAGCGAGGATGGTCGAGCAGGTCAGAGTAAGGTATGCCCCCAGCCCCACGGGAGAGCCCCACGTGGGCAACATCAGGACGGCCATATTCAACTGGCTCTTCGCCAGGCACCATGGCGGCGCCTTTATCGTCCGCATCGAGGACACAGACCAGGCCCGCAAGGTGGAGGGCGCCACGGAGATGCTGCTGGAGGCCCTGCGCTGGCTGGGGCTGGACTGGGACGAGGGGCCGGACATCGGCGGCCCTCGTGGCCCTTACGTGCAGTCGCAGCGGCTCGACCTGTACCACCGCGTGGCCCAACAGCTAATAGACATGGACGCCGCCTACCGCTGCTATTGCTCCCCCGAGCGGCTGGAGCAGATGCGCCAGGAGCAGATGCGCCTCAAGCAGCCACCTGGCTACGACCGCCGCTGCCGCGACCTGACCGACGCCCAGCGCCGGGAGCTGGAGGCCCAGGGCACGCCCTCGGTCATCCGGTTCAAGATGCCCACCGATGGCACCACCGTCGTCAGGGACCTCATCCGGGGCGAGGTGTCCTTCGAGAACCGCCTCATAGACGACTTCGTCATTATCAAGTCCGATGGCTTCCCCACCTACCACCTGGCCGCCCTGGTGGACGACCACTACATGGGCATAACCCACGTGCTGCGGGCCGAGGAGTGGCTGCCCAGCGCGCCGCGCCACCTGCAGATGTACAGGGCGCTGGGCTGGGAGCCGCCCCAGTTCGCCCACCTGCCCATCATCCTGGCCCCGGACAGGTCCAAGCTCAGCAAACGGCATGGCGCCACGTCCATATTCGAGTACCGCCGCATGGGGTACCTGCCCCAGGCCATGCTCAACTTCCTGGCCTTGCTGGGCTGGTCCCTGGACGACAAGACGGAGATCATCTCCCGGGAAGACCTGATCAGGCACTTCTCCCTGGAACGTGTAGGCAAGGCCGGAGCGGTCTTCAATATCGAAAAGCTGAACTGGATGAACGGCCATTACATCCGGCAGATGGGGCAGGAAGAGCTTGCCGACGCCCTGCTGGACTACTGGCATAGCTTCCCGCCTCCCGAGGTCCCCCAGATCCCCGACAGGGCCTACCTGGCCCGCATCGTGCCACTCATCCAGGAGCGCATGAAGACGCTGGCCGACGCCGCCCAGCTTGTGCCCTTCTTCTTCACGGACAGAGTGGAGTACGATACCTCGGAGCTTGTCCAGAAGGGCATGGACGCCGAGGGCACCAGGCGGGCGCTGCAATCGGCCCTGTCGCGCCTGGCCGGCCTGCCTGCCTTCGATGCCCAGACCATCGAGCCCAGCCTGCGGGCGCTGACCGAGGAGCTGGGCGTGAAGCCCGGCCAGTTGTTCGGCGCGCTGCGGGTGGCGACCACCGGGCTAAAGGTAGCGCCGCCCCTGTTCCAGACCATGGAGGTCCTGGGCAGGGAGCGCACCCTTGCCGCCATCGAGGAGGCCATCGCCAGGCTCCAGGGAGAGAGGAGCGTATTGACGGGCCTGTAGCTCGGTGTAGCCTGCCCGGACTGGTGCCCTCTGGCTGGCCACGGGCGGCAGGCGAGGCACGCAGCGACCTGAAGAGGGCGCCAGCAGGGCCTCTGGTCCACCCTGGGATGCCTGTTGCCGACCGTTTCCAGCCGTATCTGTTTCAGTTTAGTGGGTGACAAGAGAAGCCATCGGCCCTATCCTCAACGGT
>FWPU01010960.1_pt1 | contig 13033 bp, 9 predicted proteins | sample 2228361 | NCBI WGS metagenome assembly FWPU01 (sample SAMEA103939777, study PRJEB20133) | metagenome | reverse complement strand
GGCTGGTTGGGACGCTACCGACGCTTGAGCAAAGACGATGAAGAACTGCCCGAGACCAGCGAAGCCCTAATCTATGCGGCGATGACCCATCTGATGGTGAGGCGCTTGGGACGTGCGAGCACTACTAGCCCGTGACAGAATTTTTAGACACGCTCTAAGACACCGAATTCGATGCGGTGGCAACAGGGCGGCAAATTCCGCGTAATGCACTCCGACAAAGTTGAATCGCCCCCCATCACTGCCCCTGCTTTTTATTCTTCTTCGACATCATCGCCCATATCTTTTCTTTCAACGTCTGACATTGGCAGCGGAGCGGGGCGGCGCGGCGTTCTTCGCGGGAGCCACGATAGCGGGCGCGGAGTAAGGCGAAGTCGCGTTGGGCGAGGCGAGCAGTTTCTTGCCAGTCGTCCGGCGGCAGGAACAACCCTTGCCGTGCGACGTCGCACGTCACCGCAAGCCGCAGATGATGCGCCTGCATTGCGAAAAGCGCGGCGCGCGGCAGCAAGCGGCTGCGGGGATAGCGCGCGATAAATTGCTCGAACAACTGCCCGGAGCGGAGACGGCTGCTGGCGTAGTTGATGTAGCGCTGGGCGGCAAGCGCGTCTTCTGGCTTCCATCGCTGGAGGGGAAGGTCGGTGGGGTCAAACGCCGTGCTCCATTGGAGCGGAAAGAAGACATCAGCCTTAAACCCGCTGCCGCTGTAATTCCTCAGCGCGAGCGGGTGCTGCGCGTAGTAAGCGGCATGGTCATACGCGAGACGTTCGGCGTTGGGCGGACCGCCATAAGCAAGCCAGAAGCGAACGTGCCACGACAGGCGATTGACGAGCCGATGTAGCGGACGCTGCGCCCAGAAGGTGCGGGGACTCAAACGCGCTTCAAACAAAACGTCATCCATCGGATGCCGCCCGCTGAGATTGAGCCGCGCCTTGCGCTTGAAAGCCGATTGCGCGCGTAACAGTCGCCGCGTCCATGCCACAACACACCCTGGAGCATTGGACATTCGACGTTGGGCATTGGACATTTCTACTGTGGGAATCAAGTTTCGCTCCAACTGACACAACCGCTGCCACAGGGCGCGAGTCTGCGGATGGTGAGGATGGTTCACGACGAAGTTTTCAATCCGCTGGGTGGCATCGCGCAACCGCTCGTCACGCAGGTCGCGGGCAATCATCGCCATCTCCCATTCTTCTGACAAACCGAGACCGCGAATGTCTGCCTCGTGTTTTTCCAACTGCGCGCGGCTGAGTTTCGCGTCCAAAATGAAGTTGATGCGCCAGCGGGACTCCGCTGCTGCCCAGGGACCCGTCCACTCTAAGAAGTCAACCTGCGCCAACTCGCGCAACGCGCCCAGCCAATCGCCTTGATTTTCAAGGCAGCGAGCCAGACGATGGCGCGCCCAGCCATGATGGCTGTAAACATCAGGATGCTTCAACACGGCGCGGAAACATTGCTCCGCGTTTTTCCAGTCGCGCTGGGAGTAATAAGCCATTCCGCAGTGGTATGCCGCAGACGGTAGAGACAGAGAGCCTCTGTCTCCGAGAGAAATTGTGGCGATAGTATGAAGAAGCCGATTCGGAACGGTTAGATCTATCTCTTTCAACTGCCGGGCTTCCGCTGATTTGTCGTGGGCTTTTGCGAATTGCAGTCCGAGATGGAAGCGCACGACCGCGTTCATCGCCTGCCGCTCTTCCTCATTGGTCAACCGCAGCCGCGCCATGAGGTCTTCTGAGTTGTATTGGTTCGTCGCGCGCTGCATGGCTTTCCACATCAACGTCACGACCTTCGGCACAACCGGCGCGTCGGGATACTGCCGCAGCAGCGCAAGATATGACTGCACCTCCTCAATCGGCTGATGCGGGTAGTAGTGAATCTGCGCGACGGAGGCGACGGCTTCGGGCGCGCGGTCGCCCTGCGGGAAGCGTTGGAGAAGTTCTCTCAACACGGGCAGCGCGTTGGTCGGTTTGCGAGTTCGCTGCTGATAAGTCGTGTAAGTGAAAGTGCGGCGCACGCGCTTGCCTTTGACCGTCACGAGTCGCGTCATCTTCCGCTGCACTCTCACGTAGCGGATGCCACTCTGCTCGCACTCGGCGATGTGCCAGAGCGCATCGTCCAGCAGCGGGTCGTTCGGGTCGGGACATTGCTCCATAAAATCGCGCAGCATCCGCTTCGCTTCGTCGGGGTTGTACGCCATAAAGTAACGTTCAGCGTCGTCAAACGGCTTTGTTGTGGTGAGGAACTTCTTCAGTCGCTCGGCAATGCGCGGCGGCGTGAACGTGCGGTCAGATTTGATGATTTCCGCCTCGGCTCTCCGTCGTCCTTGTTCTGCCTGAGTGCGAAGCGATTTGTTTTTCGTCGCCCTCTTGACGCGCTCGAACGACACCAGGGCGCGCCACGGATAATCGGCTTTCAGCCAGCACTCGCCCGCTCGGAGATGAAACTCGCCCGCGCGTTTCGTTTCATACCGTGACGCATTGGTATTTGCTTTCGCGGCGCGCTCCCACAAAACGCGACGGAGGGACGGTGACGGCGTGGATTCCGCCCACCTCTCATAACTCTGCGCCACGCGCTCAGGAACCGGCGCGTAACGGACTTGCGGCTGCATCCAACGGTATCGCCAGTAAATCACCTGCAAGCGACGTTCGTATCGCCACACCGCCTCGCGCCACTGCCCGTGCGCGAAGAAGGCGTTCGCCAGCGAATCGGTGGCGATGAAACGTGGTTCCTCGCGCCAGCCCTCAATCAACGCCACCTCGCATGGCGACGTCTTCCGCGCCAAGTTCTCCGACATCTCCGCCCACAATTCCCGCACGTTGCGCGCGCCTTCTGGCGTCAGCACCAGCGGCACGTGCGTCAATGTCCGCATCGCTTCTTCGTAGTTTCCCAACAGCGCGTTGACGCAGCTCAGCCAGTAGTGGAGCGACGGAGAGACGGGGGAGGGGCGAGCGGGGATGGGTGGGTTCCCATACATCGTCACTTCGGATACATAGGACACAGGGAGAAGGGGCAAGGGGACGTCGCTTTCCACTTTCATCACCGCCTCATACCGCGTTTTCAACTCGCGCAGTTGAGCCACCGTTTGCGGGCTGAGTTTCGGCGGCGGGAAGAGGTGAAGGTTTTTCCAGCTGACTTCGCGGATGGACTGGCGCAACTTCTGTGCTTCGTTGAACTGTCGTCGGATTTCCAGCAATGCGGGCACGCGCCGCGCGGGAACGGGTTGACGCCACATCGCGCCCAACGTCAGCCAAGCGAGCAGCGCAACGGTCAGCGAAAAATAAGCCGAACGCAGCGGACGCCGCGTCGCCCGCTGCACCGACGTCACGAGCGCAAACGCGCCCAACGCCAGCGACAACGGCAAACACATCGCCCCAACGGGCGCGAGCAAAACGAGAGAGGGAAAGAGGCGGTCAACAACCGTTTCATTTCCCACTGCCGTTGCGCACAGGCAAACGAGAAACGTCAGCAGCGCGGCAAGCGTCACCAAGCCGCACAACAGCGCATACCGCGCCGCCCGCTCCGGGCGAAAGGACAGCCAAGAGGACAGCAGACGACGCATGAACACAATGGCGTCATGGAGTGATGGAGTGCTGAACCCGTTTCCCCAGGACTCCAAGACTCCCCCACTCCATCAAAGCACATCGGGATTCACGCCGATGCCCAGGATGCTTCAGCCGGGGACGGGCGTGACGCCCAACTCTTCGGCGCGGGCGATGAGGTCATCGCTCTCCGTGCCGGGGTTGAGCAACACTTGCTTGATGCCCTTTTGCGCCACTTCTTCAATGACCTTGATACCCACCGACGGACCGACGTAGAAGTTGGCGGCGTCGGGGACTTCGGGCAAATCCAGCACGGATTTGTAGGCTTTCAACCCTTCGATGGTATCCTCACGCGGATTGATGGGATAAACGGTGAATCCCTTCTGCGCGAAGGCGCGCACGGCTTTGTTGCCGAATTTCCGGCGGTCGTTCGACGCGCCAATGATAGCAACGGATGGCATGATCCTCCCTCCTTTGCTGTCATTGTAGCACGGACAGAGAAGATAAGTCAATAGCGCGCTTGATGCAAAACGACCGGGACGGACCAATCAAAGCGTTTGAGGCTTTGTAAATCAACGTGACAGGGCTGCCGACGTTTTCAAACGATATATTCTGACTGACGGAAACGGATATAACCAATCGTGCGGCACTGCCGAGGGAACGACGCGCCAACCCCCAAGGTGGGGATAGTTTTGAAAGGTCTTCTCCAGCGTGTAGCCTTCTGCCTCTAAAGCCTGCACAAACTCCGTCAGTTCCTTCCTCTGCAGCCGTTTTTCTTCGCACCACTCAAATTCGCTCATCACAAAGAATTGTGGTCTCTTTTCCTTGAGCACGGACGTATTCCATCCTGTGATGACGAAATTGTATTTCCACTGCGCCTGCTCCGCCTCAAACTGCGGGATGGTCTTCGTTCCACCGTTGAACTCTGTGAGGGGGGGCGTTTGAAACCATGGAGTTTGCAGGAGTCCCACCGACGCGCCTTTGTGTTGCTGCATCCACTCAGCGGCGGCATCGCGGGGGTCGGGGCGGGCGAAGACGGCGACGTGAGCGACGGTGTAAAGCAGTGCGTAACCCAGCGCAAACCAGCGCGTCGCTTGGCGCAGGAGTTCTTGCGCGTCGCCAGCGCGCGTCCACTTCCACCCTTCAATCCACTGCGCGGCATACAGCGCAAGCATCGGCGCGAGCGGCAGCGTGTAGCGCAGAAAGCGCACTTGCACCGAACCAATCAGAAAGAAGTAAGGCACGACGAACGCCGCCAGCAGCCAGTCTCGCGGCTTGCGCTCCCCCAGTGAACCGCAGAACCCCAGCAGCGACAACACCAGCAGCGGCGCGCTGAGAGCGATGGGCAGATTGAACGTGAGATGATACCAGAAACCGTTGCCCGTGTTGACGAAAATCAGCCCGTGTCCTTGATGCACATGCTCCCATTCTTCTACGAAGTTTTTGCGAAACTGCGGGAAGTCCAGGACTGCGTAGGGGCAGGAGAGGAGGAAAGCGACCACCGCACACCCAATGACCCATGACCCATGACCAATGACCCATAGCAAACGCGACAGCCGATTCGCTTGGCGGGATTGAACCTCACTGTCCTCTTCGCTACTTTCCTCCGCGTCCGCGTTGTCAGCCGTGTCATTGGAAATTGGACGTTGGGCATTGGACATTATGACTGCGGCAAACGCGCTCAGTATCACGATAACCGCGTTATATTTGCACGCCCCTGCCCACCCCGCGCTCAAGCCTGCCAGCGCATACCAGCGCATTGTCGGAGTGATGAGAATGTGCGCTGCGCACAGCAAAGACAGCGTGATGAAGAACGTCGCGGGAACGTCCACCGTGGCGTAATGGGAGTGAACGACGTGCCCCGGCATGACGGCTAAAAAAGCGGCGGCGACCAACCCAACGGTTTCGCTGTAAAGCATCCTGCCGATGAGAAACACGACGCCCACCGTCATCGTGCCGAACGCAACGGTGAGGAGCCGCGCCACGAGGTGCCACCCCCCGAAGTCGTTGATAAAGCCGAGCGCGGAGGCAATCATGCCGACGAAATACGTCAGATAGATTGTGAGGCTGCCATAGTTGAAGAAGTGCGGGTTGAGGTCCCCTTGCGCCAGCATCCACGCAGCGCGTCCGGCAATGTCAAATTCGTCAGGATGATAGGAGTGGAGATGCTGCTGATTGGGGATGCCCCAGCGCAGTCCGTAGACGCGCAAGGCGAAGGCGACCAAGAGAGTCAATATCAGCCAGAGCCGGGTTTTCCAGTGCATGAATCAGTAAGTCAATGAGTCAATAGGTCAATGTGTTATGAACTCATTGACTCATTGACTCATTGACTCATTGACCGTGTGACTTGCAGACGGTTCACCGCCCATATCGCCGCGAAGGCGATTAGCGTCATCAGCAGCGCCATAGCGTTCGCGTCGCGGGTGCGACCGGCTTCCCAAGCGTCGTAAATGGCGATGGGCAGCGTTTGCGTTCTGCCGGGGATGTTGCCCGCCACCATCAGCGTCGCGCCGAACTCGCCCAGAGCGCGCATGAAAGCAAGCACCAGTCCCGCTAAAATTCCTCGTCGCGCCAACGGCAGGGTGATGCGCCAAAACACCTCCCACTCCGGCGACCCCAACGTGCGCGCGGCTTTTTCCAAAATGGGCGGAACGTTTTCAATCGCCGCTTTGGTCGGCAGCACCATGAGCGGCAAAGCGACGACGGTGGACGCGATGACCGCCGCCCCCCACGTAAACACGACGTTCACGCCGAACAAGCGTGCCAGCGGACCGTGGCGCCCCAGAGCGATGAGGAGATAGTAACCCACCACCGTCGGCGGCAGCACCATCGGCAGCATCAACACCGCCTGCAGCGCGCCCTTGCCGCGAAATTGTCCTTTCGCCAGCAGCCAGCCCAGCGGCAGACTCAATAACGTCACGAGGAGCGTCGCTAATGTTGCGACGCGGAGAGAGAGAAGGAGAGGGGTAAAGTCCATGTCTGCTTGTCAGTGAGTAGTGAACAGTGAGTAGTGCTCCATCAAGGTAGGTTTGACGGGTAGCCGCCCCGATAAATCGGGGCGGCCCATCGCAGGCGTAAAGCCTGCGGCTACGTTCAGATGTATCCCGATGTATCGGAATATATCGGGATGAACCTGTCAAACCTACCTTGACGCAGCCCTATCGTAGGCGTAAAGCCCCATCGCAGGCGTAAAGCCCCATCGCAGGCGTAAAGCCCCATCGCAGGCGTAAAGCCTGCGGCTACGTTCAGATGTATCCCGATGTATCGGAATGTATCGGGATGAACCTGTCAAACCTACCTTGACGCAGCAGTAGTTTACTTGGGGTTGGCTGGGGTGGCTCAGGTTGGCTGACAGAAACCCAAGCCAATCCAGCCGACCTCAGCCAACTGCTGACTGCTTACTGCTTACCGCACACGAAGCCGTAGTTCTTCATCACCGCCTGCGCTTCTTTGCTGCTGATGAACGCGGCGAAGTCTTTGGCGAGCGATTCGTTCTTTGAACCTTTGATGACAGCAAGGGCTTGGTCAATTGGCGGGTGCAGCGTCTCAGGAATCAACGTCCATCGCCCGGACGAACCGATGCACAAAGACAGCGCGACGATGGCAACGTCTGCGTTCCCCGTCTCCGCATACTGCAACGTCTGAGCGATGTTATCAGCAAAAACGACTTTATTTTTCAACGCCTTCCAAACGCCCGCCTTTATCAGCGCCTGCTTGGCAGCGCGTCCGTAAGGCGCGTGGTCGGGGTTGGCGATAGCAAGGCGCTTGACGTTTGCGCTCGTTAAATCGTTCACCGATTTAACATTCAACGCGCTGTCCTTGCGCGTCCAGAGCGCGATGCGCCCGCGCGCGTAAACGCGCTTCGTCTGCGGAACAATGAGACCTTTCTTGTCCAACCGATTGACAAAAGAAACATCCGCTGCCATCAGCACGTCCACCGGCGCGCCCTGCTCTATCTGCCGCGTCAATTTGCCTGTTGAACCGAAATTCAGCGTGACTTTGACCGCCTTTTTCTGCTCGTAGAGTTTGGCGATTTCGGTCAACGCTTTCGTCAAATCGGACGCTGCCGAGACGAGAATTTCCCTCTGCTGCGCGGAGACAAAAGGGAACGCGCTGAAAAAAGCAATGACGCAGAGGAACAGAGTAATGCTGCGTAGTTTTTTCATGATACGAAACTTTGACGGGGGCTACTGTTCTGTCAAAGTAGGATCGACCGGTGGGAGAGTGAGGCTCCTGCCGAACTCTATTAGCACGGCGGGAGCCTTGCCCCCCCTTTTTCAACCCGTCAATCCTCCCTTGACAGAACACTACTCCCCAACCCAAAACCTCCTCGGATTGTTCACCAGCAAATCCTGTATCGCTTCTTCGCTGACGCCCTCATCGCGCAAACGCGGAATGAACTTGGTCAGCACAAAATCCAGCCCCGGACTGCCGCCGTCACTGCGCCAGTAACTGGGGCGTCCTAAGCAGCAGCCATTGCGGGGCGTCGAAGCACAGGTGTTCGTGATAGAGCCGAACACAGTTGAAATCGTCTTCAGATTGACTCCCCCTGTTATTGTTCGGCAAAGTGCCGTTCGTTCCTCCCTCTCAGACGGGTGCATTACGCAGAATTTGCCGCCCTGTTGTCACCGAATCGAATTCGGTGTCTAAGACGCCAGAACGAAAGTCTGCTGAAGCAGACTCATTTGTCGTTCAGCCTGCTTTTAGCAGGCTTTCCCGCCGTTGTAGACGCCGAATTCGATTCGGCGGAATCACGGCTGCCACCGAATCGCATTCGGTGTCTAAGACGCCAGAACGAAAGTCTGCTGAAGCAGACTCGTTTGTCGTTCAGCCTGCTTTTAGCAGGCTTTCCCGCCGTTGTAGACGCCGAATTCGATTCGGCGGAATTCGATTCGGCGGAATTCGATTCGGCGGGAGGAGGGCTCCAGCGGGGCGCAGGACGTCAAATTTGCCTCCTGCCTCCTGCCCCACCTCCGTCGGAGCAGCGCCTCCTTATCAGGGTTGCAAATTTTATGTAATGCACCCTCTCAGACTCCCCTTCTTCCACTCACCCCTTCCGCTCCAATAGCGTTTCCCCCGTCGTCTTATCAAAGAGATGCACCTTGTGCGGCACGAACCGCACGCGGACGGTATCGCCTCGATCAAACGGCTGGTCGGGATGCGTGCGGGCTTTGAAGGGGACGCCGTTCATTTCCAAAGTCAGGTAGAGGTCGCTGCCCATTGGCTCGCGGACGGAAACAGTAGCCGGGTGGCTGGATGGCTGGGGGGTTGGGTGGTTGGGTGAGACCTCGATGTCCTCTGGGCGGATGCCGAGACGCACCTGTGCTCGTGGTGGCGACTTCAGTCGCTCTGCAATCTGCGGGGCAACCTCACAGGCGAACGCTTCACAGCGAAACCCCAACACTCCATCGCCCCAATTCTCCAACATCCCCTCAAAGAAATTCATTGGCGGGCTGCCGAGAAACCTTGCAACGAAGTCGTTGGCGGGCTGGTTGTAGATGTCTTCGGGCTTGCCGAGTTGCTGAAGTTTGCCGAGGTTCATCACGGCGATGCGGTCGGACAGGATGAGGGCTTCCGCCTGGTCGTGGGTGACGTAAACAAACGTTTTCTCCAACTCATAATGCAGCCGCTTGAGTTCGGTGCGCATGAGGACGCGCAGTTGGGCGTCGAGGTTGGACAGCGGTTCGTCGAGCAGGAACACCTTCGGGTCGCGCACGATGGCGCGGGCGAGGGCGACGCGCTGCCGCTGCCCGCCGCTGAGTTCGCGGGGTTTGCGGGTGAGCAGGTGCGCGATCTCCAAGCCCTCGGCGGCGCGCAGGACGCGCTGTTCAATCTCGGCTTTGGGCACGCCGCGCATCCGCAAGCCGAAGGCGATGTTGTCATAGACGCGCATGTGCGGATAGAGCGCGTAGGTCTGGAACACCATGGCAACATCGCGCTTTTCGGGGGGAACGTGCGTCACGTCCTCCTCGTCGAACCACACGCGCCCGCGGGTCGGTTCTTCCAGCCCCGCGATGATGTTCAGCGTCATCGTCTTTCCGCAGCCCGATGGACCGAGCAGCGTGAGAAACTCCTTGTCCTGAATTTCGATGCAAAGGTTGTCCACCGCGACAACGCTGCCGAAGGATTTGTGGACGTTTTCCAGTAAAACTTGAGCCATAGTGACCTGATTATAACACGACAGCGAAACGGAAAGCAAAGGCGGATGTCAGGATGCAGAGATGCAGGGATACAGAGATACCCCTTTGAGTCTTTGGAAAATCGGAGCCCCGAACCTGTTCGGGGTCTTTTCCCTCAATCCCGATTCCGGCTTCGCCGAGAATCCCGACAAGTCGGGACAAGTCGGGAAGGACTCCACGGTTTTTCGGAGAGGCTCTTGCATCCCTGTATCCTTGCATCCCTGCATCCTTCTGAGAGGAGTGAGGAGTGTTGACCATCACCGACATCAAAACCTACCTCGTTCACCCCGACCATCGCAACCTGATTTTCGTCAAGGTCATCACCGATGAAGGCATCGCAGGCATCGGCGAGGCGTATTCGTGCGGACCGGATGAGGCAACCATCAAAGTCATCGAGGACTTTGCGCGATGGCTCATCGGACGTGACCCGATGGACAGGGAAGGTTTGTGGGCGTTGATGTATCAGGGCACGCGGTTTCCCGGCGGGAACGTGACGAACGCCGCCATCAGCGGCATTGACCAGGCATTGTGGGATATTGCCGGGAAAAAGTTGGGCGTGTCCTGCTATCAACTGTTGGGCGGGAAGTGTCGCGACAAGATTCGCGTCTATCAAAGCGTGGGGAGTGGCGAGGACGCGAAGGCGAAGGTGGAAAAATACGGCTACACCGGCTTGAAGATGGGACCGCATCCTGCGGGCAGCGAGAAGATGCCGTGGAACGCCGTGGTGCGGGGGGCGGCAGAACGACTGAGGCACATCCGCGAGGCGGTCGGTCCCGATGTAGACGTCGGTGTTGACCCGCACGCGAAAATCTTTGAACCCGTCCGCGCGTTGCAGATGGCGGAAGCCCTCGCGCCCTATCAGCCGATGTTCTTTGAAGAGCCGCTCCGACCGGAGAACATTGACGCGCTTGCCGAATTCAAAAAACGTTGTCCGATTCCCGTCGCCACGGGCGAGATGCTTTACACGAAATTTGAGTTCCGCGACCTGTTGGTGCGCAGTGCCGCCGACATCATTCAGCCTGACATCTGTTTGTGCGGCGGCGTGTTGGAGTTCAAGAAGATTGCGAGCATGGCGGAGGCGTTTTATGTCACCGTCGCCCCGCACAACCCAATGGGACCCGTCGCCACCGCCGTCAACGTCCACGCCTGCGCGACGATTCCCAACTTTCTCATCCTCGAATACATCCCCGACGACACCCCGCCCCGCAGCGAACTTCTCAAAGAGCCGCTGAAGGTGGAAAACGGCTATATCACCGTCCCCGACAAACCCGGTTGGGGCGTCGAACTCAACGAGGAGGCATTTGAAAAATATCCCTACGCTCCGTGGCATCGCGGCTTCCCGTGGCGGGAGGACGGGAGTTTGGGGTTTATTTGAGATGTTCCTACTCAATCACCAGCCCCTTGGGAATGACCACCACGCCGTTGTCGGTGACCGTGAAACGACGGCGGTCTTTGTCGAGGTCGTAGCCGATGACTTCCCCGTCGGGGATTTTCACTTCTTTATCAATGATGGCGCGGCGGATTTTGGCGTGGCGTCCGATTTCGACGTCCTCAAACACCACGCAATCCTGAACGTGCGCCCAACTGTGGACGAAGACGCGCGGGCTGAGGATGGAGCGTTCGACACGCGCGCCGCTGATGATGCAGCCGTTGCTCGCTAAGGAGTCCAGCAGTTCGCCCTGCCGCTCTGCGCCGCGAAAGACGGTTTTGACGGGGGGGGCTTGGTGTTGATAGGTGCGAATGGGCCAATCTTTGTCGTAGAGGTTGAAGATGGGGCTGACGGACACGAGGTCCATGTTCGACTCGAAGTAACTGTCCAGCGTCCCGATGTCGCGCCAGTACTTGACCTGTTTGTTGTTGCGGTCACGGAACGGGAAGGCGTAAACCTTGTACCCGCTGTGAACCATATGGGGGATGATGTCCTTGCCGAAGTCGTGGTGGCTATCGCGCTTGGTGTCGTTGATGACCTCGCGCACCAGCACGCCGGTGTGGAAGACATAAATGCCCATCGAGACAAGTGCATGGTGGGGGTCGCCGGGTATGGGGTCGGGGTCGCTGGGCTTCTCACGAAACTGGTGGATGCGCCAGTCGCCGTCCACGGACATCACGCCCAGTCGGGTCGCATCGGGCAGGGGCACTTCCGTACAGGCGATGGTTAAGTCCGCCCCTTTCTCAAGGTGCGCGGCAATCATCTCGCTGTAATCCATCTTGTAAACGTGGTCGCCGCCCAGAATCAACACTAACTGCGGGTGTTCCATTTCGAGGTTGTAGATGTTCTGAAAAATCGCGTCCGCCGTGCCCTGATACCATCGCTCCACCGTGCGCTGCTGCGGCGGGATGACGTCAATATACTCCCCCATCTCAATGTTGAAGACGTTCCACGCCAATTTGATGTGGCGGTAGAGCGAGTAGGATTTGTATTGCGTCAGGACGTGAATTTTGCGGATGCCGGAGTTGAGGCAGTTGGACAGGGTGAAGTCAATGATGCGGTAAATGCCGCCGAACGGCACGGCGGGTTTGGCGCGGTCGCGGGTCAACGGATACAAACGTTCCCCCTGCCCACCCGCCAAAATCATCGCCACCGTGCGCTTGAGCACCGCGTTCAGGTGCGGCGCGGGCGAAGGGAGAGACGTGCCTCTGCCGTCCTCGCCTGCCGTCAAGGAATCTAACATCGGGCGCGATTCAGTCGCTTGGTTGTCCATGGGAAGGGTCAAAGCGTCAATGGGTCAACGAGTCAAGGGGGCAATAGAGGTTTTTATTGACGCATTGACTCGTTGACCCGTTGACGCTTTTATGCCGTTTCTTTCGCCAGCGCCTCTTTGATGCGCGCTTTGAGTTCGGTCAAATCGCTGCTTTTAATGACGTAAGCGTCCGCCGCCCAACTCATGAAACTTTCTTTGTAGGCGGAGAACGCCGTATTGATGATGATGGGAAGTTTGGGGCGCAGGTCGAGAATTTTCCCCAGCGCGTCCAGTCCGTCCATGATGGGCATGTTGATGTCCATCACCACGCAGTCTATGGACTGCTCCTCGACGAGGCGGAGGGCGTCGCGCCCGTTGGTTGCCCGCAGGACGTGATAGCCTTCGTCGGTGAGTTCTTGCCCGTAAAGCAGTCCTTGATGGGGGTCGTCTTCGACGATGAGAATGGTCTTCATGTTAAGCTCCTCCAGTTGAGCCAGTTGAGTCGGTTGAGTCAGTTGTGCCGATTAGCTAAGTAGGTTGCCAAAAGTTCTGCAAAAAATAATCAGTAAGTCCATAAGAGTCTATCCGAAAAGTAGCGCCGACATCCCCCCGTCCCCCGCTGGCGGGGGACAGCCCCCCA
>FWPU01010957.1_pt1 | contig 13033 bp, 9 predicted proteins | sample 2228361 | NCBI WGS metagenome assembly FWPU01 (sample SAMEA103939777, study PRJEB20133) | metagenome | reverse complement strand
AAAAAATAGCACGCCAAAACTTAAAAATATTGGCCCCAACAATTGAGGAGCGTCGGAATCGACGGAGACGCGATGGCATGAGAGGCGTTCACTTCATTGTCGCGGTCGGAGGGTTTTTCAAGCGGAAGAAGGAGGCCCCACCATCCAGTACAGCTGAGGGAGCGGGAGAGCTGGAAGAGGCCATTCGGAAGAAGGTCAAGGACGAGCTCCGCGCGCGCGAGGACGCCGTCAACGAGCGCGAGACTCGGCTCAACCAGAAGGAGGAGGAGCTCAATAAAAAGGAGGCCGAGCTGGCCCATAGGCTCCAGGAGCTCGCGGAGCGCGAGGCGAAGCTGGAGGGGCGCGTCACAGAGGCAAAAAAATTGGCGGAGGGCGGGGCGACGGAGGCCGCTGCCCAGCACGCTCCAGCCACCGCAGAGCTCCCCCCGGACCTAGACGACCCCGCCGCGCAGGCGGAGCTCATCACCATACTCGAGAGGAGGCTGGAGGCCGCCAGGGCAAAGCACGCTGAGCTCGTCGCTCGCGAGAAGAAGAGGGATGAGTACAGGGGCAGAATTGAGGCCTACAGGTCTCGCGGGCTCTCTGTGGACAGACTGGAGGCCGTCATCGGCGAGAGCATTGACGACATCCATATGGCCTTCGAATGCTATGAGAACGACCTCGCCCAGCTCGCCAGACTTGCCGAGAGGTGCGACAAAATAGACAGGATGTTCGCGGCCGAGGCGGACGCCCTGAAGGCGCGCTGCAGCGACCCGGACGCCGTTACGGAGATAGAGGCCGGCGTCAGGGAGCTTGAGGCCCGCGTTGGAGCGAGGAGAGGAGAGCTCCTCGACAGAATTCAGAAATGGGCTGACGCGGGGTACGTCGTCTCGCGCCTCCAGGACCTCAGAGAGGGCGCCCTCTCCGCCCTCGAGCAGGCTCTAATGCACTTCGAGGAGGATGTCGAGGTGCTGAAGATGTTTGGAGAGAGGCTGGCGTCAGTGGACCCAGCATTCGAGGCGGCGGCAGCCCAGCTCAGAGCCCATCTGACCGACCCCTCCAAGATACCGGAAATCGAGGCCCAGCTTATGGCCATCGAGCAGAAAATGGGGCTGAAGAGGCAGGAGTTCGTGAACCGGCTCGCGGGCTATAAGGCGGACGGTTGGGTGACGGACGCGCTGGACGCTGTGATGACCTCCGATTTGGCGACGATTGAGAGAGCCTTCCTAACATTCGAGGAGGACATACGAAAGCTCGGCTCGCTGGCGGAGAGGGCGTTCAAGCTCGACCGCTTTTTCACGCCCCAGATCGCGGCCATAACGGACAACCTCCGGAACCCCGCCCAGATTCCCCAAATAGAGGCCAAGATTCAGGCCATAGAGGAGGAGACAGAGCGAAGGAGGGCGGAGTACAGGATGAGAATCGACTTATTGAAGGCCGAGGGAGTCAACGCCACTGTTCTGGAGGACGCCATGAGTGGCGACCTGGAGTCGATTTCGAGCGCTTTCGCGGAGTATGATGAGGACCAGGCGAAGCTGCAGGAGCTTCTTCCGCGGCTTGCAGCAATAGAGAGCGAGGGGCGCCATCTAGACGAGCTCAACGCCCTCAGGGCCAGATTTAAAGAGCCTGGTGCGCGCAGGGAGATAGAGCTCCGCCTCGCTGAGCTCGAGGAGCTCGTTCGGGCCGAGAAGAGGCGCGAGACCGAGGAGAGGGTCAGGAGGGAGATGGAGGCCGCGGAGAAGCGCAGCCGCGAGGAGATGGAGAGGGAGAGGGCCGCGAGAGAGCGCGCGGAGCAAGAGAGATTGGAGAGGGCTCAGGTCACGGAGGCGGCGGCCCCGGCGCCCGTTGCACTTTCGGCGACCCAAACCCCTGAGGCCACACTGCCGCTCGCCCCTCAACCCACCGCCGCACAGGGCGAGGCCGATGGTGCTATCCCTGATGAGCAGACCGTGGAATCGCTGATCGCCTCCGCCGAAGGGCTGATAAAGGAGCTGGAGGCGTCCAAGCTCGACGTGGGCTTCGCCAACTCCCATTTGAAGCTCGCAAGGTCGTTCTTCAGGAGAAAGAGACTGGACAAGGCCCTCTACTACGCCAAGAAAGCCCATGAGACCGCCAGCGCACTAAAGAAGTAGCGGCTCGGGGAGCCTCGATAGAGGCGCGGAGGGAGTGCCCCAGCCCCGACTCAGCACGGGGCTTATCTTAGCCGCTCAAAGTAGAGGCGACTTTAGACTCGTTTGGGGCCGCAAACATTGAAACTCTTAGGGTCTTCTAATCGAGGGCGCCCACGGAGGTCGCGCGCTCGCCGCACGTGCTGCGCGTCATAAGAGACGCCCCTCCAGATCCTCGCGCGGCGCCCCAGCGAGCTCCACGAGGGCATCGGCCTCCAGAAAATGGAGTTTCCCAGGGACCACAAGCGTGTGGTGAGGTGGCCCGTAGTCCTCGCTGACGAGAGATTCAAGCCTCCCCGCGCGCAGTAGGGGGTCTGGCGAGCCGGCCCGGGCCACCACACAGACCAGCGCACTTCCGCTCATTATACCTTCTCTCCTCTGGCCTTCGAGCTCCATCAACAGCCCCAGGCCCTCGTTGGCCGTCATCAACCTCCCCCTCTCGGCCTGAATGTCGAGAAGAACCAGAGTGTGGAGGCCTCGAGAGAGGTTGTCTTTGATTACGTCGTAGGGACTGGTGGGGCGGTAGCCCTTATCAGGGAGGGGCAAAGTTGTCGTCCTACCGAATTTATAGTGCTGGAGGCCGAGGAGGCCCGGAACGGCGGTCTGAACGGAGGAGCCGTGAACAATCGTGAGTGGAATTCCCGCCCTTCTCGCGCGTAGCCTTAGCTCAACGTGGGTGGTGGCGTAGAAGGGGTCCCCGACCACAAGAAGAGCGACCTCAGACCGCTCCGCCGCCCCCAGAATTTGGTCCCCCCTCTCGACCTCATCGCGACTAAGGACCGTGATTGAGCGCCCCAAAGCCCTCTCGAGGCTCTCCTTGGTCGTCCCCCCTGGCACCGCCGTGTAGAACTCGGCGAAAAGGGTGTCGCAGGATCGGGCCGCCTCCAGGCCCCTCAGGCTGATGTCTTTCTCGTCATACAGACCCATACCGATGAAGCTCAGACCCATATGACCCCCGGCTGGGCGATTGGCCGGCGGGTTATCAAGCCTTGCCCAAAAACAATATATCGGCTCCGCCCGCATACGTGCCCGATGGCCGGCGCGGAGGCGGTCAGGGCCCTCTGTCTCAGAGTCCCCAGAAGAGACGGAGAGAGGGCGCGAATGCTCTTGGCAGCCGCAGGAGCGCTTAGGGCGGATCTGCTCATAAAGAGCGATGGGGACTATGTCATGCTCCCCTGCAGAGGTTTCAGCCCTAGGGAGAGAGCTGGGCTTGATGAGGGCTGGGTGCTCTGCGAGGCAGAGTTCAAGAGGTCCGCCAGGAGGCCCTCGAGCTATCGCGAGTTTGTCAACGTCCCTGATGAGCTGAGGCCCCTCCTGCCCCGCTCGTTCGACGTGATTGGAAGAGTTGCCATTGTTAAGATTCCTGAAGAGCTGACCCATTTCGAGAGAGAGATAGGGAGGGCCCTGCTCGCCGCCAGACCCTCCTGTGCCTCTGTGGCGAGGGACTGGGGCGTGAGGGGCGACGAGCGCGTCCGGGACCTCAGAGTGGTCGCTGGAGAAGAGAGCCTTGAGACGGTCCACAAGGAGCACGGCCTGAGGTTCGTTGTGGACCTATCGAGTGTCTACTTTTCCCCGAGGCTGGCCACGGAGCGGCTCAGGGTCGCAAAGATGGTGGCGAGGGGGGAGAGGGTCATCGACCTCTTCGCCGGTGTGGGCCCATTCTCGATTCTAATAGCGAAGCGCTCTCACCCATCCAGCGTGGTCGCGGTCGACATAAACCCGCGCGCCGTCGAGCTCTTGAAAAGGAACATAAGGTTGAACAGGGCATGTGGCGTGGAGGCCGTGCTCGGGGACGCTCGAGAGCTCCCGGGCCGGGTTCCGCTCGCGGACAGGGTGATTATGAACCTGCCTCTAAGCGCGCTGGACTATCTGGACACAGCCCTTCGGCTCCTGAACCCCAATGGTGCTATCCATTTGTACGCACTAGTTGAGGGGGGCGGGGAGGCAAGAATCACGAGGTCCGTTGAGGAGACGGTCGAGCGGTTGGGGAGGCGCCCCCTCGAGGTCTCAACCCGAGTCGTCCATAGCTACTCGCCCGTGGAGCGCCAGTTCGCCTTTGATATAAGAGTGGAGTAGCTCCTGTCGCGAGTCCGCGAGCAGTGTGGTCCATGGCGACGCACATGGGCGCACTGGGTCTCTCCTCCTCCCCCGGGGCTTATCCTCCGGGGGTTCCATGAAGACGCTCGTGGACCCACTGGCGCGCTCCCTCGGGTAGTATCCGGGAGAGCCGCGCGCTCGAAGCGTCGCAACCAAACCGCGCGCTCAGCCAATGGCGACACGCGCGTCTACGACCTTGAATTCCCTCCCGCGCTCGAACGCCATGAGGGGGTTGATATCCATCTCCTTGATTTCAGGGAGGTCCAGGACCATTTGGGAGACTCGCATTAGACACTCAGAGAGCTTCTCAATGTCCACCGGCTTCTCGCCTCGAGCCCCGTTGAGTATCGGATAGCTCCGAATAGAGCGCACCATCTCGGCAGCGTCGAGGTCCGTGAGCGGGGCGACGCGAAGGGTGATGTCCTTGAGAACTTCGACATACACGCCGCCCAGTCCGAAGGCGATCAGCTGGCCGAAGTTGGGGTCCGTGGACATGCCCATGAAGACCTCCTTCCCACCCCTGACCATCTCCTGCACGAGCACGCCCTCCATCCTGGCCCCGGCGTGCTTCTCCCTGAACTCGGAGAACGAGGCCTTGATTCGTCTGAATGCGTCGAGCAGCTCCTCCTCGCTGCGCAGGTCCTGCCTCACGCCACCAACGTCCGACTTGTGAACCACATCGGGCGAGGCTAGCTTCATCACCAGAGGGTAGCCGATCTCCGACGCCGCCCTAAGAATCTCTTCCTCGGACCTGCACATCGCGCTCCTTGGCGTGCTGAAACCGTAGGCCCGAAGGAGCGCCTCAACCTCCTGACCGCTCAGCCACATCCTCCCCCCGCTTCTGGCCCCGGCCAGCGCGGACCTGGCAGCGGCCTCGTCGACGTCGAAGCGCCTTATCTTTCCCTCAGGCCTCGTCTGAATCCTCTTGTACTGGTGCATCGCCGCAAGGGCCTTGGCGGCCGACTCAGGGAACATGTACAGCGGAATCCTGCATCTGGAGAGCCCCGGGCTCGCCGCCCTTTGCTTCTCTATATTCATAAAGACCCCGAGGACGGGCTTCTCGTGGCGCGCGCAGGAGCGGTCGATGGCCTCTGAGACAGCTGTCGCATCGGTCATCAGGGGGTGAACGAAAATGACTATCACAGAGTCGACGTTTTTGTCCTGGAGGACTATGTCCAGAACGGTCTCGTAGACGGCCGGGGTCGCCTCGGCCAGCATGTCCACGGGGTTCTCGACCGACGCGGCGGGTGAGAGGTGCTCCCTCAAGCCCCTCCTCGTTCGCTCCTCGAGCTGGGCCATCTCGAGGCCGAAGCTTATGGCGGCGTCCGTGGCCATGATGCCCGGACCGCCGGCGTTGGTGACCACTGCAACGCGGGGCCCTTTGGGCAGAGGCTGGGTGGTGAATGCCTTGGCGTAGTCGAGCAGGTCCTCTATCGATGTGACCCTGAGGACACCGCACTGGTGGAAAACAGCCTCCGTTGTGACGTCGCCCTCCGCGAGCGATCCCGTGTGGGACGATATCGCTTTCGCGCCCGCTAGGGTTCTCCCCGACTTGACGGCTATGACGGGCTTTTTGCGGGTCACGCCTCTCGCGATTCTGGTGAACTTCCTAGGGTTGCCGAAGCTCTCTATATACATAAGAATGGTCTTCACTGCCGGATCGTCGCCCCAGGCCTCCAGGAGGTCGTTGGCGCTCACGTCCATCTTGTTGCCCATGCTGACGAACTTTGAGAATCCGATCTCCTCCTCCCTGGCGTAGTCGAGCAGCGTGGCGCAGAGCGCCCCGCTCTGGGACATCAGGCCTATGGAGCCCTCCAGAGGCATCGTGATCGCAAACGTAGCGTTCATCTTCACGTCTGGATCTGTGTTGATGACGCCCATGCAGTTCGGCCCCACCACACGAATGCCGTACTTCTTGGCGATGCGCGAGACCTCGCTCTCGAGCTCGGCACCTCTCTCCCCAACCTCCTTGAAGCCGGCAGATATTATCACGGCTCCCTTCACCCCCTTTCTCCCGCACTCCTCCATCACCTGTGGCACCGCGCGCGCAGGGACCACGACGAGAGCCAGGTCCACAGGGTCCGGTATAGACTCCACGCTCGGGTAGCACTTCATGCTGTATATCGTGTGGGCCCTAGGATTCACAGGGAAGACCGCTCCCTTGAACTCGTAGTTGATGAGGTTGTGGAGAATCTCCCTACCCACGCCGCTCTTCTCCCTCGAGGCACCGATGACGGCGATGGACTGGGGGCGGAATATGCTCTCCAGGCTCTTGGGCAACCTACCACCCGGGCCCCTATGGTCCAGCGCAATTAAAGCCTTTGTCGCGCGGGTGTTAAATATCAGTTTCATTATTCAGAGCGCGGGGGGAGGTCGATTGAAGAGAGTGGCCGTCGTAGGCATCGGCAGAACGCCGCTAAAGCCCTTTTCGCCGGAAGTGTCCTACAAGGAGATGATGTTCGAGGCGGCTGTGAGAGCCTATGAGGACGCGGGCATCGACCCCCGCAGGGACGTCGACTCCTTCATCGGTGTGTCAGAGGACTTCTGGGAGGGTACCAGCATCTTCGACGAGTACCTCCCCGACCAGCTAGGAGGCGCCCTCAGGCCCGTCTGCACGATAGGCGGCGAGGGCCTCCATGGAGTTGCAATGGCCGCGATGCAGCTCCTGACTGGGCGGTTCGAGGTCGCGGTGGTTGAGAGCCACAGCAGAATCTCAGAGGTCGAGAGCCCCTCCAGGGTAATGGCGATGGCGCTCGACCCGATTCTTAACAGACCCATTGGGTTCAATCCCCACGCGATCGCGGGTCTGGAGATGGCGAGCTATATCGGCGACTCAAAGGTGCTCCGCAGGGACTGCGCTCATGTGGTCGTGAAGAACAGGAGGGCCGCCCTTCGAAACTCCTGCTCGGCCTACCCCGCGGATATATCGTTGGAGGAGGTGCTCGCTTCCGAGGAGCTGTTCTCGCCTCTCAGGCAGCTCGAGCTCAGCGCTCCTGCGGATGGTGCAGTGGTCGTGGTCCTGGCCACAGAGGAGAGGGCGAGGGGAATGAAGGGGGCGCCCATATGGATAGACGGAATGGGTTGGGCCAACGACACACCAAGCTTGGAGTCAAGGGACTGGCGCAACGCGAGATACGCAGAGTGGGCGCTCCAGCAGGCCTCGAGGATGGCCGGCTACTCTTCGGGGGATGTGGACCTTTACGAGATAGACGACACCTACGCCTACAAAGAGATTCAGCACGCCGAGGCGCTGGGGATATGCCGGGGAACAGATTTCAGGAGATACATCGCCAGTCGGAGACCGCCGATCAACCCCTCTGGAGGAAGCCTGGGCTGCGGGCACCTTTTGGGCGCGACGGGGCTTTTCAAGCTGGCCGAGGCGGTCGAGCAGCTCCGCGGCACAGCGGGCGGCCGGCAGGTCCGGGGCGCGAGGAGGGCTCTCGTCCAGTCCTGGCGCGGGGTGCCCACGACGTCCGGCGCCGTGCTCCTGCTCTCCAATGAGGAGAGTGATGGTGAGAGGAGGGCCGAGCGGTCTAAATCTTCGGAGAAGGGCGCTGGTCTGGATAAGGAGGGGAGCGGCGCGAAGAAGAGGCAGCGCTCGACCCGCGCGGCGCGGAGGGAGGTGAGCGGTTGAGAAGGGTGGCCGTCATAGGGGCCGGTATCACGAGGTTCGTGCGCAGGGCCAAAGAGACCGGAAAAGAGCTCTCTTTCGAGGCGGCAAGGATGGCTCTGGACTCGTGCGGCATGGAGCTCCGGGACATTCAGGCCGTGGCCGAGGGGACGGCACCGGACGCGTTCGATGGTCTGCACATGAAGGGGGAGTATCTCTCGAGCGGCAGCGGGGCTTGGGGGAAGCCCTACTCGAGATGTTTCGTTGGTGGTGGAACGGGCGTCTTTTGTGGCGTCCACGGCTGGTGGCACATAGCCTCTGGGCTCTTCGATACATGCCTCGTCGTAGCTGAGGAGAAGATGTCCTCCTGCCACCCACACCCCCAGGGGGCCTTCCTGACGATATTCGACAACCTGACCGAGAGGCAGCTGGGGCCCAATCTGGTTTGGATTTTCGCCCTAGAGATGAACCGATACATGACAAGACACAAAATAAAAAAGGAGGACATCGCGCTCGTGTCCGTCAAGAACCACAGGAACGCCCTGGACCACCCCTCCGCGCAGCTTGGAATGAGAATCACGGTCGACGACGTCCTTCGCTCCGAGGTTCTGGCCTGGCCCGTTCAGAGGCTGGACATCAGCCCGACCAGCGACGGCGCGGCGGCCCTCGTCCTCGCCTCTGAGGAGGTCGCCCGGAAGTACACAGACTCCCCCGTCTTCATCGATGGCGTGGGCTGGTACCTGGACACGGCCTACTGGACCAACCGGGACCTATACTACCCAAGATACGTTGAGAAGGCCGCCAGAATGGCCTACAGAATGGCCGGGATAGACAGTCCAAGAAAACAGATTCACGTAGCGGAGCCCTACGACCCATTTGACTATAAGGAGCTGCACCATATGGAGGGCCTGATGCTCTGCGGCAAGGGTGAGGCCCCGGTCCTTACCAGGGAGGGAGTCACGCAGAGGGACGGCGACCTGCCGACATGCCCCTCGGGGGGTGCCCTCGGCGTCGGCAACCCGATTTCTGCCACGGGGGTCATGAAGCTCTGCGAGCTCTTCTGGCAGCTCAGGGGGGAGGCCGGAAGGAGGCAGGTCAAGAACAACCCCACGACGGGAGTGGCCCAGGCCTGGGGGGACCTTATGCAGGTCGGGACTGTGGTCGTCATGCGTCGCGAGGGGGTGAGAGGATAGACGAGAGGAGTGGAGGGGTCCGGCGACGCCGGAGAGCGGAGAGCGGGGGCGGCGAAAGAGCCGGCGGGAGGGGTTCGGCCGTCGCGCGCCCCGGCCAGCCCCTCGGGAAGCTCGCGGGCACCGCTCTGAGTGAGGAGGAAATCCGGGATGGCCGAGTCTTGTTTGAGCAGACCAAGGATCCAGGCCTGAGCTACAGATGGAGCGCTGGCGTGGCGATTGGGGCCTACCTCGAGGGCCTGAAGAGCGGCCGGCTGCTCGGAGTGCTCTGCCGCCAGTGCGGGAGATTGATGGTTCCTCCCAGAGCGTTCTGCGAGGAGTGCTTCACCGCGCTCAACGAGCTCGTGCCCATTCGGGACACGGGCAGGGTAAACACTTTCGCGATCTGCTACATAAGGACCGACGCGTCGAGGCAGAAGAGGCCTCAGATACCGGCCGTCATAGAGCTCGATGGGGCCTCAAAGGGTATGGGCATTCTTCATTTGCTGGGTGAGGTCAAGCCGGAAGATGTCCGGGTGGGGATGAGGGTTCAAGCAGTATGGAAGCCCTCCGGAGAGAGGACGGGAGACATAAGGGACATTCGCTACTTCAGACCGATTAAGGGTGAGGCGCCCTCGGCCAAAACGCGTTCGAAGGGCTCCGAGCTCGTGAAAAGGGGGGAGTGATCGATGGGCACCGCGCGCAAGGTCGAGAGGGTTGAGAGGGTGAGGGTCGTTCAAGGAAACTTCCCCGTCCGGTATGTTTACACGGTTCCAGACCACCTCGAGCATTTCCTCGTGGCACTGAAGAGCGAGGGCGCGATGGTCGGAGCGAGGTGCGACGCCTGCGGGGCCATATATTTTCCACCGGTCTGGTTCTGCGAGAGGTGCTTCGTGCGGGTGAGGAAAGAGGTGAGGCTTCAGGCCAGGGGAAAGCTGGAGGCCTTCACGGTTGCGCGCCTGGGTCCGGACGGCGAGAGGCTCCGGGCACCTGAGGTCTATGGCCTGATTCGACTCAATGGCGCGTCGACGGTCCTTCTCCACAGAGTTCTAGCGAGCCCGGGAGAGCTTAGGCCGGGAATGGATGTGAGGGCGAGGCTCAAAGAGCCAACGAGGCGCAGAGGGTCGATCACAGACATCGAGGGTTTTGAGCCGGCCCCTTCGGTCGCTGAGGCCAGTCGCGCGGAGCGTTTCTGAGAGAGGGAATCGGAGCCGGCGCTTCGTCCAAGAACCTGGAGGGCCGATGACCAAGAAGAGCGACGCAGTCCCCGTTCCTCTGAGCCGCAGGGGCTTAATAACCCCTGAGGACGCGAGACACCTCAGGGGCAGGGTCGAGCTTAAGGAGCCGGGAGAGGAGACCGGGATCCACACGACCCGGGGGAGGGAGGAGGTGCTCATTGTGCTCGAGGGGACCGCAACGGTCTATCTCAAAAAAAGGCGCGTCAAAGTCAGGGCCGGGCACTCCCTTTTCATTGAGGAGGGCCTATCGCACAATGTCCGCAACGAGGGCCGGGAGCGGGTGCGGTATATATATGTCCGCTCCATGGCTGAGTATGAGCGCGGCTCCCTGCATTGAGACTCGTTTTGGCCTTGGCTCTTTGTGGCGTGGATGAGCAATCGAGAGCGATCGATGATGGAACTGGAGGCCGCGCTCGCTTACGCACCGCCATAGTCGGTGCCATAGTAGCGGCGCGGACAATTGAGGGCGGCTCTATGAAAAATTCATAATCCCACCAAGCCATACGAAGCTCCACCGGGTGTGTGGCAATGAGGCGCATAGGCATCCTGACCTCGGGAGGGGACGCGCCGGGAATGAACGCGGCGATAAGGGCTGCCACGCGGACCGCTTTGGCGCATGGGCTGGAGATGGTGGGGATATTGCGCGGCTACCAGGGGATGATTGAGGGAGATTTTGTTCCGCTAGACTCCCGGGCGGTCGCCGGCATAATAAGCCGCGGCGGCACGATTCTCAAAACGGCGAGGTCGAAGGACTTCATGAAGCCCGCGGGGAGGCAGAGGGCCTATGAGGCTATAAAGGGCGCGGGAATAGAGGGCATAGTGGCCGTGGGAGGTGATGGAACATTTCGAGGGGCGCACAAGTTCACCGCTGAATTCGACGTTCCCGTCGTTGGCGTTCCCGGGTCCATCGACAACGACTCTGTCGGCACGGACTACACCATAGGCTTCGACACTGCCGTGAACATCGCGCTTGAGGCCATAGACAGAATTCTGGACACCGCGATATCGCACGACATGGTCTTCTTTGTGGAGGTGATGGGGAGGGCGAGCGGCTTTATCGCGCTCCATTCGGGGCTGGTCGGTGGCGCGGAGGCCATCCTAATCCCAGAGGTCAGGGAGAACCTCCAGGAGCTCGCTAACCTTCTCAAAGAGAATAGGAGAAGAGGGAAGCTGTCGAATGTCGTTGTTGTGGCGGAGGGGGAGGAGTCGGGCGGGGCGTTCACCATTGCGAACATTATAAAGACACTCACGGGTCTGGACTACAGGGTCACGATACTCGGGCACATACAGAGGGGAGGCACGCCCACGGCGTTCGACAGACTTCTAGCGACTCGCCTGGGCGCCGCCGCGGTCGACGCTCTGGTCGATGGAAAGAGGAGCGTGATGGCGGGCCTGATAAGCAACGAGGTCGTCCTCACCCCCTTCGAGCAGATATGGAGCTCGAAGAAGGAGCCCGACCTCAGCCTTCTAAAGCTCGCAAAAATTCTGGCGGGGTGATGGCGTGGCTTTGGTGCGAAAGACAAAAATCGTGGCCACCCTGGGTCCCGCCACATCCGAAGATACCGTTCTAAGGGAGTTGATAAGAGCTGGCATGGATGTGGCCAGAATTAACTTCTCGCACGGGGGGCACGAGGAGCACCGCTCTCGAATTCGCGCGGTGAGCAGGGCCGCGGAAAATGAGGGCAGAATCATCGCTCTGCTCGGCGACCTCGGAGGCCCGAAAATCAGGCTTGGCGATATCTCGGCCGGCCGCGTGGAGCTGTTGACCGGCAAGAAGCTCGTGTTGACTACCCGCGACGTCCCCGGGGATTCAGAGGCGGTGTCCGTGAACTACCCGGGCCTGCCGGCCGAGGTCAGGGACGGAGAGACGATTCTTCTCGCTGATGGGGCCGTGGAGCTGAGAGTGGAGTCCAGGACGAGAAGCGACGTGGTTTGCAAGGTGGTCTCGGGCGGGGCGATCTCGTCCAAAAAGGGCGTCAATCTTCCGTCGAGCAGACTGAAGACTCCTGCGGTCACGGAGAAGGATATGAAAGACATAGCGTTCGCTGTAGAGGAGGGCCTGGACTATCTGGCGGTTTCTTTCGTCCGGAGCGCCAGGGACGTCAAGGAGGCGCGGGCGGTCCTGGAGACCCACGCCAAGCAGATTCCATTGATAGCAAAGATAGAGAAGCCCGAGGCTATATCCAACCTAGACGATATAGTAGCCGTCTCAGATGGCGTCATGATCGCGAGAGGCGACTTGGGAGTGGAGATTCCGCTCGAGCGCGTGCCTATGGTGCAGAAGAGAATCACGATGACCGCGAGAGAGGCGGGAAAGCCCGTGATCACGGCCACACAAATGCTGAGGTCGATGGTTGACTCGCCCAAGCCAACTAGGGCTGAGACCACCGACGTCGCCAACGCCATACTCGATGGGACGGACGCGGTAATGCTCTCGGAGGAGACCGCCGTCGGGAGCTATCCAGTCGAGTCCGTAAGGACAATGGCGGCGATAGCAATAGAGGCAGAGGCGGCCTATAGGGAGAAGTGGTACCAGAGGCCCCTGGAGCCCCCTCGCGGGAAAGACCTTCAGAACACGATAGCCCGCGCCGTTCTGGACGCCTCAAGGCACCCCGGCGTCTCTGTAATAATTACCCCATCGGCCCGAGGCACAACACCGATGAGGATATCCCGGCTCAGGCCAGAGGCGCCAATTCTAATGCTCACGGAGAATCGCTCTATAGCAAAACGATTCGCTCTGATTTGGGGCGTGGTCCCAGTGCGCGTCAAAAT
>FWPU01010956.1_pt1 | contig 13035 bp, 14 predicted proteins | sample 2228361 | NCBI WGS metagenome assembly FWPU01 (sample SAMEA103939777, study PRJEB20133) | metagenome | reverse complement strand
TATTAAATCTATATCGTAAGTCATTCTAGGAATTCCATATAAATTAACCGCTAAACCTCCAACTACAATATATTTAATTTTTTTATTGTTAAGTTCTTTAAATATACCGATATAATCAAGCATTTCTAAATACGGGTTTTACTGCTTCTGCTTCAAGCATATTTTTACTTTATTTTCTTCTCTTGCTTTTCTAATGATACTTAGAACTGTATTATATACTCGTAGGGTATAATCTATAGTTAGAATGTGAAAAGCAGATATTAGGTGCACCGGTAGATAAAATTCCTCCAATTACCCTGCCACCTTCGGTGTTAGCGAAAGCAGAAACTGCCTCAATTATCTCGTTCACTGAAGATAAGGATAACCTCCATTCAACCATATGAGATTCAACCTTATCAATTAATTTAATAACCTTCTCCTTATTCATTTTGCTTTAACCTTTCTTTCTATACCACTCAATCGTCTTTTTTAATCCTTCTTTAAGTGAGGTCTTTGCCTTGAAACCAAATTCTTTGTAAGCCTTTGTGGTATCAAGACACCTTCGCGGTTGACCATCAGGTTTTGCGGTATCCCAGAGAATCTTTCCTTTAAAACCGGTTAACTTTGCAATTAGCTCTGCGAGCTCTTTTATGGAAATTTCGTATCCTGAACCAAGGTTTACAGGCTCAGGCCTGTTATATCTTTCCATGGCCAGAATTATTCCTTCAGCCGCGTCTTCTACATAGAGAAATTCACGGGTAGGCTTTCCCGAACCCCAGAGGGTAATAGGGGGATGTCGGCTCTTGGTTCCTCGTTGCTGGTTCATCGCCTCGCAGCATTTACGGATGATTGCAGGGATTACATGGGAGGTTTCCAGGTCGAAGTTATCCCGGGGTCCATAGAGGTTAACGGGCAAAAGATAGATAGCGTTAAAGCTGTATTGCTGGCGATAGGCTTGTGCCTGGACCAGAAGCATCTTTTTGGCTAAACCGTAAGGTGCATTTGTTTCTTCCGGATAACCGTTCCATAAATCTTCCTCTTTAAAGGGGACTGGGCAAAACTTTGGATAGGCACATATTGTCCCAATAGCAACAAATTTTTCCACTGCGTTTTGCCTGGCCACCTCCATTGTTTGCACCCCCATCATTAGATTATCGTAAAAGAATTTGCCAGGATTCTTAAGGTTTGCACCTATTCCACCTACGCGGGCAGCTAAATGAATAACGATTTGAGGTTTTGTATCTTTGAAGAGTTTTTTTACTTTGGGCATTTGCACTAAATCGTAGTCTTTACTGCGCGGAACAAAGATATGTTTGTAATCTCGTTCTTTTAGTTTCTCTACAAGGAAGGAGCCCAAAAAACCAGCGCCACCGGTTACTAAAATACGTTTAGATTTCAGTTCATTGCTCATAACCTTTAGCTCAGCAATTATGGTTTGCCACTCATAGCTAATAGTCTATAGAGAATTACTTTATAGAGTTTTTAAGGGAATTTATTAAACCAGAATAGCATTTTGTTCATCTCTCCTGCAAGGTTTTATATTTCCCTAATTTGCCTCTCTGTAATCCCGTTGTTTTTATAAAATATTATTAGCAAGGTTAGGGTTTCATAAAAAAGAGCCCCGCAATATAGATAAACTAACAAACCCTTGCTTTGAATACCTATCTTTACTTTAAGCGATATTCACCGCAGGGTTGCTTTCCTCAGAGCTTTAAATCTTCAAAAGCAAAGCGGGGTGACTTTCCTCTTCCCTATGAGCCATGATCTAATCCGCCTTCCACCATCTTTGTGGAAACTTCTCTTTCAGGATCCTGTCTCCCCCACCAATGGGCTTGAGCCCGAGGCGGCGCATATCCGCATCGACCATTATCTTGACCAAATCTTTAAAGGTAATCTTAGGTTTCCAGCCCAATACCTTTCTGGCTTTCGTGGCATCTGCTACAAGTTTCTTTACTTCCGTAGGGCGAAAATAACGCGGGTCAATCTTGACATATCTTCTCCAGTCCAAACCTGCATAAGAAAACGCTTCCTTAACAAATTCTTTTACCGAATGTGAGGCTCCGGTTCCCAAAACAAAGTCGTCGGGGGTTTTTAATTGAAGCATCTTCCACATTATCTCAATATACTCCGGCGCATAACCCCAGTCCCGCTGGGCTTCTAAATTACCTAAATATAGACAATCCTGTTTCTTTGCTAAAATCTTAGCTACCGCACGGCTAATCTTGCGGGTAACAAAGGTTTCGCCTCTTCGCGGGCTCTCATGATTAAAAAGGATGCCATTAACGGCGAAAATTCCAAAGCCGTCACGGTAATTTTTAGTCATCCAGAAGCTATAAACCTTAGCGCAGGCATAGGGACTGCGGGGAAGAAAACAACTTTTCTCATTTTGAGGTGATTTAACCAAACCAAACATCTCTGAAGAAGAAGCCTGGTAGAACTTTATCTTTTTCCCACTTCTCCTTATTGCCTCTAAAATTCTAGTAGTCCCTAAAGCAGTAATGTTTGCGGTATATTCAGGAATATCAAAGCTTACCCTTACGTGCGACTGGGCTCCTAAATGGTATACCTCATCTGGTTTAACGTTGTAAATAATATTGGCGATTTGCTCTGAATCGGCTAAATCTCCGTAATAAAGGAAAAACCTCGCCTTCCTCTCATGGGGGTCAACATAAATATGGTCAATCCTTTCCGTATTAAATGTACTGGAGCGCCTTATAATCCCATGTACCTCATAACCTTTAAAAAGCAAAAATTCTGCTAAATAGGAACCATCCTGACCGGTGATTCCAGTAACCAGGGCTTTTTTCATAAATATACCTCCGCTTCCTCGTCTATTTTATAAATTAAAGAAAATATAAACTTAAAAAAATTCCATATATTTTGGAGGGATAAATTTTTAAAAACTATTTTGCCTTCTAGCATTGAATAGGGGTTTTTAGGTTCATTTGGATAGTAGAGTTTCTTGGGGAAACGTTTAAAAAATTATATTAGATTTACCAAAGACATTAATCACGCCAATTCCAGCAACTTGCGAAAATTTAAAAAGAGCCTCTCGGCAAGGTTTTATATTCTCGTATATCCTGTATTCTAACATCAGAACATTTCAAATGCAATATAATTACAGGACATTTGTCTTACCTGTTAGAGTATTCAAAAATGAAGCTACCTGTATCTTATAGAAATTCATTCTTATGCTGATAAAGGCACTGTAGGATTTCTAATTCATCCTTTTGAAACCATATACCTGAACAGTTAAGGCACTGGTCTACCTCTACCGGATAGGAATAAACAAAAAATTTTCTCTGCATTTTTAGTTTGCATTTGGGGCAATCTAATACCCAAGACGATTTAGGGTCAATCTTGGTGTAATTTATTTTGCCCTTTTCTTCAGTAATAACTTTAGCCAATCGTATAATCCTCTCCGAAGGTTCGTAATCCTGGCGAATCAATACCCTATTTACAAGATCCTTTTCTACAAAGGTTCCTCCGCAATAGGAACATTTAAAAAGGGGTGCGCCTTCGTAGTGACACATCTGTAGTTCCACCTTACAGCTGGGACAGAGAAAACTTTCTTGCTGGACAGAACCGCCAGTAAATAAAGATTTTAAATCAGGGTGGTCAATTAGTGGGAATACCTCTTCTTTTTCTGAAATTCTTGCCCATTGAGTAGGCAGTAATCCGTCTATCTTCTTTAATTCCTCGATACTGAAAGGACCTTCCCATTTCCCATCTTTAAAAATCTGGAGGTTATCTATTAATTTGGGTTCTTCTGATAAAAATTCCGATTTTGCTACCGGTGAAACCCTTTTAAAATTTTTCAGGTTATCCTCAAGGGCCTTTTCATTCCAATGGGCCATAGATAAAAGAACCTCTACCCTTTTCTTTATAGGAGGATGCGTGGAAAATAAATCCGAAATAAATCCTTCTTTTTCATATAATTCATTAAAATGGGGGCTTACAATAAAAATAGAATCTAAATATTCTCCAGCCGATCCCTCCCCTCGCCAACTACTCGAAATTAACTTTAGCGCTTCCGCCAAAGCCAAAGGATTACGCGTCAATCTTACACTAATAGCATCGGCGCGAAACTCTCTCTCCCGGGAAATAAAACAACGCAGGAGGCTGTTCAATAAACGCGTCAGGCTTAAAATGATATAAATTAATCCCAAAAAGAGGATACCCCTACCGCGATAACTGCGTAACGCTGAACTAACTTTTGAAAGAATCTCTTCGTAAATCTCCCCCAATGAAGAGCATACGGTGGTAACTAAACAATCACCAACAGCGATATGCCCAGCTTCGTGAGCTACCACAGCCTCAATCTGTGATCGATTAAGAGAGGCTAACAGCCCTTCGGTTATACCAATTATGGCGCGTCCTTTAAAATCCTCTATTGAAAAAGCATTCATACTCCCAGAACGAATTACCCATGGCTCAATTCTTCTTCCACCAATAGCTACGGAAACTTCCTCAACTATATTCTTGAAATACTGATGATAAATATCCCGCGGGTCTACAGGATTGGCGCCTAATATTAAAGAAATCTTTCTTAATAATAGGTAGAAATAAACCAGTGGCTTAAAGCCAAAATAGAAGCTATTATTAGAACCATTAATGTATGTTCAAGGGAAGGCAGAGAGAGTCTCGTTTTATTTGAAAAGAATATTCCGCGAATAAAAAAGTTTTCTGTAATTATAAGCAAAAGATAGACAGTAAAAAAATAAAATGCAATAAGAAAGATTAAGAGGAAAAAAATAATTCGACTTTTTCTTTCTTCTATTTCAATGAAAAAAAAGGGCATTTACCCCTTTCAGAATTTTACCTTGGGGGTTTCTCTTTCGGAGATATCCGCTAATTCAAAAAATTCCTTTTCCTGAAAACCAAAAACTTTAGCCACTAAATTAGAAGGCACAACCTTAATTTTAGTATTAAAGGCTCGTACCTCATCATTGTAGTATTGCCTCGCGAAAGAGATTTTGTTTTCTGTAGAAATTAGTTCTTCTTGTAACTTCAAAACATTCTGATTTGCCTTTATGTCAGGGTATCTTTCTACCACTGCGAAAAGAGAACGCAATGTCTGGCTAAGGAAATTTTCCGCCTGAGCTTTATCCTTAAGGTTAGAGGCGTCTATTGCCTGCGCCCTTGCTTTAATTACCCGCTCTAAGGTATCCTTCTCATACGCCATATAGCCCTTTACTGCCTCAACCAGATTGGGAATTAGGTCGTGCCTTCTCTTTAACTGAACATCGATCTGCGACCAAGCATTATTTATTCTTACCTTTAGCTTTACCAACGAATTATAAGTGGCAAAAGACCAAAACACAATAACAGAAACAAACACAATCAAGATCAAAAAAGTTCCCATCCTGAAACCTCCTTTTAAATAGTGCTTACTTAAACACCAAAGTTAATAATATCTTTTTTAAAAAACAAAACATTTTGCTTACAGAGAGATAATCTTTATGTAAGGCGGTGCGTTTATTTTTAATTAACCAAAATTTGTCATAAGGTTACTGAATCAACAAAAAAATTTACCATAATCAAGATTTACTAACAACAATTTTTAATAGAGCTCAATCGGTCTAACCATCTATAATTAAATTCAAAACACTTTCGCTCTTTAGTTCTCTGCCCTTCGTAGATTAACTAGACATAAATATAAATTTGCTAAAAACCAAATAGCCATGGCGAAGAACGAAAGAATAATCATCCGGGGACGAAGGGATTTGAACCCTCGATCACCTGATCGACAGTCAGGGGTCTTAAACCAGACTAAACGACGTCCCCGAAAAAAAAGTCAAATTTATTTAGACTTATGGGCGCAAGTGGATTTGAACCACTGACCTTTTGCATGTCAAGCAAACGCTCTAACCAGGCTGAGCTATGCGCCCAACTTGAAAAAGTTAAGTTTTATAAATAGCAAAATATTTAGCTTCTCTATTTTGAAAGAACTGTTTTCTCAAACAACAACCCTGCCGGGGGCGGGACTCGTATGCAATCTGACGCAGTCAGCTAACCCGAAGGGTTCTTATTGCATCCGAGATTGCCCTTAAAATAAATATAAGGCTGTGCTTACAAAGAACAGTCTTTACATTCAGCATAACCTGCCGGGGGCGGGACTCGAACCCGCACGTCCCTTGAAGGGACATCGGATTTTAAGTCCGAGTTGTCTGCCTATTCCAACACCCCGGCACGCTATTATTTTTCTTTTTGTTTCCCAAAGACCGCTTCTTAAAAAATAAATCTCAATCTAGAGGCAATGTTGGTAATGATGAATAAATAAATTTTGCTTTGTAATCACCATTATCCGCACTTCAAGATGCTTGTGCTTTCAAATAAACTATTTAATTTTCTTTTTCAGGCGCGGAGCGGATTTGAACCGCTGAATAATGGTTTTGCAGACCACTGCCTTACCTCTTGGCTACCGCGCCAAATTTTTATTTTTTTATCCTTACCTTTCCCTCCTTAATTTCTCTTAAAGCGTTATCTAAAAATTTCTCCGTGGGTTTATCAATCAGGGGTTTTTCTCCGTCTGCTAATTCTAAAGCCCGTTTTGCAGCTAAAAGGGTAAGTTTAAAAATAGAACCATCGCTCGCCTTTAAAATTTCTTCTAGGGGGATATAATTTCTACTCATAGCCATCACAATTTTTTTAAAAAAGGATCTCCTCTAATTTTTTTAGACTCTCTTTTAAGTCTTTATTTATTATTACATAATCATAGTGTTTAGAAAAATGCAACTCTTTTTCTGCCAATTTTATTCTTTTGTGAATAAAGTCTTCATCCTCTATTCTTTTTTTTAGACGCTCTAAGAGATCTTTCTCCTTTGGCGTAGAGATAAAAATGGTAATTATTTTATCATCTTTAAGTTTATCTTTCAAATACATTCCCCCTTTTACATCAATACAGAGGATTAGGTCTTTCTTCTTCTTCTTCGCCTCTAAATAGTAGCGGCGCGGCGTGCCATAATAATCCTCTAAAACCCTCTGCGTTTCTAAAAAGAACCCTTTCTTTTTTAAAGAAAGGAAGGTTTTTTTGTCTAAGAAATAGTAATCTTTCCCATCTCTTTCTTTTTGTCTTTTTTTTCGTGTAGTGCAAGAGATGGCGCGGATAAATTTCTGACGAATATTTTTCTTGCGAAATAATCTATAAAGAAGCGTGGTTTTCCCTGCCCCGCTTGGTCCTGAAAGAATAAAAATCTTAAACCCCATTATTCGATATTTTGCGCCTGCTCGCGGATCCTATCTACATAATTTTTTGCTTCCATAATCAAAGAGGCAAACTTTTTATCTGTGGTTTTACTGGAAGCGGTATTTAACTCCCTTAATATCTCCTGGGTTAAAAAATCAATTGCCCTGCCCTGCAGCTTTTCTCTTTTAGCATCAATCTTGTTTTTTAAACTCTGGATATAAAAAACGCTTAAAGCAATCTCCTCGCTAATATCTTCTTTCTCCGGTCCTTGCGAGACGTTGAGCTCAGGTTTGCGTCTCTGATATAACCTTTTTATCTTCAGGATATTCTCTTTAAGTTTATTTAGATTTGAAACCATCTCTTTTTTGATTGCCTCCCCGGCATTTCTTTTAAATTTTAAAAGCTTTTCTATTCCTTCATGGAGAGCCTCTAAAATAACTTTTTCTAAAGTTGCTTGCCTTTCCTCTACCCAGACTATTTGGGGTAGATTTAAAAAGTCGGTTATCTTGGCTGCATACCTTAGATTATACTTTTTTGCCAAATGTTTAGTCTGCCAGATATACCCCTTTAGAATATTTTCGTTAAGATGCACACGAGTAGCTTGAGCCCTTTTTAGAAATACATACACCTCAATCTTTCCGCGGTATATTTTTTTTCGGATTTGTTTCTTTATCTTTTCTTCTAAAAGGATGTTCTCTAAAGGAAGGTTATGCACGGTTATATCTAAGTACTTGAAATTTAAAGAACGTAAAATAAGCTGTAAGGTTTGCGCATCCTTCCTCTTCCATACCTGCGCATAGGCAGTCATTGACCTCATTTCCACACTCTCTTTTTATAGTTTTTGTACACCCTTGTTTTAGTAGGATAAAGCTCATAAACTATCTCCTCCGGTTCAAACCAGAGTTTTATTTCTCGCTCAGCTTCTGCGGGAGAACTGGAGGCATGCACTGCGTTTTCATATAAACCGCTGGTTAAAATCCTTCCGTAGGCACCACGGATACTTACTGGATCGGCCTCTTCAGGGTTGGTCGCTCCACAGATCTGGCGGACCTTTTTAATAGCATCCTTACCCCAATAGATTAAGGCCATCACTCTATTTTCTCCGTGAAGTTTTCCTGTAATATATTTGATTAACTCGAGATAAAACGGTTGGTCTTTAAGATATTTATAATGTTGATGCGCCAACTCTTCATCCACCCGTAAGACCTTTGCAGCAATAATCTTTAACTTTGTTTCCGAAAGACGGCTCAAAATATTTCCCGTAAGGGACTTTTTTAATCCATCGGGTTTAACAATTACCAATGTCGCCTCCTCCTTCATATCCATCCCCTCCCTTTAACTTAAAAATATTAATGTCTAAAAATAATACTACCTTTTTGAATTTTTAAAAGATTTTTTTAGATGAGATTGTTAAGAAGAAAAGTTTAACCTTCTAATTTCTTCAAGATTTTTTCCAGATCGTCTATAGAATAATACTCAATAATAATCCTTCCGCGATTATTTCTCTTATTAAAAATCCGCACCTTTGTTCCTAAAAGTTTCTGTAGTCTCTCTTCCACTTCGTTTACAAAAGGGTCCCCTCTCTTCTTAGGATTTAACCTTTTTACCTTTCTTTCTATCTCGCGCACCGAAAGCCTTTCCTTTAAAATTTCCTCAAAAAGCTGTCTCTGCGCCCGAGTATCTTCTATAGCTAAAAGGGTGCGGGCTTGCGTGCGCGTAATTAGGCCTTTTCCTAAAGCCTCCTTTATTTCCCCGGAAAGGTTTAAAAGCCTTAATGTATTAATAATTGTAGTTTTATCTTTTCCTAAAAATTTTGCTATTTCTTCATAAGAAAAGTTAAATTCCTCTATCAATCTTTTAAATGCCTCTGCTTCTTCTATAGGATTGAGGTCCTGACGTTGAAGATTCTCGGTAATTGCTAAAATAAGGGCATCGCGGTCGTTAAGCTCTTTAATTATCACCGGTATCTCATTGATACCCAATGCCTTAGCGGCAAGATACCTTCTTCCTCCGGCAACTATCTCATAGGTATCTTGATTTGCCCTTCTTACCACAATGGGTTGAATAAAACCTTTTTCTTTTATAGAGAGAGAAAGCTCCTGTAATTCTTTTTCCGAGATTGTTTGTCGAGGCTGAAACCTACCCGTTTGTATTTTATTTATAGGTAAATAGGTAAACTCCTTTTCCGCAATGGTCGGGGTAGTTAATTTTTTGGGGATAAGTACATCTAACCCTTTCCCTAAAACCTTCCTTTCCATCTTTTTTCCTTTAATTAAGCTTTTACTATATCTTCGTTCGACTTAATCTCAGAAACTAGATATTCTATGTGGACATTTTCTTTCGTAACCTCTTGAGCCAGATTAAGATATGCTTTTGCACCCACACAAAAAGGATCATAAAAATGAATAGGTTTGCCAAAACTAGGAGCTTCAGCGAGTTTGATATTGCGGGGAATAATCGTATTAAAGGCTTTTTCTTTAAAGAATTTCCTCACCTCTTCAATTACTTGTAAAGTAAGCCTGGTCCGAAAATCCGCCATCGTTAAAAGAAAACCTTCAATTTCTAAAGAAGGATTAAGCCTTTCTTTCACTAAGTCTATGGTGTGCAATAAGTTAGAGACACCTTCCAGGGCGTAATATTCACACTGGATAGGGATGATGAGCCCTTCTGTAGCTGCTAAAACATTTACGGTGAGTAAACCCAAAGAGGGAGGAGCATCTAGAATAATATAAGCGAAGGCATCTTTAATCACGCCTAGCTCTTCTCTTAAACGCAACTCCCTATTCTCTAAATTTACCAATTCAATTTCTCCGGCAGTAAGAGAAATATGAGAGGGAATAAGATAGAGATTTGGCCATTTGGTAGAATAAATAGCCTCCTCTATTTTTACATTGCCAATTAAAACCTCATAAATAGTTTTTTTGTCTTCCTTTTCAAAATCTACTCCAGAGGTGGCGTTACCTTGAGGGTCTACATCAACGAGGAGGATTTTTCGATTACTTAAGGCAAGATAGGCGCTTAAATTAATAGCGGTAGTGGTTTTGCCGGTACCACCTTTTTGGTTACAGATGCCTATAATCCGCCCCATAAATATTTAAAAAACATATATTTTTTAATTTGAGGTGAAAACTTTAGAATATTTTAAACCTTAGCCTTAAAGTTTGTCAAGAAATATTTTAAGTTTTTAAAAAAATACAAATAAAATTTTATTTTCACGTGAAAACTTCGTTGTCCTTTAATTATTCTTCATAAATACTCTAAAATATATCCGAAATTTACCATAAAAATCTCAAAAACCTAAAACCAGAACCCATCTCTTCTGATAATGTCGAATTTATTTTCACGTGAAAACATTAAGAATATTTTTAAAAATCTTAATTTTTTAAAGAAGATTTATAAGAGACTAATCTTTAGTAGTTTTTATCTTTGTTTTCACGTGAAAACTCTAAAAAGTATTGAAAATATTAATCATTCAACAAGAAAATAAATAAAACCGAATGATTAATTTTCACGTGAAAACAATAATAATGGAAAAAAGGAGGTTAGTTTTCACGTGAAAACATTATTTAGTGTTTAATTCTAACTTTTCTAGGTCTTCGTTTTTGCGAAGAGGTGGAAGTAAATAACTAAAAAACGGAGGGTTAAATAGGTCTTTCATATAAAATACAAAAAAGTAAGATTCTGAGAAAGACAATGAATTAATTTTCACGTGAAAACTCTAAAAGGCATTGAAAATGTTGAATTTTTTAAAACCTATTTAATTCCTTCTTCAGGATTTCTCTTCACTATATTGGTTTTTAAATTTCCTTATTTTAATCTATAAATTGATAAAGAATTAAGAACAAATAAATACCGAGAAACAAGCGCTAAAGTTTCACGTGAAAACTTTTAAAAATATTGAAAATATTAAGGTTTTAAAAATTAACTTAAAGATAGAGAAGCAGTTTTTTGACGGTAAAAATAGACCTGATAAATAAAAGTAAGGAGATTCTGAGTAAACCAATAAAGAAGAAGGGCAGCGGAGAAATGATAAAATATTACTCCCATAAAACCTAACAAAAATAGACTAATAAAACGCTGGTCAGAAGAGGAGGTAGTAGAGGGGGTAAATTTTTGTTGTAAAAGATTTATTCCCAGCATCAATAAGGGAAGGATATTCAGATATTCTCCAAAATAAGGTAAAGAAAGGGGTAATTTTAAGAATCTATCCGGTAGGCTTAAATCTTTAATCCAGAGAAAAGCAGCCCCTTTTAGTTCTATAAAACGAGAGAATACCTGAAAAAGGGCAAAAAATACCGGTAGCTGAAAGAGAAGGGGAAGGCAATCCGCCAAAGGATTAATCCTATATTTTTTAAATAATTCTACCTGTTCTTTTTGAAATTTCTGCAGGTTATCTTTATACTTTTCTCTAAGTGCCTGTAATTCTGGTTGGATCTCTGCCATCTTCTTCATTGCCTTTGTGCTTTTGAAGGTAAAAGGAAAAAGGATTATATATATAATAAAGGTAAGAAGGATAATACTTATCCCCCAATTTTTTGTTCCAGTATAAAGAAAATAAAGCGAATTTACCACCAACCTTCCCAGGGTATCAAAAGGGCCATAGGATATAATTTCCTGAAGCTCAAAGCGTTTTAAGTTCTTTTCCCTCTGCGGCCCTAAGTAAAAGGAAATCTGCGAGGGAGGAGACCTCAAGATCAACCAAACCCCTTTTTGGCCTTCTTTTTTCCATGTAAGTTGATAGTTCCCCTTTAAAAGAGAAAGGCAAAAGTAACGGTCACGACTTCCTGCATAAAGGGCATCTTTTAGCTCTAAAAGCGGTTTTATCTTTTTAGCGTTCCGGCGTTGGAGCCCCTGAGAATTAAAATAAAAATATTCCTGATATCCATACTCTAAATTATTGTTATTCAATGGGTTATAAAAAACAGCCCAGGAGGAAGGCCGGAAAGAAAAAGAAACTTTTATCAGATAGTCTTCAAAGGAAAACTCCTTTTTTAAACCTGTAGTGTCTTCAAAGATAAGTTTATTTTTTTCTCTGCGGGAAAAGAACTCCTTGTCTTTTTCCTCAGGGATATAACCTATATTTTTAAAACTCAGTTCCTCACCATAGGGAAGAAGAACGACCTTTTTTATATAACCTCCTTTTGGAGAATAAGTTAGAATAAAATTCCCTATTTCTGCTTCTAAAAGTTTTTTTTCTTCCCTTAAGGAATAATCCTGATGAGAAGAGCTAATTTCTGAGCTAACAGTTTGATTTATTTGATTATTTACAGGAGGGGTCGGGGGGGTGGGAGGCAAAAAATAAGAGTATACTAACAAAAATAAAAAGGTGATAAAGAAAGCTAAAAAAAGTCTTTTTTCCATTATCTTTTTCTAAGGCAAAGGGTCAAAGCCGCCTCTACTAAAAGGGTGGCAGCGCAAAATCCTTCCTAAAGAAAGCTTGCAGGCTTTGGGAAAAGGGTATCGCAAGAAAGCCTCTTTAGTATACTCTGAACAGGTAGGACTGTATTTACAAAAGGTAGGAAAAACAAAGGAGATGCTTTGATAAAGTCGAATGAAAAACACTGCTATTAACCTCATAGCGTCAGACGTTTTCTTCCTTTCTTGCGGCGTCGAGCTAAAATCTTTCTTCCTGAAGGGGTAGACATCCTTCTTAAAAACCCATGCCTTCTCTTTCCTTTAAGGATAGTGGGGGTAGTTAGATTTTTTTTCATAGATGAAAAATTTTAACATAGGTTTTTTTACTGTCAATATTTTAATTATAAGTTGTTATCGCAACATAAAAATGTCATCTTTTTTGCAACATAAAAATGTCATCTTTTTAAAAGAATTTTCTCTAAAGAGCCTTCTTTTTGGTTTTTAAGGGTTAT
>FWPU01010955.1_pt1 | contig 13035 bp, 26 predicted proteins | sample 2228361 | NCBI WGS metagenome assembly FWPU01 (sample SAMEA103939777, study PRJEB20133) | metagenome | reverse complement strand
ACCACACTATTCTTCAGCATGTATTGCACGATAGTATTATGTACTTCAACGTATATAAGTATTGCTGTAGCCACATATTTGACACCGCACAGCCTCTAACCGATACTCATGTGGTGTCCGTTCTTTACAGCGTAAACAATACTTGACTATAGCCATTGTGCATTATGCAACCTCTCGGCGTCGTGTTTGTGGAAACATTTTCCACAGAATGACGCTAGTCTATTCTGTAGGACACAGATAACACAAGTGTGGGTAGCGTTGCGTGTAACGCACATACAACACCGTTTGTTATTTTCTACCAGCCTTAACTCTTTGCTATTTGGTTTTCTCATTTGAAAGTAACCTCATAGCGTTCCAGTGGTTTCCAGCTTATGACCTTCTCGAATGATACCTCACCATAAGGCTCTAGTTCTTCAAGTTGTTCTTCTGTTAGTGGCTCGCTCTCGAATATTATGCACTCGCTAGTCTTGAGATATATTGCTCCGTTGACCTTCTTAATAAAAGAAAGTATGGCGGATTGGTATAACTCGATAGCTTCCTCACTGAGAGTCATACTCTTCTGGCACTTGCTCCTTCTTGTAGACTACAATGTCAGGGTCAACCGTCTTTGTATTTAGCCATTCAAGACCCGCAGCCTTACGGAAAATTTTTGCATCGAATGCAGGGTTATCTATGCTAAAGGTGTCTATTAGTCTCTGGCATAGTTGCTCGAATGCAGGACATAACGGTTGGTCTCCGTTGGCTTGCTGTGTAAGGTTAATGACTCTAGCAAGCGTTACAAAGTGCGTCTTTGTGAATTTGCTGGTTCCCATTTAACTCACTCTCTGCATGAGTTTTGTGGAAAGTTTTTCCGCAAAAGAGAGGTTAAGACATTCTGACCTTAACCTTCTTGCTCGGTGTCTGTGCCTGCGGTGCTGGTGCTGCCTCTTGAACTTTGTGCAGCTTGCCATCTTTGCCCATCTCTTCATGCACAACGGCAGGTTTGACTTTATGAATTACTTTGCCGTCATGAAAAAGAATGCAGGCTTCCTTCTTGGCTGCAAACTTGGCTATTTCCTCGGCCCACATTACAGGCACAATAAGCGGTGTCCAACCCTTCCTCTCTTCCTCTGTTTTGCTCTGCTCTGCTTGCTGTCTCTTCTCTTCGTGATGCGCTTTAAGTTCTTCGCTGCGGTTTTTGCTCTGGTCTTTTGCCTCAGTAGGCAGGTAGTTTCTAACGGTGCGTTCCGAGAGAATGCGCCCGTTGTCAGTCACCAAAATAACGACAAGTTTTCTGGCTTCTTGTGGCGTGAAACCTTCAGCCTTCGCAGCTTCGTAGGTCTCAATAATGAGTTGTCTCGACTTCTTAAAGGCAACCTCACCCAATGCCATTGTCTTGCGACTCTGTAGGGCATTGGCAACGAGACCATCTGAAGGCAACTTCATTATTCCGTTGCGCTTCAGAGTTTCCGCAAGCAGTGTTATGTCCAGAGTCTTGCGGTTGTCTTGTGCTGCTTTGCTCAAGACTTCAATTTGCTGTGCCTCTGGCAACTTGTCAAAGCGTGTCACCTTTGCAGGGGTAGTCTTTTTCTCCGTTGCAGCGTTGTCAGTCTCTGCGACGGTTTCAGTCTTAACGTTGCTTTCTTGAATCATGGTAAACACCCTACGGCAGACGAGTATTTAAGCCTTTTTTTGTGGAAAAACCTTCCACAAATAGGGTATTTAAACACCCTTCGGTCAGTTTTTACTACCATTATTTAAGCCCCTCTTTGTTCTCTTCGTCTAAGTCCTCATGTATGAGTTCAACTAAAACATTCCCGAACATTTGGCCTTTAATTTTACAACCACCCGCAAAGACTTTGCCAATTTTAAATTCTACCATGACTTCCTTATCGTTGAGTATGACCACCTTAGCGTCAGCGTTCTTTATATCAAATATCTTAGCAGGGAATTTCTTTATTCTTACAGCCTTACTCATGCTTTTTGCCTCCTTTTAGTCTAGCGTCTAGGCAGAACTTACAATACCATGTACCAGCTATCAACTTACAAATAGCTCTGTGGAATTTCTTTCCACAAAGGTGACACTTGACCTTATGTTCTGGAATGAACTCTTCGAGACTCAATGCCTTATCACTCTCTCCTTTTGAATGTATATGTGGTTCATTTTAACTTTGCAGACAGCACAATACAAAGCCCATATCTTACCTCTGCCTCTCTTTGCATACTCTATCGTTCTGCCACACTTAGAGCATTCGTCTGTTACTATGCGGTATCGGTATTCTAACCTGAGACCTCTTCCAAGCATTCATCGTAGGAATTTCTTATCAGGCATGTCCTCTATCCCTCACATTCCTGAGCATCTGAAGTATCGACTTGTTCTTAATCTCTTTGTGGTCAAAAAGCACATCTATCGTTTTGCAGCCTCTATTAGCCTTTAGCATGTCTCTAAGCAGGCGGTGTATATCGTCACCACACCAATATCGAATTTCAAAACTGCGGAGTAACGATACAGGCTCTTTTAGTCTAATTTTGAAGTGCCATCCATGCACCGTTGGCATATCCTGAACTGCACCGAACATCTCGCAATAATCCAAAGTCTGTTTGTAATCTTCGTATTTCTTGGTATCAATGTCAATGCCTATTGTGGAAACTTTTTCCGCAAGTCTTTTGACAGCAATGAGTTCTTCGCTTATCATATTACCATCCTCTTAAACGCTTCGAGTTGAATGAGCACAGCCATGAGTAGTTGTACAAGTTCCTTCTTATCGTGGGTTAGCAAGTGCTCGATAAACTCCGTTGCCAATACAACATCATGGCAGACACCGCATCTCACATTCATTCAAACTCACTCTCCGATACGATAAAAAAGTTTGTCCAGTCACCAGCACCCTGATTTGGCGAATAGATAACTCCAATGTCATTCTGAAAGACAACCTCAACCTCATGTCTAGGGTCAAATTCTGCACTTATCTCGTCTAACCATTCGCTACCTTCAATACAGAACTTCGGAACTCTGAAGAAGCGTGGGTTATCGGTTGGTTCAATGGCTGTCCAAGCGTCAGTTAGAATTATACCGTTTCTGCCTAACACTTCCAACATGGCAAATTCTAATTTAGGATTGATTATCCTGCCGTATTTTATGGTAAAACTTTCCGCAGGTCTGTCAGGCGGAAGAGGCTGACCGATATACGGAACAAAGCCTTCGCTTGTTGCCTCACAGTCACAATTCCATTCCCTTCGCTTCTTACTCTGGCGAGTCTCAACGATACGCTTAATGTGCCTAAACTTGCGGTAAAGTTTTCGCAGTTTCCAGAAGCCTCTCGGAATTTGTGGATTGGTCGAATGACCATCTATCCAACCCTTCAGCTTCATTCGATAAAGAGCATTATGGACTTGGCTCTGAGTAAGACCAGTCTGTTTGATAATGTCTCTTCTTGCCATAACAAAGTCTAAGGCTTGACCTAAGACCCTGATAATGGTTCCCGCTGTCTCTTCAAACATTTTCTACATCTCTGCCTGTGGAAAATGTTTCCACAAAAAAGAGGGAGGTTATTCCTCCGCCTCTTCCAGCATCTCTGCTGGATAGATAGAGTCAACCATCCCTTCTGTGGTACTGGTTCTGACAGTATCGACTTCGATTTGCTGACCTTTGAAGTTATCGGTGTCACCGTTGAACTTGTCGGCTAGGAAGTTGCTGGTCTTGATGTTCATGTTCCAAGTCATTTCTATCATCTCGCCTGTAGCCTTCCCGTATTTGGTCGGCTTACCGTTCTCGTCTTTCTCCAAAATTTCCACTTCTGGAAGTTTGACCTGAACGTGATAGGACTTGTTCTTGAACTTCTCATTCTCCTCCAAGTGTGGTGCTTCTATAAACGTGAGCACACACTTGCCTAGTTGTTTCTTAACGGCTTTGACATAAGCACCGTTCAGCCATAAGCCGCCGCCAAGTTTCTGCATCTTAACCATCTACGATTGCCCTCCGTTGTTTGTGGAAAGTTTTTCCGCAAGTTGTCTCCCTTCAGGAGACTCAGCGATAGCAACGCCTGCTTCATAAACTTCAAGCAGGTGATTAAGAAAACTCTCGGCATTCACCGATTTTCCCTGCTGCGTCTCGAAGTGGCTTTTGTTCTTGTTAAAGCGGTTCAGGGTAGTTGACCCTATCCCGCTTATACTCGTTCCTACCATCACTAATTAATTAAATTAATTAGTATATAAAGCTTTTGGTGGCACGATAAATGTTCTAGTCGATTGTTTCTAGGATGATGGGCAAAGTGGGTCACGTTTATGATAGCCGACGAATATTGTCGTATCGCTGGTATAGTTGGTGCTGAATACAAATGGGGTAGGGTCGTCAATATCCCATATACAACCATTATTGTCTGTTATCGTGGTAGGTGCATGTAATACGTGGTCTCGGCCAGGGTAGAAGTATCGTGTGCCAATGTAACCCCATAGTCCATTGGGATGCACTATCGAACCACTTGCGTTATCACGAATGTCATAAGGCTGAGCATTTGCAGCCAAGAATGAAGGTTCTGTAAACACACCCACATTATGATTAAGCGTATATCCACCGAAATCTTCTGTGGAAACAATTTCCATAACTGGCGGGTCATTGGCGAATGTCTCAGTCACTACCTCTTCCATTGGCGGTATCGGATTGACAAATGTTTCAGTTGTTATCAGTGTAGGACTTGGCGGGTTGTTGTCAAATGCCTCTGTCGCTAATAGTAAGGTCTGAACATGCGGGTTGACCTTTAAAATGATAAGGGGTGAGTTTACAAAACTCATGGCTACGCTACCCGCTTTTGTAAACTTTTAGGTCGTCAAAGCTCGCATCGAATTGGCAGGCACAGTTGCTTGACAGTCCGATACCAATCTTTATACCTGCGCCTGTATGTGCGTCAACCGTATCGGAAATATCTGAACCCTGCTGAACAAAGTTGCCTGTAACAGTTGCTAATTCTACTCTTATCCAGCACTTGCCACTACTTGACCACCAAGTTATCTTGAACCTGAACCATGTTCCATCTGTGACACCTGCTACACCACTGAATGATGTATTGCTCCTGATAACCGTGTCAACACCAGCACTTCTTCTCTTAATGGCATGTGTCATCGATGACCCGTTAGTGTTGAACTCAACACGATAATGGTTGTTTATGTCAACGAAGCGGAAGAATACACAACCTCTGGCTTGACTAGCGGTTGTTAAGTCCATCTTGGCAAAGCCTTCAAGAATGCCCTGCTTTATATCGAGAATGGACTTGCCGTTAATTGTGCCTCCACTTGGAGTTGCCGATAGTTCCGAAGTCGTGCTATCGCGCCGCATCTTTATGGTTGGATTGGAGCCACCTGTAGGTGCATCATTCTCTGATAGTATTGCGCTGAAACCAGCGTCAAAAACCCAATCTGCTAGTGTCATTGAACTACTACCTCATCCTCTAGTGTTATCCATCCGACGAGCACAGTCGCATCCGCCGCCGCTGCTACCAAGACACCTAGAATATCGTCTTGTTCCAGATACATTATCCCGAAAAGTGTGTATGACCCTACCGCATTGTCCGATACTGGAAAGTCTGCCGCTGGTGACTTTGGTCTCACTACCACCTGAGTGTTTCTGGCTGCACCACCCTGAAGGTTAAGGTAAGCACCGATAACTGACCTGAAACCTTCCACTGGCGAGAGACCCTGAACAAGTGGAGCAAAGCCACCATCCGCAGGCACAGCCACATTTATCGGAACCCTGAGTCTAACCTTAACAGTTTTTGCCTGACCAATTTCAGCCTTCTTTCTGTCAGTGATAATGACAGCACTTGCTAATGTTTGCAAAACTTCTGGAATTGCGCTCATTTGTTCAACACCTTATACTTGCCAACGATAGTTAAAGTTATCGCTCCCGCTGTGCCCGCATTCACTATTTTAATGTCCAAGTCGTCAGTATTGGTAGCCTCAACCTCATTTGTGGAAAATGCTTCCACAACCGAGCCTGCCTCTATCACGACTTCTTGTAGCGGAACCGAGTCAGCCTCATTCTTGCGAAGTGTAATCGTGGATATACCGTCAAGTGTATTGTCTCTTGGTTTCACAATTAGAGAGGTTATCTTGACTTTGCGATAGGGTAGCCTGCTTTTGACTTTGTTTTCTACCGCATTGAGCACACCTTCGAGACTGACATAACGAGTTATCCCGAATGCCATATCAACGACTGTCGCAACGAAGTGGTCATTCTCTATGTATATGTTCTCTGTGAGGTATCCGTCGCTCATTTTCTCACCAATACCACTAACGCTATGAGACCTATCGCTATGAATGGAAGGGCTGCACCCAACTGTGAAAAGAGACCCTGACCACCCGATAGCCTATCCAAGAAGTTGCCACCTGTCTTGAAGAACTCGCTTGAACCCTTTTGTAAGTTGTAACTGAATGCCTGTAGATTTTCAGAAAACTCTGTCAGTGTCTTACCTGCGCCTACAAGTGGCTCCGATACATTTTTGGTGAAACCCTCAGAGACATATTTAGCAAAGTCTAGGCTTGCTTTATTAACAATATCGGTTGTCGGTCTGTATGAATACGGAAGGTAGCCTGCCTCTATGTTCTCAGCGAATGTGTATCCACCCGTAATAGTCCTCTGAACATCTGCACCGAAGGCTAGGATAGGCTCATACCATGCCGTATCAGGCTCTATGCCCGTCTGAGTCACTAAGGTAGTAAAAAGCACCATTATCGCTTCTTTCCTCCCCTAGTTGCTTCATAAGCAAACAGTCCGAGCAATAAAATGATACCGAGACCGCCACCTATACCCTGCTGTCCACCGATACCACCGAAGAGACCGCCACTTCCACCGCCTGCATAGGTATCACCACCGATACCACCAAAGCCACCTGTGGAACCGAAGCTACCTACTCCGTTGCCACCGATAGGGTTAGCACCAAGGTCTTGAGAAGCCTGTGGGCTAGACTGACCCTGTATCCTTCCTATCAATGCTTGTTGCTGACTTGTCAATGGAAACCCTAACGACTCTCTCGCCGCAGCAAACGACAACGATACCGCTTCTGCCTGTGTAAGACCTGCCGCCATTGCTTCAGATTTTACTCGCTGTCTCAAAGCCTGAGCCTGTGGTGACTTTGATAGGGCAAAGTAAAATTCCTGCAATGGTGTGAACTCACCGAATGACTCTCTCGGCAGACTTCTTGCAAAGTTGATTGCCGCTGACTTTGACTCCGCAGGCGATAATCCCTGAAGTTTTGCCTGTGTCCTAGCAACGTTAAAAGCCTGCTTAGGTGTGCTGAACTTTAATTGTGATACGTCGGTCGCAGCAAACAATGCCCTTCTCTCGGCAGGTGCACCGAATGTTTTTCTCTGAGTCTCAGGTGAGCCAAATACCTGACGCTGAGCCTCATATCCTATCCTCTTCGCCTCGGCTGGTGACTTGCCTGCCGCTAGAGCCTCAGCCCTCTTGATAAAGAAGAGGTCTCTAGGACTTACGATTAGCGAAGTGCCATTCCGTAGGTCTTTAGGTAGGTATTGCTGATATGACATTTTGTTTTATCTCCATTTTTCGTTTTGTGGAAAGTTTTTCCACACGCTCCTTAAATCAAAAGAGATTGGGGAAGAGACAGTTAAAGTGCGTTCTTAACTATCTCAGTATAGAAGTTGTCTGTGATTGCGCCTGTGCCAATTGCAGCGATGTTGGTTCCCAAGACACGCAGAATTTGACCATCTACGTATCCGACAGCCGCCTTCAGCCTCGGTCTCTGCTGATTTCCTATCAGCATAGTCGATAGCGGTCCCACTGTTGTCAGCGGGAAGCGTCTGTTCTTCTCGAAGGTCAAGAATGCGTCACCACCTGCTGGAACATCGCCTGATACGGCAATGAACACATCGGTGATAATCCACTCTTCACCCTGCGGAATTTGGATTTCCTTCGATGCACTAGCGAGTATATCGCCCTGTATGTCTGCAAGCGTAGGCTTGAGAGCTGGCTGGTTAGCAGGGAAAGTCACACTCTGTTTGAATGTAACCTGCCCTAGCGGGGTCTTTTGCCGCCTTCCGCCGAAGAGGAACGACAATTTAGTAAATTACCGCTGCTCCTCCAGCGTCTAGCGTCAAACCGCCGACAGCACCACCGACAAGTCCACCGAGACCGCCGAATAATGCTGCGATACCTGCCGCCAAAACTCCTTTGCCCATTCCATGCAGGAAGCCAGACTTGAAGAAACGCATCATCAAGTATCCAGCTACGGGTAATGATAAGTTGCCAAGTGGGAGGAACTGATTAAACAACCCACCGATAAAGCCTGAGAGTGCAAGACCAGCCGCCAGAGGCACGACCCCTTCTTGCCCTGTCGATAGAATTGACTCTTCAAAGCTCGGCAACTTGTTGCTTGTCTGTGTTTCTTGGAGATTCAGTGTGGAAAGTTTTTCCACAAAGGTCTCAAGCTGTTGTTCCATTTTGCATTGCATAGGCTATCACTTGCGCTTCATTCGCCTGCGACCCCTACGGGCTTCAAAGCATTCGCTAAAGTCAGCGTTCTCATTGAAGATACCGTTGGTGTCCAGACTCCCGATAGAGTTCAGTATAGACTCCATAGCCGATATATCGATAAAAGTAGTATATAAGCTTTTAACAAAAAAAAGAAAGGTGTGATAGAGAGATTACTGCGGAATAACCTTTTTCTTCTCTATCTCGACTCTCAGGCTGCGGGCTTGAAAAGATATGCCACTTGGAGCATTAATATATCCGTCGTCTGCCAGAAAGCTCTCATAGTGCTCTTTCAAGTCCTTCGCAGTTTCTTCGAGTTTTAAACCCTTCGGTGTCTTATTTCTCTCTTCGCCATTCGGGAATTTGAGAATGACAAAGTATCGAGTTCCGTCGTCTTTGCTTTGAGACATTAAAAAAAGATAGGGGAAAGGGGTATAAAAGATTAGCTACCCCAAAGTTGCTGTATCAGTGTGGCTGTCAGCGTTCCCGTTGTCGCTATCGCTGTGGTAAAAACTCCCACAAAAATGCCGAATTGCTCCATCGTGAACATGCCAAAGTTCAGGTTCAGCAGTAGATATGCAAACATGCCGATAATGAAAGCAAGCAAGCCTGCCATCACAAACAGCACATACATTGCATTCCTACTAACCTTATCAGCGGATGCTTGCGGAGTTGTGGTGCTCATGTTATATCTTCCAACTTTTGGATGCGGTGCTCATGGTTATCGAGCACTCTATGAACTTCTTTGCCGAGCAAATCGATGTGTGCTATTGCGTTGATGTATTTGTCGTCAACCTTCTTGTCCATTATCTGCCAAAATACCACCGCCGTTCCCACAACTGACGAAGGTATTGTCACAAGTAAAACTATTATTTCAGGTGAGAACATGCTGTTTTTGCTCCGATATTTTGTGGAAAAAGTTTCCACAGGACTAACGGCAAGTCTTGTGGAATGGGTGGGTTCGGCAGAACGAGCCGATACCATGTGAACGGTGCTCACTCTTCGAGTGTGCTGCTAATCCTTTGTGGTCTGGTCTGAAGCGGATAACACCGCCTTTGTAGCCTTTGTAGTTGTCTCTCTTGATAAGACCGCCTCTTCCCCTAGTCTTGAAAACCCTAGCCTCTTCAAGTTCAGGGAATGCCGTCGATACGGTCTCGGCAAATCCATCATTCGCTATTTGCTCTAGGAAGCTCATACGACAATTGTATAGAACAATTTACTATATAAACATAGCGGGGGTAAAGCCCGATAGGGCAGAGACCTATCGGAGAAAACCCGCCCGCCGCCTACAACGGAGAACTGTTGGCAAGATAGCTATCGCATCTCACGCTTATAAGGATTACTCCAAGTCAATACGTTTATTGCCGTCTGCCAAGTCATAGCAGACATTTTTGCCCGTTGATGATAGCCCAATACACAAAAAGCGTTTGCCGAGCTTCTTGGTTGTAGCAAAGTCAACCTCTGACGGTTGTATCGTGCACATATGGGTGTGCCATGTAAAGTTGTTGCCGATAACCGCAACCTCACAACCCTTAACATCGTCAATCTTCTGACCTTCTGCCACATTGCAGGATAACCCGTTAGCCTTAAAGCAACTCAGGTGCTCCTGCATTGCAGCCTTAAAGAACTCTTTTGCCTGCTTGCCGATAGCAAGTCTTGACTCTGCAAACTCTGCATGTTTTGAACCCTCAGCAAGTTCCTGAGCGATTATTGTCCTTATCATGCTTTCCTGCAAAGTCAGGAAGGTCTCTGCCACTGGTCTCTTAAAACCGAACTCGTTGACCAGTAAAAGCATTAAGCCCTGACGGACACCCTCAACAATATCGTCATAGCTGCGGTCTTTCTCTGCAAATTTTGTGGAAAGTTTTTCCACAGGCTTTGCTAATCGGCATTGTGACATTGCTAAAAGATACGCTTACAGCCTTTATAAAGTTATCGTCTGTGTGCCATTATTTCGTCTTGTAGGTGCATGATAGTTTCAAATCTCACCTGACACTCGGCAAATCTTCAGGTGTTTATAAAGTAGCACCAAGTCTATTATCCAGCTTATCAGTGGTATTCTCATTTTCTGTAATACCCCTGTCTCGGCGGCATTATTGAAAGTCGTGCAAAGTCCACCGCATCGATAATGTCCTGCATGTCCTGCAATAATTCTTCGTCAGTCATGGTTTCCATCTTGGCAACTATCTTATTGTATGCTATGTTTATCAGTGCTTGGTCAACGACATTCGGATGCTTACCTGCCAACTTCATAAGCAGGTTATACCAAGTCTGACTTAGCAGATACCTATCGACTCTAATAAGCGGCTTTGTGAAAATATTTTCCACAAAAAGAGGCTTAATATGCCCATTCAGGGTTGAACCGAAGCTGTCTGTTTTCATCTACCCATACACACCTATGGAAACAATCGTCACACAAGTATATCAACTTGTCTTTGCCCGTTTTTAGACTTTTACCTCTCATTCCAATATGTGCCTGCCGATACTGATTTTTGGCAAAGCGGTGAGCAAAACATTCTTGCGACTCTGTATCGAGCCGCATGAACTTGCCAGAACTACTTAGGAGGCGACTGTGGAGGTTGCTGATTTCCGCTTGGTTGTCCATTAGGCTGTCCACCACCTAACAACGGCTGATAGAGTTTGTTCTGCATTTGTTCATAGGTATCAACCTCTTCTTTGGTAAGCAGGTTGTTATTTGCTAACCGTCTTACCATCGAGCGTTGAGTCAGCATGTTGGTTGTTACCATCTCGGCAAACATTCTTTGCCCTAACTGAGCAAACATCGATTGACTTGGGTCTGGCTGCATAAACATCTTTAGAAATTCCATCACAGCCATTGCGTTGCTAGGGTCAAAGTTGCCCTGCATTTGCCCGCCGTTAGGTCGATAATATTGGTTGCCCATCCCTGAAGGCTGTTGCTGCACAAATCCCTGCCCATTACCGCCACCCATCATTTGAACAGGTATCTGTGCAGCACCAGCGGGTTGCTGTGCTTGCTGAGCCTGAGCCTGCCTGCCTATCTGTGCCAACGGTTCCAAGTTTACTTTCAAAACTTGCTCAGTGGCTTTGTATCCTGCCACCAAGTTAGCATTCATTTGGTGAATTTTCTCGTTCAGGATAGCGTTCTCTTTACGTGCAGCCCTAAGTTCTTGCACAGCCAACATAAGTATCTCTTTCTCCGATAACTCACTCTCGTCTTTGGTCTCTTCATTTTTCTCTTCGCCACTTTCAAATATTTCCTTTTCTAAGTTCTCATCTTCGATACCACCGCCACCTGCGTTTGTGGAAGGTTTTCCCACAGGCTTTTTTTTATCAGTCATTAAAGAAAGACACCTTTCTTTGCACCAAAGCCACCGAGCTTGACACCATAGAATGCGCCTTTGATAAACGCATCCTGATAGAGACCCTGCGCCATCTTCGCAATGTCACAGTTTGCTCCACTTTCGCACTTGCCCTCCAAGTGCATCATAATATCGTGCTCGGTCATTTGTCCTTTACCAGCATTCGCTTGCAGAAACTTGCTAAAACCATTCTGCACACTCTCTGCTAGTTGGTCTTTTGTAACAAGACCAGCCTTCTTTAAGGTATCGGCTAACACATCGAAGTCGATACCACCGCTTTCATCTTTGTCATTCGGCATGACTATCACTTTATTATGTAACCTTCGGGTATATAAGTAGTGCTTGCTTCTCTGTGCTTATCACAGGTGTGCATTCCGTTGCAACTACCATTGAAACAGCGTTCACAAATTTTGTATGTGAACTCGCCACAAATTGAGCATATCATTTTAGCACTAAGTCACTTCCATCTCTTCTCATAGCCTTAGCGTGTCTAGCGTCTAACGGGTCAGGGTCATTCATATCAGCCTTCCCTGACATAAGATGCTCATGCTCTAACATGGCATTCATAAAAGATACGCTGCGACCCTGCGCTCTCGCAGCCAACATCATTTTGAATTGGTGTTGTAAAAGGTTCCAAATAGCGGGCAAAGGAGGCTCTTTGTAAATAAACATCTCTTTGAGCAAATGGTGATAAGAGTTTGCCCCGTATAGCGTCTTGGCATTGATATTACGAGTTTTCTCTTTGCCAAGTTTCACCACAGCCCTGAGTGCCTTCTCTGCCTCAGAAGGTGTCATGCTATCAATCTTGTTGGTAGCTGACTCGATAGCCTGAATAATTGTCTCAGGCTTTGTTAGGTCAAGCTCAGGTGCTTGGTGAAAAGAATTTCCGCAAGTTGTTGAGTGCACGTTGGCTCTATCAAATATTTCTCTAAATGTCTCCGCTGCGGAAATATCTTCCACAGGGCGACCCTGCTTAGTTGCCAAGTCCTTCCTGACTTCGCAAAAAATTGAGTCCATGTCGTCGTTAAGGTAAAAGTTCTTTCTGTATCCCAAGTTATCCCAACCTCTAAGTACTAAAAGGTAGTATTTAAACTTATGTGTGAGCGTTCTATCACACATTTCACCAAAAAACTACTAGAATTGTGTGAATTTACTATCACACACTAACTATCACACATTACCTATCACACATTTACACAATAACAAGAACAACTGCTAGTTAAAAAAACG
>FWPU01010954.1_pt1 | contig 13035 bp, 12 predicted proteins | sample 2228361 | NCBI WGS metagenome assembly FWPU01 (sample SAMEA103939777, study PRJEB20133) | metagenome | reverse complement strand
CGGGCAAAGTGGCAATCTGCGGTCGCTCAAGCCAGGCACGACCTGGATTCGCGGGCCGATTTCTTTTAAAAGTTGAGGGCGGAGGAACGCATGAATCTTGCGGCATTCAAGCTTTCCCTTATCCTGCTCGGCCTCTCCTGGCTGCTGAAATACCAGGCGTGGCGGCATCCTGAGTTTCGCGCACGGACGAAGGAGAAGAATCTCACCGCGCAATTCATCGCGCGCGATGAAGAGATCGGCCGCTGGTTCAAATTCGAAAATGGAAAGATGACCTTGGGCGCGGGCGTGCGCAAGGACGCCGACGTCACCGTTGCGTTCAAGAACGCCGCGCTCGGCGCATCGCTCCTCACCCCGCCGATCAACTGGCTCGACCAGATCAACGCGCAGAAGGAGTTCCAGCTCACGGTCGAAGGCGACGACGGCCTAGTCAACTGGTTCGCGCAAACGGTGATGGCGGCACAGAGCGCAGGGCTGAAATTCGGCACGCCGATGCCGGACGGCTCGGTGCGCTATTGCAACATGGCGAACGGCGGGCCGCTGTTCGTGTACGTGAAGGACGGGAAGATCATCCGCACCACGCCGATCGAGTTTGACGAGAGCGACGGCGCTTCGTGGACGATCGAGGCGCGCGGGCTGAAGCTCACGCCGCCGCGCAAGACGACGCTCGCGCCGCACGGGCAGAACTGCAAATCCATCATTTATTCGCCGGACCGCTTGCTCTATCCGATGAAGCGCGTGGACTTCGATCCCAAGGGCGAGCGCAACCCGCAGAACCGCGGCAAGTCGGGCTACGTCCGCATTTCATGGGACGAGGCGCTCGATATCGTCGCGAACGAGATCAAGCGGCAGAAGCTCACCTACGGGCCGGGCTCGATCGCCTGCTCGCACGGCTCGCACCACACGTGGGGCAACGTCGGCTATTACCTCTCGGCGCTGTTCCGCTTCATCAACGCGGTGGGCATGACGCGCGTGCATCACAACCCCGACTCCTGGGAAGGCTGGTACTGGGGCGCGGCGCATCACTGGGGTTACACGCTGCGCGTCGGACAGTCGGAGACCTACGGCACGGTCGAGGATTGTTTGCAGAACTGCGACATGATCGTGTTCTGGTCGGCGGATCCAGAGACGACCTCCGGCTCCTACGGCGCGCAGGAAGGCACGGTGCGGCGGCAGTGGCTGAAGAATCCGAAGCTCGGCATCAAGGTCGTCCACATCGACCCCTACTACAATTCATCGGCGCAATTTTTGCCCGGCAAATGGTTCGCGCCGCGTCCGACCACTTCGGTCGCGATGGCGATGGCGATCGCCTACGTGTGGATCAAGGAGGGGCTGTACGACAAGGAATACGTGGCGACGCATACGGTCGGGTTCGACAAATGGAAGGCGTATCTGCTCGGCGAGGAGGACGGCATTCCGAAGACGCCCGAGTGGCAGGAGAAGGAAACCGGCGTGCCGGCCAAGGACGTACGGGCGCTGGCGCGCGAGTGGGGCAGGAAGCGCGTTTCGCGCCGGGCGGTTGGTGCAACGGCCACGGCGGCGCGTGCCGCAATCAGACCGGCATCCAGTGGGCGCGCGTCATGGTGTGCCTTGCGGCGATGCAGGGCCTCGGCAAGCCGGGCGTCAACATGGGCAATCTGCAATGGGGCTGCCCGGTCGATTTCAACTTCTACTTCCCCGGCTATTCGGAAGGCGGCATGTCGGGCGACCTGGAGAACACGGCGATGCCGGTCGCGCTTTATCAGCGCATGCCGCAGCTCCCGACCATGAATTCCAATGCGCAGACCATTCCGCGCATCTGGCTCCCCGAGGCGATCTACGAAGGCAAGGCGGAGGGTTATCGCTGGATCGGCAAATCGATCGAGCACCAGTTCGCGAAATTCGCCTATCCGGCGCCGGGATTTGCGCCGGTGCGCATGCTGTACAAGTACGGCGGCTCGATCCTCTCGACCATGAACAATTCCAACCGCCACGTGCGGATGTATCAGTCGGAGAATCTCGAGTTCGTGGTCAATCAGTCGATCTGGTTCGAGGGGGAGGCAAAATTCGCCGACATCATCCTGCCGGCGTGCACCAATTTCGAGCGGGTGGACATTTCGGAATGGGCCGGGCTCGGCGGCTACGGCCACCACGGCCAGCAGCAGCTCAACCACCGCGTCATCATCTTCCAGGCCAAGGCGATCGAGCCGTTGGGCGAATCGAAATCCGACTTCTGGATTTTCAACGAAATCTGCAAGCGGCTGGGCCTGGCGAACTATTTTTCGGAAGGCATCAACGAGATCGACTGGGTGAAGCGCATCTATTTGGCGTCGGATTTGCCGAAAGTCATCTCGTGGAAGAAGCTTCTGAAGAAGGGCTATTACGTGGTGCCGGCGGAGAAGGAGAAGCTGCGCGCGCCGGTGTCGTTCAGGTGGTTCTGGGAGAACCGCAAAAAGGACGTGCCGGAGGCGCAGCCGTTGCCGTCCGACTACACGGAGGAGTTCCTGCGCGGGCTGCAGACGCAATCCGGCAAGCTCGAATTCGAGTGCAACAGTCTCAAGCGCTTCAAGGACCCGGAGCGGCCGCCAATCGTCAAGTACGAGCCGTCATGGGAGGGGCCGCATTCGCCGGAATACGCGCGCTATCCGCTACAACTGCTGACGCCGCACTGCAAATACAGCTTCCACACGCAGGGCGACGGCAAGAGCTCGTTCCTGCTCAACATTCCCGATCATCGGGTCAAGATCGGCGACTACTATTACTGGATCATCCGGCTGAACGCGCAGGATGCGGCGGAGCGTGGCATCAAGAAGCATGACCTCGTGAAGGTGTACAACGACCGCGGCGCGGTCATCTGTGCGGCGCTGCCGACGGAGCGGTTGCCGCGCGGCGTGTGCCATGGCTACGAGTCGTCGGCAATCTACGATCCGATGGGCGAGCCGGGCAAGTCGGTGGAACGCGGCGGCTGCCTCAACCTGCTCACACCGCACAAGACGCAGACCAGGTCCACGCACTCGCTCGCGGGTTCGCAGGCGCTGGTGCAGGTGGAGCTGTGGGACGGCCGCATCGAGCATGTGTCGGAGGCGTTTGCGGCCTTGGAGAAGGATGCAGAGGTCAGGCGGACGCTGAAAGAGGCGCAGCTCGTGCCGGCGAAGTGACATGAGTGTCATCGCCGGGCCGCCGCGAAGCGGCGAGTCCCGGCGATCCCGATGATAGTGGCAATGGCCGCGCGGACAGAATCGAGATGGCCGGGACAAGCCCGGCCATGACGCAGCATCAGGTCGAGTCAGCGATGAAAAAATGGAACATGATCATCGATGTGGCGGAGTGCACGAATTGCCACCTGTGCACGCTCGCGACCATGGATGAATACGTCGGCAACGAATGGCCGGGCGTTTCCGCGCCGATGCCGCGACACGGGCACCACTGGATCAACATCCTGCAGAAGGAGCGCGGGCAGGCGACGATGATCGACATCGCCTATGTGCCGACCATGTGCAATCACTGTGACGACGCACCCTGCATGAAGGCGGACAAGGGCGGGGCGATCCGAAAGCGCGACGACGGCATCGTGATCATCGATCCGGTCAAAGCCAAAGGACGCAAGGATCTGGTGGAGGCGTGCCCCTACGGCCACATCTGGTGGAATGAGGAATTGCAGCTCCCGCAGGCGTGGCCGTTCGACGCCCATCTCCTCGACCAGGGCTGGGACAAGACGCGCGGGCACCAGGCGTGTCCCACCGGCGCCATGCGCGCGATCAAGGTCGAGGACGAGGAGATGGCGCGCATGGCGCGCGAGCAGGGCCTCGAGGTGATGCGGCCAGAGCTCGGCACCAAGCCGCGGGTCTACTACCGGAATCTGTGGCGCTACACGAAATGCTTCATCGGCGGCAGCGTGTCAGCGGAGGCAAACGGGGTGGTGGATTGCGTCGAGGGCGCCAATGTACGCCTGCTGAAGGACGGGCGTGTGGTCGCGGAGTGCCGCACCGACAACTACGGAGACTTCAAGTTCGACCGGCTCGACGAGAATTCGGGCCGCTATAGCGTGGAGGTGACCGCCGCCGGAAGCACCAAGACGGTCGAGGCCACACTCGGCGCCAGCATCAATCTCGGCGAGATCAGGTTGTAGAGCCGCGTTGTTCGCCGGCCTCCGCTTCGGCGAGCTTGCTGCGCCAGTCGCGCTGGGCGAGCAGGGCGGATATCGCCGACAACAGGAGCAGCACGGCGCTGATGAGGAGCAGCGCGAGCGCGATCGGCCGTTGCAAGAAGATGAACCAGGTGCCGTCCGACATGATCAGGGACTGGCGCAGGCTCATCTCAAAAATCGGCGCGATGACAAGGCCGAGCACCAACGGCGCCGGATCGAAGCTGAACTTTTTCAGCGCGTAGCCGACCACGCCCATGATCAGCATGATCCAGACGTCGACGATCGAGTGGTTCACCTCGTAGACCCCGATCACACAAAACATGATGATGAGCGGATAGAGATACGCGTAAGGGATCCGCAACAGGTTCACGAAAATGCCGACCAGCGGCAGATTCAGCGCCAGCAGCATCAGGTTGCCGACATACATCGAGGCCACGAACCCCCAAAACACGTTCGGATGATCGTTGACCAGTGTGGGACCTGGCGGCACGCCGTGGATCAGGAGCGCGGCCATCAACACAGCGGTTACCGGACCGGTCGGGATCCCGAGCGCCAACATCGGCACGAACGCGCCGGTCGACGCCGAGTTGTTGGCGGACTCCGGACCAGCGACGCCGGCGACCGCGCCTTTGCCGAATTGCTCCGGATGCTTGGACACGCGCCGCTCCAGCGCGTAGGACAAGAAGCTCGAGATGATGTGGGCAGAGCCCGGAATTATCCCGATGAGGAATCCGAGCACGGACCCGCGCGCGATCGGCATCCGTGCCTCCTGCCATTCCCTCCGGGTCGGCAAGAGCTCGCGCAGACGCGGACGCATGACCTCGCCCTTGACCTGACGGCTCGGAGTCGCCAGCAATTCGCCAAGCCCGAACAGACCCACCGCCACCGGCACGATGCCGATGCCGTCGCCCAATTCCGGGATGTTGAAGCTGTAGCGGAAGTGGCCGGTCATCACATCGATGCCGATGGTGCCGAGCAGAAGCCCGAGGGCGGCCATCAGCAGCGTTCGGATCAAGGACGTCGTCGACATGTAGGCCAGGAAAATCAGGCCGACCGTGAGCAGGGCGGTGTATTCGGGCGGGCCGAAGCGGAGCGCGAAATTCGCAAGCGGCGGCGCAACCAGCGTCAGCATGATGACGCCGAAGGTACCGGCCAAGAAGGAGCCCACTGCAGCAATGCAAAGCGCCGCGCCGGCTCGGCCCTTCTTGGCCATGGCGTTGCCGTCGATGCAGGTCATCACCGAGGCGGCCTCACCGGGAATGCGCAGAAGAATTGAGGTCGTGGAGCCGCCGTATTGCGAGCCGTAATAGATGCCGGCCAGCATGACGATCGCCTTGGTGGCGTCGAGACCAAAGGTCAGCGGCAATAGGATGCTGATGCCGGCCAGCGGTCCGACACCCGGCAGCATGCCGACGAGTGTTCCCACCAAGCAGCCGAGGAAGGCATACAGCAGCACGTCGGGCCGAAGCGCCACCGAGAAGCCGAGAGCAAGACTGCCAAGAATGGTTTCCACGCGATCAGTACCAAAGCAGTCCGCGTTCGAGCGGCGCTTTCAGAGCGATGCCGAACAGCCAGTAGGCGAAAATCGTGAGGAAGACGGCATAGCCTGCCGCCGGGAGAATCCGACGCCGCTCCACCACGACCAAAAGGGCGAACACCAGAAGCGGCATGGTGAGCAGGAAGCCAAGCTTGCGGTAGGAAGCGACCGCGATCGCCGTGATCAGCACCACCAAGGCGGCGTGCGTGCGGTCGCTCCAGTCGATGGAGGAGAACGGCGGGCTCGCGCCGGCGCCGGCGATGGTCAACAGGGCAAACAGGATCAGCAACCCGGTCATCAACTTCGGCATCATGCCGGCGCCCGGCGTCGAGAGAGTGCCGAACGGCAGATCGCCGCTGATGGCGAATACGAGAATGCCGAAGGCGACAAATGCACCGCCGGCCACGTGATCGGCGCGGAGCTTCATTGCGTTCGGTGCCGCCTCACAAACTCTGGTGGACGCTCCCCGCGGGCCTTCAGGCCGCGGGGAGGTCACTGGTGCTTACCCCTGGACGCGGCCGATGGCAACAACGGCCTCGGCGGAGCGCTTGGAGTCCTCGTCCCAGAATTTCGCAAAGGCGGGCGCGCTGAGGTAGGACGGTTCGAGCCCGATCTTGGCGATCGCATCGGCGAACTGCTGACTCGCAGCCGCCTTGTCCATGGCGCCGGTGAGCACGGAGACGACAGCGGGCGGCGTACCCTTGGGCGCGAACAGGCCGACCCAAAGGTAATAGACAACGTCGAAGCCGCGTTCCTTCAAAGTCGGCACGTCGGGCAGCGCCTTCGAACGCTGAGCGCCGAAGTTCGCCAGCGCCCGCAACTTGCCGGCCTTGATATGCTGGAGCGTCGCCAACACGGTCTGCGTGCTGGCCTGGGCGTTGTTGCCGAGCAGCGCCGTGATCGCAGGCCCGCCGCCGGCGGTCGGTAGGTGCCGCATCTTGGACAGGCCGGCGGCCTTCTCCAGCATCGCCATCGGCAGATGGCTCGCGCCATAAAGCCCGCCCGAACTGTAGACGATCTGTTCGGGCCGTTTCTTGGCGTCGGCGACGAACTCCTCGAGCGTCTTGTAGGGCGTCTGACTGTTCACCACGAGGAGGACGGGATCCGCAGCCAGCCGCGCCAGCGGTATGAAATCGGCGCGGGTGACCTTCGGCGTCCGGCCGAACAGCTTGTCGACCTCGGCGTAGCCGGCGAGGCCGTTGTTGTGCGAAAGCAGCGTGTAGCCGTCCGGCTTGGCGCTGGCACCGACCTGGGCGCCAACCGCACCGGCCGCGCCTGCCTTGGTCTCCACCACGACCGGTTGCTTGACCACCGCCTCAAGCGCGGAGGCAAACGGCCGCGTCACCAAATCGTTGGCGCCGCCGGGCGGAAACGCGTTGATGATGGTAATGGGCCGCGACGGAAACGCCTCCTGCGCAGGTGCTTCGCGAGACCACAGGGCAGCCGCCGAGGCGGCGCTGCCGATCACGAATTGTCTTCGATCCATCTGTTCCTCCTGAACCTTGCCAATGAGCCTAACAGCCTCTTGCACTCTCTTTGCGTCGGCATCCCAGAACGCCTTGAATTCGGGCTGGTCAAGGTGGGCGACAACGTCGCCGATGTTCTGGATCGCTTTCTTGAACTGCTCGCTGTCCACCACCTTCTTGGTCTCGGCGCGAAGCCTGGAAATGACCGCATCCGGCGTGCCTTTCGGGGCAAACAGACCGACCCAGATCGAGAATTCGACATTGTAGCCGAGCTCTTTCAGCGTCGGCACGTCCGGCAATGCCGCGGCGCGCTTGGGCGAGTAGCAGGCGAGAGCGCGCAGTTTTCCCGCCTTCATGTGGCCGCTGGCCGCGGCAATCGAGGATACCAGCACTTGCGAATTGTTGCCGAGGATGGCGGTCAGCGCGGGGCCGCCGCCGGCGGTCGGCAGATGCTTCATCTGGATGCCGGCCGCGTGCATGAACAACGCAGTCGGCAGATGCAGCGCGCCGTAGAGTCCGGAGGAGGAGAATGTCAGCTTGTTGGGATTCTTCTTGGCGTCGTCGACCAGTTCCTTGAGCGTCTTGTAAGGCTGCTTGTCGTTGACCACGAGCACCAGCGGGCCCTCGGTAAGACGCGCGATTGGGATGAAGTCTGCGCGGGTAAACTTGGGCTCGCGGCCAAACAACCGGTCCACGGCTTCAAAGCCAGAGAGCGAGGGAAGGTGGGCGAGCAGAGTGTACCCGTCCGGCTTCGCATTGGCCGCAAACTGAGCGCCAACTTGGCCTGCGGCGCCGGCCTTGGTCTCGACCACGACCGGCTGCTTCAGCAGCGGCTCCAGCGCGGCTGCGAAGGGCCGGCCGACCACGTCGACCGCGCCGCCGGGTGGAAACGGATTGATGATCGTGACGGGCCGCGACGGATAGCTGTCCTGCGCGAATGCCGGTCGGGCGGCGAGGGCCGCGGTCGCGGCGGAACCGATGATGAAGCTGCGTCGATCCATGGATATCCTCCTTGTGATTTTTGCCGGCCATGTTCGCGGTGTCAGGTCAACCCCTACAGCGTCTGCGCACCGGGATGCGTACCTTTGGGACATCGCCCACCCTGCGCCTTGACGAGTCCACCCGCCGTAGTCTCGATGGGTGCGACGTGGAGGAAAAGATATTGCTCCAGCTGCGGCAGGGGCATGGCTAGAATCCTCCGGCTCGCGTCGGACCACACCGGGGCCGATGCAACGCCGGTCCAGTCTCAACCATTGGCATGACAGTGTCCAGGAGGGAAAAATGCCGGCCTATTGGGTTGCCCGCGCCAAAATCAACGATCCGGTCGAGTACAAAAAGTACACCGACCGGGTGCCGGAGATCATCCGCAAGCACGGTGGGAAGGTGCTGGCGCGCGGGGGGCGATACCAGGTCATGGAGGGCCCGCAGAAGTTCCACCGGTTTGTTGTCATCGAGTTTCCCACCTTCGAGCAGGCCGTAGCCTGCTTCCAATCGACCGAATATGATCAAGCTGCGGCTTTCCGCCGCAATGGCGCCGGGGAGGTGGAAACCGTCATCGTCGAATCTGGCGACGCGACCAAATAAACGGGCGACAGGGGGGTCGCAAAGCCCCTAGCGTTTCTGACCGAAATGCGCGTAAACTCGCGCAAATCCGCGCGCAATAAGCTCACAGGAGGAAGGACCAATGCGACTAAACGTTCGGCTGAGATTTTCGGCCCTGCTGGCCGGCGCGTTCGCGCTCGCGTTGCCGTTCGGCGACTCGGCGCAAGCTCAGGCGCCGAAGGGCGAACCGATCAAGATCGGGTTCTCGATGGCGCTTACGGGACCGCTGTCGGCCAATGGCAAGCAGGCGCTGCTCGGGATGCAGATCTGGGAGGAAGAAATCAACGCCAAGGGCGGTCTCCTCGGTCGTCCGGTGAAGCTCGTCTACTACGATGACCAGAGCCAGGCGGCGCCCGTCCCGGGCATCTACACCAAGCTGCTCGACGTCGACAAAGTGGACCTGATCATCGGCCCGTATGCCACGGTTCCCGCCGCGGCGGCGATGACGGTTGCCGTGCAGCGGAAGAAAGTATTCCAGATCCTGTTCGGCCTCGACGTGAACCATGAGTTCAAGTACGACCGCTTCTTCGCAATGATCCCGACTGGGCCGAATACGAAACCTTCGTTCACCGAAGGCTTCTTCGAAGTTGCAGCGCAGCAGAATCCCAAGCCGCAGACGGTGGCGCTCGCGTTCGCCGACGCTGAATTCGGACAGAACGCCTGCGAAGGTGCGCGCCAGAACGCCAAGAAACACAATTTCAAGATCGTCTACGACAAGAGCTATCCGCCGGCCACAACGGATTTTACGCCGATCGTCCGCGCGGCGCAGGCGGCCAATCCTGACCTGTTCGTGATCTGCTCGTACCCGCTCGATTCAGTCGGCATGGTGAAAGCGATCAACGAAATCGGCTTCAAACCGAAGATGGTGGGTGGCGCCATGGTCGGGCTGCAAGCCACGGTGTTCAAGAACCAGCTCAAGACCATGCTCAACGGCATCGTCAATTATGAGACTTGGGTGCCGTCCAAGGAGATGATGCTGCCGGAGACCGAGGCGTTCCTGAAGAAATATCAGGCGCGCGCTGCGGCGGCCGGTGTCGATCCGCTCGGCTACTACCTCGGCACCTGGGGATATGCGCACATCCAGACCTATGGTCAGGCGATCGCGGAGACCAAGAGTCTCGACGACGCGAAGCTCGCCGCCTACATGCACAAGGCGACGTTCAAGACCATCCTGGGGGACATCAAGTACGGCCCCAAGGGCGAGTGGGCGCAGGGGCGGATGCTGCAGGTGCAATATCACGGCATCAAGCCCGACGCCAATCTCGAAACCTGGCGCGGCATGTCGTATCAGACGGTGTTGACGCCAGCGAAATACAAGACCGGCAACATCATCTATCCGTACGAAAAGGCCAAGCAGTAAGCTTGCTGTGAAGCCTTGCACACAGTGCGCCGCGCGGGAAAAACCGTGCGGCGCCTTTTTGTTGTGCCGAGCAAGTCCCCTGTCCAGCCTGATGGCGGTGAGGGCGCGGCGCAGCACCCTCGGGTCTGCGCTGCGCGCAGCCCGAGGGCAGGCTCCGCGAAGCCAGCGCCGCGCTGCAGACCCGGCATCGTTGCAAGGAATGAGCTGGTGAAGGTCCCGGATCAGCGGTGCGCCGTTCGCGCTACGCGCTCGTGCTGCACCGCATCCGGGACGCACCTACCTCATTTCGTCGCGCTTCAGAGGCCCAGATAGAACCTGCGGATCAGGTCGTTGTTGTTGAGTTCCTCGGCGGAACGGCCGTGGAATGCGATCTTGCCGTGCACGATCACGTAGCCCCGGTCGGCGATGCGGATCGCCTGGTTGAAATTCTGTTCCGCCATCAGCACGGTGAGTTGATAGCGCTCTTTCAGCTCCTTGATCTTGTCGATGGTGCGGCTGACCAGGATCGGCGCGAGCCCGACCGAAGGCTCGTCCACCAACAGGATCTTCGGCGCCAGCATCAGGGCGCGGGCGAGCGCCAGCATCTGCTGCTCGCCGCCGCTCATGCTGCCGGCAAGCTGGTGGGCGCGCTCACGCAACACCGGAAAGCATTCCATGCAGAATTCCATGTTCTTCTCGATTTCGGCGCGCGCGCTCGGCCGGAACGCACCGAGCATCAGGTTTTCCATGACCGTCAGTTTCGGGAACAGCCGGCGGCCCTCCGGCACCAGCGCAACCCCCAGATCCACGATCTGCTCGGTGGTGAGGCTGGCCAGGTCGTGACGCACACCGTCGATCTCGGCCACGATGCGGCCGGCGGTCGGGCGCACCATGCCCATGACGCACTTCATCAATGTGCTTTTGCCATTGCCGTTGGTGCCCAGCAGGACCACGGTCTCGCCGGGCTTCACCTCGAGGCTGACATCCTCGAGCACCCGGACCGCGCCGTAGGCCGCGTCGACGTTCTCGATGGCGATGCTACTGGCCAAGGTAGGCTCCAATGACCTGAGGATCATTGACGACGGCGTCCGGCCTGCCGTCGGCAATCTTGCGACCCGACACCAGGACCACGATCCGTTGCGAGAAGCTCATCACGGCGCTCATGATGTGCTCGATCATAATGATGGTGATGCCGCGCTGGTTCAGTTTGATGAGCAGCGCAACGATGTCGGCGACCTCGGATTGCGAAAGGCCGGCCATCGATTCGTCGGCGATCAGCAGCTTCGGGTCGGCAGCCATGGCACGAGCAAGCTCAAGCTTGCGCATTTCGATCTGGGTGAGATCGCGCGGGAATTTGTCCGCCTTGTCGGCCAGGCCCACCAGGCCAAGCAGTTCGGCGCAGCGGGCGTCGATCTCCGCCGGGCCGAGATGCGTGCGCGCATGGGTCTTGATCGCGGTGTGGGCGCGGGCATTCACGGTGTAGATCATGGGAATGCGCAGGTTGTCCGCCACGGTCAGCGAGCCGAACGGGCGCGGCAACTGGAAGCTGCGCGCCATGCCGCGATGGGTGCGCTCGTGGGCGGTCAGGCCGTTCATGTCCTGGCCGTCGAAATACACGGTGCCGGTCTCGTTGGTGAGCGTGCCGCATACGCAATTGACCAGAGTGCTCTTGCCCGAGCCGTTGGGACCGATCAATCCCACGCGCTCGCCCTCGCTCACGGAAAGATTGATGCCTTCGAGGGCGACAAATCCGCCGAAGCGCTTGCCGAGGTTGGTGACTTCAAGCAGCGGCGTCGTCATCAGCCTGTCCCCGCCTGCCGGCGCCGGCGCAGAAAATCCTGCACATGCCCGACGATGCCCTTGGGCGCCAAGATAACGAAGGCGATCAGCAGCGCGCCGGCAAAGAGCACACCCCATTCGGAGGAGAAGGTCACCGTCATCCACTGCTGGAGCGTGGCGATGATGATCGCTCCGATCAGCGGACCGACCCAACTCGTCGTGCCTCCGATCATCGGCATGGCGATGGAGTTCACGCCGTAGGAGAGATTGAAGGCGGAGGCCGGGTCAAGATAGCCGATGTAATAGGGAAACGGGGCGCCGGCCATGCCCATCAGCGCGCCGGAGATGGTGGTGGCAATCAGCTTGAGACGCAGGGTCGGCACGCCGCAGGCCTCCGCCGCAAGCTCGTCGTCGCGGATGGTGGCGAAGCCGTAGCCGAGGCGCGAACGCTCGATCAGCCGGGCGACCGTGAGCGCGATTACCACCAGCACGATCATAATGATCGCAAGGTAATGGATATATCGCAATTCAAAACCGGCGATGGTGAGGCTCTGCGGCGCGATGACGTAGGCGCCGCGCGCCCCGCCGACAAATTCCCAGTTGATGACGAGGGTCTGGAGCACCACGGCGAGCGCCAGCGTCGCAATGGCAAAGAATGCGCCGCGCAGGCGCAGTGTCAGATAGCCGGTGCCAAGCCCGACGATGCCCGCGATACACCCGCCAATCAAGATGAGAACCGGCACCGGTAGCGGCATGATGAGGCCGGCAATGGGTGCAATCGCCTCGGGAAAATAGCGTCCGACATTGGTGCCGAGCTTGTGCAGGGCGATGGTGGAATAGGCGCCCATTGCGAAGAACGCGGCCGAGCCGAAGTTCACATATCCACAGTAGCCGCCGAGAATGTTCCAGGCGGTTGCGAGCACAATGAAATGAAGGACCACGTAGCCGGCGTAGAAGACATAGTCGTTGCCCGTCGACAGTGCGGCGCCAAAGACGGCGAGGCCACACAGCAGCGCGACGATGAAGAAGACCGGGGTGCGCACGTGCCCTTCCGCCTAACGTCCCAACAGTCCGGCCGGGCGCAGGGCCAGGGTGAGCAGGAGGACGCCGAACGCCACCGCCGGCGCCCACGAGGGGCCCGCATAAGTCGTGGTGAGGCTCTCGATGACTCCGAGCGAAAGCGCGGCGA
>FWPU01010953.1_pt1 | contig 13035 bp, 12 predicted proteins | sample 2228361 | NCBI WGS metagenome assembly FWPU01 (sample SAMEA103939777, study PRJEB20133) | metagenome | reverse complement strand
CCGGCAGTTCGCCTACGCCGTGGCCCGCAAGATGGCCCGGGGTGAGGGTCAGCTCGAAGCGTCGATGGTGAAGGCCTACGTCTGCAAGGCGGCCGAATGGGTCACCCGGGAAGCGATGCAGATCCACGGCGGCTTCGGCTACGCGGAGGAGTACGCGGTCTCCCGCTACTTCGTCGACGCCCGGGTGCTGTCGATCTTCGAGGGCGCGGACGAGACCCTGTGCCTCAAGGTGATCGCCCGCCAGCTCGTCGCCAACACCAAGCGCTGACCGGCCCCAACCCCCATCCCACCGGCGCGGAAATCTCTACATTCCGGTAGATGATCCCGCGCCAGCCACGGAACCGGGGCCGAACCCCATCCCACCGGCGCGGAAATCTCTACATTCCGGTAGATGATCCCGCGCCAGCCACGGGAGCGGGGGCGAACCGGGGCGGTTCAGCTGGCGGCGAGCTTGGCGATGGCGTCCGCCACGGCCAGGATGCGTCGGGCGTTGTCGACGTGGAGGTTCTCGATCATCCGCCCGTCCACGGTGACCACGCCCCTGCCGGCGGCCTGCGCCTCCTCGAACGCGGCGATGATCCTGCGGCTCTGCTCGATCTCCTCCTCGCTCGGGGCGTACGCGGCGTTGCACGGTTCGATCTGGCTGGGATGGATCAGCGTCTTGCCGTCGAAACCCATCTGCCGGCCCTGACGGCACTCGGCGATGAACCCCTCCTCGTTCCGGATGTCGTTGTAGACACCGTCGAGGATGACCTTCCCGGCCGCCCGGGCGGCGAGCAGGCACAGACCCAGCCCGGTCAGCAGCGGTTGACGACCCGGGACGTGCTCGGCGTGGAGCTCTTTGGCGAGATCGTTGGTGCCCATGACGAGCACGGCGAGCCGATCAGACGAACGGGCGATGTCCTCGGCGTGCAGCATCGCCACCGGTGTCTCGACCATCGCCCAGATCTTCGTCCGGTCGGGTGCGCCTGCCGCTTCGAGACCCTCCTCGATGCGGTGGACGTCGGCGGCACTGTTGATCTTGGGCACGACGACCGCATCCGGCCCAGCCTCGGCGACCGCTCGCAGGTCATCCGCGTGCCACTGCGTCTCGATGCTGTTGACCCGGATGGTCAGCTCCCGCAGGCCGTACTCTCCCGACCCCACGGCCTCGCACACCCGGCCCCGGGCCTCGATCTTGGCGTCGGGCGCGACGGCGTCCTCGAGGTCGAAGATGATGGCGTCGGCGGGAAGGGACTTGGCCTTCTCGAGCGCCCGTTCGTTGGCTCCGGGCATGTAGAGAACGGAACGGCGGGGACGGAGGGATTCGGTCGTGAACATCGGTTCCGGCGTCCTTTCGGATCGAAGAGGCTGTAGGAAGAAGCGGAGGGAAGAAGCCGCGGGTCGGAGGAACGACCGTCAGAAGCCGTAGGCCTCGGCGAGCTCGGGATCCCGCTCGGCGAGCATCTTGGCCAGGTTCACCATCACGTGGCACTGCTTCACCGTCGCGTCGTCCTGCATCTTGCCGTCGATCATGACCGCGCCTGTCCCGTCCCCCATCTCCTCGATGACCCGCTTGGCCCACTTCACGTCGGCGGGATCGGGTGAGAACACCCGCTTGGCGATGTCGATCTGGACAGGATGCAGGCTCCACGCACCGACGCAGCCGAGCAGGTAAGCGTTGCGGAACTGGTCCTCGCAGGCGACGGTGTCAGCGATGTCGCCGAACGGCCCGTAGTACGGGAGGATGCCGTTGGCGACGCACGCGTCGACCATGCGGGCCAGGGTGTAGTGCCACAGGTCCTGCTGGAAGGTGGCTCGGGGACCTTCGATGTCGCCGTCGACCGGATCCTGCCGTACGAGGTACCCGGGATGGCCACCGCCGACCCTGGTCGTCTTCATGCGCCGGTCCGCGGCGAGGTCCGCTGGGCCGAGCGACAGCCCCTGCATCCGGGGGCTGGCCGCACAGATCTCCTCGACGTTGGCGACACCCCGGGCCGTCTCGAGCAGAGCATGGAGCAGGATCGGTCGTTCCAGGCCCGCCTTGGCTTCGAGCTGAGCGACGAGCCGGTCGACGTAGTGGATGTCCTCGGGCCCCTCCACCTTCGGCACCATGATCACGTCGAGCTTGTCGCCGATCTCGGGCACGAGCGTGAGCAGATCATCGAGCACCCACGGCGAGTCCAGGCTGTTGATGCGGGTCCACAGCTGGGTGTCACCGAAGTCGATCTCCTTGGCCACCTTCACGAGCCCCGAGCGGGCGGCTTCCTTGCGGTCGGCCTGGATGGCGTCCTCGAGGTTGCCGAGCAGGACGTCAACCTTGCCCACCATGTCCGGGAGCTTGGCCACCATCTTCTCGTTGCTCGGATCGAAGAAGTGGATCATCCGGGACGGCCGGACAGGGATCTCGCGCACCGGCATGGGTGCACCGAGGGCGAGTGGCCGGAAGAAGTCCTTGGGGTTCCGCATGGGCCTCAAGTTACGGCCGAGCCCCGAAGGCCGACAATCTCGGCCGGCCTCGTGCCGTCGCCGTGCCGCTCTCGTGCCGCCCCCGTGCCGTCCCCGTGCCGCCCCCGTGCCGCCCTCGTGCCGCGCTCGTGCTGCCCCCACGCACCTTACGGTCAGGCGAGGTCGGACGGCACCAGCTGCTCGGTGATCAAGCGCTCGAACCGGGCTGGTTCGCCGGCGACGAAGCGCCGGCACCGCGGGAGCCCTTCGACGTAGCAGGAGATGTAGGCCCGCCACGTGGGATCGGTGAGGAACTCGATCATCTTGCGGGCCCGGGGTCGCGACTGCAGGCCCCAACGCATCGCGTACTCCACGCATTCGTCGACCGGGCGGCCGTCCTGGTGCAGCAGCCAGGCGACGTTCGAACGGACCGCGTTGAGCGCTTCGCCGGCTTGGCGCACCCGCTCTGCCACCTCGGCGTCGTAGCGGATCCCGAGCGGTCGGAGATGATCGGCGACCACCGGTTCGGGCCGCGACCCCACGATCACTTCGATCCCGAGGTCAGCGAGCCCTTCGGCGAGCAGGCACTGCGGAGTGCCGACGAGGAAGATGGTCTCCTCCAGGTGCCCGCGGCTGCGCACCAGACCCACTTCCTTACGGGTGTGCTCGGTGTGATGGCCGGGGTAGGCCTCGTGGGCGACGAGGTGGCCGAGGCTGGGGCTGAGCACCGGCAGGTCGGTGTTGACCGCCACACGACTGCGGAGATCCCCGAGGTAGTGGTTGAAACCGGCCCACGGCCGGTTCCGCACGAGCTCGAAGTCGACGCGCTCGCCGTCGGGCAGACCGAACAGGCGGCGGGTGCGTTCCTGGAAGTCGTCAGCCAGCGAACGTAACGCGGCGGGCAGCTTCTCGACCGGTACGGCCTGCGATTCCCGCCAGTGCACGTAGCGCTCGGCGAGCGAACCGCGTCCTCGGCCCGGCAGCACCTCGTCGAGCGCCCGGTGGGCGGCGTCGAGCTCGTCCTCGGGCACGAACCTGGGCCGGACCCCGTAGCAGCCCTCGACCTCGTCGACGTAGCTGATCACCTCCTCCGCCAGCTTCCGGGCCGTGGTGTGCAGGCCGGCGACCTGGGCTCGCAGCCACGCCCGCCGGCGGGGCTCGATCTCCACGCTGGCGTCGATCGCACCGAGGAGATCCGCGGCGTCGGTGATCAGGCGGGAAGGCGGGGTGATCGGTTCAGCCGCGACCCGCTCGGCCAGTGCCGGCGGGCCGTAGTAGGCGTCGACGAGGCCGTCGACGTGCCGTCCGAGCCGCAAGCCGAGCTCGAGGTACCGACCCACCACGGGCTCGGCCACCGTGCCGGTCAGGGGGACGGCCATCGGAAGCCAGCGGCTGGAAGCGGAGCGGCGCCTGGAACCGAGCGGTCCGAGCGGTGACGACCGGCCGTCAGGAGATGGTCTCCCGGAAGAACGAGATCGTCTCGTCCCACGCCCGCTGGCTCGCCGCCTCGTCGTACACCTCGGGACGAGTGTCGTTGAAGAACGCGTGGTCGACACCGGGGTGCACCGTGATGACGGCGTCCTTGCCCAGATCGCGCAGCTGCTGCTCAAGCCCCTTGGCCAGTTCAGGCCCGAAGAACGCGTCCTTCTCGGCGAAGTGGCCTCGAACCTTGGCTTCGAGCTGGGAGTAGTCGGGCTGAGCGCCCTCCCACGGGATGACGCCGTAGAAGGGGGCGCAGGCCGACACTGCGTCAGGACGGCGCGCCGCGAGCACGAGGGCGAGCCCACCTCCCATGCAGAAGCCGATGACCCCCACGGTCCTGCTCGTCACCGTCTCGAGGCCGAGGAGGTGGTCGACGGCCCCGGACATCTCCTTGGCCGCCGCCTCCACGTTGAGCGCCATCATCAACTTGCCCGCCTCGTCCGGCTCGGTCGTCGTCTGACCGTGGTAGAGATCGGGCGCCAACGCCACGAACCCCTCGGCGGCGAAGCGATCGCACACCTCCTTGATGTGAGGCACCAGGCCCCACCACTCCTGGATGACGACGACGCCGGGACCCGACCCGTACAGCCGCCAGTCGGTCACCGGCGCCCCCACGACCGCGGCGTGGAAGCGGTCCGGCCGGCGCAGCACGGCGAAGGCCGCGAGGTAGCCGCCGCAGGTGTGTCCGTTGCTGGGGAACTCGACCATCTTACCCATGGCCGGTGACCCTAGCGCGGCGCCGCCATCGGGGCTCTCAGTACACGCCGCCGAGCTTGGAGTGGTCCCAGCTCACGATCTTGTCCGGCACGATCTCGACCGCCACCCGCTTGTTGACCAGCCCGGCGATCACGACATCGAGGTCCGCCGGTGCGGCGACGTCGAAGTAGCGAGCGGCGACGGAGCGGGCGACCGCTTCCTTGGTCTCCCGGTCCTCGTGGATCACCGCCCGTCCGACGATCTCGACGCCCTTGAGCTCCTCGTAGACGTCGCCGGTCTCGACCAGCGCGGTGATACGGGGGTCACGCCGCAGGTTGAGCACCTTCTGCGACTTGGCGAAGGTGGCGAACGCGGGATTGCCGTTCAGGAACCCGTACCACATGGCCACCAGATGGATGTTGCCGCCGGGACCGATCGTGGCGATGTTCATCGTGTGGCGCTGCGCGAGGAACGTGTCGACCTCGTCTCGGGACATGCGGATCAGAGCGCGCCGTGACATGACCCGGGACCCTAACGGACCGGCTGGTCGCGGGGCGAGGACGGCGGATCCAATCCGACCCGCCGGCGACCTGACCGCGGACGACCCAGAGGACGACCGAGCTAGAAGACGTCGCCCCGGAACAGCTCGGTGACGATCGGGCAGTCGCAGCGGGCGAAGAGCTCGGACACCGGCTCGAGGCCAGCCGGGCCAACCGCGTGGTCGACGAGATCGAGCGGGACCACCTCGTCGTCGCTGGTCCACGCCTCGTCGGTCACGACACGTTCGCGCAGCCCCGCCCACATCGGTTCCGGTAGGAGCCGCCCCTCGCCGACCACGAGCCAGACCGGGAGGCCGCAGTGGCGCGCGACGGCGGCCGCGGCGCGCGAGCCCGCCACCGCGAGGAACTCCGACGGGCCGACGGCACTCGGCTCGAGCAGCACCAGGTCCGAGGACGCCACCGCGGCGGCGAGCCCCTCGACGCGTACGTCTCGGGCGTCGACGTCGGACTGCCACAGCCGGCGGGTGAAGCCGTTGCCTTCGCCGCGTGCGTCGACGACCAGCACCCGCAGGTCGCCCCGGCGGGGCAGGGCGGCACCGATCTCATCGGGCCAGCCCACGACGGTGACCGTGGCATCGTCGGGCAGCAGCGCGGCGAGGCACCCGGCGGTGGCATCGCCCTGCACCCGGCCGGCTGCCTCCCACGCCTCGCCACGGGGATCCCCGGCGGTGAGCACCCGCGCCGCCAGCCACAGCAGCGGGCCCGACGCCGGCTGGCGGGACACGACTCGGCGGCACGCGGTGACGAGGGCCTGGGGATCGTCGGCGAAGCTGGCGAGCGCGGCCGCGGTCTCCTGGACGAGCACCGCGTGAGGCGCACCGGAAGCCCGCGCCACGTAGCGGAGCCGCTCGATGGGGTGCATGGGGCGAACGTTACCGCCGGTGGTCAGATCGCCGACGGCCACGGTCGGGCGCCGAGAAGCGGTCGGGCGCCGAGGAGCCAGGCGACGGTCAGCCCGGCGGTCACCGAGCGGTCAGAGGCCGGGCTTCCAGATCATGTCGATCATGAGGAGCAGGAACAGCAGGTGCAGGATCCCGCCGAGCATCTGCGCTCTCTTCCCCCGCGCCTGGAGCTCGGCGACCTCGGCGGGCGGGCCGCCCGGAGTCGGCGTGGCCTGCCCGGTCGCCAGCTTCTCCTGCAGTCCGTCCATGGCCTTCAGGTTCGGCAGGTGCAGACCGAGCGAGATGCCCAGCGCGACGAAGAACAGGACGAACGCGATGCTCACCCAGGTCTGGGAGTACGTCCAGGTGCGGTCGCTGAGGGCGACGAGGATGGTGCCGAACACCCCGGCGGCGATGATGAACGGCGTGGCCAGGATGTGGGCGACTTCGGAGAACGTGTGGTTGATGGCGTAGGCCTCCGCGGGCGGGCGCTGCCGGGCCTTGGCCGCGAGCAGCGGGGCGACGAAGGTCGTCCCGAACCCCACGACGACGCACAGCAGGTGCACCAGGTAGACGAGGCGGTACGCGAAGGAGCCGGTTCCCATGACCGCGAACCGTAGCGGCCGGGATGGGTCCGGCCAGGGATGCGGGGTTTCTGCCGCTCTGGAGCCTCGCGCTACGGTTCTGCGCCGTGACGTCAGACGGTCCGGTGACGGTTCCCGCCGATACGCCCCTGCGAGCCCTCGACGACGAGCCCCGCACCGTCGGGCAGTGGACGACCACGTTCCACCTCGCCCTCGTCGTCCTCGATCCGTACACGTACGAGAGCTCATGGATCATCGACACCGCGGTGCGCATCCTCCGCAACTTCGCCGAGGCCGACTGCCGCACCGCGTTCCTCGTCGCCGCCGACGACGAGGGCGCCAGGCGCTTCCTGGGGCCGTTCGTGCAGGAGCTCCTCGTCTTCACCGATCCCGACCGGATCGCCATCAAGGCGATGGGCCTCGAACGCCTGCCCGCGTTCGTCCACCTCAACCAGGCGAACACCGTGGAGGGCGCAGCCGAAGGGTGGCAGCCGCAGCAGTGGCGGTCCGTCGCCGACCATCTCGCCCGGCTCATGAGCTGGCGCTCGCCGAGCATTCCGGTGCCGTCGGACCCTGTTCCCTTCGACGGCACACCTGCGCTGGGCTGAACCGCGCGGCCGGCACCGGACCCCGCGCGGCCGGCACCGGGGCACCGACTGATCAGGAGCGGTTGCAGGCGGGATCACGGGAGGATGGCGCCGCGAGCGAGCAGTTCGCTGCGCAGCGCAGAAGCCTCGACCGCGCCAGGATCAGGCGTCGTTGCCCCGTCGGCAGCGTCAAGGGCCGCGAGCGCGGCGGCGGTGCCGGCGGCTTCACCGAGCGCCATGCACGGCGCCATCACCCGGCACGACGCAAGCGCGTGGTGATCCGCGGAGATGCAGCGGCCGGCCACGAGAAGGTTCGCCGGACCGGCGGCGGGGATAAGGCTCCGGTACGGGATCGAGTAGCACGCCCCATCGGGAAGGAAGACGTACTCGGTCGACCGCCCCTGCACGTGGTACTCCTGCGGCCAGGCACCGGCCGCGACCGCGTCGTCGAAGCGAGCCTGCTGTTGGATGTCGTCGCCCGTCAGCGTGTAACGCCCCACGATGCGGCGGGTCTCCCGCACGCCCTGCTGCGGGGCGGTGTCCGCGAGGAACGCGTCGGCGAACCCGGGCATGTGCTGCTTGAGGAACGCTTCGGCCTCTTCCGCCCTGCGGCGGCCTTCGAGCTCGCCGAACGTCAGGTCGAACAGGTCGGTCGCATCGAGCGGCTGGCCGTCACGGGTGAGGCGGATCATGGCGCCGATCACCTCGCCGCCCCGGAAGGTCGGGATGACGGCACCGCCGTCGCGGGACAGGTGGGCGCCGTGCTCGGCGATGGCGTCGCTCAACGCACCGAGCCCGGCTGCCATCGCCGCGGCGATGTCGACGTCTTGCAGGAAGAACTGCATCGACCCGAACTGGCGCTCTCCCGGATCGCCCATGGTCCAGCCGACCCCGGCGGCGACCGCGACGTCCGCGTCACCGGTCGCGTCGACGACGACCTTGCCAAGGACCGCCTTCGGTCCCTGCTTGCTCGCGACAACCACCCCGCGCAAATCGCCGGTCTCGCGATCCATGATCACGTCGCTGACCAGCGCGTGGAGCAGCAAGGTGATGTTGTCCGACTCCGGGCCCTCGGTCACGAGGTGGTCAGCGAGCCGCTTGGCCGCCCACGGCACGTACAAGAGGACGGCGGTGTCCTTGAACGGGTAGGGGCCGATCGCTCGGCCCCGGGCCACCAACTCGTCGGTGAAGGACCGGGCGATGCCGCCGGTGACGTGATCGAACGAACCCGGCGAGGTACGCACGTAGAGGCCGCAGACGGTACCGACTGCGGCCGCGGTGAAGTTGCCGCCGAGGAACCCGTAGCGCTCCAGGAGCACGACCGACGCACCGCTGCGAGCCGCTGCCAGCGCGGCGCCGAGACCGGCCGGGCCGCTGCCGCACACGACGACGTCAGCTTCGAGGATCACGTCCACCTCGCGTGCGGGAAGCACGACCGTCTTCACCTGATCCCTCCTCGGGTCATCGCCAGCACGTCGAGCACTCGGTCGAGGTCAGCCTCGTCCATGAGCCGGCGTCCGAGCACGACCTCCCGGACGGTACGACCGGTGCGGCTGGCCTCCTTGACGATGTCCGCGACGGTCTCGTAGCCGAGGTAGGGGTTGAGCGCGGTCGCGACCGCCGGGCTCATCTCGGCGAAGTAGCGGCACCGCGCCACGTCGGCTTCGATGCCGACCACGCAGCGGTCGGCCAGCAGCCTCGTCACGTTCGCCAGTAGCCGGATCGACTCGAGGAGGTTGCGGGCCATCACCGGCAGGTAGACGTTGAGCTCGAAGGCGCCCTGCGACCCGCTGAAGGCGACGGTCGCGTCGTTGCCGATGACCTGGGCGGCAACCTGGGTCACCGCTTCGGCGATGACCGGGTTCACCTTTCCCGGCATGATCGAAGAACCCGGCTGGAGGTCGGGGATGCGGATCTCGGCCAAGCCGGCACGGGGTCCGCTGCCCATCCACCGCAGATCGTTGGCGATCTTGACGAACGAGACGGCGCACGCGCGCAGCTGACCGGAGGCTTCGACCAGGGCGTCGCGTGCGCCCTGGGCGGCGAAGTGGTCCGGTGCTTCGGTAAGGGGGAGGCCGGTTCGCTCGGCCAGCCGTTCCGTCACCGCCCGCCCGAACCCCCGCGGCGCGTTGAGACCGGTGCCGACCGCGGTACCGCCGAGCGGTAGTTGCCCGACACGGGGCAGGCACTCCTGGATGCGTACCATCGCCTGACGGACCTGTTCGGCGTAACCGCCGAGCTCTTGGCCGAGCGTCACCGGTGCGGCATCCATCAGGTGCGTCCTGCCCGCCTTGACCACCGAGGTGAGCTCGTCCGCCTTTGCCGACAGCACCCCGTGCAGGTGAGCGAGAGCAGGGATCAACTCGCGGTAGAGGCCTTCGGTCGCCGCGATGTGCATCGCGCTCGGGAAGACGTCGTTGGAGGACTGCGACGCGTTCACGTGGTCGTTCGGGTGGACCATCCCCGGCCCGCCGAGCCGCTCGGAGGCCAGCGTCGCCACCACCTCGTTCATGTTCATGTTCGTGCTCGTGCCCGAACCGGTCTGGAACACGTCGACGGGGAACTGGTCGTTCCAGACCCCTTCGGCGACCTCGTCGGCCGCGGCTCGGATCGCGTCGGCGATCTCAGGTGTCACCGACCGCACCTCGTCGGACGACCCGTTCACCACCGCGGCCTCGCTCTTGATCAGCGCGAGCGCCCGGATGAGGTGTGGATCGACAGTGAGTCCCGAGATCGGGAAGTTGGCGATGGCGCGCTGGGTCTGCGCGGCCCACTTGGCATGGACCGGCACCAACACCTCCCCCATGGCATCGCGCTCGACCCGGTGCACGGGCTCGACCGGGAGCGGGCCGCCGTCGGGTTCTGCGGGTTCTTCGGCCATGAAACGGCACCGTACCCGGACCGGTTGGTCAGCGCATCGGGTGCCACGCGACCGACTACCGCGGTGCGGCGACGTCGATCTCGTCCGACCGGGCGCGCCGGGCCCGCAGCCGGGTCACTCCGGCGTCGAACCCGACCGCCGCCAGGATCACCAGCGACACCTCGGCCGGGACCCGGTAGCGCGTCACCCCGAAGCTGGCCGCCGCGGTGAGCGTGACCGCGACGGCCAAGCCGAGCAACGGGCTGATCGCGATGCCGCGCCGGCGCAGGACGACCGCTCCGTAGGCGGCGGGCGCGAGGAGCACCCAGAAGTACCAGAGACCGATCAACGAGGGGTAGTAGCCACGGCCTTCGAGCCGATCGTTGAAAGCGACGTTCTGGAACGGGGCGTACAGGTCCCACATTCGGCCGACCCGGGCGAGAGCGACGACGGGGTAGCGGGCGGCGTGCTCGGTCAGGTAGTCGACCGCGAGCTGCCGGGCAACAACATCGGCGTGCTCTTCGTAGAAGATCAGCATCTGGTTCTCGTACGGCTTCAGCGCGTCGGCGCACGTGAAGCTGTAGTAACCCACGGCGTCGCCGTAGCACGCCTCATCGCACGAGCCGTGGAGCAGCACCATCCCGGTGCCGGAGGTGACGATCACCGGTTCCTCGAACCGGGTGAGGTTGTAGACGATCCACGGCGCCATCAACGCCACCATCACTCCCGCCGCGGTGCCACCCAACGCGAGTCGGTGCTTCCAAGGACGATCTCTCATGCCCCACAGCAGCGGTGGCACGGTGAAGGCCAGGATGAAGAAGCCCTCGCCCCGAGTGAGCACCGCCAACGCGAGGGTGACCCCGACCAGCGCGGCGTTGGCGAAGCCCGGAGCCCGGGCGAAGCGGTACAGCGCCATCACCAGCAGGGCGACGATCGGGATGTAGATCGACTCCGACAGGTAGCGGAAGTCGTTGATCCACAGCATCGGGTACGTCGCCGCGATCGCCGCCGCAACCGGCCCGACGACCGGTCCCCGGCGCCCGGCCACCTTCCAGGCGGCGGCGCCGATGAGCACGACGCCGATCGCGCCAACGAACGGGAAGACCAGGCGCTGATCCCCCGGGTTGTCGATACCGGCCTTGTAGAGGCCGGCGAGGAACACCGTGTACAGCGGTGGGTGGCCGGCACCGGGCAGGTCCTCGGGGATGGCGGGGTTCTTGGTCCGGTGGAGGAACCAGGAGGGTGCGTTGACGAAGCCGTGCCCGTCAGCGAGCAGCTTTCCCTGGGTCGTGAAGTAGAAGGCGTCGCCCCAGTTGTAGTTCTGGAAGCATCCCTCGGGCGGCTTCTCACCGAAGACCTTCGGGACGGGGCAACTCGGGTACCAGCTCGTGACGGCCAGGATGCGGATGACCAGGCCGACGCCGGCGAACACGACGACCAGCGCCGCCCCGAGCCGGCCGCTCGCCTCGAGGTAGGCGACGCCCATCCAGGCCCGGCGCCGGCCAGATCGGGTGCCGCGGCGCCGCCCTCCGGCTCGCCCCCTGCCGCGTCGACCTCATCCACCGTCGCCATCGGCGCGCCCCTCCGCTAGCGGGCCGTCCACCCGCCGTCGACGGTCAGGGTGTGCCCGGTGACGTAGCTGGACGCGTCACCCGAAAGGAACAGCAGCGCGCCGTCGAGCTCGTGCTCCTGGCCGCCGCGGCCCATGGGGGCGTTCCGGCGCAGGTAGGCGATCGACGCCTCGTCCTCGAACATCGGGGTGGTCATCTCGCTCGGGAACCAACCGGGCGCAATGGCGTTGACCCGGACGCCCTTGCGCGCCCACTGCACCGCGAGCTCGCGGGTGAGGTTGACCACCGCACCCTTGGACGCGACGTAGCTCGCCTGCTTGATGGGGGCTGACGCCACCAGGCCGAGGATCGAGGCGATGTTGATGATCGAGCCGTGGCCCTGGGCGATCATCCGCCGACCGACGAGTTGGGTGAGAGCGAACAAGGCGTTGAGGTTCACGTCGATGACGTGCTCGAAGTGCTCGAGGGGCTCGTCCTCGGCCGCCATGGGCTCACCGACACCAGCGTTGTTCACGAGGATGTCGATTGTGCCGGTGACATCGGCAGCCGCCTGGACGAGGGCGTCGCGGTCCGCCGGCACCACCACGTCGCACACGACCGGTACGGCCCGGCTGAGCTCGGCGGCCACCTTCTGCAGCCGTTCCCGCCGGCGCGCCGCGAGCACCACGGTCGCGCCGGCCGCGTCGAGGACCCGGGCGAAACGGGCGCCGAGACCGCTGGACGCACCGGTGACGATGGCGACGCGGCCGTCGAGACGGAAGAGCTGGTCGACGAGGACAGGCGCGGGCATGGAGTCCCGAGACTACCGGCATGGGCGAGCCCGGTCCGGGCAGCCGCGCGCCCCGGAGCGGCGCCGCGGTCAGCGCCGCCGGTGCTCGAGCTGTGCCCTCATCTCCTCAGCCCGCCCGGGCGCCCAGGCCAGGAACATGGCGACCAGCCCGTCGGTGGCGATGTCGACGAGCTCCTCATCTCGGGCTGGGTCACCTTCCTCCAACCACACGAGGACCCCGTGGATGAGGTAGTTGACGATGGTCTGGGCGGCCCACCGCTTCACCACCGGATCGGGCAGCGCATCCCCGATCAACGCGTCGGCGATCGCCAGCGCCTGCTGGTGGCGCTCCTCCGCGTAGGCGGCGAACTTCGGCTCGCGGTGGGCGTGGACCATCAACAACCGGAAGCTGTCGGGGTCCTCACGGGCGACCCTCAGGATCGCCCTGGTGGTGAACCCCCGCCGACGCTGCTCCGGCTGGTTCAACAGGCGCAGGAACTCGGCCCGGAGACGATCGGAGACCTGGGTGAGCACCGCCCGGTAGAGGTCCTCTTTGGACTCGAAGTGCCGGTAGAGGATCAAGCGGGTGACGCCGGCTTCGGCAGCGACGTCCTCCAT
>FWPU01010950.1_pt1 | contig 13035 bp, 13 predicted proteins | sample 2228361 | NCBI WGS metagenome assembly FWPU01 (sample SAMEA103939777, study PRJEB20133) | metagenome | reverse complement strand
GCGACCAACTCTTCTCTCAAAGTCATAATCACAATGAATTATACTCGAAATGGGCGGCTTTTCAATCAGCGGGGCCCGGCTTGGGTTGTGGCAGCTGTGAGATTGGGCTTATAGCTAAGTAAAATAATATTATGGCGCTGAAGCTTCGGCTCGTGACGCCAACAGCAGTTCACAAGTTTACAAGTTCACAAGTCAACAAGTTAAAGGAATTGCTCTCGCCCAAAGAGCTTCTCATTTTTAAAAAGCTCAAAAATGAAAAGCGTAAGCGGGATTGGCTGGCCGGGAGGCTGGCTGCCAAAGAGCTCTTATCTGCTAGCTGCCAGGTGCCTTTAGGGCAGATCGAGTTGTATCACAGCCCTGCGGGAGGGCCGTGCTTTCGCGTGCTCAACGATCAGCTTTCAGCGATCAGCCATCAGCTGAATATCTCAATTGCTCATAGTCACGGCTACGGGCTCTGCGGCCTGGCGCACACACAAGAAGACGGCTATATCGGCGTGGACCTCGAAAAGATCAGACCCTTGAGTCCCGCCGTGCAGAGGCGATTTCTCACTCGCGCTGAGACGAAACAGATAAAGCGGCAATTTGCTGGGGTCGAGTCTGAAGGCGCTGTGCTCTTTTGGGCGCTCAAGGAGGCGGCGTTCAAAGCTCTGCATTACAGTTTGCAAGTCCACAAGTTGCCAAGTTTACAAGTGATGAGAAACACAGAAATCTCTTTAGAGGCAGGCGGAAAAGCCGTCGTCGCTTATGTCGGCTACGCCGACGGATATAAGCCAACTGAGGGCTTGGTCTCACAAGAGATTGTACTCAGTGCAGCGTATCGGCGACACGCAAACTTCTTTTTGGCGTGGGCTCTCGTCTCGCCTTAGGCTCTGAAGAGCCTTGAGGATGTCGCGAATGAAAGGGGGTGCTTTAGATGAAGATCACGCTCATCGAGCCGCGCATGAGTAATCTCGTTGAAGGCGTCTCTTATCAGCTCCAGCCCCTGACTTTAGCGACCCTAGTGGGCCTGACTCCCCCCCATATCGAGATAAAGCTCGTCGACGATCGCTTTGAGCGAATAGACTTTGATGAGCCCACAGATCTAGTAGGGATCACGGTCAAGACCCACACGGCCAGACGCGCCTATGAGATCGCCGATGAGTTCAGAATGCGCGGCAGGAAAGTAGTGCTTGGCGGCCACCACCCCACACTCTTGCCTGAGGAGGCCAAAGAGCGCGCCGATGCCGTGGTACTGGGGGAGGCCGAGGGTGTCTGGGCCTCTCTTTTGGAAGACTTTAAGCAGAAAAAGCTCAAGCCATTCTATGAAGGCGATGGAAGGCCAGACTTACAAAAGATGGTTCGGCCACGAAGGGAGTTGTTTGTGGGCAAGCCTTACTTGCCTGTGGAGATGGTGGAAACCACCCGCGGCTGCCCGTTTAAATGTCACTTCTGCTCAGTCACCCGCTTCTTCGGTGCCACCTTCCGCCACCGCCCCGTGGAAGATGTCGTAGCTGAGATCGAGACGCTCAAGCATAAGACGGTCTTACTCGTTGACGACAACATCGTGGCAAACCGCGCTCATGCAAAGGAGCTCTTTAGAGCTTTAATACCCCTTAGAATCCGCTGGTTCAGCCAGGCCAGCATCACCATGGTTTTGGATGAGGAGCTTTTGCGCTTGATGCATAAGAGCGGCTGCATAGGGGTTCTAGTTGGGATCGAATCCATAGATCAAGAGAGTTGAATAGGGCTCTCAACTTCCGTTGCAACATAAAGTCGCTGTTTGATCTTTACACCGAGGCCAGCTACTCACGATTCCGCAGTTCGATGAGGCTACCATGCCTAGCGCGCAGGCAGAATCTGGCAATGAAGAGGAAGACTATAATGCCGAGATGGCAGAATTGGCAGAAGCACATGAGCTTTACGGCTCGCTCCGAGCTCTGCGATCGAGGCCCTGGACTCGGTGTATGGCCTTGCGATGTCGTGCGCCCAAAGTGTTGAACAAATATTCAGGGTAGGAGCTGAGCAATCTTCTGTCTTGCTTTCGTCTCCTCGTTCGGATTGATCACCTCAAAGCCTTCTTGCTCCGCTGCTGCACACAAGCGATCGTCGGCAGACAGGAACACAACCTCGTCCTTAGCCACAAACTTCCGAAGGACGATGGCTGTGGCTAAATGCAAGCTATCTGACGACGATAGGCCGTGTCTCTCGGGAATGGAGCAGCTAATTTTACTCGCTCATTGCTGACCCTCAGGAGCAGGAAGGAAAGCCGGATTCACATCGCGATGAAAGTTGAATTTCGCTTGACCAATGGTTTGTAGGCTGGCTCCTCGATGCCTGTTGATGTCGCATGCCACATTGAACTCTAAAACTGCCCACAAAGAGGTAGCAAACCTGCTTCTCCCACTTTTATTGAATATTTCATTGAGGATGTCTGTTCTGGCTTGGAATTTGGGGTCAGGGAAATAGCGTAGAAACAAGGCCGAGGAGTCCCAGTAGAAATGTCTCATAATAAGCTATGTACTAGACCTCTGGGTTGCATGTCTCTCTCTTTCCTTGCGCCGCATGTCAACGACAGCCTCACTGCCTGAGACTATACTCTCTCCCAACTCCTCAGCGAGATCCGCATACAGCTTTTCTAGGGGAGATGCATAAGCAGAATAAGGAGCAAAAAGCTTCTCCAGATGGCGTTTTATTGCCCTGCTTTCCCGCTCAAGCCTCGCAATGCCACTCCTATCTACCACCTTTGGCTTAGTTGCCATGAATACTCTCCTCGTAGCTTAAAAAATCAGCGAGATCTACTCGTGTCTTGCTTCATTGTAGCATGTACATGCGTCTTAGACAAATTTATATTCTCAACGACGGCTGGGGGGCTAAGCTCAGATCATCTTTTTGTCCCAGCTCTTTGTATTTGAAATACGCATTGGCGGCGATCATGGCGGCGTTGTCCGTGCAGAGCGAGATTGAAGGGAAGTGCACTTCTTTGCCCATCTTTTCGGCCTCCGCTTTGAAGCGCTGCCTAAGCAGCGAGTTGGCGGCCACGCCTCCCACGACGACGATTCTATCTACTTTTCTCTTCTTCGCCGCTTGCAGTGTCTTCTTCACGAGCACATCAACGACGGCGCTCTGAAAGCAGGCCGCGATGTCTTCTCTCTTTGTGCTTTGATGGTCTTTGAGGTAATACACGATGGCGGTCTTAAGCCCGGCGAAGCTGAAGTCAGAGCCGTCTTCTTGCAACATGGGTCTAGGGAGCTGAATGAGCTCTGGGTCGCCCAGCTTCGCTAATTTATCGATTTGAGGGCCTGCGGGGTAGTCGAGCCCGATGAGCTTTCCCACCTTGTCGAAGCCCTCGCCAGCCGCATCATCCCGCGTCTCGCCTAGAGTCTCATAGTGACCGTACTGTTTGACAAAGACGAGATTTGTATGGCCGCCAGACACAATCAAAGCCAAAAACGGGGGCGGCGCGTCGGGGTTTTCGATATAGTGCGCAAAGATGTGACCCTCTAAGTGATTGATGCCCACAAAAGGAATATCCCGGGCGTAAGCGATCCCTTTAGCCATCGAAAGGCCCACCAATAAACAGCCTATTAAACCTGGGCCATACGTGGCCCCCACAAGATCGATCTTTTCGAGAGCGACGCCCGCTTGCTCCAATGCCTCTTCGAGCACAAAAGTGATTTTTTTTAAATGGTTTCGGGAGGCGATCTCGGGCACCACGCCGCCATATTTGCTATGGAGCTTCGCCTGCGAGAAGACGATATTTGAAAGCACCTGGCGCCCGTCGGCCACCACGGCCACCGCCGTCTCATCGCAAGAGGTCTCGATGCCTAGGGTGTAGAAGGTCATCTTCTTAAGCTGTTAGCTTTTGGCTATTGGCCTTTAGCTAAAAGCCAACAGCCGAAAGCCATTAGCCCTTGATCACCTCCGGCTTCAAGGCGGCGATATACGGCAGATTGCGAAATTTGCCCGCGTAATCTAAGCCGTAGCCTACTAAAAAGACATTCTCTTTTACCGTGAAGCCCACGTAGTCTAAGTCAACGTGTACTTCCCGACGGGCGGGCTTGTCGATCAAGCAGCAGAATTTCAAACTGGCCGGGCGCTTCTTCAGCAAAATCCCTCTAATATACCTCAACGTGTGGCCGGTGTCAACGATGTCTTCCACCACCAGCACATCTCGCCCTTCAATCGAGATCTCTACGTCTTTTAAGAGCTCCAGCTTGCCCGGAGCTGAGGCATATTTGTAGCTCGACACCCAGATGAAGTCGTACTCGACGGGAAAGTCGAGCTGTCTGATTAAATCCGTCATGAAGAAGATCGCCCCGCGCAGCAGGCCGATGGCTACCAACGGCGTTTGGGTTCTTAAATCCGTACGCTTGTAATCGGCGTTGATCTGATCGGCCAGCTGCTTGACCCGCTCGGCGATCTCCCTTTCAGCGATGACGATCTTCGCGAGCTCCGCTGCCGTGCTCACTTTTTGATTTTGAACTTGCTTTCTAATCTCTCCATGCGCTCGGTGATGCCGCCGTATTCGAGCTCTTCATAGCCCAGCATGGCCGGCCCTGAGAATCCCTGCCGTCGCATCTCGACCGTCTTCTGAGCCGCTTTTTTTCGTACCCAGTCCCAATATGGGTGATCGAAGATGTCCGCGGGGCCGGTGAGTTTTCCGCGATTCACTGAGAAGGCCAAACAAGAGACCAGCGCCGGGCCGTCGAAGTAGGCAATTGAAGAATTCTTCTTCACGGGCATGAGGGCAACGTTATGGCTGCCGCGGCAGTCGCCGCCCACATAATGGGCAATCTCGAAGGGCGCGATGACTTCACCCGCCGCCGGGAACTGGGCCTGCACCCTCACAAGCATGACGGGATCGTCTTTGCCCACGTATTTGCCCGCGATGTTGTGCAGCCTCGTTGTGCTGCACGCCACGGTTTGTTCGTTCGTCTTACGCGAATAGATTGATTCCACGACGAAGCGATGGTTGTCGCGAAGAAGCGCGGCGAGATCATAAAGATCTTCGGGTGCGTTCAGCGTGATGAGCTTATCGCCTTCTGTGTATGAAACATCCATGATGTTAAACGAGAAGCCGCGATTCATGCTTGGGCTGAGCATGAGCCCAGGGGAATACATGGGATCTGCAAAAGCTAAATATAACGGCAGATTGAACGCCCCTGGCTCCGTTTTATCAGCGGCAAAGAACAGAAACGGCTCATTGGGGCGTTCTTCGATTTCCATCTCAGCGACTCCGGGCCCCAGGCCGCGGATGTTACCCGCAAAGCTGTCTTTTAACAAGTCTTGCCCGGCGCCATAAAGTCCTTCGGCTTTCGCAACTTCGGTGCCCGCTTTGAACGCCTCCCATGCCAGACCGTGGATCTCTCTATTGTTGACCCCCTTTTGATGGGTCATCAGAATGTGAATATCGTCGCCGCAGAAGCCGATATAAGAATCTATTAAAAGCCCTTTGCTGTATTTTTTAACGTGGTCCGTCACGGTACTTAAAACACCCTCGCTGGGGCGCACGTGCCCACCGATCGCCCCGATGTCCGCCTTGATCACACTGAGCGTGACTTTCATCGTTCCCTCCTTAAGTTAAGTATCGTTTGCACGTTACGCGTTCGCATGTTTACACGCTAAATGATACGAACTGTTAGTTCTCGTGTCAACGTGTGAACGTGCCAACGCAATTATATGAGCTTCACTTGGCTGTTGTCAGCTAAGACAAAATTAAACGCATCCGGCAGCCGATCGCGCCTGCAAAGCTTGACGTTTCGGCCGATTAAGCTGTGGTCAATGCGCCCTTCGATATCTTCAATAACAGAACCTTCCATGACAATGCTGTACTCGATCTCGCTCTTTTTGATTTTGACGTCGCGGCCGATGGCCGTGAAGGGCCCGATGAAGCTGTGCTCAATCACGGAATCTGGGCCGATGATGAGCGGGCCGCGCAGCTCACTGCCTTTAACTTTCGCCCCCTCCGCCACCACGACGCGCCCTTTGATCTGCGAGTCCTCTATTTCGCCCTGAAGATCAGGCTCTACTTTCTCTAAAATTAAGCGGTTGGCGTGCAGCATCTCTTCAGGGTTGCCTACGTCCTTCCACCAGCCTTTGACCAAATGAGGCAGCACCCGATGGCCATCCTCAATGAGCCTTTGAATGGCGTCCGTGATCTCTAGTTCGCCTCGCCACGAGGGCTTGATCTGACTGATCGCGTCGAAGATATGCCGATTGAAGAGATAGACACCTACGATGGCCAGATTGCTCATTGGCTCCTTGGGCTTCTCGATGAGCTGCTTAATTTGCCCGTTCTCCAAACGGGCCACCCCGAAGCTTCGGGGGTCTTCGACCTCCGCGAGCAGAATCGATGCGCTGGCGCGGCTCTGCTCGAATTCCTTGACTAAATCTTTAACTCCGTTCTCTAATAAGTTATCGCCCAGATAAACCAAAAAAGAGTCCTTACCGACGAACTCCTGGGCGCAAGAGACGGCGTGGGCCAAGCCCTTGGGCTGATGTTGTAAGATATATTCGAGCTTCAAGCCCCAAGGCGTGCCGTCCCCCAAGGCGGCCTTGAACTCTTGTTCCCTATGGGGGCTCACTACGATCCCGATCTTTTTAATGCCCGCTTCTTTGATGGCTTCAATACTGTGCTCGATCACGGGCTTGTTAGCTAATGGGATTAAGTGCTTGGCGCTCGAATATGTCAGCGGGCGCATACGAGTTCCCTCGCCCGCACACAGAATGATCGCCTTCACAACACTTCGAACCTCCGCTGGTTATCATAGCAAAAGCTAATCACAGTTAACAAGTGTGCAAGCATGCAAGTGCACAAGTGCCTAAAGCCCTAAGATTTTACTTGCTCACTTGTAAACTTGTTAACTTGCAAACTGTCTTTGGGCCTTGACTTTTGGGCTGTCGGCGTGTAAAATAGGGCTGATTATGGGATTTCGTTGCATTAAGTGCGGAGCGGCTTTAAAACTGGACGAGACGGTCATCGCGCTGGGTAGACTCGTGGCTGTGACTCCAACTCGTCTGTGCACTCGCTGCAGATGGGAGCTGCATATACAAAGGCACATCTTTTCTCCCAAGCGGCTAAAAGACCCGCTCACCGCCCACAAAAGCCATCTCGACCCTAATGTCTTTAATCCTGTCAGGCAGCCGATAAGGGTCTTCTGATAACACCACAAGATCAGCCAGCTTCCCCTCTGCAATAGAGCCCTTGCGGCCTTCCTCGAAGGCCGCGTAAGCCGCATTAAGCGTATAGCATCGAATCGCTTCCTCCACAGAGAGCTTTTGAATTTCGTGGGGTGCGTTGACGGCCAGATGAATCCCATAAAGTGGCCCGATAGGCATGCAGTCGCTCCCAAAAGCCAAGCACACGCCTTCTTCGAGCACGAGCTTGTGGGGATCAATGCGGGCATCGCGCTCAACGCCCAGACGGCTCTCGTATAATTTCCCCGGCCCGCTCCATTGCAAAAAATTCGGCTGCATCGAGGCAATGATGCCCATTCTTTTCATCTGCTCGATCTGGGCTTGCGTCGGCAGCTCACAATGCTCAATTCGGGCTCGATCTTCAGCACGAATGCCCGCCGCCGCAAAAGCATCCAGCACGATCCCAATCGCCCGATCCCCGATGGCGTGAATCATGACTTGAAGGCCGTGCTCGTGAGCCTTCTTCACGAGTTCGTTGAGTTTTGTTTGTTCATAATTGAGCTTGCCGGTGCCCGCTCTATCTACATAGGGCTCAAAGAGAGCGGCGTTGCCCGCGCCGATGGAGCCGTCCGAGAAGATTTTCACGGCCCCCAGCTTCAACCATTCATCGCCGAAGCCCGTCCGAAAGCCCATCTCTATGAGCCCATCTAATTGCTCTACGGGGATGTTGAGATAGACCCTGAGCTTCAGCTCCCCTCTCAACGCCTGCCATGCCCTAAAGGCCTCTATATACGGGATGTCGTGAATCGAAGTTATGCCCAAGCTGTGGGCTGTTTTGGCCGCCTCTTTGAGCGCTTCTTTTAGCTCATCTGGGCAGGGGCGTAGCTGCTGTAAGAACTGACCAGCCGCTTGCTCCCGCAAGATCCCATCTTCTTTATCTATCTCATCGGGATCGGCCTTAATATTTATTGCTTCTAACGCCTTGCTATTGGCCGTGAGCATATGACCGTCTACGCGCACCAGGGCTACGGGGTTCTGAGGGGCCACTCGATCTAAGTCTCTATTAGTGACATAGCGCTTCTGGGGCCAGCGGCTCTCATCCCAGCCCCGCCCCATGACCCACTCGCCCCGGCCCTTGGCTTTGGCAGCCTCCCTGACGCGCTCCAAGGCCTCATCTAAAGAGCGCACTTCAGACAAGTCTACATAAAGCGTTTTTTTCAAGCCCACGCCAGCTAAATGCGTATGGGCGTCAATAAAGCCCGGCAGCACCGTCTTGCCCTTGAGTTTTATCACTTTTGTGCTTTTGTGGGCGAGTTTTTTGACCCTCTCATTTGGGCCGACAGCAACGATTTTTTGGTCTTTAACGGCGAGCGCCTCGGCGCGCCCAGCACTCACGGTGATGATATGGCCGTTTAAAAGAATCAAATCGGGGTGCATTTAAAGATATTATATTATATAAGGGTGCCAAGCGAGTTTGCAAAAAGCGGACTCTTACAGTATGCTTTGCTTCGCAGAAAGGAGTCTTTCAATTGCACAAGAACTTAGAAGCCGCTGTGCTCCAAGCACTCACTAATGTCAAAGACCCAGATCTTCATCGCGATATCGTCTCGCTGGGCTTCATTAAAGATCTTCAAATTGACAACGGCAAGGTCTCTTTCACGATTGAGCTGACGACTCCTGCCTGCCCGATGCGCGATCGCATGCGCGAAGAAGCACATAGATACGTGTCAGCAATCCCGGGCGTGCGGGAAGTCGAGATCAAAATGGCAGCGAAAGTTCGCCCGACAGTGGCTGAGCAGAAACAGAAGCTTATCCCGACGGTGAAGAATGTGATTCCCGTCGCCAGCGGCAAGGGCGGGGTGGGCAAGTCCACCGTGAGTGCGAATTTAGCGTTGGCTTTGGCCAAAACGGGCGCCAAAGTGGGCCTGATGGATGCTGACGTGTACGGGCCGAGCATCCCGATGATTATGGGTGTCGAAGGTGTGCCACAAGCCGCGGGCAACAAAATTGTGCCGATGGAACGATATGGCGTTAAAGTCATCTCGATGGGTTTCTTCTTGCCCAAGGACGAGGCCGTCATCTGGCGCGGGCCGATGCTCCATAAAGTCGTTCATCAGTTTTTGGGCGACGTGGACTGGGGCGAGCTCGATTATTTAATTGTAGACCTGCCGCCTGGTTGCTTAACGGCCGACACATTAGTCTTTACAGAGAAGGGGCCGATCCCAATCAGCGAGATAGAAGAAGGCATACATGTCTACTCTTTTGATGGCCATCTCAACAAAGCGAGCCATAAGTCCCCTTGGGAGATGCACGCCGCTTTGGTTAAGCGAAAAGTCTTAGCCGTGATCCCTCAAGGGAAAGCGAAGGTGTACGAACTGAGAACCGCGACGCGAAGCATTAAAGGCACAGAAGATCACCCCATGCTGATTTTGAGACGGGCGAAGCTGGAGAAGTCACGGTTTTACGACTACTCTTTAGAGTGGGCGAAATTGGGTGAGCTCAAGAGAGGCGATACCATTTTAACTGTCAAAAAACTCCCGCAGGAGCATGGTGCCCCTCTAAAGCTGCCAAAGCCGACGGCTGCTGGAAAAACGCCTTTGAGCATCCCAGAATATTCTTCAGACGACTTCATACGGGTAGAAAATTTGATCTGTCGAACAAGAAAGGTTCGACTGCCTTCAACTCGACAGCTTGTAACCCAAACCTTCTGGGGCTTTGAAGCCAATCAGGCGGCGAAGACCGACTTATACGGTGCGGGAGTTATCCGAGGCCCAGTCGGCTGGGGACTCTATCACCAATGCATTGGGTTCGAAAGAGTCAAAGAGGTGAAGTTCGTAGGGTTCGAGGAGGTTTACGATCTCCATGTGGAAGGGGAGCATAACTTCGTCGCCAACGGGTTTATCGTTCACAACACCGGTGATGTGCAGCTGAGCTTGTGCCAGACGATCCCGCTGACGGGTGCGGTCATCGTCTCGACGCCTCAAGACGTGGCACTTTCGGTTGCCCAAAAAGCCATCGCGATGTTTAGAAAGCTCAATTGCCCCGTGTTGGGTTTAATCGAAAACATGAGCTATTTTGTCTGCAAGCACTGCGCCCAGCGCGAAGAGATTTTCGGTAGCGGGGGCGCTAAGCGTGCCTGCGAGCGATTGAAGATTCCCTTCTTGGGTGAGCTTCCATTAGCTACTGAAATTCGCACCACCTCCGACGAGGGCCAGCCCATTGTTGTCTCTGACCCAGACTCGCCCATCTCTCAAGCCTTTATGAGAGTGGCCGAGAATCTGGCAGCGCAGATCAGCATCCGCAACATGGCCAACGAGCCGCTGCCGGAACTCAAGCTCCAATGGCAGAAATGAGCACACTGCAAAAGCCCGTGCCCGTGGAGCTCAAACAGCTGAGCAGCTCTGAGCTGGGCCTCTTTTGGAGCGATGGGCATCAGAGCGTCTATCCCGTTTATTTTTTGCGCGTGAACTGCCGCTGCGCACTCTGCGTGGACGAAATCACGGGCAAGGGTCGAATTATCACCGAAAAAATCCCCAACGACGTGCACCCCCTCGAAGTCAGCAAGGTGGGGCGCTACGCGCTTCAGATCACCTGGAGCGACGGGCATAGCACGAGCATTTATACCTTCGAGCACTTAAGAAAGCTCTGCCAATGCGAGCAGTGTCGAAAAGAACTCAGAGCGTGATGAGCGTAAAGCCCGCCTTGATGAGCTTCGCGATGCTGGGATGGCCCGCGTACTCGCCGATGAACGGAACGCCCGATTTCACTATCTCAGCGTCAACTTTAAAAGCTTTGGCGCAGTACTCGCACGCCCCACCTATTAACCCTAACTTCTTCACCCCTTGATAGAGCGCATGATACTTGTGATCGGGTCTCTCAAACTCTTTGATCCATGTCGTGCCTGCGCCGTCAAAAATGAGCTGCACCTCATAGCCCGCTTCGTTTAAGTCTTTCGAATAAAGCAGCCCGTGGACGGCTCGGCCCATGTCGTCGGGCTGCGCCTGCAGGATCACCGCATACTTGGCCATCATTTACTCCTTTCGCCCTTTATTCATTTCGGCTCGCTGAACAGCTCCGTCTGAGGATGAAACGCCAGCCAAGCGAACCAAAACGACGGCACACCCACGAGTTCTTCGAGTTTTATATTTTTTGCTTTTAACTGCCCTTCCAGCGCCTCACCTGTGAAGCTCCAGACGCTGCCTGTTTTCTTGTCCACTAATTTGCCATCCCGCAGCTCGAACTCTAATACTTTCTTTAACGCAGGCACGTGGCGCTTGAAGATTCTGACTTTCCCAGAGGCGGGATCACGCACGACTAAAATATACTCTTTCCCCAGCTGGTCGTTGATGAGCTGGAGCTTTTCGACCAGCTCCCGGGGATAAGCCTTCGCGAGCCCATTTAGCTCGACGCCGATTACGTTCGCTTTAGCTGATAAGCGCTGATCCGCAAATGGCGTGCCGAAGGTGTCGGCATTATTCACCTTATAGAATTCGTAAGGATCAATGTCATAATCTCTTAAGAAGTCACCGGCCGTTTCGAGGCCAGGGGCCGTGATGCGCGCTCGCGAAGTTGATTTGGCTTGGCGCTCTTCGGGGGTCTCTTCTTTAGGTTTTTGGCCACCGACTCTCGTCGCATAAGTAGGTCAGGCGAGCACTAACGTGTCGGGATGCTGCTGCTTCCATGAGCCCCAAGGCACCACGTCTATCGGGAGCAGCTGCAATCTTTCGGCTTCTCCCGCCAGCGGCCCCACGATGGCCCTCCCCTCGATCTGCGACCACAATGAGCCCGTTTGGCGATCGTACATCACGAGATCTGATTTATATAGCCTGCCCGACACGCCGAACTCGAGCACTTGGTTTTTTACAATAGGGCGCACGAAGACCAGCCCCGAGTTGCACAATGGGCAGTAGGTCACCGCTATGGGGGTCTCGTTGAGATAATCATTCACGATCTCATGCCAGTTCAAAATTTTGACGGGATACGCTTTCACAACGCCATTCAGCTCAAGCCCCAGCACAAGATCGGCGTCTTTGAGCCAACTATCGGCTTCGGCGACGGTCTCAAACTCCGGCCCGTCTATCGAGGGGATGCAGTCTCTTATGGGGCAGCCCAACATGAGCAGATCCAGATCGAGATCTGCTAAATATTTCGTCTGACTTAAATCTATCTGGAGCCCCAAGTCTTCGAGCTCGCGCTCTGAAAAATATTTGAACTCCTCGCTCAGATTGCCCGTCTTGATCTCTACAGCCGACTTTTGGACTTGTGACTGTTCGACTGTTGCCTGTTCTTTCGGGGGCTTCGTCAGATAGATGGTCGCCCCGACTACGAGTAAAGCTGCTATAAGCCCGCTGATTAGCCAGCGCTTCATTGCGCTTCACCCACCCTCATTTCACACTATAAATTCTTTACCTGCTAACTTGTGAACTTGCAAACTTGCAGACTTCATTTGAGCCCTTCTGCCCACGCAATTAACTCCTCAAGTTTTCTCTTCGTCATCACGGGCAAGTCTTCTTGGGGCGGGGCCAGGCCGGGGCCCTCTAAAGCCCTTCCCACGACTATAGCTCCCACCATGCCCACGCCTTCATGCGGGATGCAGTAATAGTGATAGACGCCCTCAACAGTAAATGTGTATTCAAAGATGGCTCCGGCCGTGCTTAATATTTGAGAGTCCCAGGGCTCAGCCCCTTCTGGGATACGCGACTGTTTTCGGTTGTGATTCTTAGGGTGGTATGCAGTAGCAGAATGTGCATCAGCCTCTAAGGCCCACTTCACGGTGTCTCCGGGCTGAATGTGTAATCTGTCTGGTACGAAGATGAGCTCATGCTTCGGGGTGCCCATCTTCACGGGCCAGACTTTGGGTGCAGCCGCTTGCTTCTCGTGCTTGCAGCCCGCCGATGCGCCTGCCAGCCCCAGCAAGCT
>FWPU01010949.1_pt1 | contig 13036 bp, 10 predicted proteins | sample 2228361 | NCBI WGS metagenome assembly FWPU01 (sample SAMEA103939777, study PRJEB20133) | metagenome | reverse complement strand
CCCGGTAGAAACGCTGGGCGCCCGGATGCAGCGGGATGGGCATGCCGTTCAGCGCCGTCTCCAGCGTCAGGCTCCTGGCCGCGGCGTGCGCGGCGTGGAACTGCTTGAGGTCGTCGAAGATGGCCTTCGTGAACAGGTAGACGAGGTCCTCGGGCAGATCCTGCCGGGCGACCATCATGGCCATGACGGCCGGGGTCGTCACGGCCTGGTCCTGCCCCTTGTAGGTGCCGGCCGGGATCGTCTCCATCGTGTAGAAGGGGTACTTCTGGCGCAGCCGGTCCCCGTCAGCCCTGTCCACCGGCACCATCGCGGTCTTGCCGGAGATGAAGGTGTCCACGATGACGGCCGAGCCGAGGCCGGTGGTGAAGAAGGCGGCGTCCACCCGGCCGTCCTTGAGCTGGTCGGCCGCGGCGGCCGCGTCGATGCGCTCCGCCCGGGCCAGGTCCCCTTCCCTGATCCCGAACAGCTCCAGGATCTGCAGCGCGTTCTGCTCGGTCCCGGAGCCCTGCGGCCCCAGGATCACCCGCTTGCCCTTGAGGTCGCGCACGGACTTCACGCCGGAGTCCCGGGTGGCCACGATGTGGACCAGCTCGGGATAGATGCTGAAGATGCCCCCCATGTTCTTGACCGGCTTGCCCTTGAACGCATCCAGGGTCTGGCCGTTGTAGGCGTAGAAGGCGATGTCGTTCTGGAGCAGGGCGAAGTCGGCGTCGCCGGTGCCGATCAGCTGCGCGTTGGCCACCGAGGCGCCCGACGACTCGACGGTGGCGCGGATGTTGAGGTCCTTGGCCTTGTAGACGATGCGGGACATGGCGCCGGCCAGCGGGTAGTACACGCCGACCACCCAGCCGGAGGCGATCGTCACCAGGCGTCGCTGCTGGGCCCCCAGCTCCCCGGGCACGACCACCGGGGCCAGGACCAGGACGGCCAGAACGAGGGCTACCGTGCGCTTCATGCAGGGCCTCCTTCATCGGATGGGGCGAGTGCCGTCACCATAGGGCAACGGCGCCGAGGCGGTCAAGGTGGGGTGGTACACTGGCGGCCGTGCCGGCCCGGCTGGGCGTGGACATCGGCGGAACGTTCACGGACCTCGTCCTGGTGGACGAGAGCACCGGCGCCCTCCGCGTCGGCAAGGTCCTCACCACCCCGAAGGACCCCGCGCACGCCGTCGAGCAAGGCATCCAGGCCCTGCTGGAGGCCGCGGGGCTGGCCGCGGCCGAGGTCCGCGCGACCGTGCACGGCACCACCCTGGCCACGAACGCCCTGATCGAGCGCAAGGGGGCCCGGACCGCCCTCCTGACCACGGCCGGCTTCCGCGACGCCCTCGAGATCCGCCGCGAGGGCCGCTACGACATGTACGACATCTTCATCGACCCCCCGCCCCCGCTGGTGCCCCGGCATCTGCGGCGGGAGGTCCAGGAGCGACTGCTGGCCGACGGGAGCGTCCTGCGCCCGCTCGACGAGGCGCAGGCGCGATCGGTCATCGCCGACCTCGTGGCCGGGGGCGTGGAGGCCATCGCCATCTGCCTGCTCCACGCCTACGTCAACCCCGCCCCCGAGCGCCGGCTGGCGGCCCTGGTGGGCGAGGTGGCGCCCCGCCTGCCCGTGTCGTGCTCGTCGGACGTGGTGCCCGAGATCCGGGAATACGAGCGCGCCTCGACCACCACGGCCAACGTCTACGTGGTGCCGCTGATGTCCCGGTACCTGGAGGACCTCGAGCGCCGCCTGCGGGACCTGGGGCTGGCCGGCCAGCTCTACATCATGCAGTCCTCGGGCGGGATCGTCCTGCCGGAGGAGGCCCGGCGGACGCCCATCCGCCTGGTGGAGTCCGGCCCGGCCGCCGGAGCCCTCGCCGCCGCCGGGGCGGCCCGCGAGCGGGGCGAGTCGCGCCTGCTCTCCTTCGACATGGGCGGGACGACCGCGAAGGCCTGCGTGATCGACGACGGCACGCCGCTGATCGCGCGGGAGTTCGAGGTGGCCCGGGCCGATCGATTCCGCAAGGGGTCGGGCCTGCCCGTCCGCGTTCCCGTAATCGAGCTGATCGAGATCGGCGCCGGCGGCGGCTCGATCGCCCGCGTGGACCGCCTGGGCCTGCTCAAGGTGGGGCCGGACTCGGCCGGCGCCGACCCGGGCCCGGCCTGCTACGGCCTGGGCGGCCGGCTGCCCACCGTGACCGACGCCGATCTCCTGCTCGGCTACCTGGACGCCGGCTTCTTTCTCGGGGGCCGCATGCGGCTGGACCGGGAGGCGGCCCGGCGCGCGGTGGAGGAGCACGTGGCGCGCCCCCTGGGCCTGGACGTGGAGCAGGCCGCCTGGGGCATCCACCGCCTGGTCAACGAGAACATGGCCGCCGCGGCGCGCATCCACGGCATCGAGCGCGGCCGGGACCTGCGGCAATATCCGCTGTTCGCCTTCGGCGGCGCCGGGCCGGTGCACTGCTGGCAGGTGGCGCAGATCCTGCGGGTGCCGAGGATCCTCGTGCCGTTCGGCGCCGGGGCCATGTCCGCCCTCGGGCTCCTGGCGGCGCCCCTGGCCTTCGACTTCGTGCGCACGCACCGGGCGCGGCTCGACGCGGCCGACTGGCCGGCCGTCAACCGGCTCTTCACCGAGATGGAGGGCGAGGGTCGGGCCCGGCTGGCGCGGGCCGGGGTGCGCGACGCGGACATCGCGGTCACGCGCGCGGCGGAGATGCGCTACCTCGGGCAGGGGCACGAGGTGGAGGCGGCGATCCCGACCGGCCCCCTGTCCCCGGCCAGCCTCCCCGCCATCACGAGCGCCTTCGAGGCCGCCTACCGGGCTCTCTACCGGCGCCTGCCCCAGGGGGTGCCCATCGAGGCGCTGAACTGGCGGGTGACCGTCGCCGGCCCCCGCCCGCCGGTCACGCTGGGGCAGGCACGGCCCGGGGCGCCGGCAGCCGGGCCGTCGCCGCGCCAGCCGGCCCTCAAGTCCACCCGCCCGGCCTGGTTCGCCGAGGCCGGGGGATTCGTCCCCACCCCCGTCTACGACCGCTACGCCCTGCAGCCTGGCGCCGAGTTCCCCGGCCCGGCCATCGTCGAGGAGCGCGAGTCGACCGCCGTGATCGGGCCCGGCGCCCGCTGCCGGGTGGACGGCACCCTGACCCTCGTCGTGGACCTGCCCCGATGAGTGACGGCCCGGCCCCCTTCGACGCGATCACGCTCGAGATCTGCTGGAACCGCCTGATCGGGGTCGTCAACGAGCAGGCGACGGCGCTGCAGCGCACGTCGTTCACCTCCATCGTCCGGGAGGCCGGCGACCTCTCGGCCGGGGTCTTCGATCGCCGCGGCTTCATGGTGGCGCAGGCCGTCACCGGGACCCCCGGCCACATCAACTCCATGGCGCTGGCCATGAAGCACTTCCTGGCCGCCTACCCGCTCCCGACGCTGCGGCCGGGCGACGTGCTCATCACCAACGATCCCTGGAAGACCTCGGGCCACCTCAACGACGTGACGATCTGCACGCCGGTCTTCCGCGGCGACGAGTGCGTGGCCTTCTTCGCCTCCACCTGTCACACGGCCGACATCGGCGGACACGTGCTGTCGGCCGAGGCCCGCGAGGTGTACGAGGAAGGCCTGTTCATCCCCGTGCTGAAGCTCTACGAAGCGGGCCGGCCCAACGAGTCGCTGATGGCGATCATCCGGGCCAACGTCCGCCTGCCCGACATGGTGCTGGGCGACTTCCACGCCCAGATCGCGGGCGGCGCGGTGGGCGGCGAGCGCCTCCTGGAGTTCATGGCCGAGTTCGGCCTCACGCATCTGGAGCCGCTGGCGGACGAGATCATCGGCCGCACCGAGCGCGCCATGCGGCAGGCCATCCAGGCGCTCCGGCCCGGCGTCTACGAGTACGCCATCACCTCCGACGGCTTCGACGAGCCGATCACGATCCGGGCGCGATGCGAGGTCCGGGGCGACGAGCTCGTGGTCGATTACGCCGGCACCTCCCCGGCCAGCCGGCGGGGCATCAACGTGGTGATGAACTACACCGAGGCTTACACCACGTACGGGGTGAAGGTGGTGGTCAGCCCCGACGTGCCCAACAACGAGGGCGCCTTCCGCCCGCTCCGCATCCTGGCCCCCGAGGGCAGCATCCTGAACGCGCGCCACCCGGCGCCGGTCGCCGCCCGGCACGTGATCGGCCACTTCCTGCCCCACGTGGTGGCTGGGGCCCTCGGGCAGGCCCTGCCCGACCGGGTCATGGCCGAGGGCTCGGCCAACATCTGGGGCGTGCAGGTGAGCGGGCAGGACGCGGCCGGAGCGGGGTTCAGCTACGTGTTCTTCTCGTCCGGGGGGACCGGCGCCCGCCCGACCCGCGACGGCCTCTCCGCCACCGCCTTCCCCTCCGGCGTGCTGGGGACGCCGGTGGAGGTCATCGAGAGCCTGGCCCCCCTCGTCGTGGAGCGCAAGGCGCTCCGGGAGGACTCCGGCGGCGCCGGGAAGTACCGCGGCGGCCTCGGCCAGGTCATCGCGTTCCGGGCCCGTACCGGCCGTCCGCTCTTCTGCTCGGTGCTCTGCGATCGCACGCGGCACCCCGCGCGCGGTTTTTTCGGCGGCGGTCCGGGGGCCCTGGGCGAGGTGCTGCTGGACGGCGTGCCGCCGGCGAACCCCAAGGCCGAGCAGGTGGTGCCCCCCGGTACGCTGGTCGAGGTACGGTTGCCGGGCGGCGGGGGCTACGGCCCGCCGGCAGAGCGGGACCCCGAGCTGCACGCGCGGGACCTGCTCGAGGGCTACGTGACGGCCGGCGGGGACGAGAGGCGCTAGAGCTTGCCGTACTCCTTGAGCCGGCGGTAGATCGTCCGGCGCGAGATGCCGAGCGCCCGGGCGGCCTCCTCCTTGTCGTTGTTGAACACGGCCAGGGCGCGCAGGATCAGCTCCTTCTCCACCTCGGCCAGGGTCGGCACCGCCTTGGCGCTCACCACCGGGGCCACCGCGGGGCGGGCCGTGAGGCTCGGCAGGTCGGCCAGGGTGATCTGGTCGCGCGAGCCCATGGCGAAGGCGCGCTCGATCAGGTTCTCGAGCTCCCGCACGTTGCCGGGGAAGTCGTAGACGCTCAGAGCGGCCAGGGCATCGGGGGTGATGCCCTTGACGTCACGCCGGAAGCGCTTGTTGAAGCGCCGGATGAAGTGGTTGACGAGGGCGGGGATGTCCTCCCGGCGCTCCCGGAGCGGGGGCAGCTGGATACGGATCACGTTGAGCCGGTAGAACAGGTCCTGCCGGAAAATGCCGGCGTTCATGGCCTGCTCCAGGTTCCGGTTGGTGGCGGCGATGATGCGGACGTCCACCGGATAGGCCTTGGTCGAGCCGACGGGCCGCACCAGCATCTCCTGCAGGACGCGCAGCAGCTTCACCTGCAGCTCGGGCGGCAGCTCGGCGATCTCGTCGAGGAAGATGGTCCCCTCGTTGGCGCCCCGGAAGAGGCCCAGGGCATCCGTGACCGCGCCCGAGAAGGCCCCGCGCACGTGCCCGAAGAACTCCGACTCCAGCAGGTCGCGGGGGATGGCGCTGCAGTTGACGGGAATGAAGGGCCCCTTGCCCCGCGCCGACAGGCGGTGGATGGCCGCCGCCACCAGCTCCTTGCCGGTCCCGCTTTCCCCCTCGATCAGGACGGGAGAGTCCGTCACCGCGACCTTGCCGATGATCTCCTTGACCCGCTGCATGGCGGCCGAGCCGCCGATCAGCTCGTTGACAGTCAGCTCCTCGCCCAGGCGCTGGCGGAGGGTGTGCACCTCCCCCCGGAGGAAACGCCGCTCCATGAGCCGCTGCATGAGGTGCCGGAGCTCGTCCAGGATCAGGGGCTTGGAGAGGTAGTCGTAGGCCCCTTCCTTCAGGGCCTCCACCGCCGAGGCGATGGTCGGATACCCCGTCATGATCACGACCTCGATCGACTCGTCCTGCTGCTTGATCTGCCGGAGCAGATCCAGGCCGCTCATGTCCGGCATCCGGATGTCGGTGATGGCGGCATCGAACACCTGGGTCCGGATCAGCGACAGGGCCTCGGTGGCCGAGCCGGCGGTGTGGACCTGGTACCCCCACTGCGACAGGGCCTCCTTGAGGAGCATCAGGATGGAGGCCTCGTCGTCGACGACGAGGACGCGTGGCAGTTCGACCATCGTGTGAACGACCTTACCATGCGGGGGTGTCAAAGTGACAAGCTTAAAGCGGTGGCCGGGTTAGGGCAGTGCAGCCCGGCGGGGGAATGGTTGCGTGACCTCGCTCGCCATGTTAGCGTAGCCGTTGACTTTTCAGGGAGGGAAGCCCGCATGGCAGACACCGCGACCGTCCACCTGACCGAGCAGAACTTCGACGAGGCGCTGGTCGCCAACCAGGGCCTGATGATGGTGGACTTCTGGGCCGAGTGGTGTGGCCCGTGCCGGGCGATCGCCCCCGTGCTGGAGGAACTCGCCCTGAGCTCCGGCGGCCGGGTCACCCTGGCCAAGGTCAACGTGGACGAGAACCCGGGGCTGGCGGCCCGCTATGGCATCCGCTCGATCCCGACGATCCTGTTCATCAAGGACGGGAAGGTGGCGGACCAGGTGATCGGGGCCGTGCCCAGAGCGCAGCTCCAGAAGAAGCTGGACGCGCTGCTCTGAGCCCCCGGCTGTCCAGGCAACTGGCGTATTAGTACCGGCGACCCAGCCATCCCGCCGCTCTCGCCGTCACGGGAGGAGTTCCACGCCCTGGCGGCGGAGGGCAACGTGGTGCCAGTCTTCGCCGAGCTCCCGGCGGACCTCGACACCCCGCTCTCGGCGTACCTGAGGCTGCGCCCGGGCCCGTACGCGTTCCTCCTGGAGTCCGTGGAGGGCGGCGAGAAGTGGGCGCGGTACTCGTTCCTGGGCACCGACCCCCTGATGGTCCTCACGGCCAAGGACGGGCGGACCACGCTGCGCCGGGCCGGTGGCCGGGTGGTCGAGCACCTCCCCGACGCCAACCCGCTGGACGCCATCCGCCGCCTGCTGCGGGAGTTCCAGCCGGTCTCGGTCCCGGGCCTGCCGAGGTTCCAGGGCGGGGTGGTCGGGTACCTCGCCTACGACATGGTGCGCCACATGGAGCGGCTGCCGGCCCGGTCCCGGGACGATCAGGGCCTCCCCGACGCCGTCTTCCTGTTCACGGACACGCTGCTCGTCTTCGACAACCTGCGCCACCGCCTGCTCGTGATCGCCAACGCCCGCATCGAGGATCGAAGCCCCTCCGGCCTCGACCGCGCTTACGACCAGGCCGCCGTGCGCATCGGCATGACCCTGGCGAAGCTGGCGCGCCCGGTCCGCTCCCCGGCCCCGCTGCCGCTGACGGCCCCCGGTCCCCTGGTGGCGCTGGGGGAGGAGGGCTTCTCGTCCACGATGGACGAGACGGCGTTCTCGGAGGCGGTCCGCCGGGCCAAGGAATACATCGCCGCCGGCGACGCCTACCAGATCGTGCTCTCCCGGCGCCTGGACACCCCCCTGCGGGCCGACCCCTTCACCGTTTACCGGGCCCTGCGCACGATCAACCCCTCCCCGTATCTCTTCTTCCTGCGGCTGGGGAAGATGACCGTCGTCGGCTCGTCCCCGGAAGTCCTGGTGCGCCTGGAAGGCGACCGCATCGAGGCCCGGCCGATCGCCGGCACCTCTCCGCGGGGGGCCACCGAGGAGCAGGACCGGGCCATCGAGGAGGGGCTGCGGGCCGATCCCAAGGAGCGCGCCGAGCACGTGATGCTGGTGGACCTGGGGCGAAACGACGTGGGGCGCGTGGCCCGGCTGGGCTCGGTGCAGGTCACCGAGTTCATGGTGGTGGAGCGGTACTCCCACGTCATGCACCTGGTGAGCCACGTCGTGGGCGCCCTGCGGCCGGGCGCCGACGCGCTCGACGTGCTGCAGGCGTGCTTCCCGGCCGGCACGCTGACGGGGGCCCCCAAGATCCGGGCGATGGAGATCATCGACGAGCTGGAGCCGACGCGCCGGGGGCCGTACGGCGGGGCCGTCGGGTACATCTCCTATTCCGGCAACCTCGACTCCTGCATCACGATCCGCACCATCGTCTGCCACGGCAGCCGCGCCTCCATCCAGGTCGGCGCCGGCATCGTGGCGGACTCGGACCCCAAGACGGAGTGGCTGGAGACCTGCTCGAAGGCGCGGGGCCTCGTCCTGGCCCTGCGGATGGCAGGCCGGCAGGCATGATCCTGGTCATCGACAACTACGATTCCTTCACGTACAACCTGGTCCAGTACCTCGGGGAGCTGGGGGCCGAGCCGCGCGTGGTCCGCAACGACCAGGTCGGCGTGGAGGAGATCGCCGCCCTGGCCCCCGACCGGATCGTCATCTCCCCGGGGCCCGGCACGCCGGACCAGGCCGGCGTCTCCATCGAGGTGATCCGCCGCCTGGGCGCCCGCACGCCGATCCTCGGCGTCTGCCTGGGGCACCAGGCGATCGGCCGCGCCTTCGGCGCCACGGTGGCCCGCGCCCGGCGGCTGATGCACGGCAAGACATCCGCCATCACCCACGACGGCCGGGGCGTGTTCGGCGGGCTCAGCAACCCGATGGTCGCGACGCGGTATCATTCGCTGGTCATCGTCCGCGACACCGTCCCCGACGAGCTGGAGGTGAGCGCGTGGGCGGAGGACGGCGAGATCATGGGCGTCCGTCACCGGCGGTATCCGCTCGAAGGGGTGCAGTTCCACCCGGAATCCATCTTGACGGTCGAAGGGAAGAAGCTGCTCGGCAACTTCCTGGCCCGATGACACCCGGTGAGTTACGCCTGACGGAGCTCGCGCTGATCCGCGCGCTGCGGCAGCGCCCGGGGGGCGCCGCCGGGGTGCGGATCGGGATCGGCGATGACTGCGCCGTCCTCGAGCTGACCGCCGGAGAGCTGCTGGTGGCCACCACCGACCTGCTGGTCGAGGACGTGCACTTCCGCCGCCGCTACACCGAGCCGGCTGACCTGGGGTGGAAGGCGCTGGCCGTGAATCTCTCCGATGTGGCGGCGATGGGGGCCCGGCCGCGCTGGGCCCTGGTCGCCCTGGCCTGTCCGGCCGGAACCACGATGGACGAGGTGGAGGCGTTCTACGAGGGCCTGGCCGCCCTGGGGGCCGAGCACGAGGTCATGGTGGTGGGCGGGGATACCTCCGCGTCTCCGGCCGGCTGGATGGTCAACGTCAGCGTGCTCGGCACGACGGACCGCCCTCCCCTGCTGCGCTCGGGAGCCCGCCCGGGCGACGTGGTGGCGGTGACGGGGGATCTGGGCCGGGCGGCGGGCGGGCTGGCCCTGCTCGGGCGCCGCGAGGCCCCGGCCGGCATCGCGGCTGACGCCCTGGCCGCGCTCACCGGCGCGCATCTCCGGCCGCGGCCTCGCACCCGGGAGGGGCAGTGGCTGGCCGCCGCGGGCGCGGTGACGGCCATGATCGACCTGTCGGACGGGCTGGCCACCGACGTCCGGCACCTCGCCGAGGAGAGCGGGGTGACGGCCCGGGTGGTTCTCGGCCGCATCCCGGTGGCCGACGCCACCCGGAGCGTCGCCCGCGCCCTGCGGCAGGACCCGCTGGGCTGGGCCACCAGCGGCGGTGAGGACTACGAGCTCCTCCTGACGTGCGAGGCAGCGAGCTTCGAGCGCGTCCGGGCCGGCCTCCGGGAGGCCACGGGAACGGCCCTGACCGCCATCGGCAGCATCGAGGCGGGGCCCCCGGCCGCCCGCTTCGTGGACGATCACGGACACCCCGTCGAGGTGGCCCCGGGCTTCGAGCACTTCGTGACGAGGGACGGCGGTGGCTGATGCCATCGGCCTGACGCTCCTCCTGCTGGCGGCGCTCATCGGGCTGTCGGCCCTGCTGAACGGCGCCGAGGCGGCTTACTTCTCCCTGGGCAGGGCCCGCCTTCGCCGCCTGCGCAGCGAGCGGCCCCGGGGGGCCCAGGACCCGCTGATCGAGCGGCCGCACGATCTGCTGGTCACCCTGCTGGTCTCGATCACGCTCCTCAACATCGGCGCCGCCGCCATCGCGGCCACCCTGGCCGACCAGCTGTTCGGCCCGCGCTACGGCCCCATCGTGCAGACGGCCCTGCTGATCCTGGTGCTGACCTCGGTGACCGAGGTCCTGCCCATGGCGGTGGCCGTCAAGCGGCCGGACCGGTTCCTGAAAGTCGCCGGCCCCCTCGTCCGGTGGCTGGCCGTCCTCCTCAGGCCCGTGCGCGCGGTCATCGGGGGCCTGACGGCCCTGGTCGTCCGCCTCATCGGCGGCGCCCGGGCCGGCACCGAGCCGGAGCTGACCGAGGAGGAGCTGCGGACGCTGGTGGACGTCGGGGCCAGCGAGGGCGTCGTCGAGCGCGAGGAGCGCGAGATGATCCACAAGGTCTTCGAGCTGGAGGACACCCTGGTCCGCTCGATCATGGTCCCCCGGACCGACATGTTCTGCCTGGACGTGGCCACCCCCCCGGATCGGATCCTGCCCGCCCTGCGGGAGCACCTGCACTCCCGGGTGCCCGTCTACGAGGGCTCCATCGACGTCATCGTCGGCATCCTGTACACGAAGGACCTGCTGGCCTACGTGGACGGTCTACCGCCGGGCTTCGACCTCCGCCAGCATCTGCACCCGCCCTACTTCGTGCCGGAGTCCAAGCGGGCCGACGTGCTGCTGCAGGAACTGCAGGCCAAGCGCCTGCACCTGGCCATCGTGGTCGATGAGTACGGCGGCACCGCGGGCCTGGTCACGCTGGAGGACATCCTCGAGGAACTGGTGGGCGAGATCGCCGACGAGTACGACGAGCCGGAGCGGCTGATCCAGCGCCTGGACGCCACCACCTTCCGGGTCGCGGGCAAGCTCCCCATCGAGGAGCTGAACGCGGTCACCGGCCTCGGGATCGCCAACACCAGCTACGACACCGTCGGCGGCTGGGTGCTCGATCTCTTCGGGCGCGTGCCGCGCAAGGCCGAGCGGAAGACGACGCCCCGGTTCACGGTCACGGTGGAGAAGGTCGAGCGGACCCGCGTGGTCGAGGTCCTGGTCGTCGTGCACCCCCCCGAGGAGAGCCGGGAGGAAGCGGCATGACCGCGCTGCTGTGGGTGGCCGCGGCCTGCGTGCTGGCCACGATGTTCTTCTCGGCCGCCGAGATGGCCTTCCTGGCCGCCAACCGGCTCCGCCTGCGCCATCTGGCCGAGGAGGGTCACCGCACGGCGGCCGAGTACCTGCACGCCTTCCAGCACCCCGAGCGCGCCCTGGCCACGGCCAAGATGGGCGTCCCCATCATGCACATCATCGCGTCCTCGGCGGCCACCTTCGCGCTGCTGCCGGTCCTGGGCGGCTACGCCCCGCTGGCGGTGACCGTCCTGCTCACGCCGGTGATGCTGGTGTTCGGCGAGATCATTCCCAAGGCGGTGGCCCGGGAGTGGGCGACGACGCTGATCCTCTGGCTCTTCCGGCCCCTGCAGTGGGCCACCGTGCTGCTGGCCCCCCTGGTGTTCCTCTCCTCCGTGGTCGTCCGCGGCGGTCTCCGGCTGCTGGGAGCGGCCGAGCCCGACACCCGGCAGCTGGCCTCCCGCGAGGAGCTCAAGGCGCTGCTCCGTCTCGAGCCGGGCGAGGCCGACGTGACGCGGCAGGAGGCGGAGATGATCGGGGGCATCTTCGGGCTGGGCGACACGACCGTGCGCGAGATCATGCGGCCCCTGGTGGACGTCGTGATGCTGCCGGACACGGCCACGCCCCGGGACGCCATCGCCCTCATCCGGGAGCGGGGCTTCTCGCGGCTGCCGATCTACCGGCAGCGCGAGACGAACGTGGTGGGGGTGGTCGCGGCCATGGACCTGCTGCGCCGGGGCGCCGAGGCCCGCCGGCTGGACGAGCTCATGCGGCAGCCGTACTATGTGCCGGAAACCAAGCGCATCGACGACCTGCTCCGGGAGATGCAGCGGGCGGGCATCCACATGGCGATCGTGGTGGACGAGTACGGCGGCGCCACCGGGATCGCCACGCTGGAGGACATCGTGGAGGAGATCGTCGGCGAGATCCAGGACGAGCACGACCGCCCGCCGGCCGCGGTCGACCGCCTGCCCGACGGCTCCTACTGGGTGGCCGGCCGGACGAGCATCGACGAGCTGAACGAGACGCTGGACTGGACGCTGCCCAAGCGGGACTACGAGACGGTGGCCGGTCTCGTGCTGGCCACGCTGGGCCGCATCCCCCGCACCGGGGAGGAGTTCCACGTCGCGGGGTACACCATCACGGTGCTGGAGGCGGACGCCCGGCACGTGGCGGCGGTCAAGATCGCGCCGGCCGCCCGGACGATGGTCACCGACGGGGCATCGCCCTCCTGACCCGGATCCGCAAGGAGGCACTCATGGCTGGGACCATGGTGGAGTTCTCGGCGAACGGCGGCACGACCAGGGGCTATCTGGCCACACCGGCGGCCGGCAAGGGACCGGGGGTCGTGGTGATCCAGGAGTGGTGGGGCCTGGTCGGGCACATCCGGAACGTCTGCGACCGGTTCGCCGCCGAAGGATTCGTGGCGCTGGCGCCCGATCTGTACCACGGCAAGACGGCCAGCGAGCCGGACGAGGCCGGCAAGCTGTTCATGGCGCTGAACATCGCCCAGGCCGAGAAGGACCTGCGGGGCGCCGTGGACCACGTGGCCGCCCGGGCGTCGGGACCGAAGGTCGGGGTCGTCGGCTTCTGCATGGGCGGGCAGCTGGCCCTGTTCGCCGCCACCGTCAATCCGAAGGTCGGGGCCTGCGTGGACTTCTACGGCATTCACCCCAACGTCAAGCCGGACTACACGAAGCTCCAGGGGCCGGTCCTCGGCCTGTTCGCCGGGAAGGATCAGTACGTCACGCCGCAGAACGCCCGCGAGGTGGAGGCCGCCATCCGGAAGGCCGGCAAGACGGTCGAGATCCACATCTACCCCGACGTGGATCACGCGTTCTTCAACGACGAGCGGGCCGAGGTCTACGACAAGGCCGCGGCCGAGGACGCCTGGCGCCGCACCCTGGCCTTCTTCCGCCAGCACCTGCGGTAGCGGCGGGGGGCCCCGGCCGCCGCGGCCCGGAGCGCGGGCTGCCCGGCCCTC
>FWPU01000847.1_pt1 | contig 13039 bp, 11 predicted proteins | sample 2228361 | NCBI WGS metagenome assembly FWPU01 (sample SAMEA103939777, study PRJEB20133) | metagenome | reverse complement strand
GCGCTGCCGACGGGTCGCGCAAGTCGAGTTGTTGCCCGGACACGCCGCCATCGGCCCACAGACGCCGCGGATGGCCGTCGGGCGCCAACTCCACCCGCAGACGCGCGCATTCGAGGATCCGGCTCAGGCCAGGGCGGTGGGACTGGGGGAACTGCTCGAGCCGAACGGCGCCGCGGGCTTCCAGCCAGTCCGCTCGCTCGGCGCCGGCCACGTCCAGTTCCCGGCAGGTCAATTCGCCGCGCGCTTCGTTGTTCTCCACAAGCCGCGCTCGAACCCGCGGGGAGACACGCAACAACCCGGCTTGAAAGACCGCGGCCTCGGCCTCGAGTTCGAGCCAAATTGCGCTCTGCTCGAGGGCGGCGGGCGCGGGGGCATTGGGGCGTCCTGTCCAGCGGCCGAGAACGTCGTCCAGCGCCCAACGCAGGCGGGCCGGGTTGCGGGCTTCGGCGTGTTCCCGGGTGATGTGCACGCGCAGCACGCCGCCGCGCACCTCCTGTCCGGGGGCGGACCAAACGGCATTGCCGGTCAGCTCCAGCACAGCGTTGGTCAGGAGCGCCCGCTCGGCGGCAGCCTGCCAGCGCCCGTTTGTCTCCCGGATGGTAACGTTGGTCTCCGCCAGCACGCCGGGAACGGGCCCGTTGGTGGGCGGCAAAAACAGCGCGAGGGCTGCCGCGCTCAACTCGATCATTTCGGTGGGGGACTCGGCCGGCGGCGGTGGTGCGGCGCCGGGCAGGGAAAGGCCGGCCAGGTGATTCGATCCTGTGGGCAGGCGCAGCGCGGCATCGCCCAGCGCGCGCAGCACCCGAACGTTGTCGCCACGGGTGCGTTCGAGCAGAAAGCGCCGGGCGCGGGCCTCGCGGGTGGCGTCGTTCCAGCGGGGATGGCCGGTGAGCTCGACCGTCTCGCCTCCCTCGAGCACGCGGTATTCAGCCCGCCCGCTGGTGGCGCGGCTGTCATCGCGACGACTGGTGATTTCCACCTCTTCCTCGGCCAGCAGACGGTCGAACCGTCCCTCGGCGCCGCGCTGAATGGTCAGTTGGCGGCAGCGCACTTCCAGCTCGGGGTCCCGGACCCGGACATTGCCGGTGAAAACCGCCATGTTGTCCGCGTACTGAAGCCGCAGGGAGTTGGATTCGATACGCAGGAGCCCGTCGTCTGCCGACGGGTCTGAGGCGCGGCGGCGGACCTCGGTGCGGACCTGGTTGGAGATCACGAGTTCGCCGGGCTCCTGGGTCCAGAGGAAACCGACGCCATCAAGGGTCAGCAGGCCGTCAGCGGTGGTGACCCGCAGGCCGTCGGCGGACCAGACGCGGCTCTGACGCAGGTCCACGACGCAGTTGGTGGCGCGGACCTGGAGGTTGGCGTTGGTGTGTCCTTTGAGATCGTAATGCTCCGCGCGGGCGGTTTCCAAAAGCACCGTCCCGTCCGGACGGGTGCGGGCGCCCGTGCCGGTGAGCAGTCCGGTCTGCTGGTTCTGGCGGAGCAGGGGCAGGCGGAACTCGCGGGCCTGAGCCGCGGGTTGGGCCGTGGCCGGTGATGCCAGGCCGCTCAGGCACAGCGCCAGGGCCAGTCCGGCTGCCCGGCTGTTTCCTGGCGCGTTCACATGGAATATTCGGCCACCAGCGGCGCCCATTTGTCCTGCGCCTTGAGGATCATTTCCGCCACTTCGCGCACGGCGCCATGCCCGCCGGCGGCGCGGGTCACATAATGCGCCAGGGCGCGGGCCTCGGGGATGGCCTGGCCCACGGTCACGGCCAGACCGGCCCGCTTTAGCGCGCCCAGGTCCACCAGGTCATCGCCCATGAAACACACGTCGTCCCAGGTCAGTTGCGTTTGCGCGAGGACGGCCTCGACCGCCTCGACCTTGCTGGTCGGCGCCTGGTGCAGAAAATCAATCTTCAGATCCTCGGCCCGGCGAGTGTTGGCCGGCGAGGGGCGGTGCGAAATCCATCCCACCTTCACGCCCTGCCGTTGGAGCAACCGCAGGCCGAATCCGTCGCGAATGTTGAAGCGTTTGGTTTCCTCGCCCGGGCCCATAAACACGCCGGCGTCGGTCAAGATGCCGTCCACGTCGCAAAGGAAGAGTTTGACCCGGCGAAGGCGTGCCTGCAGTTGCGGGTCGAGCGCGGCGGGGGCGGACGCCGGGGCGGGCGTAGGGCGAGTGGAAGCGACACGCGCGCCGGGTTTGGGGCCGGGCCGCAACGCGGGCGGGCGGTTGGGGCGGTAGGGTTTGGGGCGTTTCCAGCCCGGAGCGAAGCCGCGGGGCTTGCGGGGACTGTAAGCGGGGGGGCCGTCTTCGGGCCGGCGGGTGGGCCGGGGGAAGCCCGGGGCGGCCGCGGGAGAGGGGGGCTTGGGTTTCATGACAAGGCTTCGTGGATGCGGACCACTTGATCGAGCAGTCGGGGCAATTGCTGAAGGGGAACCATGTTGGGGCCGTCGCTCAGGGCGCGGTCGGGGTCCGGGTGCGTTTCCAGGAAGAGACCCTGCGCGCCCGCGGCCACGGCAGCGCGGGCCAGCACCGGCACAAACTCGCGCTGCCCGCCGGAGCGGTCGCCGCCGGCGCCGGGCAGTTGCACCGCGTGGGTGGCGTCGAAGATCACCGGAAAACCGAAGGCGCGCATCTGGGCCAGAGCGCGCATGTCCACCACGAGGTTGTGGTAGCCGAAGGTGGTGCCGCGTTCGGTGACCAGCAACCGGCGCCCGCCCGCGGCCACCGCCTTGGCCACCACCCGGCCCATCTCGGCCGGGGAGAGGAACTGACCCTTTTTCAAATTCACGATCCGACCGGTCCGCGCCGCGGCGGCGATCAGGTCCGTCTGGCGGCAGAGAAAGGCCGGGATTTGCAGCACGTCCACCGCCTCTGCGGCGGCGGCGGTCTGGGCTTCGGTGTGGATGTCGGTAAGCACCGGCACGCCGGTCTCGCGCCGCACCTTGGCCAGAATGGCCAGTCCGGCCTCCAGCCCCGGGCCGCGATAGGAGTCGGCCGAAGTGCGGTTGGCCTTGTCGAAACTGGCCTTGAAGATGTACGGCAGCCCGCGCCGGGCGCAGTGCCGGGCCACGAATTCCGCCACGCGCAGGCACAACGCCTCGCTCTCGATCACGCAGGGACCCGCGATCAAGCTCAGGCGCCGGGGAGAGCGAAGCTGCTTCCACAAGGAGGCCGAAGCGTCAGGCACCCGGCTTTTGTAGCAGCCGAATCCGGGCAAAGCAAAGCCCGGAAGTCAACCGGAGGCAGACCCACGACGGCCAGCGGATTGACGCCGGACCTGGTCCGCGCCGCAGGCTCTCGCCGCCGGCGCGGCTGTTCTCCGCAGCCTGCTGGCCGGGAACGGGGCGAAGCGGGGATGGAAATCGCAGGCGAGCGGTTTTGGGTTCGCGTCGCGCGCGTTTTTGTGGTACCGGTCCCGGCCATGCAGCGGTGCGAATTTCCGTTCCGATTCCTGATGCGGGTGGTGTTGGCGGCGAGTCTGTTGACCGCGGGCAGTGGCTGCTCGATCAAGCGCCTGGCGGTCAACCAGGTGGGCAATGCCCTGGCCGGCAGCGGTGCCACCTTTGCCAGTGAAGACGACCCGGAGTTGGTCCGCGCGGCGGCGCCCTTCAGTCTCAAGCTCATGGAAAGCCTGCTGGCCGAGAGCCCCCGGCACCGGGGCCTGCTTTTTGCCACCGCCAGCGGCTTTACCCAGTACGCCTACGCCTATGTGCAGATGGACGCCGACGAGCTGGAAGACCGTGATCTGGCCGCAGCGGAGGCCCTGCGTGACCGTGCCCGGCGTTTGTATCTCCGCGCGCGGGATTACGGGTTGCGCGGGCTGGAAACGTGGTATCCGGGTTTTCGCGCCCGCCTGCAAACCAACGCCGCGGCGGCCGTGACCGCCACGCGCGTCCGGGACGTGCCGCTGTTGTACTGGACGGCGGTTTCCTGGGCGGCGGCCATTTCCCTCTCGAAGGACGATCCGGAGCGCATAGCCGAGGTGCCCCAAATGGAGGCGCTGCTGGATCGCGCCTGCGCACTGGACCCGGATTGGGGCGAGGGCGCGCTCCACAACTTTCTGATCACCTACGAAATGTCCCGCCAGGGCGCGGCGGGGGACCCGGTGGCGCGTGCACGGCGTCACTTTGAACGGGCGCTCGAACTGTCCGGCGGCCGGCAGGTGGCGCCCCTGGTCGCGTACGCGGAGGCGGTCTGCACCCAGACCCAGGACCTGAAACAATTTGACGAATTGCTGGCCCGCGCGCTGGCCCTGGACCCGGATGCTGCGCCAGAATACCGGCTGGTGAACCGGATTCTGCAGCGCCGCGCCCGCTGGCTGGCCAGCCGGCGGGAGGATTTGTTTCTGATTCCTGAACCTTCGGCGCTTCCCTGACGTCCAAACCCGCATGAAACCCAACGGTTCGCGGTTTTTCAGGGCCCCCCGGGGGCTGCTGATGATGACGGTGCTGATGCTGATGCTGGCGCCCGCCGGCCTCGCACAGCGGATCAAACTGGCCACGCTGGCGCCCACTGGCAGTTCCTTTCACAAGAGCCTGCTGAGCCTGCGTGAAACCTGGCGCAAACTCTCCAACGGCTCGGTAGACCTGGTGATCTATGCCGACGGTAAACTGGGCGGCGAGGCCGACACGGTGGGCTTGATGGGCATCAACTCCATTCAGGCAGCCATGCTCACCGGGGTGGGCTTGTCCGAGATCGAGCCCGCCGTGGCTGCGTTGCAGACCCTCCCCATGGGCTTCCGCAACCTGAACGAGGTGGACCACGTGGGGGCCCGGTTGCAGCCGCAATTGGAAGCCCGCCTGGCTGCCAAGGGCTACCTCGTGCTGTTCTGGTCTGACGCGGGCTGGGTGCACTTTTTTAGCAAGCGTCCCGTCGTCCGCCCCGACGATCTCAAACAACTCAAACTCTTTTCCTGGTCGGGCAGCGCCGATCAGATGGAGATTTACCGCTCGGCCGGCTTTCAACCCGTGTCGCTGGAAACCGCGGACATCCTGCCCGGTCTGCAAACCGGCCTGATCGAGGCCGTGCCGCTGCCGCCGGTGTACGCCCTGGCCACCCAGTTGGACGCGCGCGCTCCGCACATGCTCGAGCTGAACTGGGCCCCGCTGGTCGGCGCGTGCGTGATCCGTAAGGCTACCTGGGATCGCCTCCCGGCGCCGCTGCGCGAGAAATTGCTGCAGGCGGCCCGGAATACCGGCGCCGAAATCAAGGAAAGCGGCCGGCGGGAATCGCGGGAGGCCATCCAGGCCATGCAAAAACGCGGCCTCAACGTCATCATTCCCACTCCCGAGGTCGAAGCCGAATGGCGCGCCGCCGCCGAGGCTGCCTACCCGCGCATCCGCGGCCGCCTGGTGCCGGCGGACATGTTTGATGAGGCCCTGCGCCTGGTGCGTGAATACCGCGCCCAGCAGACTGGCCGAGCCTCCGCGGCTGCCAACCCGCCCGGAAACTGACCTCGGCTGCGCACCGGCGTCGGTGCCCCGCCGGCGCGCCGACCTGCCGGTGCACGCTTCTGCCTCCCCTGGGGCGCCACCGCCCGGGAGCTTTGCATCGCGCGGCAGCCCTGGGTTGTCCCCGCCCGTTGGCGAAGCTGCCTTGCGACGGGTTACCAAAAAGTGCCCTCTTGTGCGCAAGCTGTCGCGCCGCAAACTGAGACTCGGAAAACCGAGCACTCATGAAACGACCCTTGAAACGAACCACCGTCACGTTCGGCCTGAGCGCGAGCGTCGCCGCCCTTCTGGCCTGGGCCGCCGCCAGCCCCAACCCCGACGTCCGACTGCCCGACTACCGGCAGTGGACTCACGTCAAGTCCATGGTCATTCACGATCCGGCGCACCCGCTGTTCAAGGACTTCGGCGGCATTCACCATGTCTATGCCAACGACCGCGCCCTGCCCTCGGTGCGCGGCGAAAAACCGTCCTTCCCGGACGGCAGCCAGTTGGTGTTTGTGCTCTACGACATCAAGAACAACGGTGGCGCCTATGTGGCCACGGACAAAAAGGTCACCGCAGTGATGGTCAAAGGCCGGAACCGGTTCAAGGCAACCGGCGGCTGGGCCTTCCAAGCCTGGGACCCGGACGGCAAGCCGCTGGTGACCGATGGCGGGGCCAATTGCTTTGCCTGTCATCGCGACGGCGCGGCGCAGACCGATTACGTCTTCTCGCGCTTTGAACCCTGAGGCGCACAGGCCGACCGGGGCTGGATTCGAAACAGACGTACAGACAGCCAGCGCCCGGCGGACATCGTCAGTGGCCTGCGCCGGGTGGAACTTCCGGAGCGACGAGGTTGCCGACCGGCCTGCCACGCTGGCGCCGCGAGGCCCGTTGCCCTCCTAACTTCAACCCGAGCTGGAGCCGGAGCCTCCGACGGCCGCGTTCGCTTCGCCGGCGCTTTCCCGAGCAGTCACCAAATGGCACGCGGTGAAGTGGCCCGGCGTGTGTTCGCGCAGGACCGGCCGCTCGGTCCGGCAGCGCTCCTCGGCCACGGGGCAGCGCGGATGAAACGGACAGCCCGCCGGCGGATGCATGGGCGAGGGCACGTCGCCGGGCAGGATGAGACGCGCGCGTTTCTGGTCCGGGTCCACCACCGGCACGGCCGAGAGCAACGCCCGGGTGTAGGGATGCCGCGGCGCGCGACACACCTCCCGCGCGTCGCCCGCCTCCACAATCCGACCCAGATACATCACCAGCAGGCGCCGGCTCAGATGCTCGACCACCGCCAGGTCATGGGCGATGAACAGGTAGGCCAGGCCGCACCGCTGTTGCAAGTCCTGGAGCAGGTTCACGATCTGGGCCTGGATCGAGACGTCCAGCGCGCTCACCGGCTCGTCGCAGACCAGCAGCTTCGGCTCGACCGCCAGCGCCCGGGCAATGCCCACTCGCTGCCGCTGGCCGCCGCTGAGTTCGTGCGGGTAACGGTCGGCGTGGCCGGGGTCGAGCCCTACGTCGCGCAGCAATTGTTCGACGCGCGCGCGCCGTTCCGCGCCATGACGCGCCAGGCGGTGAATCGCCAACGCCTCCCCGATGGACTGGCCGATGGTCAGGCGCGGGTCGAGCGAGCTGTAGGGGTCTTGAAAAATCATCTGCACCTGCCGCCGCCAGGCGCGCAGGGCCCGCCCGCGCAGCGCCGTCACCTCCCGGCCTTCGTAAACAATCCGGCCGGCTGTCACGGGCGCCAACCGCACAATCGCCCGCGCCACGGTGCTCTTGCCGCAGCCGCTCTCGCCCACCAGGCCGACCGTTTCGCCGGGGGCGATGCTGAAGCTCACGTCATTCACCGCCTGCACCGTGCCGCGCGGCCGTCCCAGCAGCCCGGACCGGACGGGGAAATGCACGGTAAGGTGTTGAACTTCGAGGAGGCTCATCTTTGCAAAGCCGCCGTGATCGGGGATTGCTCAAAAATCTCCCGGGCATACAGGCAGCGCGCCGCGCGACCGCCGGGCAGTCCGGCCAACGCGGGAGACGACGCGGTGCAGTCGGCCTGACGCAGCGGGCAGCGCGGATGAAACCGGCACCCGTCGGGCCACGCGCCCGGCGGCGGGACCACGCCGGGAATCGTCCGCAGACGCTCCGGTCGGGCGCCCAGGGCGGGCACGGCATTCAACAGCGCCTGCGTGTAGGGATGCACCGGGCGCTTCAGCAGCTCACGCGTCGGCGCGGTCTCGACAATCTGGCCGGCATACATCACCGCCACGCGATCGGCCAGGTCACCCACCAGACCGAGGTTGTGCGTGATGAGCAGGAGGCTCATGCCCAGCTCCCGTCGCAGGCCGCGCAGCAACTCGATGATCTGCGCCTGAATGGTCACGTCCAGCGCGGTGGTCGGTTCGTCCGCCACCAGCAGCTTGGGGCGCGAGGCGATGGCCATGGCGATCATCACCCGCTGTTGCATGCCGCCGGACAGCTCATGCGGGTAATTGCGGGCGCGCGCTTCCGGCGCGGGAATGCCCACCTGCTTCAGCAGCCGGACAACCTCGGCGTCCGTGGCGGCTTCCGGACGATGCAGCCGCAGGCACTCCCGAATCTGCGCGCCCACGCGCATCACCGGATTCAACGAGGCGCCCGCCTCCTGAAACACGTAGCTGACCACCCCGCCGCGGAGGGCGCGCAACGCGGCGGGGGACATCTCCCGCACGCTGCGGCCCTCAATCCGGATGTCGCCGCCGAGGAGCTGCGCCGGCGGACCGGGCAGCAGGCGGGCGATGGCCAGCGCGGTGAGGCTCTTGCCACAACCGCTCTCACCCACCAAACCCAGGGTCTCGCCCGGCTCGATGGTCAGCGACACCCCGTCCACCACGCGTACCGGAGGCGCGCCCTCGCGGACGAAGCCGATTTGCAGGTCACGAATTTCGAGCAGGGGCATGGAGTTGTTTAACCGGAGGGAACAACGCAAACCAAGGGGGGCAAGCAACCGTCATCCCGAGGGCTGCCGGATTTTCGCCGCGTTCCAGTGGCCTGGCTCAGTGAGAAGTGCATGGGTTCGCCCCGGGCAGGATCAGGCGGGTCAGCACGGAAGTCCAGACGCGCGGGCACTTGTGTCGTCCCGGGACCGGTGGGGGCCCGGATTCACGGAGTTTGTTCCCTTCGCTCCCTTCTGTGAGCACCTCACACCCGCCCCGAATCCGGCGGGCCAGCGCGCGCCAAAACCCGCCCACTTCCGGACTCGCCCGCGCGTCCGGCCGGCCGGCGTGGGCGTTCCCGGGCAGTGGCGAACCGGGCTGCTTTGCGGTTGGCGCGCCTGCGATACTTGTCTGGCGCTGTTTATCCCAAGGTGATGCGCAGCGCGCCGATTGACATCATGTGAACATGAAAACATCGTCCTGCCATGAGGACGACGCTGAGTCTGGATGATGTCATGCTCGAACTGGCCGCACGGCACGCGAAGTTGCGGGGCGTCTCGCTCGGCAAAGCTGTCTCGGACCTGTTGCGCAAGGGATTGAACGCGCCTACTCCGACCGAGGAAAAGGACGGCCTCGTGGTGTTCCGCCTGCCGGCGGACCTCCCCCAATGTTACCACGGACGAGGTGTGTCACATCGAGGCCGAAGGCGCATGAAAGGCTACCTGCTGGACACCAACCTGCTCGTCGCGTTGCTCTGGCCCAGCCATGAGAACCATGCGGTCGCGCGGCAGTGGTTCACCCGTCATCGCACCTAGGGCTGGGCGACCTGTCCGATGACGCAGGCCGGCTTTGTGCGCATCGTGTCGAACTCCGCCTTTTCCCGCGACGCGGTGACGCCGCGCGAGGCCGCGGGCGTGCTGGCGGTCAACACGGCGGCAAAGGACCACGTGTTTTGGCCGGATGAACTGCTCTTCGCTGAAGCCATCGCGTTTGCCGGAGCACGTCTGGTCGGCCACCAGCAGGCGACCGACGCCTATCTGCTCGGTCTCGCGCTCCGCCGGGGTGGCGTGCTGGCCACGCTCGATCAACGCATCGCCGCCCTCACGGAACCAAAGTCGGCGGAGCGAAGGTCGCTGGAGGTGGTTGGCTAGGGACAGCGAAAATCGGGACGCCTCCGGCACTTGGGCGATGCGCGGATGATCCATCCTCGCCAGCGTCTGTCCCTCAGCCTCGAAGCGGGCGACGACCGGCTTGCTGTCCATGCCCAGCTTGATGACCTTGAGCGCCACGCGCCGCCGCACCGGCTCGGTTTGTTCGGCCACATAGACCACCCCGCAGCCGCCCTCGCCGACTTTCTCGAGGAGCTTGTAGCGGCCGATCGTTTGGCCGACGGCGTCGTCGGGGGCGTCGGCGAAATCGAGCTTGAGGGTGGGGCGGGCGGGGGCCGTCGGCGCGTCCAGGGCGGTGGCCGGTTGCTCGTGCGCGGCGAGCAGGGCTTCCAGGCGGGCGCGCAGCGCCGGATCGTCGTGGCAGGCACCGTCGAGAAAGGCGGCGCGCTCGGCCGCGGGCTTGGCGAGCGCGAGACCAAACAGGTGTTCTTCCGTCGTGGAGTTTTTCATGTTAAGCAAACGCGATTTCAAAACCTGTCGTTGTCGGTTCCGACCCGGAGTGATACCGTTTTCGCCATGGCCGATTTGGAAAATGTTCTGACGAAGGCCGTCAGCGTGGCCCGCGAGTTCGGGGCCAGGCGGCTACTGCTGTTCGGCAGCGCGCTGGAAAATCCGGCGACAGCCCGCGATCTGGATCTGGCCTGCGCGGGTGTTCCCGGCTGGAAGCTGTTCGAATTGGCGGCGGCGCTGGAGGAAGCCCTGCAGATGCGTTTGGACCTCGTACCGCTCGACCCTCCAACCCCCTTCACCCGCCTCATTGAAAAGCGGGCCCGCGTGCTTCTGTGACGGCCGATGAACTGAAAGCCGAGATCGCGATCGAGTTCGACGCGCTGCGGCAGGTGGCGAGTGAACTTGAGGCCTTGCGGAGCGACGTGGCCGGACGCGATCCGACTGTCCGTGAGAAGACCGCCGCCACCGCGTTCCTCGCCCAGTTTTACACCGGCATCGAAAACATCCTCAAGCGCCTGAGCCGCTTTCACGGCGTCGCGTTGCCGTCCGGGGAGAACTGGCACTTGGAATTGTTCCGCCGGTTCTGCCCGCCCGGCCACCCGCCGTTGCCCGTTTTGTTTGACGACGCCCTGACGCGCCAGCTCGGTCCCTTCCGCCGGTTCCGGCACGTCGTCCATCACGGTTATGGTTTTCAAATCGAATGGGACCGGATGCGCGAAGGCGTCGCGCAAGTCGGCCGGGTGCTCGCGGCGTTTCACGACCGCGTCGAGGCGCACTTGAAGATGATCTGACCCGGATTGGCGGGTGGACTTCTTGACCGTCAACACAAACACGGCTGCTTCGCGGGTCGGATTCATGGGTTGTTGGCTGGGCGCGAAGAGGAAACGACGCTGAATGGCCGGGCTATTCGGCCTTGGTTTCGAACTCTGGTTTGGGCACGCGCGGCATGGCCAGATGGCGCGCCAGCCAGTCGTGGTATTCCCAATACCAGTAAATCGAGTTCTGCGGGGAAAGAATCCAGTGGTTCTCGTTGGGGAAAATGACCAGGCGCGAGGGCACGCCCATGGCCTGCAGCACGCCGTAGAGTTCCAGCGCGTTGCCGTAGGGGACGCGGTAGTCCAGTTCGCCATGAATGACCAGCGTCGGGGTCTTGAAGTGCTGCGCGTAGAACATCGGATTGTTGCGCTGCATGGCCTCGACATGCCCCCAGGGCGTGCCGCCAATGACCTCCGCAAACCAATGCGTCACATCACTGCCGAACTGGCTGTAAGCGCTGCTGACACCGGCGTGGTTGATGATGCAGGCGAAGCGATCGGTGTGCCCCAGAATCCACGTCGCGAGGTAGCCGCCGTAGCTGGCGCCTGTGGCGGCCAGGCGGTTGGAATCGAGGTTCGGCAGCTTGGCCAGCAAGTGGTCCGTGGCTCGCATGATGTCCGCGAACGGCTTGTCGCCCCATTCGTTGAGGATGCTGCGGGCAAACCGCTCGCCGAACCCGGTCGAGCCGTGCCGGTTGATCCTTGCGACGACGTATCCCGGCGCGGCGATGGCGTGCGCATTCCAGCGGTAGTGCCAGGCGTCACGCGCCATGGTGTGCGGCCCACCGTGGAGCAGGTGAACCAACGGGTAACGCTTCGCCGGATCGTAACCCGGCGGATAGGTCAGCCAGCCGTGGACCCTGGCCCCCGCCGCGCCGTCGAACCAAAACTCCTCCACTCGGCCCAGGTCCAGTTTCGCGAGCAGTTCGTCGTTGAAACGGGTGAGCTGCCGCGCAGCGCCGGTGGCGAGATCGAGCGCGAAGAGTTCGGCCGGTTGGCTGGAGGTGCTTTTGAGGAAGACGACCGCGCCAGGGCCGACATCCAGATTGCCCGCGCTGCCCTGCCGGTGAACACCGGTCAGGCTCGTGCCGTCCGGGTTGAGCTTGAACACCGGCACCACACCGTTCTCCTCGGCGACCAGCCAGAGGGTTTTGCCATCCGGGGCGACTTTGAACTGCTGGATGGAGTAATCGAGATCCTCCGTTAGCGGCGTGTTGCGGCCCGTGGCCAGGTCGTGCCGCCAGAGCTTGGCGGATTCGCCGCCGCCGTAGGGCGTCTCGATGCGGACGTAATAGATGCTCCGACCATCCGGCGCAAAAGCGGGCTGCCAGTCGGGGCCCGGGTTGTCAGCGGTCAGGTTTTTCAAGGTTCCCGAGCCGTCGGTCGGGACCAGGTACAGATCGTTGTTAAGGAAATCGCGATAGGGCGGCCGCGTGGAATCCATCACCAGCACCGCCTGCGAGCCGTCGGGCGATACTTCAAAGCTCACACTGCCGTCCACTTCGAACCAGCGGTCGTGGCCCGGCGTAAGGTCCTTGATCTCCTTGCTGGCCACGTTCACGCGCAGCAACCGCGTCGCGAGCTTGTCGGTGAGGTACCTGTCCCAGAACCGGTATTGCCGGTCCTCGGTGACCTTGGCCGTCATCTTGGAATCCTTGCGGCGCTTGGCCTCCTTCTTCATGGCTGCGAGGTTGGTTTTGGAGAAGTCCCCGGCCAGTTCGGGAATCACCCTCGTGCCCACAATGACGTGCTGGCCGTCCGGCAGCCACTGGGGTGACGTCACGCCGTAGGGCAGATCGAGGATTGGCTCCGCCTCGCCGCCGTCCACCGGAATGACGTACAGCGATGCGGCTTCGTCGTCGCCGCGTTTGGAGACGAAGGCGATGCGTTTGCCGTCGGGGCTCCAGGCGGGCGCCGCATCATTGGCTTGCGCGGTGGTGAGACGGCGCGGCGTGCCCCCGGCCACGTCCACCAGCCAGAGGTTGGCGGTGGATTTGTTCTTCTCGACGGACCATTCCTGCACGGTGAACACGACCGTCTTGCCGTCGGGCGAGAGCGCGGGCGCGCCAAGCCGTTTCATGGACCACAAGTCGTGCGCGGTGATGGGCTTCTTCTCGGCCGCGTGCGTGGAGGTCGGGAGGGCCAGCGAGCACAGTACGATGAAAGACGGAATGGGGTTCATGGCGGTGTCGTGGTTGCTGGACATGTATCGGGACATGGACGATCGGGGCAGACAATACCTGCCGATGTTCCGATCGCAAATCCAGCGCCAGTGACT
>FWPU01010946.1_pt1 | contig 13045 bp, 10 predicted proteins | sample 2228361 | NCBI WGS metagenome assembly FWPU01 (sample SAMEA103939777, study PRJEB20133) | metagenome | reverse complement strand
GCTTACTGCACGACAGTTTTTCGTACTTGTGCCTAAGGTGGGCTTCTGTTTGGCAGGGCAGACACGGGGGTCTGCCCCTACAGGTAAGGTGGTTGTGTAGGGGGCACCCCCGTGTGCGCCCATTTTCGTTTCTCCCTCAAAAAAGTGTCGTGCAGTAAGCACAGCGTGGGAGAGGGGCTGAGGGTGAGGGTTTGGTTTTCCTCCTCTCTGCTTGTAGGCAGGGCTCCTTCCTACAGTCTCAGCGAGAACGAGCGCGAGACCGAAACGCCGATATTGCTCTCGGCGTTCGGGTGGAACCACCAGACGCCCAGATTCCACTCGCCGAACCGCCTCACAAGCGCCAAGTTGTAGGAGAGTTTCTCGCCCATCATCGTCGGCTGGTGCGAATAGAACATCAGCGAAGTATCGGGGTCTAAGCGATAGTTGAAGGCGATGAACCCGATATCGCGCCCGTTGCGCAGGTGTTGCCAGCCCCCCATCAGCGAGAGGTTCCCCTCGGTACGAACCCCCATCAAGTAGTAGCCCTCTTGATTGCGGGTGTAGGTAGAAGAGAAGCCGTAGCCCGCAAGGATGCTCACAGGCATGCGCTCATCTTGACGGGCGAGTTGGTAGCTCACCTGCAGGGTGGCGCGCTCGCCAAAGTGGGAATAGCCCACCCCAATGTCCAAGCGGTCTGTAATCCCCGTCTTGATGAAGGTGCGGAAGCGGTTCTCTTTAGAATCAGGTGAACCGATGCTGAACCAGTTCATCTGACCTTTCGGCACGGTCAGCTCGGCGAAACCGACCTCCACATCACTGCGCTGTTGCGACTGAATGACCACACAGGCAGGGCAACCGCCACTGCCCTCTTGCGCACTTGCGACGACTAAAAGCCCAAAGAGCCAAATGCTCACAACTGTCCACGATTTCATTGTCTAACCTCCTGTGTTGAGAGTTTGTGAATGATTCAAGGGTGCATCACGAAACGATGCGTAGGGAATTTCAGCGCACTGAGCCATCAGTGCGCTCGGAAAGGGAACCTCTCAACAGGCAGGAGGCGCACGAGGAACAAGGGGGGTAAGGGGTGGTGAATGATTGCGAACGCTCGGCAGACCCCAATCGGGCAGGAGTGGTGCGGTCGCCTCCAACTGGGGCAACACCACCTCGGTCATCACCCACGCCGAGCTTGGAAACTCCGCTCGGCTATGTAAGAAGGGATTCGTGCTGTCGGCGGAATCTTTGCATCCCCCACATCGGTCGGCACATTGGGTATTAGAAGCGCAACAGGCGTGGGTCTCTGCCCCGACTGTGCAACAAGCATAAGGCTGGGGCTGACGACAACAGTTCGCTCGGAAAGAGCCAGAACACGCGCAAAAGGCAAGCCACATGCCCGCAATCGGGGCAAGTGGGAGCAGCAGTGCCCAGAGCGCAGACCACGCCCACCGTTTTGCGCGCATCACTAGGGGGATTATACCCGATTTTGCCGAATCGCTACAGTGCGATGGAGACGACGCCTGCGTCAAGGTTCCCCGTGGGGCGTACCCTCTTTCTGGGTGCGATGTTTATGGGGATGGGGATGGTTCAACCGATTTTCAACCACTTCGTGCCGATATTTCTCAGGGAGATGCAACTCAGCGCGACGCTGATTATGTTCGTGATGACTTGGGACAACTATATCAATATGTTCCTCCAGCCGATTGTAGGCACGCTTTCAGACCGCACACGCACGCGCTTCGGCAGGCGCAAGCCGTGGGTGATGGCGGGCGCACCGATTGCAGGCACGGCGTTCGCCCTCGTGCCACTGATGCCCAGCGCACCGTTCGTGATGCTCACCATCTTCCTCACCAACTTCGGCAACGCCCTGTTCCGCTCGCCTGGCGTGGCGCTGATAGGCGACCTCTACCCGTCCGAACAGCGCAGCCTTGCCAACGGAATCATCAACCTGATGTTGGGCGTGGGGTCAGTCTTAGCCTATTTCGGGGGCGGTCTGTTGTTTGACAAGTTTGGGCGGACTGCACCGTTCCTGTTCGGCACGACGATGATGGGGTTGGCGCTCGTTATCGCCTTCTTCCTCATCCACGAGCCTCGCCAACCGATAGGACATTCGGAAGAAGACGAAGCGGGCTTTATCGAGAGCCTGCGCGGACTGGTCTTTGCCAGCGACCGCTCGGTGCGCTGGATGATGGGCGCTATCTTCTCGTGGTTTATGGGCTTCACCGCGCTAGAGGCGACCCTCTCGCTGATTGGACGAGAGGTGCTGGGCATCGAACCGGGCAGGATGGGGATGCTGGTTGCGCTGTTGCCCCTGACCTTCGTGCTGTTCGCGGTGCCGAGCGGTATGCTGGCGACGAAGGTCGGGCGTCGCCCTGTGATTCTGACAGGGATTGTGGGACTGATTATGCTGATGCTCTACGGCTATTTCATCCAGAACCTCTGGATGATGGTGACGTTTCTGATTCCAGCGGGGATGTTTTGGGCGCTGATTAATGTGAACTCGCTCCCTGCGCTGTATGACACCGCACCCCACCTACGTGCGGGCATTATGACGGGGATGTACTACTTGGCGTCGAACCTCTCGGCGGTGCTGGGACCCCAGCTAGCGGGCGTGCTGATTGACCTCTTTGGGGATAACTATCGGCTGGTGTTTTTGTATGGTGCGGTATTTATGGCGTTGGCAGGGCTCTGTATGAGCCGAGTGCGAGTGGGATAGGTAGAATCGTGTTATGTCCGAACTGCGCTGGCATCCGCTTCTGAAGGAGTGGGTCATCACCGCCACTCATCGCCAAGAGCGCACTTTCCACCCACCGCCCGAATATTGCCCCCTCTGCCCGACGCGACCAGGCGGACTGGAGACCGAAGTGCCCGAACCTGACTATGAGATTGTGGTGTTCGAGAACCGCTTCCCCTCGCTGTTGCCTGACCCGCCTGAGCCAGCGGTCTCGGCGACGCCGTTCTCGCCCGTGCGCCCCTCGGAAGGGGTGTGCGAAGTGGTGCTGTATACGCCCGACCACAACGCCACCTTAGCCGAGATGCCTCTGGAACGGATTGAGCAGTTAGCGTGGGTTTGGCGCGACCGCTATGCCGACCTCTCTGCCCGCCCCGAAGTGCAGTATGTGTTCATCTTTGAGAACAAGGGGCGCGAGATTGGCGTGACACTCAGCCACCCGCACGGGCAAATCTATGCTTACCCGTTCATCCCGCCCAAGTTGGAGCGTGAAGCGCAAGCCCAGCGCGAGTATCTTCAGGCGAATGGCAAATGCCTGCTCTGCTCGGTGTTGGAATACGAGTGCGCTGAGGATGTGCGAATCGTGGAGCAGACCGAACACTGGGTCGCCATCGTGCCGTTCTATGCACGCTATCCTTACGAAGTGCATATTATGCCCCGCGCTCACCGACGCGACTTGCTGGAGATGAGCGAGACGGAGCTCTATGAAATGGCATTTCACCTTAAGCGTCTAACGATGCGATATGACCGCTTGTGGGGATTCTCGATGCCCTACATCATGGCACAGCACCCGCGCCCTTGCGATGGGAGCGACTATGCCGAGTGGCACTTCCATATCGAGTTCTATCCGCCCTATCGCACGGCGGACAAGTTGAAGTATCTCGCTGGCTCAGAGTCGGGCGCAGGCACTTTCATCAACGACACCCTGCCCGAAGAAACGGCAATGCAACTGAGAGGAATTGTCCTTCCTTAGGTATAATTACCAATAGTGGATTTCGGGCGGGCACTTGCCTGCTTGTCTATGGAGGGAAGTCTTGCAAAATAGGAACCGAAGGAGCAGGCTGGGGCAAATCCCACCTCGTCGCTGGGCAGAGTTTGTACGCTCTGTGATTGTGGATATCCTGTTAGTATCCTCGGCACTGACCCTTTCGATAGGATTTTCTAAAGATTTCGCATTTGACTCGCAAGATAGGCTCTTTTTGGAAGGGGGCGCGCCTGCTCTTTCCCTGCTTGCAGTGGCTCTGCTCTTCTGGCAGGGCTTGTACCGAATTCATGCCCGCTATGCAGGGGTCAGCGACCTGTTCCGACTGCTCGGTGCGAGTGCGGTTCTCAGTGGTGGCGGTTTGCTGGCGTTCCTGCTGGCTTCCCACTGGGCAGGACGCGCTTTCATCAGTGCTGAGCCGATGCTGTTCGCCTTTCTCTCAACCACTTTCCTCGCACTACCGCGGCTTGGACGCCGAATGGTAGACTGGTACAAGGCGGTTCGGGGCAACGGCGTGCCCAAGCGACGCACGCTTGTCGTGGGAGGGGGCGACGCAGGCGAGATGGTGATGCGTGAAACCCAACGCAATCCCCACTCAGAGTATCAGGTGGTGGGCTTTGTGGATGATAACCCCGCCAAACGCCACACACGCATTCACGGCTACTCATGGCTGGGCACGGTAGACGACATCCCTCAAATCGTTGCCGAGAACGGGATTCAGGAGATTGTGATTGCAATTCCTTCCGCCAGCGGGGAAACGATTCGACGCATCTTCCAGATTTGCAAAAAGACCCCCGCACGCGTGCGGATTGTGCCCCCCATCCCTGCAGTTTTTGAGCATGGCGTTCACCTAACCCACATCCGCGAGGTCAATATCGAAGACCTACTCCAGCGTGAACCGACGAAGTTCGACCTCAAAGCGCTCTCGGACTACATCGAGGGCGAGCGAGTGATGATTACGGGCGCGGGTGGCTCGATTGGCAGTGAGTTGGCGCGCCAAGTGGCGCAGCTGGGACCTGCGAGCCTCATCCTCGTCGGTAAGGGCGAGAACAGCATCTACCAGATTGAACAGGAACTGAAGCACGCCCACGAGTACGAACCGCGCTGTGTGATTGCCGATGTGCGCGACCGCAACCGCATGCGCCAAGTGTTCGCCCAAGAGCAACCGACGCTGGTGTTCCACGCCGCTGCGCATAAGCATGTGCCCCTGATGGAAGCGAACCCTGTGGAAGCCATCAAGAACAATGTGCTGGGCACTTGGGTGATTGCCGAGTGTTGTGTGGAGTTCGGTGTGAGCAAGATGGTCTATGTGTCCACCGATAAAGCAGTCAAGCCTGTGAGCATCATGGGTGCGACCAAGCGCGTCGGGGAAATGATTGTCAGTGCGCTCGCCCAAGTGAGCGATACGGAGTTTGCGATTGTGCGATTCGGCAATGTGTTGGGCAGTCGAGGGTCGCTCGTGCCGACGCTCCAGCAGCAGATTCAGCAGGGCGGTCCCGTGCGCCTCACTCACAGGGATATGAAACGCTACTTTATGAGCATCGGTGAGGCGGTTCACCTCATCCTTCGGGCAGGTGCGTACCCTAGTCACGGCGACATCTACATCCTCGATATGGGCGAGCCGATTCGGATTGTCGACCTCGCCCATGACCTGATACGCCTTTATGGCTTAGTGCCCGATCAGGACATCAAGATTGTGTTCACGGGGGTTCGCCCCGGCGAGAAACTGCACGAAGAACTGTGCTATGATGAGGAGATGCTGGAGGCGACGACAACGCCTAAGGTACGGCGGGTGCGCAACCACCAATCTCCTAAATGGGACTGGCTCCAGACGCAGCTGTGTGTGCTAATGGAGTTCTGTGAGCGTGAGCAGGCGGAGCAGGCGCGCACTTTCCTGCTGGAACTGGCAACGGGGCGACTCGCTACACACGCCCTGCGTCGGGAGGGCGTGCCAACCCAATGAAGCGTCTCATGTTCAGGGATACAAACCTCGCCTCCCCAGCTCCGATTAGCCCTCACCCACCCCAGCCCTTCCTCTCCCACAAGGAGAGGGAGGGAGCCGACTCCCCTCTCCCGATGGGAGAGGGGCATGGGGTGAGGGCTAATGCTCCCCTCTCCCACAGCGTGGGAGAGGGGCAGGGGGTGAGGGCTACTCCCCTCTCCCACAGCGTGGGAGCGGGGCAGGGGGTGAGGGCTACTCCCCTCTCCCACAGCGTGGGAGCGGGGCAGGGGGTGAGGGCTAATGCTCCCCTCTCCCACAGCGTGGGAGCGGGGCTGGGGGTGAGGGCTACTCCCCTCTCTCACAGCGTGGGAGCGGGGCAGGGGGTGAGGGCTAAAACCGTAAGCAGAGAGAAGAGATTAGTAGATTCGGGCATAAAATGCCTGCTTCTCCTACTTCATACCCTCATTCTCTCCGCGCATGCCCAACAACTGCCCGTGCGCGATGACCCCCTGTATGACCTTCAAGCACGCCAATCGCCCTCACCTGCCAGCCTGTTGCGTGTTCCGCGCAGTGCTGATGAGTTCGTCTTTGAGCAGGGGAATCCTGAAACCGCTTACGCCCGCTGGAAAACGGGTCAGCAACGGTCGCTGAGTGAGGTGGAGCCGATACTGATCCTGGTGCTGGACGGGTTCGGCTATCCCGACGGGAGCGACTGGCGCACGGCAGAGGCGAGCTATCGCATCGTGGGGCTTATCCCTGTCGGTGAAGGGGCACTGCTGGAAGTGGTTGCCAGCGACGCACGCCGCCTGTCAGGGGGCAACCCCAGTGCGTTTGACACTCTGGCTCTTGCGCGCCTCACCCTCCAAACGGGCGAGTTCCGCTGGCAAATCGGGCGCGCCAACCTGCGCTGGGATGGAGGCTACAGCGGTGGATTACTGGTCAACGATGAAATCCCGCCCGTGCCGTATGCGAGTGTGCAGTTCGATTGGCGATTGCCCTACATCGGCACTTGGCGTTTCGAGCAGTTCCTATCCCAGTTCGAGCAGGATGGCAAGACGGTCTGGTGGGGCGCGCGCCGATTTAGCCGTTCACTGGGCACGCGCTGGGAGGTGAGCTTGGGCGAGGCGTTCAAGGCACTCAGTCTGCCCGACGGTCTCACCAGCCAGATTGTGCCCTACTACCTCTATCAGAAGTGGCTCAGCGACTCCCGACGCCAATCGGGTTGGTTCAACTATCTGGCGGAGGTGGGCGTGCAGTATCGGCTGAACGAGAGCGACCGAGTCTATCTGTTCTGGCTTATCGATGACATTCGCGCCCCCGACCTGCTGGGTGGGCGCGGCGCGAACACCCCACGCAAGACTGCCCTACTCATTGGTACGCGCTTCAAGCCTACGCCTGACACACGGCTCGTTTTGGAACTTGTTCGCACTGACGGCACACGCGACGGGGGCACTTACGGCGATTCGGGACACGACCCCCGCTACGCCTACTCCTACGAATCGCTCTCGATGGGGCATCCGTTCGGACCCAATCAGGTCGGCTTCTATGGGCGGTTGGACTGGCAGAATGAGGAGTGGGCGGTGGCGGTGGAGCATCTCAACCGACGCCGATTCCACGACTTTCGTTCGGGCGAGCGAGGTACGATGTGGAACTTGCAGGTCGGCTATCAGGTGAACCCAACCAGCCTTGTGGTGCTTCAATACCGTTCAGAGCGGATGCGCGATGGGGGCATGGCAGACCCCAAAGCGGGCTGGTGGCTCTGGGTTCGCACTCAGTTTTGAACGCAAAGCAGGATATTTTCGAACAACGGGTAAATTAACGCCAGAGGTGAACCTATGCAAGAGGCTTATGTAGTCGCAGCGGTACGCACCGCGATTGGCAAGGCACCGCGCGGGGGTCTACGCACTATGCGCCCTGACGACCTCGCCGCAATTGCCATTCGCTCGGCGATGGAGCGCGTACCGGGTTTAGACCCCAAAGAGATTGAAGATGTGGTGTTGGGCTGTGCCGTGCCCGAAGCCGAGCAGGGAATGAATGTGGCACGAATCGCCGTGCTGAGAGCTGGACTGCCCGTCGATGTGCCCGCCGCCACTGTGAACCGCATGTGCGCTTCGGGACTGGAGGCGATTGCGATTATCGCCCAACGCATCCAGACGGGGCAGATCGATGTCGGCATCGCAGGTGGAACCGAGAGTATGTCGATGGTGCCGATGGAAGGACATGTGTTCCGCCCGAACCCCTACCTGACCCAACACTATCCCGACGCCTATCTGGGAATGGGCATGACCACCGAGAATCTTGTCGCCGAGTTCGGCATCACGCGCGAGGAGGCAGACCAGTTCTCCTACGAGAGCCACCAAAAAGCACTGCGTGCGCAAGCCGAGGGCGCATTCGAGGGCGAGATTGCGCCCGTAGAGGTGTCTCAGAAAGTCGCCGAGAATGGCACCGTGCGCGAGGTCAAGTATACGGTGGACAAAGACGAGGGACCGCGCGCCGACACCAGCCTCGAAGCACTGGCGAAGCTCAAGCCCGTGTTCAAGACCGATGGCACAGTGACGGCGGGCAACGCTTCCCAACGCTCGGACGGCGCCGCAGCGGTTATCCTGATGAGCGAGCGCAAAGTGAAGGAGTTGGGCATCCAACCGATTGCGCGCTTCGTGAGCTACGCGCTGGCGGGGGTGCCACCTGAGACGATGGGTATCGGACCTGCCTACGCCATTCCGAAACTGCTCCAACGCACAGGCAAGAAAGTCGAGGATATCGACCTGTTTGAGATTAACGAGGCGTTCGCTGCGCAGGTGCTGGCAGTGCTTCGGCAGTTCCCCATCCCCACCGAACGGCTGAATGTAAACGGTGGTGCGGTCGCGCTGGGGCATCCGCTCGGTGCCACCGGTTCGCGCATGACCGCCACCCTGCTGAACGCTATGCAAAAACGCAACGCCAAGTGGGGCATCGTCAGCATGTGCGTGGGCGGTGGCATGGGCGCTGCGGGACTCTACGAACGGGTGTGAGAGGATGAATATCCAAGTGGTCGACCATCCCTTGGTGAAGCACATTCTCACGCAGTTGCGCGATGCGCAGACCGAGCCGGCGCAGTTCCGTGCGCTGGCTCGGCAACTCACTTTGCTCTTAGCGGTAGAAGCCACACGCGACCTGCCCGTGGTTCAGCACTCGGTGCAGACTCCTTTGGAAACTACCGACGGCTACACGCTCGCCAAGCCGATTATCGCGGTGCCCATCTTGCGCGCAGGATTGGGTATGCTGGAAGCCATCACCGAGCTGTTTACCGATGTTCGCGTTGGGTATATCGGGCTGGAGCGTGATGAGCGCACGGCGATTGCTCACGCCTACTACTGCAAACTCCCCCCGATTGAAGAGGGGAGCCGAGTGCTTCTGTTAGACCCGATGTTGGCGACGGGTGGCTCAGCAGGGCAGGCGGTCGAGGTGCTGAAAAAAGCGGGCGCAACCGACATCGTCCATATCTGCGTGGTCGCTGCGCCGCAGGGTGTGCACTACCTGAACGAGCGGTTCCCCGATGTGCGCATCGTATCGGCATCGTTAGACCGCGACCTGAACGACCGCAAGTTCATCCTGCCCGGCTTGGGCGACTTCGGCGACCGACTCTATGGCACTGTGGCACGGTGAGCGTACAAGGTAAGAACAGGTTTTATCAGGTTCCCCTCACAAGGGGAACCTGAGAAGAGGATTAGGCAACCGCCTCACAAAGGAACTCCTCCAGCCTGCCCAACTCCACGAATGAGACTCCTGCGCGCAATTCCCACTGCTGTACAAACGGTTTTGCCAACGGCTCAGGGGTGATGACGGCGGAGCGGTTCCAATTCATATTCAGCAGGCGGTTCGCCCGCCCTATCTGCTCAACCTCTTCGTCAGTGAGACCGTTCCCACTCTTACATTCTAACATGATGAATCGAACCTCACCGCGCACCACTACAGTAATCAGTAGGTCCACTTCAAGAGTTGCTCCTTTGACAGTTCGCAGCTGAAGGTTTTGATAAACGCAGTTCGGATAGCCCCTTTGGTCAAGCCATCTTTGCACCTTCTCAGAGATGCCCAGTTCGAACCACTGCCCAGAGATAAAGTTATGAGCGAAGGGCTGTTGTCTCACTCGCACTTTCAAACAACTGTTGGCGCGGTCGTAGGAATACCGATCCAAGATGTACTGCTGATACATTCGGCTCCCCACATTCGTCAGGACGCAGATAGAGTCAGGGTCTCTCTCCATCGCCCATTTGACCATGCGTCTGTTTTGTAAAGTAGGGCGAAGCGTATGAATAAGGGGCAACACCTTGTCGCAGTGCTGTACCATAAAGAAATCAAGTTTACGACGCTGATGAAGGACAGGATTTATCTCCACACCAGAGCGATACGCCACGATGCTCAAGTTATGTGCCTGAAGGTATCGCCCGAACTTCTGCTGTATCAGTTCAACAGGACTCTCCTTCACACGCACTGGCTCGGCTGTCGTCTCGACAACAACAACGGCGTGGTCTGCGGCTTGCTCGGTTGGCACATCGGCACGGCTCGGCTCCAGAATGCGCGCAAGTCGATTGAGTAAGGCGCTCCAACGCCCCTTGCTAAACACCTTTTGGCGGAGGGCGTTCAGAAAATCTCTCAGGCTCTCAAGAAACCTTGACTTCGTTTGCATAGGTTTACCTCCCTGTTCTGAATGCCGTAGGGTAGTTTGATTTAAGTAATTACTCATACACAGAGAAAAAGTTCCCGAATCGGGGACAATTTCCAGAACTTTCTCTGAAAGCCGTTCGTGGGTACAATCACTACCGTATGCGCGACCTGATAGCGAAGAAGCGCGATGGCGAGGCTCATAGCGCGGAAGAGATCGAGCAGATTGTGAAGGGCTACACCGAGGGCACTATCCCCGACTATCAGATGTCGGCGTGGCTGATGGCGTCGTTTCTGCGCGGGCTGAACGAAGCAGAGACGCTCGCCCTGACCCAAGCGATGGCACGCTCAGGTGAACAGTTAGACCTCTCCAGCCTGCCCCAGCCAACCCTCGATAAACACTCCACAGGCGGAGTGGGCGATAAGACCAGCCTTGTGGTGATACCACTTCTTGCCGAAGCGGGCGCCACGCTCGTGAAGATGTCGGGACGCGGACTGGGCTTCACAGGGGGCACGGTGGACAAGCTCGAATCGATTCCAGGCTACCGTACCGAGATGAGCGTTGCGGAAATGCTGGAGCAGGTACGCCAGATTCGCTGTTGCTTGGTGGGGCAATCGGTTCAGCTTGTGCCTGCCGATAAGAAAATTTACGCTCTACGCGACGCCACTGCCACTGTCGAGAGCATTCCCCTCATCGCATCCAGCATTATGAGCAAGAAGTTGGCAGGGGGAGCCGAGCATATCGTGCTGGATGTGAAGGTGGGGGCGGGCGCGTTTATGCCCACGCTGGAACTTGCTGAAACGCTAGCGAATGCGCTGATTGCGATTGGGCGCGGTGCAGGACGCAAGGTGCGCGCCCTGCTGACCGATATGAGCCAGCCACTGGGACGAACGGTCGGCAACGCGCTGGAAGTGTGCGAAGCGATTCAGACACTCACGCCCAATCAATCCCACCACCCGCGCTTCCGCGAACTGTGCCTAAGGCTTTCAGGAGAGGCACTCCACCTGTGCGGACTCGCCGAATCGCCCGAAGTGGGCTACGAGACTGCCCGACACCTGCTTGAGGAGGGGCGCGCGCTGGAGCGGTTCCGCCAGTTGGTGCGGGCACAAGGGGGTGATGAACGCGTCATCGATCAGCCTGACCTATTGCCCAGCGCGCCCATCCAACACACGGTCGTGGCGTATCGTTCGGGCTGGGTGCATGCGGTCTACCCACGAATCGTGGCAGGCATTGCGCTCCAACTCGGTGCAGGACGCCAGAGGAAAGAAGACTCCATCGACCACGCAGTAGGTGTGGAGGTGCTGAAATCGGTGGGCGACACGGTGAAGGCGGGCGAACCTGTTCTAATCCTCCACGCGCGCACACACGAGTCGCTTCAGGCGGTGCTTCCGCTGGCAGAGCGCGCGCTCGATATCGTGGATGCGCCCGTTGAGCCGACCCATGTGGTGCTGAAGGTCGTCTGAAGCACGGGTATACTCGACGCGCTATGGCGAAGGCGGTCGTTGGGGTCGACTTGGGCGGTACGAATGTGCGCGCAGGGGTCTTCAACACGGATGGCACTCCACAGGGCGATTATGCCCAGAACCCTTCCCGCGCTCAGGAGGGCTTCAAAATCACGCTGGAACAAATTTTGCTCACCATCACACAGGCAATCGAGCGCGCCGACTGCGTTCCCGCGCAGATTGAAGCCATCGGGATGGCGGTGCCAGGGCATATCGATGCTCAGCGTGGGGTGGTGCGTTGGGCGCCCAACTTCGGCGAGCGCAAAGGGGAGGTGTTCGAAGTCTGGAAAGATGTGCCCCTTGCCGATGCGATTCGCGCACGGATTGGCATTCCTGTCTATATGGGCAACGATGCGAACCTCGCTGCGCTGGGCGAATACTATTACGGCTCTGGCAAGGGCACGGCGAAAGGCTTAGTGATGTTCACGCTCGGCACTGGGATTGGCGGAGGCGTGGTGCTGACCCACCACCAGATTCAAGGCAACGCACGCTGGCAAGGCGGGATTCTGTTGGTGGGAATGAACGGCGGTGCGGGCGAGCTGGGACACACCATCATCAACTGGCACGGACGACGGTGTGGTTGCGGTGCGATGGGCTGCGTGGAGGCGTTCGCCCAGCGCGATGCGATTGTTGAACTTGCCCGCGAGAAGATGCGACGCAACCCCACCAGCCTGCTGAACACGCTCACAGAGGGCGACCCCGCTAAAATCACGCCCGCCCTGGTATCTCAAGCCTCCGAGCAGGGCGACCCGACCGCGCTCGAAATCTGGGACGAGGTGGGGACTTATGTAGGTATCGCGGTCGCCACGCACATCAATACTTTCAATCCTGAGGTGGTGGCGATCGGTGGACAGATTGCGAAGGCAGGGGAACCGCTCTTTCGGGCAATCCACCGCACGGTGCGCGACTATGCGATACCCACCTTGCTGGAGGGATGCCGAATCGTGCCTGCCGAACGGATAGAAGACGCAGGCATACTCGGTGCGGTTGCACTCGCCCAGCAGTATGTTGGAGACCGCTGATGCGATTCCGAATGCACAAGCGCGTGGCAACCAAGCCCGACGGGCGCAGGATTTATTATTATCGCTTTGAGGGCAGTGGGCAGTCGGCAGTGGGCGAGTTCGAGGGGAGTGGGGAGTGGGGAGTAGGGAGTGGAGAAGATACCCTCACCCACCCCAGCCCTCCCTCTCCCGACGCTTCGGGAGAGGGAGGGAGCCAGACTCCCCTCTCCCACAGCGTGGGAGAGGGGCTGGGGGTGAGGGCAAATAACCTC
>FWPU01010944.1_pt1 | contig 13049 bp, 10 predicted proteins | sample 2228361 | NCBI WGS metagenome assembly FWPU01 (sample SAMEA103939777, study PRJEB20133) | metagenome | reverse complement strand
GGGTATCGCGCACGCGCGCCACCCGCTCCGCCCAGACGTCGCTGGGCTCTTCGACCGCAGGGTCCATCAGGCCTTCGCGCCGCTGGGATTGGATGGCCTTTTCCCGCACCTCGCGCTCGAACTGTTCGCGGGAGATGATGCCGCGCGCGAAGATCTCCTCGCGCATGCGCTGACGGATGCGGCTGGCGAGGATCGGGTATTGGCTCAGCTCCAGGTAGAGCTGGAGCACCTTGGGCATCTGCTGGTCAATTCTCATATGTACGGTTTCCTCGGCGTGCGGCCCGTTGACTTCCCCCGATTCTACCACGCCAACCCCAAAACGACACCGCCTCGCAGGCGCCATCCGGCGCATTTCAGTAGGGTAAAACCCTATTCAATCCCCACTGCAGCCGTGCTACATTTGCATAAGGACAAGTGGATGAGCCTTTCTGTTACCGTGCCTGCTACGGGCACTCGCTGGCCAAACCCCCGCCCGCACCGGCCAGCCCTATGGGACCCCTCCCGGACAGCGGAGCCGCGGCCGGGCAGCCGCCAGCCGGGCCACCAAGGCAAGGAGTCAACTTGTTTCAGGAGGCAGAGCGTTGAACCTCTGGAGAACTCTTACCGAACCCCATCCCGGCGTTACTGGCGAGCGCGTGAGGCGCCAGGCCCGGCAGTTCTCCGGGCTGGTCCTGGGGCTGCTGGCTGTGCTGCTGACCCTGATGGCGATCTGGGCGGCGCTGCCTGAGGCGGGGATCAAGTGGCCGGAACTCGTGCTGCTGGCCCTGTTCATCACCGGCTACGGGTTGTCCCGGACGAAGGCAGTGCGCGCGGGAACTATCCTGACGATTGTCGGTGTGGCGATCCTGGTCGGCGCAACGGCCATCTTCCAGCAGGACGCGACTCCCACCACCCGGCTGCTGGTTCTGGGCATGCTTCTGATTCCCCTGCTGCTGTCCACGCTGCTGACGGACGCGCGGGCGACAGCAGCCGTCGGCGCGCTGAACGTTGCCGTGATCGGGGCCTCAGCCCTGCTGGCACCAGGCATGGCAGGCGATGAGGTAGCGCTGCTTCTGGGCATCAACATCACGGGAGCGATCCTGGCCGTGGCCGTGGCCGCCCTGCGGCAGCGAGACATCCACGCGGTTGAGCAGCAGATGCGCGATCGCCAGCGCGATCTGGACGTTACCGCGCGCATCTCCGAGCAGGTCTCGACCGTACTCGACCTCGACCGGCTGCTGCCCCAGATGGTTGACCTGACCAAAGACAGCTTCGGGCTGTATCACGTGCACGTCTACCTTTACGAGCCAGATAGCGAGATGCTGAGAGTGGCAGCCGGGACGGGCGAGGCGGGACGCATCATGCAGGAGAGCGGGCACACCATCCCGCTCAGCGCCAAGCGCTCGCTGGTCGCGCGCGCCGGGCGCAGCCGCCAGCCTGTGTTGATCCCAGACGTGGCACTTGAGCCGGATTACCTGCCCAATCCCCTGCTGCCCCTCACCCGGTCAGAAATGGCTGTGCCACTGGTGCACGGTGAGGACCTGATCGGCGTGCTGGACGCCCAGTCCGAGCGTCGGGGGGCGTTCAGCGAGGACACTGTGCCCGTGATGACAACGCTGGCCGGGCAGATGGCGGTGGCTATCATCAATGCCCGCGCCTTCACCGCCGTCCGGCAGGCGCAGGAAGAGACACAGGCTGCGCTCGACCGCGTGGCCCGGCAGAACCGCTTCTCCAGCGGCGTGGCGCAGTTCGCGACGACGCTGCTGAACCGGGGCATCGACGGGCTGGGCGAGGCGCTCGGCCCCTTAGGCGTGGCAGCCAACGCCAGCCGGGTTTACTTCTTTGAGAACTTTATCGACGAAGAGGGCAGGCTGGCCTGCCGCCAGGTGTTCGAGTGGGTCGCCGAGGGGATAGCGGGGGCTGAAAATCCGCATGTACCCTATGAGGCAGCGCTGCCCCACTGGAAGGATGATTTGTTCGCGGGCAGGCCGGTCAGGGCGCTCCGCTCAGAGACGCCGCCTCCCGAACGGGCCATCCTCGATGAGCAGGATATTGAGTCGCTGCTCCTGATCCCGGTCATGGTCGAGGGCAGCTTCTACGGTTTCGTCGGCTTCGACGATTGCCAGCGCGAGCGGGTATGGGATGAGGCTGAGGTCGATCTGCTCCGGACCGCAGGTGTCTCGATTGCCTACGCCATCGCTGGGGCCAGGCTGCTCCAGAAGACGCAGGAAGCGCTGTTGCAGGTTGAAATGCTCTACCAGGTGGGCCAATCGCTCATGGCCGCGCAGTCGCCTGAGCAGATTCTCGCCGCGATCTATGAGGCGGTCAAGCCTGCGGGGCCTGCGGTGCTCAGCCTGTTCTACTTCGACGCCAGCCATGAGGGAGAGATCACCAGCGCCGAGCTGGCCGCCGTGTATCAGGCGGACGAACTGCCGCCCATGCCCGAACCCGGCACGCAGTTCGCACCCGCTGACCTGCCGCTGATCGACCTGCTAGCTGCCCACCCGCACCGCATCGCAGCGGTTAGCGATATCGAGCAGCCGGGCAAGGACACGCCGCCTGCTCTGGTTACAATGCTCAGGCAGGCGGGCTTGCGGGCAGCGGCATTCGTCCCGCTGGTGTCGCCTGGCCAGCGCTGGGTGGGCGCAGTAACAGTCGGCTGGGGCGGCCCGCACACGCTAACGGAGGCCGAGGAGAACCTGTTAGCCCTGCTAGCGCCCCAGTTGGCAACTATTGCCGAGAACCTACGCCTCCTCCATCAGACCCAGCGCACTGAAGGTCTGCTGCGCAGCTTTATCGACGCCAGCCCAGACTGGATCTGGGCGAAAGACCGGGACTTCCGGTTCCTGATCGCCAACAAAGCACTTGCCGAACAGGTCTTCGGCACCACGCCGGAGGATGTGATCGGCAAAGATGATTACGCCGTCGCCCCCGCCGAACTGGTGGACGGCAACCCCGAAAAGGGTATCGTCGGCTTCCGCGTCGATGACCGCAAGGCGCTCAGCGGTGAGATTGTACACAACCCCTATGACGTCGTCGTGCACAAGGATGGCTCACAACATATCCTTGATACCCTCAAGTTCCCGCTGCGTGACAAAAATGGGAACATCATCGGCACGATGGGCATGGGCCGCGACATAACAGAGCAGCACCGCGCCCGTGAGCGCGAGCGGCTGGCTTACGAACTCGGCCAGCAGCTTACCCGGCTCCTCTCTCCGGATGAGCTGCTTCACGCTACGGTTGAGCAGGTGGCCAAGACCTTTGGCTACTATCATGCCCACATCTACCTGCTGGACGAGGAGGGCGAGCAACTGGTGGTGCGCGAGGGGTTGGGCGAGGCCGGGCAGACCATGAAACAGGCCGGCCACCGCATCCCCCTCAACGCCCCCCGCAGCCTCGTCGCCCGCGCCGCCCGCACCCGCGAGCCGGTCGTGGTCAACGACGTGACCCGCAACCCCGACCACCTGCCCAACCCCCTGCTGCCCCTGACCCGCTCCGAGGCCGCCGTCCCCCTCGTCATCGGCGAGCGCCTGCTGGGCGTCCTCGACGTCCAGCACAGCCAGATCAACCACTTCGACGAGCATGAGATCGTCATGCTGTCCATCGTAGCCAACCAGCTCGCCATTGCGCTCTCCAACGCCGAGCTTTACCAGGAACAGCTTGAGACCACTGAGCGGCTGCGTGAGGTGGACAAGCTCAAGAGCGAGTTCCTGGCCAACGTGAGCCACGAGCTGCGCACGCCGTTGAACTCGATCATCGGTTACTCCGAGCTGCTGATCGACGAGATGGGTGCGGAGATGGACGAGATGTCGCTGGAAGACCTGAAGGCGATCCATTCCAGTGGCTACCACCTGCTGGCGATCATCAACGATATCCTCGATCTGGCCAAGATCGAGGCCGGACGGCTGGAACTCCAGAAAGAGCCGGTCGCGCTCGATACCTTCATCCCGCAGGTGATAGAGACCACGCGCGTGCTGCTCAAGGACAAACCAGCCGTTGAGCTGTTGCTGGAGATGCCGGATGGCGTACCGACCATCGAGGCTGACCCCGTGCGCCTGCGACAGATTCTGTGGAACCTGCTGTCGAACGCTATCAAGTTCACCGATGAGGGGTACGTCCGCCTGACGTGCAGGTCAGACGATGGCTGGATGCAGTTTATCGTCGAGGACACGGGCATCGGCATCCCGCCTGACCAGAAGGACGCGATCTTCGACCAGTTCCGGCAGGTGGACGGCTCGCCGACGCGCAAGCAGGGCGGCACCGGCCTGGGGCTGACGATCACGCGCGAGCTGGTGACCATGCACGGCGGGACAATCGCGCTCGACAGCGACGTGGGGCGGGGGACGACCTTCACCGTCCGGCTTCCGCTGGGAAGCGCCGCCCAACCAGAGGCGGGCGCTGCCCAGCCACAAGCCGGCGCAGCCCAACCGCAGAAGCAGGCCAATGGGAGGGAGGCCGTCAGCGCAGACTGATGGGAGGCAGGCCTATGCCAGAGGAGGCCCTAGCAACGGCGGGAACCACGTGTGTGGTGGACCAGTCACGTTGTGCAGCGCTCAGCGCTCATCACTACCCTCAGGAGAGCGAGCATGACGACTGTCCTCTTAATCGAGGATGACCCCCTGAGTGCCCGGCTGGTGGCCCGTGTGCTGGAGCGCGCGGGCTATGAGGTTATCCAGGCCAGCGAAGGGCTGACCGGCCTGCGGATTGCCAGCCAGCAGGAGGTAGACCTGGTTCTGCTGGACCTGGGCCTGCCAGATATCGGTGGGCACACCATCGCCGCGCTCATCAACCGCATCCCGCGCGACATCCCGGTCGTGGCGGTGACGGCCTCAACCGACGCCCTCACCCAGCAGCGTGCCCTGACCTACGGCTGCGACGGATACATCACCAAGCCGATTGACACGCGCACCTTCGCCGCGCAGGTCGGTCAGTATCTAAAAGGCAGTGACGATAAGCACCCGCCCGACGGCGATGGCGCAACTCGTGGCGGATCGGGCGATTCCCAGCATACAGGTCGGTGATCACGATGAGCAGGATTCTGTACGTCGAAGACAACTTCCAGAATTACCGTCTGGTGATGCGCATGCTCCAGGCCGAGCAGAACGGCTACGAGATCAGCCGCGCCGAGGACGGGACCAGCGCCCTGAAGCTGGCCGCCGAGATCAGGCCTGACCTGATCCTGATGGACATCAACCTGCCAGATATCGACGGGCTGGAGGTGACACGCCGCATCAAGGCTAACCCCGATCTGAAAGATATCCCGGTGGTGGCGCTGACGGCCAACGCGATGGTCGGCGATCGGGAGCGTTACTTGGCGGGCGGCTGCGACGGCTATCTGGGCAAGCCCATCGCACGGGCCGAACTGCGGGCGGCGCTCCAGAAGTTCCTGTCGGGTGACGACAACCGCCGCGCCGGAACACCGCCCGCCCAAGAGGGCGGTGTGTAACATGTCAACTGGCCCGAAACGCCATACCATCCTCATCATCGAAGATAATCCGAACAATGCCCGCCTGATGCTGCGCGTGCTGGAACGGACAAGCAGGTACCGGCTGCTGCTCGCTGAAGACGGTGAAAGCGGCCTGACGATGGCGCTGAACGAGCGGCCCGACCTGATCATCCTCGACCTGGGCCTACCGGACGTGGATGGCCAGACGGTGGCTGCCATGCTCAAGCAGCCGGGGGGTCTCCCCCACACACCGGTGGTTGTCGTCACGGCCTGGCCCACCGAAACCGCCCGCCAGATGGTCACAGCCTACGGCTGCGACGGGTACATCCCCAAGCCCATCGACACCCGCGCCTTCGCCGAGCAGATAGCTACCTATCTGCATGCCGGCACGCTCTAGCTCTGCCGGAGCGCGGCTGTGGAACTGGTGCCTGCCAGCCGGTTTTCAATCGACGACCTCACTGCTGCCTATAACCAGGCCCGCATCGACTACATTGTACCCATGCCGATGACCCCCCGCCGCCTCCAGGAGTACATCGACGTGTACGACGTAGACCTGGACGCCTCGGTGGTTGCGCTGGAGGGTGGCACAAAGCTGGGATTGTGTATGTTGGGGATGCGCGAGGGGCGGGCATGGCTGACGAGGCTGGGCGTGCTGCCTGCCCTGCGGCGGAATGGCTGCGGCCAGGCGATGGCCGAACACTGCATCGAGCAGGCCGCCCGGCGCGGGACGCGGCTTGTCACGCTCGAAGTGATCATCGGCAACGAACCGGCCTTCCGGCTGTTCGAGAAGCTGGGCTTCCGCCACGTGCGCCGTCTGGTCGTCCTGCGCCGCCCGCCGGGCACACCGCCAGCCAATCACCATCCCCCCGCCGCCACTGTCACCTGGCTGGACACCTCGCGCATCCTTGCCTACGCCGCCGCCCGGCCCTGGTGGCCTGCCTGGACAAACCAGACCGAATCGCTGTGCAACGCAGGGGACGTGCAGGGGCTGCACATCGAGGAGGAGGGCAGCGGGCGGCGGGGATGGGTCAGCTACCAGCGGTCAGCGCTCCAGCTCACCCGCGTGATCATCGGGCCGGATGGGGATAGCCCCTTCGCCCCGGCCTACACGCTGCTCCACCACCTGCATATGCGCTTCCCGACGCTGGACACCATTGCGGAGAACGTGCCCGCCGACGCGCCCCACCTCGACGCCTTCTACGCCCACGGGTACGTCAACTCCTTTGCCCGCGTAGAGATGGCGCTATCGCTGGAGGGTTGAGGGCGTGCCGCCCTAGGCAGTCCCGCAGTTCAGGTCACTCACAAAGGCAGCGACGCCGTTCAGGGGCAGAACGATGGTGAAGGTGCTCCCCTGCCCCGGCTCGCTCTCAACGAGGATGTCTCCCCCGTGCAGGCGCACCAGCCTCCGGGCAAGCGTGAGGCCCAGGCCGATGCCCTGCTGCTCCAGCACATCGCGGTCCAACTGCTCAAAGCGCTCGAAGATCAGCTCGCGGAAGGCAGGGGTGATGCCGATGCCGTTATCCTGCACGGAGAGCATGATCTGCCCATCCTGCTCGGCGCCCCGGATGACCACACAGCCGTGATCCTGGCGGCAGAACTTGATGGCGTTGTCCACCAGGCGGGAGAGCGCATCCTCCAGATAGAGCGACGCGCAGCAGGCGGCTACCTCGTCCGGGACATCCACCTCGATCTGGACATTACGGGCTTCGGCAGCGGGCTGGAAGTCGCCCAGGACCTTCTCGACGATGGTGCCCACCCGTCCCATCGACTGGCCCAACGCGATCTCCATCTCAACCACGCCGCTGTCAATCCGCACCATCAGCATGAGGTCTTCCACCAGATGAACCAGTCGCTCAGCCCCCCGGTAGATGCCGTCCAGCATCTCCATGATTGACTCCCGGTCAAGCATGTCAAACTGCTCGCGCAGCAGGTTGATGTAGCCGTAGACATAGGTCAGCGGGGTGCGAAGCTCGTGGCTGAAGACGGTGATGAGCTGCGACTTCAGGCGGTCGATGTCAGCCTGAGCGGCCGAGTGGATGTCGCGCACCCGCTTGAGCCGCCCTTCTACGGTAACAAGCAGGTCTTCCGGCTCGAAGGGCTTGATCAGGTAGGCGTCGGCCCCGAGGATCTGCCCACGCCGGACGTCGATCTGCTGGCCGCGCGCAGTCAGGAAGATAAAAGGGATGGCCGTCCAGGCCGAATTGCTGCGCACGGCCTCGAAGAACGCATAGCCGTCCATGTCGGGCATCATGATGTCCGAGATCACCAAGTCAGGCACCTTGTGCTGCATGGCGGAGAGGGCAGCACGGCCATCACGGGCAGTCATAACCTCGAAGCCGTGCAGTTCGAGCAGGTCGGCAACACCTTCCAGGATGGCCGGGTCATCATCAACGAGCAGAATAACCACGCCGCTGAGTTCCTGGCCGTTGTCGGGATAGGTAGGCAGTGACATAGGCGATCTGGCTTGCCTTCAACAAGACTGAAACACGCGGGGAAGACCCGCAACAGACAACAGTAGTATACTGGACTTCGGGTCGGGCGCATAATGGAAACTCGCTGGCCCACCAGCGCGTCAGGGAGCAGAACCGGGGCCGCAGTTGCACGTTATTTGCCATCGCCCCTATAATGCAGGTGGTGCTGCCGGCTCTCCAAGGGCAGCCCGCTATACCCGGTACGCGGAATGTTGTGACGCATGGAGCACCCCCCCCAGATTCTGCTGATCGCCGCTCAGACGGCGGAACAGGCTGCGATCCAGGGCATTCTGAGCGCCGCGCCAGGCTTTGGGGAAAGCAGGCTGGACATCGTGGCCAGCGCGAGCATGTTGGACGAGCTGCTCGCCGGGCGGGGAAACGACCAGCCCTACGATCTGATGCTCACCGAGCTGGCGCTCGACGGGGTGGCGGCCCGCCAGATCGTGGCGCAGGTGCGGCGGGCGATGCCCGACACGCCGGTTGTGCTGCTGGCGGGGACAGACGACGAGGGACTGATCGCGGCGCTGGCGCCGGATATCGCAGCTCCAGTGGTCAGCAAGACATCGGAGGCGCTGGCCGGGCTGCCCGCCGTGCTGCACGCCGTGCTGTGGGATGCCCGTCAGGCCAGTCAGGCCGCGCCGTTGCTGACTGAGCCGACCAGCCAGAACATCTTCGCCCACAGCCGGGCCGCCATGCTACTGATCGACCCGGAGAACCTCGCCATCCGCGACGCAAACCGCGCCGCGCGCCGCTTCTACGGCTACAGTCGGGCCGAACTGTGCGGGCGGACGATGGTTGACCTAACCATCGAGCCGCGCTACGAGCTGCGGGAGACGCTCGCTCAGGCCCTGCGCGAAGACCCGGCTGGCCCGCTGGTGTGCCGCCAGCGGCTGATCAGCGGCGAGCTACGCGACGTGGAGCTGTACGTCAGCCCCATAACATGCCAAGATCACATCCTGCTGCACGCCGTGATCCACGATGTGACGGACCGCCTGCTCATCGAGCGGGCGCTGCACCAGAGCGAGGAGCGCTTCCGGCGGATCGCCGAGAATGCGCCTGATATGATCTTCCGCTGGTCATACGCGCGGGGGTTTGAGTACGTCAACCCGGCGGCGACGGAGGTGATTGGCTACACCCCGGAGGAGCACTATGAAGACCCCGGGCTGGGCTATCGCAGCATCCACATGGATGACCTGCCCGTGTACGAGAGCGTGTTCTCCGACCTCGCTGACCCGGAAGGCCCGCGCCGCTACTGCGTCATCCGCTGGATCCATAAAAAGGGGCATCTGGTACATGTCGAGATGCGGATGACACCCATCTTTGACGAGCATGGCAACCTGATCGCGATTGAAGGTATTGCGCGGGACATCAGCCAGCACGTGCGGGCACGGGCGCGCCTGCGCGAGCTGACCACACGCCTGACGCAGGCCCACGAGGAGGAGCGCCGCCGCCTGGCCCGCGAGCTTCACGACGAGATCGGGCAGGCCATGACCATCGCCCGCATCCGTACCAGCATGATCGCCAAATCACTGCCTGAGGAGGCGCGGGAGGCGCGCGAGAAGATCGCGATGCTCGACACGCTGATCCGGGAAATGCTGCAAAACGTGCGTGCGCTCTCGCACGAACTGCGCCCGCCCCTGCTGGACGAGATGGGCTGGCGCCCGGCACTTGAGGCGTTGTGCGACAGCTTCTCGCAGCGGACCGGGCTGCCGGTGCAGTTCATCCAGGAGGGGAAGGATGAGCGGATCGATCCGGACATGGAGCTGACCGTTTACCGTGTCGTGCAGGAGGCGCTGACCAACATTGCCCGGCACGCCAACGCCACCGAGGCAACGGTCCGGGCCAATCTATCAGAGGACGGGATGAGCCTGATAATCGAGGACAACGGCACCGGCTTCGATGTGGAGGCCGTGATGCAAGCGGCCGGGCCTGAGATGGGGCTGGGCTTGGTCAGCATGTTGGAGCGGGTTGACACCGTCGGCGGGCAGATCGACATCTCATCTGCCCCCGGACGGGGCACACGGATTCACGCCCGCCTGCCACGCGAGGAAGGCTGATATGAAACCGCTTACCGTCCTGCTGGTCGAGGATCACCACCTGGTTCGCGAAGCCCTGCGTGCCCTGCTCTCCGAACAGGGCACCGTCGAGGTCGTTGGCCAGGCCAAAGACGGGCTGGAGGCGCTGGAAAAAGTGCCTGCCCTGCGCCCCGATATCGTGGTGATGGACATCGGCATGCCCAACCTGAACGGGCTGGAGGCCACGCGCCGCCTGTGCGACCTTCCCCACGCGCCGGAGGTCATCATCCTCTCCCAGCACGCCCGCCAGGAGTACGTCGTGCAGGCGCTGCTGGCCGGGGCACGCGGCTACCTGCTCAAGGATGCGGTCGCCGACGAACTGACCGAGGCCATCGAGCGGGTCTTTGCAGGCGAGACGTACCTCTCGCGGCAGCTTCCGAGGGATCAGATTGAGGAGTACGTGCGTCAGGGGAAGAATCTGCCCTCCCCCCTCAAGCGGCTGACCCCACGCGAGCGCGAGGTGCTACAGTTGGTGGCCGAGGGCTACACCAACCGCCAGATTGCCGTCAAGCTCTCGATCAGCGTAAAGACGGTGGAAAAGCACCGCTTTAACCTGATGGAGAAGCTGGATATTCGCGACGTGGCAGGGCTGGTGCGCTTCGCCGTCGAACACGGTATCGTCACCACGCCACCTGATCAGCCCGGCGAGTAGGCATCGGCAAGCCTCCAAATCCACCCTCAAACGGCTAGTAGGGTAGTCCCCCATAGTCCGCCACGCGTGCTTGTGCTACCTTTCAGATACCGAAAAAGGGTGGGCGCGCTGCATATTCTTGAACCACAACAACCGGAAAACTACCCTCATGAGCAATCGCGTCCTAATCGTTGATGACAACCGGAAGTTCCTGGCAATGCTTCAGGAATTCCTCAGCGAATACGAAGGCATAGAAGTCGTCGGCGCAGCCGCCTCCGCCCAGGAGGCTCTGGGGCTGATCGACGACACCCGTCCCCAAGTTCTGATCATCGACCTGTGGATGCCCGATATGAGCGGGCTGGAACTCACCCACTTCGTCAAGTCCCGCTGGCCCAGGCTGACAACAGTCGTGCTCACGTTGTTCGACAGCCCCCACCACCGCAAGGCGGCCTTCGACGCCGGGGCCGACGCTTTCGTCGGCAAGGCCCGCATGGACTCCGAGCTGGTGCCTGCCATCCAGTACGCGGTTGCCAAGGCGGTGTGAGCCGGGCGCGGCGACGGCCAGCCAGGCGGAGCTACCCGCCCTCCACCCGTTCGACCGGATCACCGACGCGCACCGGGCCGCCCACCAGCACACGGAACAGCATCCCCCGCTGGCCGCGCAGTGCCTCCCTCAGGCCGGGCTTCACCTCGTCCATAAAGCTGCACGGCGTGCAGGACACGGTTGCCTCCAGCAGCGCCGCGCCAAAGCGAACGCGCGTGCCGGGCGGCAGAGCGTTCACGTCGATGCCGCGCGTGGTGATGTTCTCCCGCACCGCGCCGGGGGCCAGATCGAACGCATCGAGCACCTCAGCCGGCATGACGAGTACCTGGCGTTTGCTGCCCGGCTTGGCCTTGCGGTCGCCCTCCAGGCCGAAGTCGGCGATGATCTGCACCTCGTCGAGCGACTCCATCGGGAGGCGGCTGCCCGCCCCTACATGAATGGCTTCTACAATGCCCATACGTGCAGCTCCCTGATGCGAAATCTGTCACTCCGTGCCAGACATATACGTTGATTGTAGCGCAGAGGGGGTTTAATGCATCGGGCCGGGTACCCATACAAAGGATCCGGGCAACATGTGCTCAGTCAGCGGGACGGGGACAAAACTGGGTTGCCGTGCCACGTAAACGCTGTAGCCACTCACGCCCGGCGGGCGGAAGAAGAACAGGCTCTGCCCATCCGGCGACCACGTGACCGCGCTGACCGGCTCGCCAAATACCGGCTCCGGCAGCCCACCCGTCGGCCCGACCCACAGCCCGGCCACTTCCTCCGGCTGCGAGCCGTACCAGGCGGTCAGGTCGCCGCCGGGTGAGCGGGAGAGATAGAGGCCCGGTGCGACCGTCTCCGCGCTGATCTCACCCATCGGGCTGACCGTGAGGAGCTGGGTCGTCGGCTGACCGTACTCGCCGATGGCGACAGTAAACACGCCCTGCCCGGCGGACCACACCGCCGACTGGGCCGGGCCGGGCAGGTCGCCGATCCGGGTCACCTCAGCCGTCCGACGCGGCCTGAGCAGGAACAGGCCGCTCTCCCCGGCGCAGCCCGGCGCGGTGTTGTTGGCGACGACCAGGATGGTGCCGCTCCCGGCATCAAGCGCGGCGTGCTGAAAGGTGCCCTGCCACAGCGTGCGGCGCTCGCCGGTCAGCACGTCCACCTCACGCAGACGGGTGCGCCCGCAGGCCAATGGGGCGGCATCATCCCACGCTGCGACGACAAGAGTCTGCGGACCGGACCAGCCCACGATAGTTTGACTGAACGACCCACCCTCCGCCGCATCGGCGGTCAGCTCAATGAGCGGGCGGGTACCGCCGCCGCCCGTCCAGGCCACCCAGATCTCATCCACGCGTGACCGACGCCCCACGCCAAACTCGTCCACCACCCCGAAGGCAAGGTACTTGCCATCTGGCGACCAGAGTGGATCGACCGCCTGCCCCGGCTCGTCGCTGAGGCGCGTGACCTGCTGGGTGTAGAGGCCGTACAGGCACAGGTCGGCGCTCGGCCCCTCATGTGCGCTAAGGAAAGCCAGGTGCGTGCCGCGCGGGTTCCAGACAGCGGTCTGCTGCTCGATGGACGCCATCGCCTGGGCGAGGGCCGGTTCGGAGTCACGGCGGCCCGCCGTGTAGCCCTCCGGAGTCAGCGTGGCATCCGGGCGGATCTCCCCGCCAGGTAGCGTCACGATGTTGAGCACTAGCTCGCCAGAAACGAATGGATCGCTGCTGGTGATGAAGGCAAACTGGCGGCCCTGCGGCGAGACGGCCTGTTCAGCGCCATAGAAGGGCAGCACAGGCCGGTCCATAAGCCGCGTCAACCCTGTGCCATCCGGGTTGACGGCATACAGGCCAAACGACCACTCATCCCGATTGGGGTGTGCCACCGCGCTGAACACGAGCCACGGCCCGCCCGCCGA
>FWPU01010943.1_pt1 | contig 13053 bp, 10 predicted proteins | sample 2228361 | NCBI WGS metagenome assembly FWPU01 (sample SAMEA103939777, study PRJEB20133) | metagenome | reverse complement strand
GGGGCCCGCGGCGTGATCGAACTTGTGAGACAGCAGGAGCCGGCATGAGCGGCGATGGCGTCGAGATCCGGATTGGTCTGGGCTCGTGCGGCGTGGCGAGTGGGGGTGAGCCGGTGCGAGCGGCCCTGGAAGAGGCGGCGCGCGAGGCGGGGGTCGAGGGCATCGTCAAGGCGGTCGGCTGCAACGGCATGTGCCATCGCGAGCCGATGGTGGAAGTCGTCGAGACGGGAGGAAGGGTCACCCGATACGGCAACGTGACCGCCGAGACAGCGCGCCGAATCGTCCGGCGGCACGTTCGCCCCCGGCAACTCGGCGCCTGGGTGCGGTGGAAGGTGGGGAGCATCCGTGAGCGATTCGCCCACAACGGCCGGCCGGCGCTCACCGACTACAGGATCGATCGCAATGCGGGCCCGGCCGCGGAGTACCTCGGAAAACAGAAGCGGATCGTACTCGAGAACTGCGGGGAGATCGACCCACTGAACATCGATGACTATGTCGCCCGGGACGGCTACCAAGCGCTGGCGAAGTGCCTGGCGAGCCTGTCGCCGGAGGAGATCCTTAGCGCCGTTTCGCGGTCCGGCCTGCGGGGGCGGGGCGGCGCCGGGTTTCCAACCGGACAGAAGTGGCGGCTGGCGCACGCGCAGCCGGAGGCGCCCAAGTACGTCATCTGCAACGGTGACGAAGGCGACCCGGGGGCTTTCATGGACCGGCTCGTGCTGGAATCCGACCCGCACCGCGTGCTGGAGGGGCTGGCGATTGCCGCCTACGTGATCGGAGCGGCGCAAGGCTACCTGTACATTCGGGCGGAGTATCCGCTGGCGGTTAGCCGTGTTCGGGAGGCGATCCGTCAAGCCGAGGAGCGTGGGTTTCTCGGGCGCCACATTCTCGGGTCGGATTTCTCCCTCCGGCTGGAGGTACGCGAAGGCGCCGGGGCCTTCGTCTGCGGCGAGGAGACGGCGCTGATTGAGTCGCTCGAGGGGCGGCGGGGGATGCCCCGGCTGCGCCCGCCTTACCCGGTCGAACGAGGCTTCCGGGCGCGGCCGACGCTTATCAACAACGTCGAGACTCTGGCCTGCGTGCCGTGGATACTCCGCCACGGCCCCGAGGCGTTTGCGGCCCTCGGCACGAAATCCAGCCCGGGCACGAAGGTTTTCGCGCTGGCGGGCAAGATCAACCGCGGGGGTCTGATCGAGGTGCCGATGGGCACCACCATCCGGGAGATTGTCGACGAGATCGGCGGCGGAATCAAAGGGGGCCGGCGTTTCAAGGCCGTGCAGATCGGGGGGCCGTCGGGAGGCTGCATCCCAGCGCGGCTGGCCGACACGCCCGTCGACTACGAAGCGCTGGCTGAAACCGGGGCGATGATGGGTTCCGGCGGCCTGGTGGTCCTTGACGAGCGCGACTGCATGGTCGACATGGCCCGGTTTTTCCTGCGCTTCACCCAGGCCGAATCGTGCGGCAAGTGCACCTTCTGCCGGATCGGCACCAAGCGCATGCTCGAGATTCTGGAGCGGCTGTGCGAAGGGAGAGCAAGACCGGACGACCTGGAGAAGCTCGAGACGCTGGCCGACTACGTCAGCCGCTCGAGCCTGTGCGGTTTGGGCCAGACGGCCCCGAATCCGGTCAAGACTACGCTTGCCTACTTCCGCGACGAGTACGAAGCGCACCTGTTTGACAGGCGCTGTCCGGCCGGCCGCTGCCCGGCGCTGATTCGGTATCGGGTCAAGGACAACTGCATCGGCTGCACGTTGTGCGCCCAAGTATGTCCCGTGGGGGCGATCCAGTACCGTCCGTACGAGAAGCACGAGATTGACGACGCGCTGTGCACGCGCTGCGACATGTGTTTCCAGGCGTGCCAGGACGACGCCATCGAGGTCGTCTGAGGGACGATGATTACGCTGACGATTGACAACCGGCCGGTGAGCGTGGCGCCGGGGACGACGGTGCTGGCGGCGGCGCGGCGACTCGGCATCCGCATTCCCACGCTGTGTCACGTCGAGGGTCTGGAACCGGTATCGTCCTGCTTCGTCTGCGCAGTTCAGGTCGAGGGGCGGCGCAATCTGTCGCCGGCGTGCGCGCTGCCGGCGGCCGACGGCATGACAGTTATTACCGACAGCCCGGACATCCGCGAGGCGCGGAAGATGGCGCTGGAGCTGCTGCTGTCGGATCATGCGGGGGAGTGCGTGGCGCCTTGCGCCGCGCGGTGCCCGGCCGCGTTGGACATACCGGGGTTTGTGTACGAAATCGCCGCCGGGGACAACCGGCGTTCGATGGAGGTCATCGCCCGGCGGCTGGCTCTGCCGGGGGCGCTGGGGCGCGTTTGCCCGCGGATCTGCGAGCAGGAATGTCGGCGGTGCGATCATGACCAAGGATTGGCGATCGGCGCCCTGCACCGCTACGTGGCCGACCGGGACAGTGCGGCCGGCAAGCCGTACGTACCGCGGCGCGCGCCGGCGTCGGGGAAGTCGGTGGCCATCGTCGGGGCCGGACCGGCGGGGTTGGCGGCGGCGTACTTTCTGTTGCAAAAAGGCCACGCCTGCGTCCTCTTCGACGCGCAGCCGTCGCCGGGCGGAATGCTCCGCTACGGGATACCGGCCTACCGGCTGCCGAAGGAGGCGCTGGAGGCGGAGATCGGGGCAATACGCCGACTCGGCGCGGAGTTCCGGATGGGGCTGCGCTGGGGCGCCGACTTCACCCTTGCCGAGCTCCGGGCCAAGCACGACGCCGTGTTCGTTGCCATCGGGGCGCAGCGGGCGCAAGAGCTTCGCTGCGAGGGCGAGGAGCTGGCCCTGTCGGGGCTGGAGTTTCTTGAACTCATCGCCAAGGGCAACCCGCCGTCGATCGGCACGGACGTGGTCGTCGTGGGCGGGGGCAACACGGCGATGGACTGCGCGCGCTCGGCCGTGCGGCTGGGCGCCCGCAAGGTTAAGGTCGTCTACCGGCGGACGCGGCAGGAGATGCCGTGCCTGATGGAGGAGGTGGAAGCGGCCGAAGCCGAGGGGGTGGAAATCGAATACCTGGCGGGGCCGGCGCGGCTGGAGCGGAACGGCGACCACCGGTTGTTGCTCACCTGCCAGCGGATGGAGCTCGGCCCGCCGGACGCTTCCGGGCGGCGTCGCCCGCAGCCGGTCGAGGGATCCGAGTTCCTGATCGAGTGCTCGACGGTGATCGCCGCCATCGGGCAGGCGGTGGAACGGTCGGTCGCCGAGCGGGAAGGCCTGCGGGTGACCGGCTGGGGAATCGCCGCCGACGAGCGCACATTGGCGACGAATCTGCCCGGGATCTTTGCCGGGGGCGATGCCGTTCTCGGCGCGGACCTCGCGGTGCGGGCGGTGGCGGCGGGGCGAATGGCGGCCGTGTCAATCGACCAGTTTCTGCGCGGCGAGACGGTCACCGGGGAGGCGGCGATGGCCGGCATCGCTATGCGGCCGGTCGACGAGGAGGAGCGGGCGGCAATCTTCCGGGGGATCGAGAAGGCGGCGCGGGTGCACATGCCGGAGATCGGCATCGAGCGTCGGCTGACCTCCTTTGATGAGGTAGCGAGCGGTTTGCCCGATCGCGACGCGCTGCGGGAGGCGCGGCGCTGCCTGACATGCGGCTGCCGCAAGGCGGATTGCTGTCTGGTGCGTTCGCTGGCGACCGAGTACGGGGCCGATCCGTACCGCTTTACGGGCGCGCGGCGGCGGTTCGCGCAGGATGTCTCCCACCCGGAGATCGTCTACGAACCGGGCAAATGCATCATGTGCGAGGCGTGTGTGCGGATCGCCGCGGCAGCCGGGGAAGCTCCGGGGCTGGCCACCATCGGCCGCGGCTTCGAGGTCGCCGTCGGGGTTCCCTTCGGGCAGCCGCTGGCGAGCGCCGTCAGTGCAACGGCGCGGCGCTGCGCCGAAGCTTGCCCCACCGGCGCGCTGGCGCTGCGGACGGCGCGCTCGTGCGACCTGTGCGCGTTCCCGCCCGGCGCAGGCATGGATTGACGTCGCGCTGCGACTGCTATCATCCTCTGGTAAGGTGGAGCGGCCGCGGCGATTCGGAGACGGCGATGTTTCGGCTCGAGGATGACAGCGCGGTGGCGTTCTGCGACGGGTTGCGGCGGCGCGATTTTCTCCACGCGGGCTCGATCGGTCTGCTGGGACTGGGGCTGCCGGAGTTCCTGCGGCTGAAGGCCCGGGGCGCGGCAGCGGATAGCGACATCAGTGTGATTCTGCTGTTGCTTGTAGGCGGCCCGAGCCAGTTGGACACCTGGGACATGAAGCCGGAAGCGCCGGCGGAGTTCCGCGGCCCTTACCGGCCGATCAATACAAACGTGCCCGGCATCCGGATCTCGGAGATCTTCCCCCGGATGGCGGGCCACGCCGACAAGTACGCCATTGTGCGCACGCTCCACCATGACGGCGGCGCGGTGCACGACATCGGACATCAACTGATACAGACCGGCCGGCTGTTTCGGCGAGGACCCCGGGAGCCTCACATGGGCTGCGTCGTCGGGAAACTGAGGGGGAGCAAAGACGGGCTGCCGCCGCACGTGCTGCTTCCGGGCCCGATCGGCCCGACCGGCGGCGACCTGCCGCACGGCCAGGATGCCGGCTACCTTGGCGGAGAGTTCGACCCGTTTGTCGTCGATGCGGGCGCGCCAGCGGACGGCCTCGGCGCGGCGACCGCGGGGCGCGGCCGCAACTGGCGCGACCTGATCGAAAACTGCGTGCGCCGGCTGGAAGCGGCACGGGACCCGCGGCTGGACGATCCGGCCTTCCATGATGCCTTCAGGCTGATGTCATCGGCGAGGGCGAGGGCGGCGTTCGACCTCAGTGAAGAATACGAGGAGACGCACGCGCGCTACGGGCGCAACCGCTTCGGCCAGAGCTGCCTGCTGGCGCGGCGGCTGGTGGCGGCGGGTGTCCGCTTCGTGACGGTCAACATGTTCGAAACCGTCTTCGACCAGATCACCTGGGACGCTCACGGCTGGAGTCCGTTCAGCCCCTTGGAACGTTATGCGGACCAGGTCGGGCCGATGTTCGACAACGCCTTCACATCGCTCATCGAGGATCTTGCTCGCACCGGCGAGCTCGAACGCACGCTGATTCTGGCGACGGGCGAGTTCGGCCGGACGCCGAGAATCAACCCGGCGGGCGGGCGCGACCACTGGCCGCGGTGCTGGTCAATGATCATGGCCGGAGGGGGCGTTCAGGGCGGCCGGATCCTCGGTGAATCCGACCGCACCGGGGCCGAGCCGAAGATCCGGCCGGTGACGCCGGCCGAGGTGGCGGCGACCGTCTACGACCGCCTGGGTATCCCTCTCGACACCGAGCTCCTCGGGCCGGATGACCGTTGGGTGCGTATCGTTGACGAGGGCGTGGAGCCGCTATGGGAGCTGTTTACCTAGCATCGCAGCGGTACGGGGCAAGGAGGAGGACATGCCGCATGTCAGCGACTATTCTCTGAACTATTCGCGGCAACTGAGCGAAGGGAAGATGAGGATCTTCGATTTCCTGTCGCAATGCCGGAGGCTGAGGCCCGATGCAGCGAGCATCCACGTTCGCAACCTGCCGACGGTCGCCACGGGCTACCTGAAGACGGTGCGGCGCGACCTCGACAATGGCCTGTCGATGTCGATGGTGACGGTGTCGACCAACTTCGGCAACCCGAGGCAGGGCGAGAGGGCGGAACTGGAGACGGCGATTGCGGGAATTCGCGTGGGGATGCTGCTGGGGGCGCCGATCCTGAGGGTGTTCGCCGGATCGCCCCGAAGCGAGGCGGACCGGGAGGAAGCCTTCCGGCGGGCGATGGACGGCGTGCGCAAGGTGGTCGAGGAAGCGGCCGATGGGGGATGCCGGTCGGGTTGCAAAACCACAATCACCGCGCGCTGTGCCGCACGGGGATCGAGTGCATCCACTTCCTGAAGATGGTGGACCACCCCAACCTGACGTTCTTGCTCGACACCGGCCAGTTTGCGGGCTCGAAGGGGGCCAGCGGCGAGCCGCCGGAATCTCTGAAGGGCGAGGACTTCATGGAGAGCATCCGCATGACGGCATCGCCGGCGCGCCATGTGCGGGTGAAGTTCTACAACCCCCGCGCCGACGGCTCGGAGCCCTACATCGACTATCCCGAGGTCTTCGACATCCTCCGCGGCGTTCACTACAACGGCCTCCTCGACATCGTCTACGAGCCGGGCGGGCATGGCGGCGGGCCGATCGAGGAAGTGATGCCGCGGATCATCGGCTACCTGCGGCGGTTGATTCAGGCGGGGTAAGGACGTCACTGGGCAGTTGGCGGGTTTAGGAGTCGGGATCTCTTTTTGACCCTGCGGTTTTCCGGGACAGGGGAGTAGATTGGTCGGGGCGGCAGGATTTGAACCTGCGACCCCCTGCGCCCAAGGCAGGTGCGCTACCAGGCTGCGCCACGCCCCGACCGGGACTTCTCTGCCATTGTAGCGGAGGGGCTTGAATCGCCGGTGGGAGGCCTGCCCCGGCGGGATGGGCGGTGTGGTAAGTTGGCGCGAGCATGACTCGTCGCGACCTCTTCCGCAGTGCTGCGGCGGCTGTGCCGGCGGCGGCTTGGGGCCCGGCGGGGTACCCTGGCACGGCCTACCGGGAGTACTCGCGGTGCCTGCCCGACTATCTGACGGCGCTCGCCGAAGCGGCGTATCGGCGGCGCAACCGCGAGCTCGCCCGGCTGACGACGCCCGAGCGCATTCGCCGGCGCCAGCGCTGGGTGCGCGAGACCTTCTGGCGGCTGACGGGGGGCATGCCGGAGCGCCGGCCGCTCAACGCCAAGGTGGTGGGGTCGTTCGAGCGCGAGCGCTATCGGGTCGAGAAGATCATCTATGAAAGCCGCCCGCGGTTTTTCGTTCCCGCGAACCTCTACCTGCCCAAGAGCGGCCGGCCGCCCTATCCGGGCGTGCTGTTCCAGATGGGGCACGCGCTGAACGGCAAGGCGGCCGCGGCCTACCAGAAGTGCTGCCAGGGGCTGGTTCAGTTGGGCTACGTGGTGCTGGCTTTCGACCCGATGGGGCAGGGGGAACGCGCCTACTACCCGCGCGAAAGCGGCTACCTGACGCGGCTGGACTCGGCCGACGACGAGCACACCGTGCCGGGAAAGCAGATGCTGCTGGCGGGCGACACCAGCTCGCGGCTTCAGGTGTGGGACGCCGTGCGGAGCCTCGATTACCTGGCCGCTCATCCGCTGGTGGATCGGCAGCGCCTGGCTTCGACCGGCAACTCTGGCGGCGGTACCCTGACGATGATGCTGGCCGCGGTCGATGACCGGCTGGCGGCGGCCGCGGCTTCCTGCCCGAACACGGAGAACCTGGCCTGCGCGAACTTCAATCCGCCGGGGGCCACCGACGACGCCGAGCAGAACTTCGTCAACGCCGGCGCGGAGGGCTTCGCCCGCTGGGACCTGTTCTATCCGCTGGCGCCGAAGCCGCTGCTGATTCTGGTCAGCGCAAGGGATTTCTTCGGCACGTACTCGCCGAACTACATTGCGAACGGCTGGGAAGAGTTCGGCAAGCTGCGGCGGGTGTATGAGACGCTGGGCCACCCGGAGCGCATCGAGTGGGCCGACACGCCGCTGCCGCACGGGCTGGCCTACAACATGCGCCTGAGGATCTACGACTGGTTCGGCCGCTGGCTGAAAGGCGAATCCGGCGGCGTAGCCGAGGAGCCCCCGGTACATCCCGAGCCGGACGAGACGCTCTGGTGCACAGAAATGGGAAGCGTCGTGCGCTCGCTGAGGAGCGAGACGCCGTTCACTTTGAACCGCGCCCGCGCGGCCGGAATTCGCACCCCGGCCGAGCCCGGGGACCTCGCCGGCCTGCTCGGCGTGGAAACGGCGGGCGCTTCGCCGAAGGCGGCGGTGCTGGGCCGGGCGGTCTCGGCGGGCGTTGACGTCGAGGCGATCGAGGTGGCTTCAGCGGACAGGGTCTGGGTGCCGGCATGGCTGTTTTTGCCGCGGCGCCCTGATCCCGCCAAGCCGGCTGTGATTGCGCTCGAGCCGGCCGGCCGCTCCGTCCGCTGGCAGGAGGACGAGCTGTACCAGGAACTGGCCGCGCGGGGATTCGCGGTCTGCCTGCCCGACGTGCGGGGGCTGGGCGACTTGCGGCCCGAATTTCCCCGCGGCTCGCCCCAGCACGCCCGGTGGCACCAGGCCGAGGAAGCGTACGCGTGGTCGAGCCTGATTCTGGGCAAGCCGCTGCTCGGCCAGCGGGTGACCGACATCGTCGCAGTCGTTCGGGCACTGAGGGGCCACCCTGCGGTATCGGGCCGGCGTATCGCCGTGGCGGCACGGGGCACAACGACCCCAGTCGCGCTGTTCGCGGCGGCGCTCGAGCCCGATATATTCAGCCTGTATCTGGCGGGCGGCCTGGTCTCTTACCGGAACCTCGTCGAGACAGAGGTGTACAGCCACCCGCTGGCGAACTTCTTGCCGGGGGTGCTCGACCGCACCGACCTGCCGCAGGTGGCGGCGGCTGTCGGGCCGCGGAGGATCCGGTTGGCCGGGGCGGTGGACGGCGCCGGCCAAATGATGCCCGTGGAGGAGGTTCGGCGAATCTACGCGGCGGCGAGAAATGTCGAGGTCCTGCCTGCCGCCACTTGGGACGCGGCGGCGCTGGGCGACTGGCAGCCCCCGGCGGGTTAAGTCACGGGCGCGTACTTGCGCACCAGTTCGGCGTCTTCGCGCACTTCGTCGGAAAAGACGGGGTACATGCCGACGATTACGGCGTCGCCGGGCTTGATGCTGGAAAGGGCGAACCGGAAGGCGCCATCCAGCGATTTCTTGTCCTCACTGAGCCGGCCGGCGGCCAGGATCTTGAAGGCGAGGCACGGTTTCTGAACCTCGCGGATGCGGGCGATCATCCGCTGCGGGTCGGAGGCGACGAAGACCTCGCCGAGGACCCGCTCGCCCAGGAGCGCGTCGAGCTCTTCCTCGGTCCGGGTGAGGTTGTAGAAGCAGGTCATGTAGAAGTCGTTTTCCCAGCGGGCGTCCTCAATGCGGGCGACGTTGTCCGGGTTATGCGTGGAAATCCCCGCCAACACGCCGGCGTCGTGGACCTTCTTGACGAAGTCATGAACGGTTTGCCGGCGGCCGGAACGAAACAGCGGGTCGGTCACGCCGCCGTGGTGACAGATGGCGATCGGCTTCAACGGCAGGACGGTTTCCAACGGGGCGTGGCGGGAGGAAGTCAGGCAGATGAACTGGATTTGCGAGCCTTTCTCCCACGCCCCGAGCAATCCGTCCCGGACGGTCTCCGAGTACGACGACTGGAACGCGGTGATTCCCTCCCTCTCGCAATGCAACAGGAATTCGGTGATCTGCCGGGGGGTGAAGTAGTCCAGCATGTGCCGGGAGAGCTTGAGCGAGGAATGCGAAAAGCCCCGCATCGGATTGCCTCCGGCGACGAGCCGGGAGATGCGCTTGTCGCCGATATTGACCGCCGGCAGGGCGCCGGAGCCGGCCGCTGCCTTGGTTTGGGAAGCGGCGGCTCCGGCCAAGGCCACGCCCTTCAGAAAGGCGCGGCGCCCGGTCCTCGAGGTCGAATGGTGCGTCTCCATTTCGCTCACCTCCGTGGCTGGACACACATACCCTTTGCGTTTACCACTTTCCGGTCCGTTGGTCAACTGCCGGCCGGGGGGCTTGCCTCGCGACGGCGGCGCCAGCCGACATCGAGGAGGCACTCCTTCGCCGCGACGGCCGTGTTGCAGTGGATGGCCACGGTATCGGCGAGCTCGTAAGCATAGCCGCCGGCCAGCGTCACCGCCACCGGCACGCGGTGGCGGAGGGCGGTTTCGATGACCAGGCGGTCCCGCTCCTGCAATCCGTCCAAGGTGAGGGACAGCCCCCCGAGTTGGTCCTGGCAGTACGGATCCGCACCGGCGACATAGACCAACAGGTCGGGCTGGAACCCGTTGACCCCGGCCTGCAGGGGGCCGCTGAGCCGCTTAAGGTATTCCTCGTCCCCGACGCCGTTGGGAAGGTGAACGTCGATGGTGGAGGGTGGCTTGCGCGCCGGGTAGTTATTGTACTGGTGGATGGAGATGGTGAACACCGCCGGGTCGCTGGCGAAGATCTCGGCCGTCCCGTTGCCCTGGTGGACGTCGCAGTCGACGACCAGCGCCTTGCGGATGAGGCGATCGCGCTGCAAGGCGCGGATGGCCACCGCGATGTCGTTGATCGCGCAAAACCCCTCGCCGTGGCCGGGAAACGCGTGGTGGAAACCGCCGCCGATGTTGAACCCCACGCCGTCGTCGAGGGCCAGGCGCGCCGCCAGCGTGGTTCCCCCCGCCGAGAGGATGAAAGCGTTCACCATCTGGCGCGAGTAAGGAACCTCGAGCAGGCGAATGTCATGAAAGCTCAAGGTGCCCTGCTTGAGCCGCTCGATCCAGTCCGCCCGGTGCACGAGCAGAAGGTCCTCGTCCGGAGCCGGAGCGGGCGCGACGAAATCGGCCGCTGAAGCGTCCCCCTTGGCGAGTAAACGCTCTCGAATCAGCCGGTACTTCTGGCACGGGAAAACGTGGGAGCCGAAATTGAGGTCGTAGCCGTCGTCGTAGACGAGCCGGAAAGGGAGCTTGCGGTCAGTACCTTGCGCGTCCATTTCGTGCCGCCTGGAGGGCGGTGACAACAGCGACACCGAAGATGTCGTCCGCCGAGCACCCCCGGGAGAGCTCGTTAGCCGGTTTAGCCAGCCCTTGCAGGAAAGGCCCCAGAGCCGCTCCGCCGGCCAGCCGCTCCACCAGTTTATAGCCGATGTTGGCCGAAGCCAGGTCCGGAAAGATGAGCGTGTTGGCGCGGCCGGCGACAGTTGAGCCCGGCGCCTTGGAACGCCCGATCGAGGCCACCAGCGCAGCATCGGCTTGGAGTTCGCCATCGACGTTGAGATCCGGCGCGCGCTCGCGGACAATCCGGCAAGCTTCCACGACCTGATCGACCTCCCTGTGCTGCCCGCTCCCCTTGGTGGAGAACGACAGCAGGGCAACGATGGGCTCGGTGTTCAGCAGAGTGCGGGTGCTGTCGGCCGTGGCGATGGCGATGTCAGCCAGTTGCACGGGCGTCGGCTTGATCACGATCGAGCAGTCGGCGAAGGCCAGCAGCCCGTTGTGGCCGAAGTCGCGGTTGGGGACGGCCATGATGAATACGCTCGATACAGTGCGCACGTTGGGCGCCGTGCCGATACAGTGCAACATCGCGCGCAGACTTTCCCGCGAGGTGTACCGGGCGCCGCCGACGAAGCCGTCGGCATCACCGGCGGCGACCATGAGGGTGGCGAAGTAAAGAGGATTCCGGGCGATGTCCAGCGCCTCTTGCTGCGTGATGCCCCGGCTTCGCCGCCGCTCGAGGTAAAGGGCGGCGTACTTCCGCACCAGGTTTTCATTCGAGGCCGGATCAATGAAGGCCAGCGAGGCGCTCGCGGCCTTCGGGGCCAGGAGCACCGGCTCGGCGAGGTCCTCGCGCGCCAGGCGCTCGGCCGCCGCCAGCACCCGCGAGTCTGCTCCTTCGGGAAATACGATTTTGCGCCGGGAGCGGAGTTGCCGCAGCCGCTCAACTTGTGCCGCAACGAAATCGATTGCGGCCTGAGGAACTGGCATAGAATCTACCTATTGTACAGGGGAGCAAAAGCGGCGGCGCCGGCTGGCGGCACGTATCGCCTTGCCGTGCTGTTAGCGGCCCTTTCGGGGATCGGGCCGGCGGCCGGGCAACCGGCCGGTAACCGCCACCCACCACGGTGGCTGCAACTGGGCGCCGAGATTCGGGGCCGCCTGGAAAGGTTTGCCGGGCTCGGATATGAAAGCGGCAGCGAGGACACTTACTATCTCCACCGTCTGCGGCTGAACGGGAGCGTGCACGCCGCCAAGTGGCTGCGGTTTTCGTTTCAAATGCAGGATGCGCGGGCGCCAGGCCACCGGGCGCCGGTCCCGGCGACCGCGGCCAACACCTTCGACGTCCGCGGGGCGGTGGCGGAGTTCGGCGCTGCGGACGGCAGGGGCTGGGGCCTGCGAGCCGGACGGCAGGAGCTCAGTTTCGGCGCCGAGCGGCTGGTCGGTCCGTCCAACTGGAGCAATGTGGGCCGGGTGTTCGACGCCGTTCGCCTGACATACCAAGCCAAGCAAGCGCGCATGGACTGGTTCGCTTCGACGCTGGTTCAGACCGACAAAGACCGCCTGGACCGGTTTCGCACCGGCGTCAGGCTGTTCGGCTTCTATTCCTCGTTCGAGAATGTCGTGACCGGTTCGGCCGTTGAGACGTTCTTGTTGTGGAAGGCTGTGCGCGGGAGTCCGGCCGGGACGCACGTCTACACGGCGGGACTGAGACTGGCGGGCGCGTTGCCGGCACGGTTTGACTACAGCGCCGAGATGGCCGTTCAGGGGGGCGCGACGGCGGAGGAGGATCTGCGCTCGTGGGCTGGGGCCTGGACGCTGGGACGAATTGTCGTCGGCGGAGAGCCGTCGCTGAAGGTGTTGGGCGAGTACGATTACGCTTCGGGTGATGAAAGGGCCGGAGACGCCAGACGCGGCACCTTCGACCAGCTTTACCCGACCAACCATAGCAAGTACGGCATTGCCGACCGCGTGGGCTGGCGGAACATGCACGGCGCGCGCGGCGGCATCGAGCTACGATGGCCGCGGGGCCGGCGGGTCAGCGCCGACTATTGGTCATTCTGGCTGGCGCGGCGGAACGACTTCCTCTATCGCGCCAACGGGGCGCCGGTGGTGCGCAACCCGCAGGCGAGCAGCAGCCACGTCCAGCAGGAGTTGGATGTATACGGCGTTGTACCCGTGGGACGGCGGCTGGCGATTCTGGCGGGCTTCGCGCGGGTGTTTCCGGGCGGGTTTCTGAGGGAGTCTACGCCGGGGAGTCCAGTGACATTTTTCTATGCCGGCTGGCAATGGGCGCCGTGAATTCGTGATTTCGGGGACGGGATTTCGGGATTTCGGATTTCGGGGATTTCGGGGGATTTCGAGGACGGGCTACGGATTTCGGGGACGGGCTACCAAATCCCCAAAGAACGGCCGCCCCGGTGCTTTCCACGGCTGCGGAATTTTGGGGATTTCGTAGGCCGTC
>FWPU01010940.1_pt1 | contig 13059 bp, 11 predicted proteins | sample 2228361 | NCBI WGS metagenome assembly FWPU01 (sample SAMEA103939777, study PRJEB20133) | metagenome | reverse complement strand
AAACGGAAAACCAAGCCTCATACGTACCAACTCTTGCTCCAAGTCTGCCCAGGAGGCTTAACTTGATACATATGGGGCGCATTGCAATGCGCCCCTACTCGCCGCTACAGAAGCAAGACCTCACGTGAAAGTTGACTAATGGCGCGCAAGGCGATACCCTGGAGTTAAGGACTACAAAAACCCTTTTCCATTTCCGGCTTCATTACCCTGAAAGGAGATCGTAATGAAGGTGCTCTTGGTGGGGAACCGTGAGTCTCAAGTGGATGCTCTTGCCGATACGCTCCAGAGGGCCGATTACGACGTCGCCGTTGCCAGAGATTTCGACCAGGCCATGTCACTGATAAGAGAAAATCCCTACGATGCGGCCATCATAGACGTCCTCGTTCCTGAAGTTAATGGCATCCAGATTTACCGGGCGCTGAAGAAAGCCTCGCCCGAGGCGCGCGCCATCTTCATATCGGGCTACATGAAGACAGACGAACTCGGCGATCTCGCCGCGAGCGAGAAGATAGCCTTCGTGACAAAGCCCCTTCGACCTGACGCAGTCCTCGATTTCCTCAACAGGTGGAAGGAGCGAGAACAGCAGTAAGCCGGCAGGAGATTATCTATCACCTCGCTCTTTCACCAATACGCCATGGCTTTATTCTGGCTCCTTTCCGCTGATAGATATAGACTTTCCCCAGCACAGGCTTTTCGATCACATCGACCATCGAGTATGCCCGGCCCAGGACCGGATTGCTTTTCAGGCACAAGTTCACCAGGTCTCCCTCCGTTGCCACCGCCCAGCGCGCCACCGGCCGGGAGCGGGCGGTCCGCCAGGTCCAGGAATTGCACTCGTGAATGAACCTGGAGAGGGGAAGCCCGGAGAAGGCTGCCGCCGGCCCGAGCAGCCTCATCTCGATGAGCACCAGGCCGCCATCGTAGCGGACCCGCATCTCCCGCGCCAGCTCGCGGCAGGCTGCCAGATAGCGCGCGCTGTTTCGCGCCGGCTCCTGGTAAAGCAAGATTCCCGAAAGCCCGTGGCGCAGCGGCAGGACGATTTGCAGGGAAAGCAGGATCGCGAGGGTAAGGGGCGCAGCTCGCCCCAGCCGCGCGATCAGATACGCCGAGGCCACAGCCGCAGCCGGCGCAAGCGCCGCGCCGTAGCGCAGGTTGAAGAGAGTGCCCGGCGGAAAATAAGGGACATATATGCCCGTGTTTGCAGTGTAGAGGGACAAGACATAGAATGGGAAAGGCGAGAGCAAAAGCAGCGCGAGCCCACGCCTGCTGCTCCCATCGACAAAGGAAAGCATGAACCCCGCTATGGAGATTGCTGCCAGGATAGGCCCGGCGCAAATCGCGGCAGCCGCCGAGTAGTAGAGCAGTGACAGCGCAAGGTTGTGGTCCGTAGGATAGCGAAAGCCGAAGCGCCGTATCTGCTCGGCGTAAATGGCCTGGGAGGAGTAAGGCCCGCTATAAAACTCCAGCGGGTTGTGGAAGATCAGGGCGTTATGCAGCAGCCAGTAGAGCGGCCCGGCGGCCGCGACCGAGAAATAGATCAGGGCTTGAACCATGCGACGCCGCCCCGAGCGGGCGCAAACATAAACGGCCGCCGGCAGGATCAGGAACCAGCCCTCGTAGCGGGCGAGCGCGGCAAGCGTGTTTGAAAGAGCAGCTATCAGCAGGTCGCGCCTCCTCCGGCTCTCCGACCAGCGGGCCAGCCAATAAACCGTGGCAAGGAACAAAAAGATGAAGAGCGGCTCGGTCAGCGGCGTGCTCTGCAGGTAGAGCAGGTTGGGATTGAGGGCGAAGGCCGCCGCAGCTCCCCAGGCTATAACCTCAGCGCGGGCCGCCGGGAAGAGGCGCCGCGCCAGAGCAGCGACGAGCAGGACCGACCCGATGAACGAGGCCATCGAGATGAGGCTGCCGGCCAGCCCGCTGCGCCAGAGGTAGTCGCTGGCTGCCAGGGGCGCGGCCAGAACGTGCGGCAGCGGGAGCCAGACCGAGCCGAGCTGCTTGTAGCCGGGGTTAAGGCAGTCGGTGAGGCGCCGGGCGATGTTGAGGTGCGCTATTCCATCCTGGTAGAGGTTGGTCGCTCCCTGCTGCCAGAAAAAGGCAAAGCTCGACAGGCTGATCGATAACGCCAGCAAAAACGCCAGGCGCATGATCGTGGATTATTCACCGCAGAGTTCGCAGCGAGCGCGGAAAAATGTAGGGGCAGGGCTTGCCCTGCCCAAAGGGGGCGCAGCAAGGCGGATGGCTACGGCCAACCGCCAGCGCCCCGGCAATGCGTCCTCTGCGGGCTCGGCGGTGGAAAAAAGGTCAAGCGGAGGCTGCGGCCTCGCGAAAGCTCTTGGCCGCTTCCACCATCACGCGGAGCTTGGCTATCGCCTCATCGATGGTGCGAGTCTTCAGGCCGCAATCGGGATCGATCCAGACCGATTCGGCCGGAAGACAGGCTAAGGCCCTGGCGATCCTTTCCTTTACTGTATCCAGGCTTTCGATCTGGTGCGAGTGGACGTCGAGCACTCCGAAGCTCAGGTCCTTGGTGAAGGGGTATTTTTTGAAAAGCTCAAGCAGGTCCAGGTTGCTGTTCGACATCTCCAGGTCGAAGTTATCGGTCGGAGCTTTGAGCATATCGGGATATATGAACTCGAAAGCGCCGTAGCAGCAGTGCGTTATGAAATAGGCTGGCACTCCCTCCATTACTATTTGCATCGCCTCGATTGCGACCGGCAGCTCCTCGGGCCTGACCGAAAGGGCCGGCTCATCGACCTGAATGATCCTGGCGCCCGCTTCGACCAGGGCCTCGACCTCGCGCCGAATTTGATGGGCCAAGGCGATACAGGTCGATTTGCGGTCCGGGTAATGCTCGTTGAAAGACCAGTCCATCACGGTATAGGGGCCGGTGAGCATGCCCTTCACCGGCCGACGCGTCAGGCTCTGTGCAAATTTCCACCACTCGACGGTAATCGGGCCCGGCCACTTTACCTCCGAGACTATGATCGGTTTATGATAATAGCGATTGCCATATGAGCGGACCAGCCCGCCGGTCTCGAACCCCGGCATCTTCTCGGCGAAGTAGGCCACCATATCCCCCCGATACTGCTCGCCGTCAACCAGCACATCTATCCCCAGCTCCTCCTGGGTCTCGATCCAGAACTGGGTGGCCTTTTTCTCCAGTTTGCTAAGCTCGGCTTCGGTGATCTGACCGCGGGCGTAGGCGGCCCGCGCCTGCGTCAAATAATCGGGCTTGGGGAAGCTTCCCACGCTGGTCGTCGGCAGCAGCGGCAGATTTATCCCGAGCTTCTCGATCTTCTCTCGGCTCATCGGCCTCCTCCTTTCAGGAACTCGTTGCCTATGGTCACCATGTTCTTCAGCTTTTCGAAGGCCCGGTCGCGCGGCAGGTATTCCAGGCCGCACGAGGGGTTCAGGTAAGCTGTATCCGCTTTAATCGCCGGCAGCAGCTTCTCGAGGGCTTTCAAGATGGCCCGCGGTTCTTCGAGCCTGGTGTTGCGCCCGTCGATCAGGCCGAGGGCGAGCGGCTTGGGCGAGCCTTCGGCAGCAACCAAATCTGCCAGCTTTGCGCTGTAGGTGAAATCCAGGCCGATGATATCGACCGGAAGCTCGAGCAGCTTGCGGTAGAGTGGAGCGGCATCGGCGAAATAGGTGTAAAGCGCGATGCTGGCGCCGTCTTTGGCTGCGACCAGAGGTTTCACCGCCTCAGCTACCAGCCCGAACTCCGAAGGGCGGACCAGCGCCGCCGGCTCATCGATCTGGATTATCTCGGCGCCGCGGCGCGCCAGCTCGCGCACCTCCTCGGCCAGGGCCCGAGCGTAATCGGCTACCAGCAGCTCCAGCCTCTTGTACCTATCGTGCTCGACGATGGATAGCCGGGCCAGGGTATAGGGTCCGGTCAGCACCGGCTTCACCGGGCGCGGCGAGACGGAGCGCGCAAAGGAGTATTCATCTGCGATTATCGCCGCTTTGCGGCGGAGGTCGCCCCGCACCACCGGCTGGCGGAAGTAAAAGTTAGTGTCGAAAAAGCGCAGCAGCCCGTTTATCTTGACGCCTTCCAGTTTGCCGGCGATGTGCGAGAGCGGATCGTACCAGCGAACCTGCCCGTCGGTCACCAGCCCCAGACCGGCCTTGACCTGCTCCTCGATCACCTCTTTGGTTACTTTTCTCTCGACCTCGCGCAATTCAGCTTCGCTTGCCTCTCCCCTCTCCCACCTCGCGATCGTGCGCCGTAAAATTTGCTGCTCGGAAGAGTCGCCTATGCGCGGATAGCTCCCCGAGCCGGCCATCACCAGCTTCATCGCCCTCTCCTTTCAGCGAGAAAACCTGTAACTCTCATGATAATTCCCATCCGCTCGCCGAGTCAAGCTCGATAAATCGGCGCTTGCCTGCGCGCGACAGTTGAGGCAAACTATGAAAAGAAACATGCCTTGAAGCTTACAGTTACAGTATTAAAAAGGAGGAGGTGACTATGGCCATCGAGAGATGGGAGCCATTTCGCGGCTTGACCTCGCTGCGCCGCGAGTTGGACCGATTGTTTGAGGACTTCTTCGGACGCGAGACGATGAGGGCCGGCACCCTGACGACCTGGGAGCCGGGCGTCGATGTGATGGAGAGCGACGACGAGGTGATCGTACGCGCCGAGGTCCCCGGCGTTAAGAAAGAAGACCTCGAGGTCAACTTCTCAGATAATACCTTGTCGATCAGAGGCGAGAGCAGGAGGGAGACGGAGAAGAAAGGTGTGAGTTACTACCGTCGGGAGTTGATCTATGGTTCTTTCTCTCGACAGATTCCACTGCCGTCCAACATCCAGGTCGATAAGGCCGAGGCCCGCCTGGAAGATGGCATCCTGGAAATTAAGATCCCCAAGGCTGAAAAGGCCAAGCCGAAAAAGATCCAGGTTACTTGAGCCTTGCCAAGCGCTTCGAGCCCGAGTATAACAAGCTGACGGAGCTGAGGGGAAACCCGGCCCGGCTCGACCGGCCAGGTTTCCCCTCCACGAGGAGGTGCAAGATGGCAGCGGTTATGGAGAGCATTAAAAAGATCTCCGATACCGTCTGGGAGATACCGACCTCATATAAAGAAGGGATGCGCGTTCCCGCCAGGATTTACGCCACCGAGAAGTTGATCCGCGAGATGGATGCCGCCGTGTACGAGCAGATCACCAACGTGGCTACTCTGCCTGGAATCGTCAATTATGCATTCTGCATGCCCGACGGGCACTCGGGCTACGGCTTTCCGATCGGCGGGGTGGCGGCGATGGACGCCGAGACCGGAGTGATCTCTCCCGGCGGCATCGGCTTCGATATCAACTGCCTTTCCGGCGAGGCTAGGATCCTGCACGAGTTCGGCTATCACAGAAAAATCGCGGAATTCGATCGCGCATGGATGAATGAGAAAATCAAGTGCGTCAACCCGCACACCGAGGTGAAAAGCACCGAGATCCTCGCGTTCATGAAGGAATCTCGGCCCGGCGCTCGCGTTCTGAGCATCGTCACTGAATCGGGCAGGGAGATCGTCGCGACCGAGGATCACCCGTTTCTAACCCCAGAGGGGATGGTCCTGCTCAAAGACCTCTCTCCCGGCCAAACCGTATCGATCTATCCCTTCGAGGGCGTGCCCTATGAGCCCCCCCCCGCACTCGAAATCGTCACCCAAGAGGACTTGCGTAAAGCCTATCCCGGCCATGCGAACGGCTTCCATCAGATCGTAAAGGTTCTCGAGAAACGCGGTCTTCTGCCCCTTAAAATGGATCATCCCAGGCTGCCATACTTGATCAAGCTCATGGGATTCCTCCAAGGAGACGGTAGCCTTCAGTTTCTGAAGAACGGCGGCTCACTCCTGGCTTTTTATGCCGAGCCCAGCGATTTAGAGAGCGTTCGAAAAGATATCGCGGCGTTGGGCTTTCAGGCCTCGCGGATTTACCGGCGACACCGCTCCCATTCGGTCAAGACCAATTACGGCCTCGTGAAGTTCGCGCGGACGGAGTCTTGCGTTCATTCAGGATCGACCGCTTTAGCGCTCCTGTTGCGCTGCCTGGGCGCGACGGCCGGAGATAAAACGAGGCAGGATTTCTCGCTGCCGGGCTGGTTAAACACAGCCCCGCTTTGGATGAAGCGCCTCTATTTGGCAGCCCTGTTCGGAGCCGAGCTGACGGCTCCCCAAACCGTCACCGGACACCCCTACAACTTTTACGGGCCGGTCCTCTCGGTCAATAAGAAACAGGAAAAAGCAGCCAGCGGGCGCCGTTACTTAGAGCAGATCCAAGCCTGGCTGAAAGAATTTGAAATCGAAAGCGCTTTGCTTCGAGACCGGGAAGAACACGTAAATTCAAAGGGGGAAATTTCGCTTCGCCTCAGGCTGCAAATCTCAAGCCAACCAGAGAACTTAATCCGCCTCTGGAGCCTTATCGGCTTCGAATACAACCACCGCAAACAGTACCTGGCCAATGTGGCCGTTCAGTACTTGCGGCTGAAAGGCCTCGTCCTCAAGGAGCGCCACGCGAGCATTGAAGCGGCAAGGGGCCTGAAAAAGGGCGGTGCGACGCTTAAAGAGATCACGGGCGAAATCGGGTCCGTGCACGTGAACGAACGATTTATCGCCCGAAGCCTTTGGGAACCGCGCCGGGCTTCGGTTCGCATTGGAAAGGTCTTTCCGGATTTCTGGACCTTTTTAACCGAACGGACCAGAGGGTTGGGCGAAACCGGTCAGGTTTGGGACCGAATCATCCGCAAAGCGGCGGTAGATCATAAAGGCCCCGTCTATGACTTCAGCGTGAGAGACCACGCTCACAACTTTATTGCCAACTCCTTTGTTGTATCGAACTGCGGCATGCGCCTGGTGCTCACTAACCTCACGTACGACGAGGTCAAACCACACCTCAACCGCCTGGTCGATCGCCTGTTCCAGCGGGTGCCGGCGGGGGTGGGGAGCAGTGGCTTCATTAAGCTCACGCCCGACGAGTTTTGCGAGGTGGCCGAAAAGGGGGCGCGCTGGTGCGTGGAAAAGGGCTACGGCTGGCCGGAAGACCTGGAGTACACGGAAGAGGGGGGCTGTATAGCCGGCGCCGACAGCTCCAAGATCAGCCGCACGGCGATCGAGCGCGGCCTGAAGCAGATCGGCACGCTCGGTTCAGGCAACCACTATCTCGAGGTCCAGGTGGTAAAACCGGAAAATATCTTCGAGCGCCGGCTCGCCCAGGACTTCGGCATCACGCTGCCCGATCAGGTGGTGGTCATGTTCCACTGCGGCAGCCGCGGCTTCGGCCACCAGGTGGCCAGCGATTACCTGCAATTGTTTCTGCAGGTCATGGAGAAAAAGTACCGCATCAAGATCCTGGACCGCGAGCTGGCCTGCGCTCCTTTCAACTCCCCCGAGGGACGGGACTATTTCGCCGCCATGAAGTGCGGCATCAACATGTCTTTCGCCAACCGCCAGGTGATCCTGCACCGGATAAGAGAGGTCTTCTCCGAAATCTTTCGCAAAAGTCCAGAGGAGCTGGGCCTGCGCATGGTCTACGACGTGGCACACAATACGGCCAAGCTCGAGCGGCACCGGGTAAACGGCGAATGGCGCCGACTGCTGGTGCATCGCAAGGGAGCGACGCGCGCCTTCGGCCCCGACATGGAGGGGGTGCCCGGGGCCTACAAGAAGCTCGGCCAGCCGGTGATCATCGGCGGGAGCATGGAGACCGGATCGTACCTGCTGGTCGGCGTCGAGAGCGGCGGCCAGACGTTTTACAGCACGGCGCATGGCAGCGGCCGCACCATGAGCCGCACCAAAGCTAAGAAACTTTTCGAGGGAAAAAAGCTCGAGCGCGACCTGCGCGAGCGCGGCATCTACGTGCGCAGCGTTTCTTACGCCGGGCTGGCCGAAGAGGCGGGCGGCGCTTACAAGAACATCGACGAGGTGATCGAGGCCACCGAGCTGGCGGGGATCAGCAAGCGGGTGGTCCGCTTCATGCCAATAGGCAACGTCAAGGGCTGATCGAATGGGCTACAGCTACCTGGAGGACCTCACGGTCGCCGACGTTGCCTTCGAGGCCACCGGGCGCACCCTCGAGGAGACGTTCCAGGCCGCCGCCGACGCCACGACCAATGTCATGGTGGCAGACCTGGCCACCGTTGCTGAAAAGGAAAAGCGCGAGATCGCGCTGGAGGCCGAGTCGGCCGACCAGCTGCTTCACGACTTCCTGCAGAAGATCATCTACTACAAGGATGCCGAGCTGCTGCTGCTCCGCGTCCCTAAAATATCGATCGCCCGAGAGGGCGGCCGCTTCGTGCTGCGCGCCGAGGCGCGCGGCGAAGCGCTCGACCCCGGCAAGCACGAGCTGGTCGCCGACGTCAAGGCCGTGACCATGCACAAATTCAGCCTCGAGGAGACGCCGGAAGGCTGGAAAGCCACGGTCATCCTGGATATTTAACTGGAAGCTGCCTCATGACGGTCAAGCCGACCCGTCTCTATTTGTTACCTTCCATTATATCGAACGGGATTTTGGTATCAACGTATACCTGCCATTCCTTAACCTGCCCATTCTCGATGACCGCCCTATAGACGATGGGAAGCCTCCAGCGGTTGTTTTTTTGCACGGGATTCTTTCCCTTATATGTTGCGCTTGCGTAACCAAAGACGGCAACTTTGTTGCCCAATTCCATGATCTCGTCCACCTGCACGCGATAATCCGGGAACCAGTTGAAATAACCCGCGAAGGCCTTTCTCAGGGTCTCTCGACCCTTCGACTCTTTACCATGGGCATCGATGAACTTCGAATCCCGCGCCATTATCCGAATTATGCGCTCCACGTCGTGTTCATTGATGCTCTTTACCAGTTCCATGACAATCTCTCTGTTCAGCTTCGTTCCCTTTTTTGCGCTGCCCGCCTTCGGCCCTCCAATCAGGAGTCCGGGAAATAACATCCCGATCAATGACAGATAGATAGCCGGGCAGGACATGAGGCGAACAAACGACCTTCTCGATAGTATTTTCGGCATGCTCGTAACCTCTTACAGCGAGAGTTCGCTGTTGAAGGTAAGGGAAAGGCCAGCCCCGAAGGGGCGCTGGATGTTCTTCCATTCAATTTAAAACCGCCAAGTCGCCGTTAGAAACGAAATAGGTAGCTCACTTTGAAGAATAGCTGGCGACCGGTGGAAGTTGTGGGCAATCCGATCCGATCGATCGCGGGCGGGCTGACTGGAGCGAGATCAAGGTTCTCATACTGGTCCGTGTAACCGACGTGCAGCGCCGTGCCTGGGTTGATCAAGTACGTAAGAAGGAAATCGGCGGTCAGGCGCTTGCTCCGCTTTAGAGCTACCAGCGATGGATTGGGGAGTACAGCGTTATACTCAAGGATGACTCTGAGGGACAGAGGGCGGTTAAACTGGTAGTTCAGTTTGGACCGAAAAATGTGGTTGTTGAATATGGCTGCCGAATCGTGTGATCCCGACGGCAGCGCATCCCTGTGTGTTGCCAAGCGACTGTAGATATAGCTCTGGTCGAAGCGGATATGCGGCTTAGGTCGCAGCGTCAGCCTGAATCTAGCATCCATAGAATTTGCCAGGAAGGGCGGCAGGCCGGGGGCCGGAAAGAAGTTTATGCCTGTCCCCAGAGCATAAGACGTAGAAACAGCCATCCACTTGAACCACTCGCTTGAGAAGACGACCGCAGTGCTGTTTTTTCTAAAGCCCTGGTTCTGGAAGAGTTCAAACGCCTCCGATCGGCTTATCTCTAGTATTGTGAGTCGCTTCAATTCGACGCCAAATCCCGATCTTATAACCCAATCTTGCATGCGACCCTGATGATCCCAGTTAAGCACGGTTGAAATCGACGGTCCCAGGCTCAGCAGCGACCGACCTTTTGGCCGCCATCGGTAGGAGGCCAAGTTTTCGACTTGGCGGATATCAACACGTGGGATGAAGCCGAGCAGAGAGCGGAACGCCGGGCTGCGGTCCGTATATCGTGAGAGGTATATGAAGTGTCGGCCGCTGTGCTCGATTTCAGCCGAGTAAGCCGGGCCCGATAGCCTTTCTCCACCGAGGTCGCTATGGCTATACATGACCTGCCCGCTAAGGGTCCAATTCTCGTGCAGCTTGAGCCTGGTATCTACCGAGAGGACCCGGTTCGAGTCGGATTCGAAGTCGTGGCTCGTGAGCAGCAGGCCTACGCTTGACTGCTTGGCGAATTCACGTTGGATACGCATCACGCCTATGCCCGCGCGGCGGTCGCGCAGCGGATCGTTTGCCGGGACGCGCCTTCCCGGCGCGCGGTCGTCGATAACAAGGCCGGCCAATGCCCAGCGGTCCATCTTTCCCGTTAAACGCAAACCGAACTGCGGATCTGCGATGCGGCGCGAAAAGAACAGGTTCTCCCGCGTTTTAAAGAAGCCGGCGTTTTCGATGAAGAAAGGGCGCTTCTCTGGAAAGAAGACCTCGAAGCGCTGATTGATCGTTACTTGTGGTTCGTCCGACTCGACCTGGCTGAAATCAGGGTTGAGGGCCACATCGATGGTGAGCGCGTCGCGCACGACGATCTTCGCATCCAAACCGCCGCGCGCGTCGGTTTCAGCGCGAAAAGCCGGCATCAGCCTGTCCAGGAATTGCGCGCGAGCGAAGACTCCATATGGGATGAACTGTACGTTCCGCCCCGGCGAGACGTCCTCAAGCCCTTCCAAAGTTGCGAGCTGCTGCACGATGCCTTGGACCCGGTTCGTTATGTACGGCCAGAAAGAGAGCTCATTGTTGCGAGGTATCGAACGGGCCAGCGCGATCCCCCAGGTTTGTACGGGAGCATTGGGGAACCGGAGGCTTTTGAAGGGGATCGCCATTCTAACTATGAATCCATCGTCGGTCAGGCGCCCCTCAGAGTGCCAAAGCGTGTCGAAGCTCCAGTCCGGGCTCGGCTGGCCCTCGGTCAATATGCCGTCAAGCTGTATGCCCAGCGGGTTGGTGGCGAATATATAGACGCGCTGGTGGTCACGAAACGTATCCAGGTCAACGGCCACCAGGTCGTCCGTAAAGATGTCCTCGCGCTTGGCCATGCGGGCACGCACCTTGCCCGGCTCGTCCTTACAGACAAAGACGACGTAAAGGTTCTTCTGGTCATAAGAGATGTAAGCTGAGGTCTCCTGGCTGACTGAGGCCCCATCGCCGGGCTGAAACTGCTTGAAACCGGTGACTCTGGCCTGGGCTCCTCTTATCTCGCCATTCAGGAAGTCCTCCAGTCTCGGGGGTTGTGATACACGGGGGATGCGCAAGCTAGGCTGGCCGGCCAGCTCAGCGGCCTGCAGCAGGCACGACCAGCTTACAGCAAAGAGCAAGCATAAGAGCCGATTGACAGCATCAGAGATAGCGCGCATGCCGCTCTCTCCTCAAGCTTGTTTTGTTCGGCTGCCTCATCGAGCGAAAGCCGATGCGTGATTCACCTGTCGAAGACTACTCTCCCTGGCGCAGCGCCAGCTCATAGTCATCGAACGAGATGGGATGCTCATCTTGATCATCCGGCCGCCAGGCCGGGGAGGGCAGGTTCAGGACATAAGCTTCCTGGCCGCCGATGTTCTGTATCAGCGCAGGCACATCAGCCGGCACCTGAATAGTGGCGAACTCATAATCCTCGCCGCTCAGGTACTCCTCATATCCGTTTTGCGTGCGCACCACGATCTTTACGTTTCCCTTAATACATGTGAACAAGCCCCAGCGCTTACGGTGCAGATGTGGCCCCTTGACCCCGCCCGGTGTCACCACGGTGAGATAGACCTGCTGGGGGATTTGTTCGGGGGAGATCACCCCGTCGTTTATATTGAAGATGGGCAGCAGCCAGCCGTTCGGCTGGCCCCACCTGTTCCTCGTTTGGATTTTGGCGTGACGTTGAATCAACAGCGACATCGCCCCTCCTTTTCGCCAAATCGAGCGGCCATCCTCCGGTTCGCATCGATCACAAACTTTTTACTTCCGCGTGCCTATCAATTCCGGCACCAGGGGTTGAGAGCTTTCCATCGCCGCTATCTGCTCTTTGGTCGGCACGTTGCATTCCTCGTGGTACTCGCTGTCGGTATTGATCTGCCAGAGATCGTAATGTGCCCCCAGGATATTGCGGGCGGCCAGGATTCCGGTCAACATCGAATGGTCTTGATTATTGTATCGGTGCATGCCGTTTCGGCCGATCAGTTGCAGATTTGGCACTGTCTCCAGGAACTCCCGGATCGCGGCTATTCCGCTCTTGTAGCTGCCGTCATAGACGGGATAAGCCTTGCAGACACGCAGGACGGTGCCGTCGATAAATTTCGCGGGATCGGCCAGGCCTATATGCGAGACCTCGGCGCGCGCCTGCGCTATTAATTCCTCGTCCGAACGATTCCAGAGCTGGTCTCCCTGCGAGCAGAAGTATTCCAGACCCAGGCAAGTGGTGTCCGGGTCGGGCACCATATCGGCGCTCCAGTTGTTGTAAATTTGAATGCGCGCCACCTTCACCTGAGGGTCGTGTACGTAGATCCAATTGTCGGGCAGCAGGTCGCTCCCGCGCAAAACCAGGACGACCGTCATGAAGTCCCTGTAGTGGAAATCGTCTGCTGCCTTGAGGACACGCCGTGGCGGTTTCGGATCCAGACTCAAGATCAGATCTCGGATCGGCATGCTGCTCAGAAAGAACTTGCCGGTGTACAGGTCCGAACCGGCCTGCACTGCAAGGACCCGTCCCGGCTCCCAGCGCACTTTTTTCACCGGAGCGCCCAGGATCACCTGAGATCCCCTCGATTCAACTATTTCGCGCATCCGGGACCACATCATGCCCGGACCAAGGCGAGGATACTGGAACTCTCTTATCAGGTTCCTGGTGCAGGCACGCTTGTTTTTCGCATGCTTCGGGCGGAGAGCGTCGGATAGCAGGGCCCAAAGGGTTAGAGCACGTATACGCTGGGCTGCCCAATCAGAGCGGATCTGCTTGCAGGAAATGCCCCAAACTTTTTCCGTATATTCTTTGAACTCCAGTTTGTCCATTCAAGCGGCATAGCAGAGTTGATTTAGCAATAGATCTAGCGTCTGCCGCCGAAATAGGATGAACTTAGCATTTTCT
>FWPU01010939.1_pt1 | contig 13062 bp, 11 predicted proteins | sample 2228361 | NCBI WGS metagenome assembly FWPU01 (sample SAMEA103939777, study PRJEB20133) | metagenome | reverse complement strand
ACATTGATAAGATTTGGAGATTTATCAACATTGATAAGATTTGGAGATTTATCAACATTGATAAGATTTGGAGATTTATCAACATTGATATGACTCTAATTTCTATCGATGTTGATACGACTCCAAACACTTGAAATGTCTTGAATATTATCAAGACTGATATGAATATAATTTTTATCGATGTTGATACGACTCCAAAAACTTGAAATGTCTTGAATATTATCAAGACTGATATGACTCTAATTTTTATCGATGTTGATACGGCTCCAAACACTGATAGGTTTTGGATGTTTATCAACACTGATAGGTTTTGAATATTTATCAACTTGATAGAACTCCAATTTATATCAGCATGATATGCATCCAGAATCTATCAGTGTTGATAGATTTTGGGTATTTATCAACAGTGATATGACTTCAAAATCTATTCATGTGAATACGATATTGATAGTTATCGACAGTGATGTGAATCCAAACACGTGATATGTCTTGGATATTTATCAACAGTGATGTGAATCCAAATACTTGATAATATGTCTTGGATATTTATCAACACTGATAGATTTTGGATATTAATTTTGGAAATATGACTCTTTATATCATAAAGATTAGACACCAAATATTAAACAACGGAGAGTAGACATGAAATATAAGACACACAATATAAAATGCTGGATGTTGGGTATATCAGCTATTGAATTTTAATTTTGTTAGATAGATAAGATTCGAAGTATAATATGAAGTGTTGGAGTTTGAAGATGGGACAATAAATATTTCAGACTTTTCGGAAAGTCTGAAATATGAGACATGAAATACCAGGTGTCAAGTGTGAACATTGAAGATCCGAGATTGAATAACTATCATTTTGATTAAGTGGAGATAAAATATATGCCACCGGAAGTAATCGATTATTCTGATTGCGAGGAAATGGATACATCATCTTGGATATTGAACCGATTCGAAGGGAAGTTCGACCGAATACAGACTGATAATCTGTCAATGGGACATAAAGGGAATCGAATTAGGAGATGGGATTCTGAAGAAATTTGAGTTCTGGAGAAGTTTACTATGTCTAAAGCCTATAAATGTAAAATGTTATCGAATCAAAGTTCGACTTTATATCAAAGATTGCCAAAGGAGCTTATTGAGGAGATGCTTCTGTACTTGACACCGGATGAGGTTTTTAGGTTGCGAAAGATGGATCCGATCTTTGAAAGAGCGGGGGATCAGGAGTTGTTTTGGGAGAAACTTTGGTCAATTTATGTTTCGGATCGGCGTCGACCGGACAAAAGTTCGTCGGAATCTGTGAGAGAGAAGTTTCGACAATATGCCGAGGAAGTTTGGACACTTTCAGCCAAGGAACTTTTAAGAAGAGGGTTTGAGAATGGGGTCCTCTTTCAGATCAACATAGCGATGGATCGTGGAGCTCGATTGGAAGAGAATCTCGATACCTATCTTGTCTTAGCGGCGATGAACGGATATCTGGGATATGTGGATGTGCTGATTAAACGTGGGGCTAATATTCACTTTCTGAAAGACCGGGCACTCCTTGCTTCTGTGTTAAATTGTGATCTTCATATGGTAAGATATCTTGTCGAATGTGGGGCTGACGTCTCCGCCAACAATGACGCCGCGCTTCGATGGGCTGTATTCGAAGGTCATACTGATATTGTTAAGTATCTGGTGGAAAATGGAGCCAATGTTCATCTTTCCGATGACATGTTACTTCATGAGGCGGCAGCACGTGGATATTTAGACATTGTCCGATGTCTGGTGGAAAATGGGGCAGATATTCATTCTCATGATGATTTAGCGCTCTGTCGTGCAGCTGAATTGGGTCACCTTGAGATTGTGAAGTATTTGGTCGAATCAGGGGCCAATATTCACGTTACAACTGGATATGGGGGAGTTCTTAATTGTGCGACGTGGGGTGGTCATCTTGAGATTGTGAAATATTTGGTGAGTCAAGGGGCGGATATTTTCCAAGAACATGGTAGAGTTTTACTGGATGCGGTAGAATTTAATCACTTGGAACTTGTCAAGTATTTTGTGGAACAGGGAATTAATGTTAGAGCACAAAGTGGGGCTCTTAATATAGCGGCTGGACATGGCTTCTATGAGATTGTGAAATATCTCATCGAAAATGGGGCTGACCTTCATGTCCTAAATGAGAGTCCTCTTCTTGAGGCCATGAGAAATGGTTCTCTCGACGTTGTCAAATATCTAATAAAACATGGAGCTGATGTTAGGATTCTTGATCGAGAAGGAGTATGGATTAATCCTCGTTTAATATTTAAAGATGATCCGGAGGTTTTACGACTTATAATTCGTTCTGGATTGTAATTGTGTTTTCCATTTTACATCGGATGGGAAGCACGGAACTGTTTACACAGTTCCGTGTTTTGGAGTGAAAAGACGGGTAATTAAGAGAAGACGGGAGGTTGGTACTGCTTCTTAAGATCGTGGAAGAGATGAGGAGAGGGTTTGACAAAGAGGGGATGGATTTCTCCCGTGAGTTTCCATTCTCGGATCCAACCGTCCTCCGGGGAAAGTGTTGGGAGGAAGTTGAACATGTTTGAAAGACGTGTCTCAATCGACGGAAGAAACGGCATCAACATGGTTCCGAGAAGTGTAACGGTGGTACATGCCAGAGCACAGATATCCTGATATTGCGTATCTTCTGGGGAGAAGGTCCAGGGAGCCGTTCTTTGGAGGAACTGGTTGCCAAGACAACCGAGTTCTAAGATGAGGTCAAGAGCCCGTCGAAAACGAGTCGCATCCATCGAAGTTTCATAGTTTTGGACAAGATGAGAGACTTGAGTCTGATAGGACTGATATTCCTCCGAAGAGAGACGAAACGGAGTTTTAATTTTTCGACAGAGGGAGAGGGTTCGGAAAATGAAGTTTCCAAGATTATTAAGAAGTTCGCTGGAGATCTTCGTTTCAAAGTCACTCCAGTCGAAGTTGGAGTCGTCTGTCTCTGGACGAATCCGAAGAAGATAGTAGCGCCAGAAGTCGATTGGAATTGGCAGACGTTCCAACATGTCTCCAAAGATCCCGACGTTACGACTCTTAGAGAACTTCTGTCCACAATACATTAAATAGTGTGTTGCGGAGATGGTAGACGGTAGGATATACGGATGACCTGAGGCCATCAACATGGCTGGAAAGGTCAGAGTGTGAAAGGAGACGTTGTCCTTGCCCATGAAGGCGACCCACTGAGTTTTTTCTGATGAGAGCCACTCATCTTTCCAGTCGTTTCGAGAGGAAGCCAGGATGGAAAGATAACCGAGGGGAGCGTCGAACCAGACATACATGACTTTGTTTTTGTATTCATTATCGGGAAAGAGGGGTGTTTCTGGAAGAGGGACGCCCCAACGAAGATCTCGACTGATACACATTTTACCGAGACTTTTTGGAGAGGAGAGCCAGGACTGAGTGATACCACGAACAAGAGGGGAGGGTTGATTCCAAGTATTGATCCATGCCTCGAGTTTTGGTTGAAGTTTGGACAGGTTAAAGAAGATGTGTTTTCTTGTCTTTCGGGTGACGGACGAGTCACAGAGATTGCATCGAGGATTCTTTAAGAGAGTATTGTCATAGGTTTTTCCACAGGAGTCACACTGATCTCCGCGAGCCCCATCGGAGAAGCAATAAGGACATTCTCCTTCGACGTAGCGGTCAGCTAGAAATCGCTGACAGGAGGAGCAATAGAGAGTATCGATTTGTCCCTCTTCCAGATATCCCCGGAAGGCAAGAACTCGAAAGAAGTCTTGACAGATTTGTGTATGAGTTGGAGTGGAGGTTCTTCCAAAGACGTCAAAGGAGATGTTCAAAAGCTGATAGATCTTTCGATGAAGAATATGATATTTATCACACAGTTCTTGAGGAGAGCACTGTTCTTGATGAGCCTTGATTTCAGTGGCGGTGCCATACTCATCCGTTCCACAGAGAAAGAGAGTTTTTCGTCCTTTAAGTCGACAGAAGCGGGCGTAGACGTCAGCACTTAAAACCGAGCCAATGAGATTTCCAAGATGAGGGACATTGTTAACGTAGGGGAGAGCGGAGGTTATAAAGTATTTTGACATTTGCTTGGGAATACAAGAATTAGGTTGAAAATTCAATCTTTTATCTTGACAGTCATAAAATGTCGAGACTTCTCTTACTTGATTCGAAAGTGGCTGAGTTTATGCAATTGAACATGCCGACTTATGAAGGTGAAACTCTTATTACCTATCCGTTGCTTATAAGATGGTGGAGACTCTACTTTCGGTCGCAAAATTCTCTTGATCAGCAGGATATAATTTACCCTGATGATCGGGTCAAGAATTTGTTTTGGAGTGACTTTATTCTTATGCGTTTGGGGGATATTTCATGGCGAAGGTTATCTTTTTCCAACTTTGAGAGAATTCTTCGCAATCACATCGAGCCGGCTCCCATTTCTCCTTCTCCTGAGGTTATTGAAGCGCTGGAGGAGTTGGAAGAAGATCTGAATAACATGGAGATGGAGATCGTGTCTTTAACTTAGTATCGAGGATAGACATGGACCGAGACGACATTTTTAATACAGTCGTCCTTTTTCAGAGAAAGGGGTTGTTTGGTTGGAAGATGGTAGACCTTCCAACGGATAGTAGTGGTGATGATGCCAGCCAGTTCTCGGAGCATGGATTGTAATAGAATTTCATCTTGGGTGGGTCGCTGTTCGGAAAGAGGATGATCTTCTCGAACTGGCAAAAGAATTGTTGGACTCATAACGAAATAAGTTTGACCTGCCATTTGATTCAGAATGGAGAGAGTAGGTTTCTCATCTGGCGAGAGAATGGAAAGAGGAATAAGATACCACTCTTCATGAGGAGAGCGATCAAGAACTCCAGGAGCGATTCGTAACATTAAGAGAAGATAATCCATTGTTTCTTTTAAGAACATAAAGATAAAAGATGGAGACAAAACTTCTGCGTTGGAGAAATATACTGTCTTGTTTCGGAAAACGACAGTATATTTCGTATTTATTCAGATTGAGTGTTTTCCGGTTTCAGGAAGTTAAAGTAGCCGGAAGTCATGGCGAGAATGCGAAGGTCTTCGATGACCTGACTCAATGTGGGATCGAACTTTAATAGAACGTTAAAGGTTTTCCAATAGGAACAACGACTAGGTAGTAATCGTCTACCGATAAGAAGATCAAAGGAGTCGAGAGTATTTCGGATATACAATCGTATTTCCTCAAGAGAATAAAAGGAGGTCCGAGAAATAAAGTTTAAAAGAAATTCGATCATATGCGGATGATTATGAATGATGGCTTCATCGAGAGCTTCTGGGAGATCCGGTTTAATTTGGGAATGAGGATATTTATTCATAAAGACGGAGAGAGCTCGGAGAACAAGAAGAAGAGAATTTCCGGCCGAGGCACCCACCAAGATATTATTGGAATATTGGAGGGGGTTGGAAAAATCGAGAGTGGAAAGATAGTCAATTATTTCCGAGAAGCCAGCCCGAGACGAGTAAGTAAATAGACGTGAGAAGAGTTCCTCTCGAGGATGTTGAGAGAGATGGCCGGACGAAAAGAGATAGTGGAGAAGATCGAGACGACAAAATCGAATGATTTCTTCTAGAATGGAGAAAGGGACCGTCGAGACATTTCGGAGATAGTAGAAAATAAGCGCGTCATCATTCAGAAGAACGGCATTATATAAAGCTTGTTCCGCACCTTTTGCATTGGAGGGATAGGACATCTTAAACATTTTAAGAAAAGCGGAAAGTTGACAATAGCGCCGAAGTCCCGATGGGGAAGAAGAGTTCCAATTGGCTGGAAGAAAGTATTTGGCCTCAATGTTTAGATCTTGTTGAGCCTTGAGAGACCAAAAGTATTTATCAGAGAAGAGGGTGAAACATTGGGAATTCACTCGGGAGAAGGAGCACAAGTCTTGGGGAGACAGGTAAAGCATAATCTGAAACATTACTTCGGGACAGTTAAGAACTGTTGAAAAGGAAGACATCTCCAAACTTCCAAAAAGAGAAGAAGTTAAATCCAAAAAAAATCAAAATATGAGATTCGAGAACTATATTTGAAATAGAATTATAACGTCTTTAAAAAGAAGGAAGAATGTTTCATGTTCGAGAAGTGATTTCATATCTTAATCATGATGATCTTGTTGTTAATGGAGTTATTCCATCTCTCATTGAGGGAGTTCCTAAACTTTCCAAGCGGTTTCCATTATGGGTGTATCGGAATAAGTCGTTTTCCTTTTTCGGAATGATGATGGACTTTCTTGTTCGACGGATGCTCTCAGAGAGAGTGCCAGCAAAATACAACACGGAGCCTGTTTCCAAAGTGATAGAGGCAGATTTGGAGAAGTACAGTTCCTATGTCGAGTCTCTGACACGCTATCTGGATTCGTCATTAAAGTGGATTAATGTGATTTGGGACGCCTACCGTTTAACGGAGGTGATGATGGATCAAACTGACGTCTATACTCGAGAGGAGGTCTTCAAGTTCATTCCGACACTTCAGAACATTTTCAAGGATCTTCATTCAAAGTGGTCATCGTACAGTTCCTATCTTGGGTCGAATCTTTCGTATAATGTGGAACTGATTCATTCGAGTCTGGAGGGGCATCCGGATGTTGTGACGGACACGGCCATCTTAGATATTAAGACGACGGGAGACTATTCCAAGATGGCTGTCGAGACCTCTCTTCAAATTCTAACCTATTATGCCCTTGCACGTATTAATAAACTTGAGGTTAAATATGTGGGTGTGATTTTGCCACTTCAGAGGGAGATTATGTTATATGATGTGTCGGCATGGGATCCGAAGGACTATCTGGATATTCTATCTCGAGGAACGGGTTATCTGACCATACCGATGATACTTCAGGTGAATCCGGAGAAAATGGAGACAATTGGGACTCACTTGGCGAGGGAGGGGAGCATGTTAGACACATTGAAGAATTACATCTCCTGTTGGGGAAGTAATCGTCCGGTACAGATGTTTCTTCGGAGTCGAGGAGGAGGCGACACATCCCTGACGGAGGAGGATATTATCGCCTCGGGGGAACTGATTAAGATGAATCAGATTGTCTATTTCACTCATGCTCCCTACAGTATCAACTTGTGTTGTGTTCCAATTTCGAAGAATCCCACCAATCAACAGTGGATACGTACACTTCTTCGCCAGGAACTCCGTCTAACTCGGAGACTTAATGGGAGAGGTGTTGTTGTTCACACAGGGACGCGTAACATTTCAAATGAGATCACCTTGACGGAGGAACAGGCCTATAATGAGATGGAGTCTGCCGTTCGAGACGTTCTCGCGGAGGCGACGGAGGAGTGTCCTCTTCTTCTGGAGACACCTGTGGGAGAGGGAAAGGAGATATGTGCCACACTGGAAGGTTTGGCCAGCTTCTATGCCCGTTTTTCCGAGGAGGAACGGAAACGTTTACGAATTTGTTGTGACACGGCTCATGTCTGGGGAGCTGGGTACTGGCCCCTTGACTATTTGATGAGGTGGTCTCAGATTTTCGGGACTACGAGTATTGCTCTGATTCATCTTAATGACTCTGAAGTCAAGTTTTCTTCTCACGTTGATCGTCATGCTCCGATAGGAAAGGGACAGATTGGCTTTCCCCATATGTATCAAGTCATTGAGTGGGCCAGTTCTCACAACATTCCTCTGGTCGTTGAGTAAGACTCCATTGTCTTATTATTCGTCTACAAAAGCGAATAATAAGACGGAGATTGTGGAAATCAAGTTTTCGTATTTGTATTGGATTTTGATGAAGAACGAGGCATCAGACGATGAGTCCAGGCACTGAGAAGTTGAGTAACTGGATTAGCGGTGGCAAGTTGGGCCAATTGAGGAATTAACTGGGGATTGGCCGAAAGAGTCTGAGCGATAAGTGGAAGATATGCACCATCACTCTCTCGTATCTCATTGAAGTGTCGATATAAGACTTGTTCTGGGAGATCGACACTTTGACGGAACGTGATATAGATAAGAGGCTCATGCAAAAGAATCGATAAGACATCTTCAACAGAGAGAAGATCAATTGAGGAACCATCATTGACCACCCATTCTCCCGTTGACATTGGATAAAGAAGAATTGGATAACTCTCAATGGAGTTATCAATTCCGACATTAATATAACCATTGGGTTGATCATAATAATCGGTGGGTTCGATTAAATTCAGATTATCGACGATGAAATAGTAGGCATCAGGTAAAGAAGTCAAATCCATGGGCGGCGGAGTTGTTTTTTTAAAAGTGGAGGGAAGATTTTCTTTTTTCTCCCTAAAATGGGGCAACGTCTTTCGACACAAGGCGAACTTCCAGAAAAGTGTGACCCAGATCGGCGGGACATACCGAATCTTCGGCGATGTCTTATGGATAGTGCTCGCTATGGAGATATCGCCACTGTTTCCCACTATCTTTCACTTCTTGAAGAAGCGGGATATAAAGAGGGACTTCAGGAAGCCCTGTATGAGGCGGGGCACGGAGGTTCTCGGGGTGTGTTAGCGTATCTTCTTGTATTTACGGACAAGGCTTTTCCAGCCCTTCTTGGGGCGATAAAAGGAGATCATGACTTAATCGTTGATTTTATTTTAAGTCTGGACGGCGTTTCTCTCACTCCCTATGAGATTTCAAAGGCGATTCAATATGCCGCTGAGGCAAATCAACTTTCACCGGATATGGTCAGATTTCTTCGGAATAAGAGAGTTATCCGTAAACAAGAGTTGTTTAATCGTGGACTCTATGGAGCGGCCGCAGGAGGACATCGAGATCTCGTCGACTTCTTTCTTCGTCAAGGAGCCGATAATTTGGACTTTGCTCTTGTCATGGCAGCTGAAAATGGTCACCTTTTCCTGTTAAGATATCTCTATTCGAGAGGCGCTCGGAATATTGATCTTGCACTTTGGGCCGCCTCTCGAAAAGGTCATCGAGATATCGTCTCCGAACTTCTTCGACTCGGAGCCAAGCCTCGCTTCGGTCTCCAGTCTGCCGTTGAAACTTCAAATCTACCTCTGGTGCAAATCTTATTGGAAGCGGATCGAGATCGAAGATCTATCACTTCTCGAGACTGTATGCGGGCTCTCGACATCTCCCGAGCTCGTGGAAATCTCGAAATAGAACAGTATCTCATATCACAGAAATGTCCATAAAAAGAAGAAGAGGAAGAAGGAGAATCTATCGACATAGCCGATTCTCCTCCAGAAATGTTTCATCTGTTTCAGAAAATCAGATGAAACATATCGAGATTTGGAGACGGTTTACTTGCGAGGATAGACAGCTGACATCGGAATTCTTGGAAGTCGGGATGTTCTTTGAGGAGTTCCTCGAAGTGTTGTCGGACGAGAAATTCTCTCTCCCTCGGACGGTTCGACGGGAGGAGGTGGAGGTGGATATGACGGAGGGGGAGGAAGTCTTTCCTCCTCATAACGATAGGAAGGACGGAGAGTTTCTCGGAGTGTTGTCGGACGAGAAACTCTTTCCTCCTCATAACGATAGGAAGGACGACGTGAAGATTCTCGGGGTGGAGAGAGAGGTCTCTCAGGATACCTAATCTGTTCCCTTGGTTTGTAATAACGAGGAGTTCTTCGGCGAGGAGAAATCGGACGTCGGGAGACTGCCGGATATTCCTCTTCCGGGAAAGAAAGTAATTCTTCCGGGACAGAAAATAAGTGTATATCTTCAGGGAAGAGCTCTTTACAAATGTCTAAAAGAGGGTCAAAATATGCACAAAGTTTAATTCGATCGTCTCGACTCAAAAATAAGAGGGAGGCTTCGATGACTTCCTTGTCAATAGGGTACAACGCGGTTTTATCATACGAACTTGGGAGAGGAGAGTCTCGTAACTTTTCTGCCTTCTCAAGCAGAGGCTTCAAATAGTCATGAAACTTAAAGAATCTTTCAGCTTTCTCTGAAGTCATGGGAATTCTTGAAAACAAGTAGAGAATTACTTCATACGGAAGACGAATTGCAGGAGATGGAGCTCTCATGTTTCGAGTTGACTTTTTTAACCGGAAAGAAGAAATTATCTCATTTTTCGTTCGATTTTTCTTTTAACGAGTTAGAAAATGATGAATTATATCTGTTTCTCAAAGAATTCCTGGAATTGACTAAAGTTATTATTAAGATCGGGATCGATAGAGTTGAGATGTCGAGTGTACCGAGAGGTATTCGTCTGGAACTGTCTCGTCTTTTTCCCAGTGAGTCATCAAGTGCTCTGGCCAAGACTTCGCCGAACTGTGTAGCTCCGAGTTCTCCCGAAACGTCACCACATTCTCCGACAACACCTCCACCAGAAGAGGTGTCGAGAGGAGTTTGTTTTCGAGTAAGTCGTTTTCTCAAGAGGTCTCCCCGAAATTCGTCTCCCGAAAAGGTTCCATCTTCTCCAAAGACACAGATAGTCAGGATATCAACGGACTGTCCTCTTCGAGGATCTTTTTCGGATAGCTCTTCGTCAAAGAGAAGTAAGAGCTCATCGTCGAATGCCTCGATATCTCCAAAGGGAGGTTCAACGGACACTTCTCCTCGAGAGTTGTCATCTTCAGACGAGTCACCGAGAAGTTCTTCGTTGAGGTTAAGTTACAATCGAATTAACTTTTCACGACGCTCTCCTCTAAGATCAAACTCTTCCTTAATTGAGAAGGAGAAGATTTTATATAGTCCGAATCATACCTGGTTATATGTGGTTAATGAGAATGAGAACGAAAAGGGAACGGTTCGGGTTGGGATAACTAGTATTGGGATTAACCGATTTCGAAGTCAATCGCCTCCCTTAGTCAATGAGGGAGTCTATCGACATGACATTGGATATTTTGTTGATCGCTATGATCCCATTGCTATGCTCACGGTGAACTATTCAGGTAAAAACGTCGACATAGTTTTATATTCTCCCATTGCTGGAAAGATTCTGGCCTATAATGACATATCAAGTCTTGACTTTAGTGAATGTGAGAGATTAAAGTGCTGGATTTGTCAGATAAAACCTGACGAATCTCTAAATCTCTGTCATTTTTATAACTTTATTTCCTATGTGCGAATGTGTAGTCATCTTGCCTAATTCTCTTTCTGATTTCAACTCATGATTTCAACTCATGATATCGAGTTGAAATCACGAGTTATATCTTTAGGAATTGGAATAAGTGTAGACAAGACCCGTGGGAGTCTGTTTCGATGAAAGATTCCACTGCTGAGAATGAAGCTTGGAATGACACGATTGACATAACACAATCAAATTTCCAAGAATGTTCTTATGCATATGTCCGATAAAACCTTGAGCGTCAGCTTCCGACTGATGTTTAAGATGGTGAGTGGAAAGTTCTTCTCTCGATCCACAGACGAAACACCGGTCCAGATAAAGTTTAGAATTATATCTTGACTTCTTTGTATTTACCAGTTCGGATGTCGCATCCTTAAGAGTGTGTCGAATGAGGTTGGTCTGTGCAATAAAGTCCTCATTAATTCCGAGAAAGCGGGCAACTTCCAGACCGTAGATCGACTCTCCCGGTCCGTCTTTAAGTTTCCGTTCATAAACAAGGGTATCCAAGGCTTCATCATAATAGGTTGAAAGGTGACATATCTTAAGTTTGGCGGAGTCTTTGGAAAGCAGCTCCTGAATATAGGGTGTCTCGGGAAGATTATGAAGATGTGTTGAGGAGATAAACGAAGTTTCCCTCTTAATTAGCTCGAAAAGAAGAGCAATGATGATAGCAGAACCAGAGAGACTCTCCGTTCCTCGACACAGTTCATCGGCAATGACGAGTGTCTGACTATCAGCATTTCTTAAGATTGTTCGAAGTTCTGACATTTCCACGACAAAGGATGACTGGCCTTTAAAGATATCATCATGACCACTGAGTCGAGTAATGATTTGACGGTAGGGAGAGTAGGTCATTTTTCCTGCGGTATAGAGACCCGCCTGTGCTAAGATGAGGTTGAGTGCCACAGACTTGGCAATGGAGGAGTTATGAGAGACGGTAAAGTCTCCCAGTAAGAACCGGGAGTTTCCGTCAAGTTCAAAGCCGACGAACTCTCTTTTTCCAAGAGGTTTGACGGTGAAAGATTTTCGTTGAACCTCGCGATCTGGCGGAAGCTCCGGACGAGTCACAAGTCGTACTGGAAGATCAGTGAAGTCGTTTCCCTCAATGTAGAGGAAAGAGTCAGCCCAAGCTCGATATCCCAGACTTCGAGCTAAATAGATAATATCTCGAGATAACTGTTTCTCAGGACAGAAAATTCGAAACCCCCGATAAGGAATACTCTCTCCGACGGAGTCAAGAATTCCTGCGAGAAGAGCTCGACGAATGTCTTTCGAGTTATACTTATAATTCTCGGGGACATTACATTGGCGTCCAAGAAGATAGGGGTCACGAGTTATCGAACGAAAAGGAAACTCAACTGGAACACTGTAGAGAGAGAGTCCGTCTCTCTCTTTCTCTGAAAGTCGCAGATACTCTTTAACGGTCATCTCGACAGTTCGATTCTTCGTGTTTCGTAAGACAAGGACATGATCTCCCGTACAGATAAAGTTATCTCCATGGATTGGGGAGATGAGGTACATCTCGTCAAAACCAGAGACGAGAGATAAAATCCGTCGAGGAGTGGAATCGTCTCCCATTAACATATCTCCAGGACGGATATCTCGAGCTCGAATCGTCGGACCGGAGAAGAGAAGGACCGGAGTTTCTGGGTCAAGACACTTTCCGACGCCATTAAATCCATAGAGAAGAATACCTTGAGTTTCTCGCCCGAGTTCAATATCATTGGGGATATATTCTTTATCAAGAATTTGTTCAATAATGGGGTGACGCAGTTCCTTCACGACAAGAAAGGACTTTGAATTCTCCGAAGGAACGAGAGTTGGTCGATGATACTTATATTTCAAGGCGGCCTTGGCTCCCGACTTGATGAAGTCTAATGAAGCCACGAATGTATTAACCGCGGAAAAAAAGTTATACTGAGTTCCCAAAGAAGAAACAAGAGAGGTGTAGTGTTCAAAGAGATAATTTTCAAGAGACCTCTGGGCGATTTCAATTCCACTATAATAGTGTTTAAGAATCTCC
>FWPU01010938.1_pt1 | contig 13062 bp, 9 predicted proteins | sample 2228361 | NCBI WGS metagenome assembly FWPU01 (sample SAMEA103939777, study PRJEB20133) | metagenome | reverse complement strand
TGTGCCGCAGGTCGTGGAAGCGGATCCGCGGCACGCCGGCGCGGGCGATGACGCGCCGCACCGTTTTCAGGCGGGCGATGAGGCTGCACGCAGGCGCCTGTGCTGCTGCGTTGCGACCGTTGGCGGGTTCGGGCCAGTACGATGTCCTTGATGCTCCACGCATAGACGATCATTTCGGTGTCCAGCCGGTGGAGCGGAAGGCGCTGAGGGCGTGGATCGCTAGCGGCGTCACGCATGGCGTGGTGTTGTGGTGCGAGGTGCGGGCCCAGCGGTGTGCCTTAAAGCCCACTCAGCATGGCTAGCTGCCTTAGCACCGCCCAGCCAAGCCCAGCCCGCGTGCTGAGGCGTTGCTCCGGACCGCTGATCAGTTTCAGCCGGTGGCTACGTCCGACCACGGGCTGCAAGGGACGGCTGGTCGGTGGCCGTGGCGCCGCTCCCCTCAGGCCGGGGCCTGGGTTGACGAATCGAGGTTCGGGCGGGTTCCGTGCTCGGTGGCTGGGGCGCCGGGGGTGTCCGGGCGGTAGTAGCCGTGAGTGTAGTAGTAATAGTAGTACCCCTCGGCGTCGCGGCCGCGCTGCTGGTTGAGCACCACGCCGACCAGCCGCACCCCGCCTTGGGCCAGGGTCTCCGCCGTCCGCTGCAGCGCCTCGATGCGCGTCTGCCCCGCCTTGCTGACGATGACCACGCCGTCCGTCTCGGAGGCGACCACCAGGGGATCGGTGACGACGAGGACCGGGGGCGTGTCGATGAGGACGATATCGACCGATTCGGCGATCTCCTTGAGCAGCTCGCCGAAGCGCTCGATGCCGAGCAGATCTGACGGGTTGGGGGGCAGCGGCCCACTGGGGATGAGGGAGAGGCTCTGCCCGAGCACCGGCTGGGCCAGGCGCTGCCACGGCAGGTCGGGATGGGTGAGGAGGGTGGTCAACCCCTGCTCGTTGCGGACGCCGAAGATGCGGTGCTGCGAGGGGCGGCGCAGATCGGCGTCGATGATGACGGCCGAGAATCCCTTTTGCGCCAGGGCGACCGCGAGATTGGCAGCCACCGTCGACTTCCCCTCACCGGGACCGGAGCTCGTCACCGCCAGGGTCGTGATCTCTTTCGTCGCCGCGGCAAACTCCAGGTTCGTGCGCAGGAGCCGGACACTCTCGGCAACGGTCGAGTTCGGGCGCTCCAGGACGAAGAGCTGCTCGCGGCCAGGGTGGACCTTCGGCACGAACCCGATCACGCTCAGCAGGGGCGCGCCAACGAGGCGCGTGTAGTCCAGTCCCGCCTTGACCGTGTTGTCCAGATACTCCAGGAGACCAATGCCGCCGGCGGCGATGCACAATCCCGCAAATGCCGCAAGCACCGTGTAGAGCTTGGTGCGAGGAGCGTAGGGAGTTGCTGGCGGAACCGCCTCGTCGGCGATCGTGACTTGCGTTTGCGCCGCCGCGGCCGCCAGGTCCATCTCGTTGGCAGCAACGATCAGCTCGCGGTACGACTGCTGCAGCTGGTTGAGGGTGGCCCGCAGCGCCTCGATCGCGTCGCGGGTGTCCGGGGCGGAGGCGTCCGGGCCGCTGTCCAGCTCACGAATCTGCCGCTGGGTGTCCTGGATCTGCCGCTGGACATCGGCGATCTGCTGATCCAGCGCGGCGCGGTAGGGGCTGGAGAGCTCGAGCGCCCGCTCCCGCGTGTAGTCCACGAAGCGGCTGGCCACCGCGTTGGCGATCGTCGCTGCCGTCTCCGGATCGGGGTCCGAGACGGCGATGCGAATCAGCCGCGTGTCGCCGACGGTGCTGGCGCTGACCTTGTCTTGCAGATCTTCCACGCCGTAGGGCAGGCCGAGCTGGGCAACCAGCGGCTCGAGCACCTTCCGGGTGGTGATCAGCTGGCGGTAGGTTTCGGCGAGTGACTTGCTCCCCTGGAGGGCGCTGTAGTCGATGCTCCCCGATGTTTGTGGCGGGCTCACCTCGATCGTGGCGCTGGCGGAGTAGAGCGGCTGCTGGCGCGAGCTGGTCACGAAGGCGGTCGCCGCCGCGATGACCGGCGCCAGGACCAGGAGCCACCACCAGCGCCGGGCAATGCGGAAGAGTTGCTCAAGCGTGAGATCCACGGTTGCTCCCCTGGCAACGGAGCTGCTGCGCGAGACCGGCGCTAGTCACCCCTTAGACGGCGCCGGATGCCCGTAGTGTAGTCGCTCCCGGCAATTCCGGGCAATACGCTGGCGATCCCACCCGCGGGTGCCATTGGTGACGCTCTGCACGGGCTAAAGCCCGGCAGCTTCTTGGGCAACCCCCGCCGCCGCAGAGGTTGACGCCCAACGGCTGCGTCCCAGCCGAAGGATGTTGATGGCGGCATTGACATCTCGATCGAGGACCAGTCCACAAGGGCACGATACCGTCCTCACGGAGAGGTCGATATGCTCGGGAAACCGCTGGCCACAGGACGAACACGTTTGGCTGGTGTAGGCTGGTTCCGCTTCGACGACCACACGCCCAGCCTCTGCCGCTTTGGCGTGCAGCCTGACTTTGAAGTATCCCCAGCCAGCATCCATGATGCTCTTGGCCAGGTAGCGATTTCCCACCATGTTTTGGACCCTAAGCTGCTCAACGGCAATGAAGTCGCACTCGTTGATCAGTCGGTGGACGATCTTATCGAGGACATCCTTGCGTTGTCTGGAGACATGGAGATGGTGTCGAGCCACCATCTCGGCCGCTTTGCGGCGGTTCCTGCCTCCATTTTTCCTGCGGCTCATTCGGCGCTGCTGGCGGCGAAGCTTCTTCTGAGCAGCCTGGTACCATTTTGGGTTGGGAACTTTCTCGCCATCCGAGGTGGCGATAAGGGATGCTACGCCTACGTCGATGCCTACTGCCTTACCAGTGGGCGGAAGCGCCTGCGGGCTCACCTCACAGGTGAACATGGCGTACCACCCATCAGCTTTCCGAACGATTCGGATGGTCTTGGGAGTACAGGGCAGCGGCCTGTGCCAGCGCACCGCAATCCTGCCGATTCCATACAGTCGGAGCCTTCGACCGTCGATCTTGAACCCGTTGCCGTACTCCTTGAAGCCGAAGGACGAGAAACGGTTTTTGCCCTTAAACCGAGGATACCCAGGGTTCTCGCCACCCCTGACACGCCGAAAGAAGGCCTGAAAAGAACGATCCAGATCAGCGACGACCAACTGGAGAACATGGCTATGAATGTTCCTCGCATATGGGCTAGTCGCTTTGAGTTCCTTGACCTTGCGGAGCTGCTCGGCCTTGGAGATCGACCGTCGCTCGTTAGTCCACGCATCACGGCGCTCTTCCAGGAGGTCGTTATAAAACCGACGACAAGTTTCTATGGTGCTCAAAAGAAGCTTTTCCTGAGATTGGCTTGGATACAGCCGGTAAGCATACACTCTGTACATTTACTTGCCCTTCTGTGCTTCAATGTATCGCCTGATCGTCTCCTGAGATACATTGCCAGCGGTGGCAGCAAAGTAGCTTCTTGTCCAAAGAGAAGGCAATTTAAGGAGGTGTGGATATTGAGCTCTCAGCTCATGCGATGTAATACCCTTGATCTCCTTGACAACATCGGCTGCCGATGTAGTCGGCCACACGCGGACAAACAAGTGGACGTGGTCTGGCATAATCTCTAATGCAACAACCTCCCACCCATGTTGTTCGCACTTGCGGCGAATTAACTCAGCCGCATCCCTCTCGACATCACCGACTAGTATAGGCTTACGCCGCTTGGGACAGAATACCAAATGATACAGAATCAGGTGAACCCGATGCTCGTCTCTCTGGTACTCCATGTTGATCGTATACCACGTGTCGACAAGGAGATCAACGCCTCAAGCCATTGGGGAAGCCCGCCTTGTCCTCTCGGGCTAAAGCCCGGGGGCTTGCGGCGGGCTGCACTGGTCATCCACCACAATGGGGTGAAAGGCCACCTACGGTGTCACCAGCGCGTGCTCGCGAAAATAGGCCAGCGTCGCCTCCAGGCCGGTGGGCAGATCCACCTCTGGGGTCCAGCCGAGGAGGCGCTGCGCCTTGCTGATGTCCGGCCGGCGCCGCGTCGGATCGTCCGTGGGCAGGGGCGCGTAGCAGAGCTCCGAGCGCGAGCCGGCCAGGGCGATGATCTGCTCCGCGAGCTGCCGCACCGTGTACTCGTCCGGGTTGCCGAGGTTGACCACCTCGCCGGCGAGCCCCTCCGTCTCCATCAGCAAAAGGATGCCGCGGACCAGATCGTCCACGTAGCAGAAGGAGCGCGTCTGGCTGCCGTCGCCGTAGATCGTGATCGGCTCGCCGCGCAGCGCCTGGACGCAGAAGTTCGGCACCACCCGGCCGTCCCGCGGGTGCGAGCGCGGGCCGTAGGTGTTGAAGATGCGGGCGATGCGCACATCGAGGCCGAATTGCCGGTGGAACTCCATCACCAGGCTCTCGGCGAAGCGCTTCCCCTCGTCGTAGCAGGAGCGCGGGCCGTTCGGGTTGACATTGCCCCAGTAGTCCTCGCGCTGCGGGTGGACCTGCGGCTCGCCGTAGACCTCGGACGTGGACGCCTGGAAGAAGCGGGCGCCGTCGCGGCGCGCCAGCTCGAGGACGTGATAGGTGCCGAAGGCGTTGACGAGCTGCGTCTCGACCGGGTAACGGCGGTAGCCGCGGGGACTGGCCGGGCTGGCGAGGTTGTAGATCCGGTCGAACCGCTCCGCGAAGGCCGGATCGGCAAGCGGCTTGGCCAGGTCCTGGTGGACGATCTGCAGGCGGGGATGCCCCTCGACATGGCCGAGGTTGGCGTAGCGGCCGGTCAGGAAGTTGTCCGCTACCACTACCGTGTGCCCTTGCTCCAGCAGCCGGTCCACCAGGTGACTGCCGATGAATCCCGCCCCGCCGGTGACCAGAATCCGCATTGAGTTCTCCTTCTCCAATGGTTCGCTTACGTCCCGCTCAGCAGCCGCGCACCGTTTGCGCCAGGCCCTCCGCGAGCGGCGTCCGCGCCTCGAAGCCGAGCAGGCGGCGCGCTTTCGACGTCTCCGCGAGGGAGTGGCGCACATCGCCGGGCCGCTGTGGCGCATAGACCGGATCGGCGGCGCTCCCGATCAGCGGCGCCAGCACCGTCAGGAGGGCGTTGATGCTCGTCGAGTGGCCCGAGCCGATGTTGATCACCTCGCCGACCGCCTCGCTGGCCGTCGCCGCGCGCAGGTTGGCTTCGACCACATCGCCGACGAAGATGAAATCGCGCGTCTGCTCGCCATCGCCGAAGACGCAGGGCCGCGCGCCGTCGCGCAGATCGGCGATGAAGCGCGGGATGACCGAGGCGTAGGGCCCGTCCGGGGACTGCCGGGGACCGTAGACATTGAAATAGCGGAGCGCGACCGTCTCCAGGCCGTAGACGCGGGTGAAGACCTGGCAGAGCTCCTCCCCGGCGAGCTTGCTGGCGGCGTACGGCGATTCCGGCGCGGGCGGCAGCTCCTCGCGCTTGGGCTGGCGCGGATCGTTGCCGTAGACCGCGCAGGAGGAGGCGAAGACGACCCGGCGACACCCCGCATCCCGCGCGGCGGCGAGCAGGTTGAGCGTCCCCAGGACGTTGATCTCGTAACAGTCCCGCGGGTGGGAGATGGAGCGGGGCACCGACGGATCGGCTGCCTGGTGAAAGACGACCTCGACGCCCGCCACCGCCCGGTAGACCGCCTCGCCGTCCCGCAGATCGCCGGTCACCACCTCGACGGCGTCCCGCACGGGGGCGAGATTGTCCAGCGAGCCGGTCGAGAGATTGTCGAAGACGCGGACCGCGTGCCCGCGCCGGACCAAGCCTTCCGCCAGGTGCGAGCCGATGAACCCCGCGCCGCCCGTCACCAGTGCTTTCATCGTGATCGCTTCCGCTCCTCGATCGCTTGCGCGTAGATCTCCATCAGCATCGCGTAGTTGCGCTCCGCCGTGTACCTCGCCTCGAATTCTGCTCGCGCCGCCGCGCCCATCCGCTGCATCTCCGCCGGGTGATCCCAGGCCCAGGTCACCTTCGCCGCCAGATCGTCCGCATCCCCGGGCGTGAAGAGGAGCCCCGTCCGCCCGTCCTCGATCAGCTCCGCCGGCGCCCCGTGCCGCGAGGCGATCACCGGCCGCCCGCAGGCAAACGCCTCGACGATCGTCAGCGGGAAGTTCTCGTAGAGCGTCGAGGGGAAGATGAGCGCACGAGCGCCGCGCAGCTCGGCCAGCACTTCATCGCGGCTGACCCGACCCAGCACCTGCACCGCCGGGAGCCCGCTCGCGGACGCCTGGAGCGCGTCGAGCTCTGGCCCATCGCCGGCGATCCGCAACGGGGGCGACTCGGCCAGCTTGGCCCAGGCGCGGGGGAGGAGGTGCACTCCTTTGTACGCCGCGATCCGGCCGGCGAACAGGAAATGGTCGCCCGGGCCGGCCGCTGGCTCCGGCGCCGGATCGAGGAAGTTCGGCTTGAGCGCGATCTTCTCCGCCGGCAGCCCGCCCACGATGAAGACCCGGCGCGACGCTTCCGTGAGGGCGATGTAGCGATCGACCTCACGCCGGTAGGTGCCGCGCGCCCGGTGGATGGCGAGCATTGCCGCGATGACCCCCGTCTGCGCCCGCGACCCGTGGTAGCAGGCATGGCGGACGCCCGGCAGGGGCACCGGCGCGCCGACACACGCCTCGCAAACCTGACTGTCGCGGTAGAGGAGCGCGTTCGGGCAGACGAGCCGGAAGTTGTGCAGCGTCTGAACGACGGCGGCGCCCGCCCAACGGGCGGCCCGATAGACCGACGGCGACGCGAGCGGGAAGGTGTTGTGGATGTGGACCACCTCCGGGCGATGCTCCGCCACTGCCCGCGCGACACGCCGGGCCGACGCGCGCGACCAGACCGTGCCCGCGGCCAGCCGGGCGGCCTGCACCGGGGAGGGCGACGCGGGGATGGCATGGTTGTCGAACTCGATCGCCAGCACCTCGTGCCCGCACCTGCGCAACAGCGCCTGCTCGGCCTCGAAGACGCCGTCCTCTCCGCCGCGCTCTTGGTAGCGGTTATGGATGAGCAGGGTGCGCATGTCTCACCGGTTGCGGCTGGGGTGAAAGATCGAGATCCGAAGTCGCTTCCCGCTCAAGACGGATCGCGGCAATCGAGAGGCCGACGATCGTCCAGAACCAGATGCCGCCTTGCGGGCCCTCGAGGTAAACATCAAAGGACATGTTTACGAGCATCGCGAGCCAGTAGGCGAAGAGCCAGACCAGCACAGCGCTCCACAGGTGAAATCCTCGCCGGCGCGCATGCATCGCTCCGCGAACCAAACCCCAGCCGACGGCTCCCTGCAGCCCAATCCATAAGAGGAATCCGGGCACACCCATTCTGGCGAGAATCGTCATGTGTCCATTGTGAGGTGACCGCAAAGATTCATCAGCAGCAACCTGGAACCCGTCGTCGTTTGCGAGATTGACGCCAAATCCCTTCCCTGTGAGGAAATACGGACCATGAAATGTATAGGAGACGATCTTCTTCCACCATTCGAGTCGCCATTCCTTGGTTCCCTGCAGGGGATCCTCTTCCTCGCTCGTGGGGATGCTTGTGACATTCGCGACGACTTGCCGCGGGGAGATCGGGCGGACCCTGCCGACGTCAATTGTGGGATTGATGACCAGGAGGGCTAACGCAAACACGATGGCGTATACTGTCAGCCGCACCCAGCGTGGGGACGGACGAAGCAAGAATGCCACTACGACACTGGCGAATGCCGCGACGAAACCGCCTCGGTTCTGGGACGCGACGATCAGAAAGCTGCCGAGCCAGAGCGCCCATACTACCGACTCAGGAAGGCGACTATGCGGCGATGCGGCTGCCCATAATCCCCCGGCCACAAAGACAGCGAGCGCGGCGGAATGGACTCCGATGTCACCACCTTTGATCACAACGATGGGCACATTCGTGCTCGGCACCCTAGGCAGTGCCTCGCCAAAGAAAAGGTAGAGCATGGTAGAGAAAGGGATCCAACAGAGTAACCAGGGGAGGAGATGGCTAAACCAGCGTACAACCGCACGGACGTGACCGGCGGTCAGCGTAAGCGAGACGAGCAGCCCGAAAAGCGCGTATCCCCAGACGACCGCATCCCGAAGAGCCATTAGCCCATACGTTGTGAGGTATGGGATCGTGCAAAGCAGACCCCACGACATAAAGGCGAGCAGCAATGCGTGGCTCCCGGCGATCCCAGATCGGGGCACAACTAGGAAGGAAAGAACGAGCAAGGCCAGGATGACCTCTCCAACATACAAGGGGGGCAAACCCAGATACGCAAATCCCTTTCCAAGAAACGCATACCCTGTAAGGAGACCCAACAAGGCAGCGAAGGCAAGCACATGGAGTCGGCGGCCTAGGCCCAATAGTGCCAATACGCCGGTTGCCGACACGGCAGCCAGGCTAGCGGCCGGAGCGACGGCGGAGAGATAACCGACACCGGAAATTGCCATGAGGATCGCAAGGATCTTAGCGAATCCAACTGGCCAGTTGAGGTGTTGGGCAGTGTTGGTCGGCCTCATGTCCCCATCCGAACATACAGAATCAGCAGCACAGCGCCCTCTCCATCCTATTTCGACTGGGACACTGCTCGTTGCCATGCCCCTTCGGTCAAGCGGCAGTGTAAATCCAGAGATCGGACAAGCGTCTCAATTACGCGGACACATTCCGAACTACGGCAGAGGGTGTCCCGATCGAAATCTTGAAACCGCATTGGCTCGTGACCGTCACCGCCGTCCCCTGATGATCTGGCGTGATGACCGGCAGACCGTGCGACACCGCTTGAAGGACTACATTGCCAGACATGTCTTGAAGACTCGTAAAGAGGACTGCGTCTCCTTCACAATAGTATAGCGGTCAGGCCGGATACTTCACTCGTCGCTCATCCAAATCTTAGTTGAGAACGGCAGATCGTGATACACGAAGTGCGGATTGGGCGCCGGAAAGCGGGCAAGTTCCGCCTCGATCGCCGGACGGCGAGTGGTGCGTGTCATTATCCAGACTTCGGCGAGGCGCGCGGCCTGTAAAGCCCACGTCCAGCCAACACGTGGTTCTGATGTTTCTGGCTAAGTGCGTGTCAAATTCGTAGGAGCGAGCAATTCAGAGATAAACTCGCGATATTGAGCAGCAATAACTGCTGGTTCATATCTGCAACTACTGTCCATGGCGTTCGCTCCTAGGTGTTGGGCTAGCATTGGGTCGTCAATCACTCGAAACATAGCTTTTGCAAGACTGTCCACATCGTCCACAGGGACGAGTAAACCATTCCATCCGTCTTGAATAATCTCTCGTGGCCCACCGGGAGCACGGGTTGCAATGGTGGGCTTACCTAGGGCCATGGCTTCAGTCAGAACAAGGCCGAAACCCTCGAAACGAGAAGCAAGGACAAACGCATCACTGGCCTTCAAATAGGGACGTGGATCCTGCACAAAACCTGGTAGAGAGATGAATGGTGACAATCCCAACTGCTGAATGAGCCTTTCCAGCTCTCGCCGCAATGGGCCTTCTCCAAGAATGATGGCGTGAGCTGGTACGCCTCGCTCATGGAGGCGAGCAATCGATCTGATCAGCGTGTCAAATCCCTTCTGTCGAGCCAAACGTCCAATACTTACAAATAACCAATGCGATCGATCAGATGTCAGCCACGAGTGGGGTACACGGAAAGCTTGATCGCGCTCTACTTCCGCGTCGCGCCAAGGGCCCCATGTCAGCGGATTCGGGATGACGCGATGAGGTTTGAGCTGCCAATGACAGACACGACGAAATAGCGGGTCATTCAATATGTCCCATGATGGGGCAACGATTCCGTCTACATATGGATACAGGAGACGAATGAGCGCCGGAAGGGTGCGCATCTTGACACTCCACTTATGATCAAGCGGCTCCAGGCTCAAAAGGGTATGCTCTGTGATTATGAGGCACGTCTGTGTTCTCGCAAGAATCCGTGAAACGATGGCAAGCAAATTAACAATTGAACTCATAGCGATTACGACCTGAGGACGGCGAGTCCTCAAGTATCGTGAAAAATGGGCAACAGCCAATGACGTCTTGGGACAGCCAAGCGAGGTGATCGAGAGTCCGGGTCGCGCTCGCCTGCCGGTCTCACTGACTGGACGAACCGAAACTAGATCGACTTCATCGCCAAGCTCCTGAAAGCCGAGCGCGAGCGAGGTGCCGAGATTTGCGAATGTGCCGCCCTCTAATCCCTGCACCACTATGCTAATGCGCATGACATCTCGTTGATCGGAAGCCTCCGGCATATGCAATTTTTCGCCTCTGTATGCCAGAAAGGATTCAGCTCGCCGGTTTTGACGCAAACAAGAAAAGATTGACTCCATCATCAACCTTGTCCAGCGTTGCTCGTGGCCGGTAGAGCTTGCTAAGAAATCCTGCGATCAAACGACGGAGTCCGACCATCTCAAGAGATCCGCCATAGCCTATTCGGACATTTTCGAAGCCTGCATTCAGAGCATGCTCGCGGAGTAGCCAGGCTGGCAATGGAGTAGTGTGGCCGGTGGAGTAATAGGCTCGTTCATCGAAGAGCCAGTACTTGCCAGTAAAGAAGAACTTGACGCGGCTATAGGGATGCAGGATATTTGGCGTGGAAATGAGCAGACCACCGCCTGGTTTCAACAGCCGTGCGACTTCCTCAAAGAAACGAGCAGGACAATCCAAGTGCTCAATGACCTCCAGTGCTACAACCCCGTCAAGAGTTGCAGGCTCTAAGAGGGACATTAGATCGGTGCAAACGTCAGCCTGAAGAGCGCCAAGCTCCTTAGGAATATCAGTTGTGTCGAGATCTATGGGCAAGGGGTCGTAGCCGTGCGCACGCAATCGCAGCGAGAAGGCTCCGGAACCGGCGCCTACATCGGCGATCTTTGCCTGAGGGGGCAAGAACCGCTTGACTAGCACTATTGCCTGTTCGTGGAGACCGGGCGCTGCATGGATCGGCACGTTTTCGAAGTGTCGCCCAGTTCTTGAGCGGTGTCGTGTATCTCTGGCTCGGATCTCCGTCATCTCGCCGCCTCACTTCGCTGCAGTTAAGTCAAGCCGATAGTCGTTATGCTACCGACCAATCGGTAAGCTACACGATCATCTCTTTCATGTGATGCGCACAACCGCCAAACCTGGCCACTATCATCTTCTCCCCTCATGATCGAGTGGCTTCGAAGTAATGGCGCCATAGCACTGCGTTCATGATCAGGAGGTGAATAGCCATTCCGACGACAGCGCCAATCAGACCCATCGTGGCCACGGCGGCAATTCCAACTGTCAGGTCAAATACTACCGAGATAACATATGCCTTGAAAACCGGAGCCGTGAGCTTCATTGCTCGAAGTGCTGTGCCAACAGGCGTTCCCAAGTAGACTAGCACCTGCGTCAGTGAGTTGGCAGCGAGAAGCCATCCATAACTAACGTAGGCCTCTCCATATAGTAGTCGCAATATCGGTTGAGAAAACACGACTAAAATGAGATAGTATGCGGCTACAATGGGGAAGGTTGCAATATAGATCTGTCGAGTAAGCAACCTGAGGGCGCGAGGCCCCCCGTTCTCATGGGCGGCAGCCATCCTTGAAACCATCAATGTGTCAAGCGCGGTAAGGAGCACTTGCGTCGGTCGGAGAATGGTTTGGGTTGCTCGGAGGGCACCGACGGCCGCTATATTGACAAGACCGGCCGTGAATATCAGATGAAGCTGACTTGACAGCAACGAAAGCAGAGCAGACGCTGTCAGCCACTTGCCCATGCGCCAGTTATTCGCGACGGCCGCGCGCCATGCCACTCGAACCACAGCCGCAGTGAGGTGATCGCGAATCTGCCAGAGGCCAGCGACCGTGGCAATGGCCGAGGTGATCGCTAGGACGAGGATCGCCCGAACCTCGGTCAGACTGCCCATTTTCCAAAGTGCAACGATTCCCACAAGCTGCCCGCCATAGCTGACGCCATCGTTCACAAGTGCCCCAATCACGTTCTGCTTGGTGTAGAGCACCCGGCGCATGAACTCCTGAAGCTGCCAGACCGCGGTTGCCGGCACCAGAGCGAGCAGGAGCCGGCTTGCGCTAATGTCGAGCGCGCTGAGCATGATCGCGGCAGCGGCAATGACAAAGCCGTAGGCCAGGGCCAGCGCCAGCTGCATCCCGGCCGTGGCGGTCGTGTAGCCGACGTAGTCCTCTCCCGTCCGCGTTGCACCGATCACGTTGTGCGGCTGCGTGATGAGGGCCGATTGCAGGCTATTGGCGAAGAGGAGCGCCGTGTAGGCGAGCGTGAACGCGCCAAATGCAGACGGACTCAGACTCCGCGCGAGGAGCACCATCGTGACGAAGTTCGTCGCGGAGATCAGGGCTTGGTCGGCCATGCCCCACAGGCCAGCCCGCACCAAGCTGTTCTGCCACAGGTACCGGATGCTACTCAGCCGCGGAATAGACAGTGGCTTAGTGACCATCAGGATGGCCTGCGAGCCGGAGCCTCGCGCTACTTGCAATTACGCGCGACACAAACCAGGCATTGCCGAAGACGTACCGCTTCCACAACCGCCGTGGATCCTGGGAGAGCCGGAAGAGCCATTCCAGGCCGTGGCGCTGCATCCAGCGCGGGGCCTGCCGCACCCGCCCGCTGTGGAAGTCGAACGCCGCCCCCACGGCGATCAGCACCGGCGCCTCCAGCAGCGGCCGGTGGTTCGCCACCCACCAGTCCTGCTTCGGCGTTCCCAGCCCGACCCAGACAATGTCCGCGCTGCTGGCGTTGATCCGCTCGATCGTCGCGGCATCTTCGATCGCGCCCACCGGTAGCACCGGCGGGGTGTGGGTGCCGGCCACCTGCAGTCCGGGGAAGCGGCGCTGCAGCCGCGCGGCGCGCTCGCCGGCCACGCCGGGCGCGCCGCCGTAGAAGAAGTGGCGGTGCCCGGTGACGGCCGAGCGGGCGCAGAGCTCCAGCATCAGGTCCGGGCCGTAGACGCGCTGGACGTGGCGGTGCCCGGCGCGGCGGGAGAGCCAGACGAGCGGCATGCCGTCCGGGGTGCGCAGGCCGGCGGCGTTGACGGCGCGTTGCAGGGCCGGGTCGCGGTGGCACTCCATGACGGTGTGG
>FWPU01007919.1_pt1 | contig 13065 bp, 14 predicted proteins | sample 2228361 | NCBI WGS metagenome assembly FWPU01 (sample SAMEA103939777, study PRJEB20133) | metagenome | reverse complement strand
ATCTTTGGAGTCTTCTCTTATCTAAATAAAAAGTGGAAGGCACACCCTTTTAAACTTTTTAATTTTACACAATTTTCTTGACACTACCTGATATAGATATGGGGTTACAGTCTTGGTCTTTATTTTGGTATATTTGGGGGTTTCGCCCCCTTACCACCTCCGAAGGAGGGGGAAGGAGTCATCGTCACGCTAAATACCAAAAGGCGGCAATCCGTCAGCTTCATGGCCAAAGGCCCCCCGCAATGACTGTACTGGGGAGATAGTAAGGGAGAACTTTCCCTTATCCGCTGAATCGTGACACAGTTTTTGTGTTGAACTATCCATCAAAGAAGGTAATAATAACTGTTTTAAGAATAGAATTCTACGGTATCATCAAAACCACACTATTACTGAAGACATGCGATGAAAGTCCTGCTCTTATTTCCCCCTTCCTGGCTCCCTTCACAGCCCTTTCTGAGTTTACCGGCCCTTACTGGTTTTCTCAGGGCGCAGGGGGTGGAGGTGGTTCAGAGGGATATTAATATTGAGTTCTTGGAGGCCATCTTAAGTAGGGCAAGTGCCCTGGAATTCTTCTCCAGGGTAAAACGGGAACTGGACAAGGGACCTGGCCGTCACCACATGGATAAATACAACCTCTTAAGAGAGGCGGCAGAGTATCTACCTCTAGCGGCAGAGAAGATAGAGGAGGCAAAAGAGGTCTTCAGGTCTGAGGATTTCTACGACATAGAGAGATACGTTGAGTCCCTCAATGTAATGGACAGGTTTCTGGAACTGGTGAGTTCCCTTTATTATCCTTCCGTGGTGTCTACCTATACCAATAATACGAGATATTCTGTGTACTCCTCTTCAGACCTCGTACCCGCTGTACAGGATGAGGAGGAGAACCCCTTCTTAGGGTTCTTCAGGGAACACCTTTTAAGTTCTATCCTTAATGAGAGGCCCGATGTGGTGGGCATTTCCATCACCAGCACCTCCCAGCTCCTTCCCGGCCTCACCCTGGCAAGGCTCATCAAGGAGATAAACCCCGACATACACCTTACCGTAGGCGGAAGTATCTTCACCAAGCTCATTGATAACCTGCTCCTGGGCGTGGACGTCTTCTTTTCCTTTGTGGACAGTTTTGTGGTCTTTGAGGGGGAGCATGCCTTGCTGGAACTGGTCAACCAACTCTCAGGGGGTAGAGACCTGGGCAAGGTTCCGAACCTCATATATAAGAAGGGTGGGATGGTTACAATAAACGAGCCTTTTTATATTGAAGATGTAAAAGGACTGCCCACCCCTGACTACAATGGCCTCCCCTTCGGGCTGTATCATTCTCCTAGACCAGTCCTGCCGGTACAGACCTCCAGGGGGTGTTACTGGGGCAAGTGCACCTTCTGTAACCTGCATTACGACCACCGCTACTATAGACCTAAAGGTACGGACCTTATTGTCAGGGATATACAAACCCTGAAGGAGAGACAAGGCACAAACTATTTCTTCTTTGCCGATGAGTGTATCCCCATTCCCACCCTCAGACAGCTAGTGAAGGTGCTCCCAGAAATGGACATAAAGTGGATTGGCGGGGTGAGGTTTGAAGATGGACTCACCAGAGAACTTATCAGGGACATGCACCGCGCAGGCTGCCTGAAGCTGGTCTTTGGCATGGAATCCTACTCCCAGCGCGTACTTGACCTCATGAAGAAAGGTATAAAGCGTGAGACCGTAAAGAGGATACTGGAGGATTGCCTGGAGGAAGGGGTGGCGGCCCACATCTACACCATCGTAGGCTTCCCCACGGAGACCGTATCAGAGGCAGTGGAGAGCATGAATTTTATCCTGGAAAATAAGCGACTGGTCTCCTCGCTTGGTTTTTCCTTCCTCCCGTGTCTTTATGAGATGGAAAAACATTCCCCTATTACACTGAACCCGATGGCCTATGGACTGAAGAGGATTATGGTTCCCAGGAAGGACGACCTCAGCCTCGGCTATGCATACGAGGTAAAGGAAGGGCTTTCTCCCCAGGAGGCCGAGGCCCTCCACGGGGCCGTATTGCAGAGGGTGAACGAGACTATCTCCCCATTCCCGTATAACTACTCCATGTCCGATGGGTTGCTCTACATTGATAGGCATGGCAGGGGCGTGGCAACGGTAAATAACCCTGCCTAATCCTCAAAGATTATCCGGTAGCCTCCCCTTAAATCAGTAACTATCTCAAACTCGTCGTGGAACCCCTCTTTGTTCATGTATTCCACCAACTGTTCAATCTCGGCGAACCCCGGAGAGACCCTCCACCTCCCCCTGTGAGCACCGGCCTCTTTAGCGAGCAGGACATAGGCCATCAAAAGGATAAAAATACCGATGATAAAAAGACCCGTAATGTGCTTGAGATTTTGTTTTAATGAGTCCATTTTTCCTCTCCTTTCCTGAAAATCCATTGCTTTAAGCCCTGTCCTCTTATTACCAGCTAACACTTACTCCTACGCCCAGCCGCCACTCCTCGTAGGCCTGCTCACCTGGCAGGTGTTGGAAGATAGGCAGAGAACCAGTGAGGAAGAAGTTGGTCCGTCTATTAACTCCAACCCTGATACCGGGAGAAAGATATATGATGCTGACGCCGCTGTGTTGCAGGGTTTCACTCCTCTCTACATCCCGCCACTGATGGGCGGCATTTATCTCTCCCACAAGGGTAATCAAAGGCTTAAACCACTTATTGTTAGAGCGGGATTTAAAAACATTATAGCTCCCTCCAAAATCAAAGCTTATAGAGTCTCCTGTCTCAAACTTCTGGGCCCCTTGATTACGGAGGTCGTATATAAGGTCTGTGTTTATCTCAAACCTCCTATTCAGTATCCTGCTCCAGGCAATTCCAAAGCGACCATCTATAGAGCCACTACCAGGCTGATTATGGGTGCCAAAGCGGGTTTTCCCCCTGGCTTTCTCATGGGTATCTCCTGTGGGAAGCCTTATACCCCCTAAGAAGGAGACGTGGTCCGGGTGGGTGTGAAGGAACATGTATTTTCCTTGCAGTCGTAGGTCTCCTATACCATCGCTATCCCCTTTTACAAAACTTACAGTGTTATCCTCCATGGTAGCCTCTGAGAATTGGTCATAAGTAACCCACGGGAGACCCAAAGAGAGGGTAAAATTATCTGTAACACCGTAAGAGACGCCTAACAAATAGTCTACCTCCCTCTTGTGGGCGTGGACATCCTCCCCAATACGGGTGAAGTATTCAAGCTTGTCATCAGAGATAGGATCAAACTCCCTCCAATCGTAGCGGAAGGTGGTCACGAGTGTACCCTTTGATAGTGTTTCTCCAGATACAGTGTTGATTGTGCCTGTGGCTTTTGCCTCACCAGTTCCTCCTTCATGGTGGGCGAGGGCCGTTTCATGTGGTATTGAAGATAACACTAATATAATAATCGTGCCACTAAAAAGACAAAATTTTTTACGCCAGTTCCTTACCGGTAGTGGCCATAGCCAGTTTGCCATGTTTTACTCCTTTCGTCCCGATTAATCGGTCTGCAATCTTCTTGATGTCTCTTGCCTTCCCCTTCACTACCAGTACTTCCAGGCAATTGTGCTCGTCCAGGTGGATATGGGTGGTGGAGAGAATGGTCTTGTGGTAATGATGCTGTAGGTCTGTGAGCACGTGGGTAAGCTCCCTGGTGTGGTGATTATAGGCGAGGGTTACCGTCCCCACCGTTTCTTTATCCCCTGCCTCCCATTCTGCCTGGACAAGGCTATCCCTTATAAGGTCCCTCAGGGCCTCCGAACGGTTGGTATAGCCCTTCCGGGATATAAGGTTATCAAAGTCCTTAAGGAGCTTTGGGCTTAAGGAGACCCCGAATCTGGTCAGGCCGTTATCGTTTTTCATAAAGGATTCTTTGTGGATAAATAAATTATGTTATTTTTTTGAAAAAAATAGCACATATTTTGCTAATGTCAAGAGATTTCTTCCTGCTAATCCTTGTCTTTGGTCTGTGTCTACTGTATCATGAAAAAATGCTTAAACACACCTTTGTTCACATCCCAGGGGTGGGGAGGGTTACAGAACACAAACTGTGGGAGAACGGTATCAGGAACTGGGAGGAGTGCCTGGTTGCCTTAGATACACTGCGTAAACCCCTCTTTACCGCCAGGGCCTTACAGGCCGTGGAATCTCACATTGAGAATTCTCAGCGCTCCCTTTCGCTGGGGGAGGCCACCTTCTTTGAGGAATGGCTCCCTGCGGGGGAGAAGTGGAGGATGTACCCGGACTTTGCCAGCAAGGCGGTCTTTCTGGACATAGAGACTACGGGCCTCTCCTCCTGGTGGAATGACATTACCGTTATAGGCATCTACGATTCCCAGGGGCCCAGGGTCTTCCTTAAGGGGGAAGATCTGGAGGATTTTCCTGAGGTAATAAAGAATTATTCCCTTCTGATAACCTACAATGGAAAGCAGTTTGACGTACCCTTCTTAAAGGCAAAATTTCCCGGTATAAGGCTCCCGGATACCCATCTTGACCTAAGGTTCATGCTCAGGAGATTTGGATTGTCTGGAGGGCTCAAGAATGTTGAAAAACAGTTAGGCATAGAGCGGGAAGGCCCTTTACAGGAGATAGATGGTTACATGGCCGTCAGGCTGTGGAAGGAGTATCTAAGAGGGAACGCGGCTGCCCTGGAGACACTGGTTCGGTATAATCTGGAAGACGTGGTGGGCCTGAAAGCCGTAGTAGAAAAGGCCTATAACATGGCTATTAACGGTTTACCCATATCTATTCCTCCAGTCCATGAGGGCGGAAGGCCGAGGCTTAACCTACCCTATGACCCGGAGCTTATCAGTTGGTTAAGGCATAGCTGATGAACTTCGGTCGTTTTACTCCCTCAGGCGCCGTCCTGATCCGCCTAAGGCGGAGAAGGAACGATAAATTGTATTGGGTCTTTAGAGACTTCAAAGAATGATTAAACTCGGCACCAGCGGCTTTTCCTTTGAGGATTGGGTAGGCGCCGTTTATCCACCCGGGCTAAAGAAACAGGATATGCTCCCCTATTACGAGAAGGAACTTGGCTTTAAGTGCCTGGAGGTGAATTCTACCTACTATACCCTGCCTTCCCCCAGGAGCATGGAGGGGATGGTAAAGAAGACCTCGGAGGACTTTGAGTTCACGGTGAAGGCCTTCAAGGGCATGACCCATGAGATATGGGACAAGGATACCAAGGCCCTCCTGGATAATAGAGAAGTATTCAAGAAGTTCAACTTCTCAATGAAACCCCTGGTGCAAGCGGGTAGACTTCGTTGCGTCCTGGCCCAGTTTCCCCCCTGGTTCTATCCGGTAAAGGAGAACTACGATTATCTCAAGACCTTCAAGGACAGGACGGCTGACATACCGGTGGTGGTGGAGTTCAGGAATCTGGCCTGGCACAGGGATTCTACGCTAGAATTTCTTAGAAATGAGGGATTAGGATACTGTGTGGTGGATGAGCCAAGGCTTCCCGGACTCATGCCTTTTAATCCCAGGGCCACCTCAAGCATTGGGTATTTCCGCCTCCACGGGAGGAACCCCAACTGGTTCCGGGCGCCCGTGTCGGTAAGGTACGATTATCTCTATAACGACGAAGAGCTACAGGAGTTTCTCTTTCCCATACAAGAGGTTGCCGGACTTACAGAGACTACGTTCGTCTTCTTTAACAATTGCCACGGCGGCTCGGCAGTCAAGAATGCAACGAGGCTGAGGGATATGCTGCAGTTAAGATTGTAGATAGATTGACCCCCTTCAGGGAATATGTTAATCTCTTTTCAAAATGTGGAAGGAATATTTAAAGGATGTAGGGGCAGGTTTCAAACCTGCCCCTATGAAGGGGAAGATTGGTTATCTCTCCATCCATGTCCCCGAGGAGATAATACTTGGGATGGGGAAGTTGCCCCACAGGATTCTAGGTCATGGGAGGCCAGTTAAGCGGGCCAATGCCTACCTGCCCAAGACCTTTGACCCCTACGTGCTGGACAGTCTGGAGGGGGCCATAGAGGGGGAATACGGCTTCCTGGAAGGTGTGATAGTGGCCAACGTCAGCGATGCCCACCGCAGGCTATACGACGCCTGGAGGTTGGTATGGACCGCTGACCCCAAGAAGGTCTTTTTCCTGGACGTCCCCAAGGGGTCAGATGCATTGAGGGTCAAGACCTTTTCACTAGCCCTCTCTGCCTCGATAAAAGAGATGGAGGCCTCTCTGGGTATAACGGTATCTACAGAGGGCTTGAGAAGGGCCATAGAGCTTTGTAATGAAACGAGGGTGTTATTACAAGAACTGGCCAGCCTGAGAAGGCAGAAGAGGCCACCCCTCTCCGGCATGGACTTCTTTGAGGTAGTCTCGTGGGTGCAGAGGAATGACAAGGCCCATGTGAACCAGACGCTAAGGCGAATCATTAAGGAATTAGGGGTGACCCAGGGCAATGGCGTCATGGGGCCAAGGCTTATGCTCATGGGAGGTCTCCTGGGTTCCCCAGAACTAATTTCACTTATAGAAAGGCTGGGTGCCCAGATAGTTTGCGAGGATTTGTGTACAGGGGCACAGTATTTCTCAAACCTTGTTGAGGGGGGTGCCACAGACCCTGTAGCCGCCCTTGCCAGGAGATACCTTAACATCCCCACTGCCAGGATGGTGGATACCGAGTCCAGGTGGAAGTACCTCCATAAGATGGCCGAGGAGTACAGTGTAAACGGTATTATCTATTTTGCCCTGAAATTTGACGACATATACCTCTTTGAGTATCCGTTCATAAGGAATAAGTTTCAGAAGGCTGGTTATCCTGTCCTGCTGATAGAGGCAGAGAATTTTCTGACCAACATCGGCCAGATAGAGACGAGGGTACAGGCCTTTACGGAGATGCTGTCCTAATAGTGACTGTAAATAAAAAATTGTTGTAGCCGCAACCTTCAGGTTGCGTTACATTACGCAGGCTAAAGCCTGCGGCTACCGCTTTCGTGTAGGTTAATGTGACCATCGTAGAAGACAAGAGAAAGAGACAGAGGGAATTCTTTACCCTCCATTTTCAGAAGCGCCTTAAAAGGCCCCGCGGTTATTCGCCGTTAAAGAGTTCCCAGGCCAGGGAAAGGGCAATGTTCCGCCTACTCCTGGAGAGCTTCAGGGAGGGCTCAAGTGTGGTGTGGAAGAGCACCTTCGTCCCCTCCGAAATCATATACTCCCTTGGGGCCATTCCACTTTATATTGAAAGTTTTAGCGCAGTGGCCTCGGCCGTGGATATATGCCCACCCATGCTGGACGCCTCAGAGAAGTGCGGTTACTCAAGGGACTCATGTACCTTCTTAAGGGCAGTCCTTGGGGCCTCTCACAAGGACGTACTCCCCAGGCCCGATGCCCTTGTATCTACCTCTTATTACTGTGACGGTGACCCCAAGATATTTGACATCTTTGCCGAGGATTACAGTAAACCCCACTTCTATTTGCATGTGCCTTATGCAGTGGAGGCAGGGTGGGCAGCGGAGGTACTTGCTGAACAACTTGAGGAGGTCACCCTGGAGCTGGCAAGGGTTCTAGGGCGGCCATTTAGCAGTGAACGGCTCTCGGAGATAATCCAGAATTCCAACGAGGCCAGAAAGTACCTGCTCAGGGCCAACGAGTTGAGGAGACATGCCCCCTCACCCATGCTGGGCTGTGAGGCCATAGATTACATTGCCGCCATTACCCAACTCTGGGGTTCTCCTGAGCTTGTCAGGGTCTCAAGGCTGCTCTGTGATGAATTGGAAGAACGGATAGAGAAAGGCATTGCAGCAGTGGAGCCAGAACGCTTCCGCCTCCTGTGGTGCCACCTCAGGCCCTACTACAACGACGAGGTGTTTAACTATCTCGAAGGTCATCACAAGGCGGTAGTGGCCTTTGAGAGCGTGAACCTGATTACCTGTGAGGAGATGGACCCAGAGAAGCCCTTCAGGAGCCTGGCAGAAAAACTCCTGTCTAACCCCGCCATAGGCCCCTATGAGCGAATGACCAGGGAGGTGGTAAGGATGATACGGGATTACCGTATAGACGGTGTAATATGGATGTCCCCATGGGGCTGCCGACACTTTAACAGCATGGCCCAGCTCGTCAAAGACGGCCTGAGGAGGGAAGTGGATGTACCTTTCTATATCCTTGACCTTGAATGTATTGATAAGAGGAACTATTCAAAGGAGCAAGTCCGCACCAGGCTTGATGCCTTTATTGAGGTGCTGGCGGGGAAGAAGGGAGGATAATTTTGGTCTTCCTTGCCCCAAATTATGAGGCAGCCCAATAATTAAAAGATTTGAAGTTACAGTAATTGGAAAGTTATTATATTTTTTAGAAAGGACTTATACCGTGATTAAGAAAATCCACACAAGATACATTACTGACGCCAAAGGTAAGCCCCTTGAAGTAGTACTACCTGTAAAGGAGTTTAAGACCTTGCTGAAGCATGTAGAAAAGATGGAAGATGCCTTAGAGCTAGAGAAAGCTATACAAGAGGCTGAAGAACTTGTGCCCTGGGAGGAATTCAAAAAGGGGTTGAGAAAGAGCTAGTAGCCGCAGACTTTAGTCTGCGTAACCTAAAGGTTGCGGCTACCCGCTAACGCTCAGAATGACATCATTAAAACTCGATTTTTGATGGAGAAAGGGATGTACACGGCAGGTATAGACATAGGTTCGGTTTCCACCGAAGTAGTCATCCTTGGAGACGACGGGGTAAAAGGTTACTCAGTCCTTGACTCCCAGGTGGATATAGAAAAGACGGCCGAGGAGGCCCTTGACATGGCCCTGGATATGGCAAGGCTCAGCAGGAAGGACGTAGCCTACGCAGTTGCCACGGGCTATGGGAGGAATAATGTTCCCTATGCCAACAGGCAGGTTACCGAGATTACCTGCCATGCCATGGGTGCACACCACCTGTTCCCCAATACCCGGACTATCATAGACATCGGCGGGCAGGACAGCAAGGCCATTGCCCTGATGGCCGATGGCCCCAGCGGACCGAGGGTAATAGACTTCTGCATGAACGATAAGTGCGCAGCAGGGACGGGCCGTTTCCTGGAAGTAATGGCAAGGGTGCTAGACGTAGACATAAAGGAGATGGGCCCTCTATCCCAGAAATCTACCAAGGAGGTGAACATCTCTAGCATGTGCACCGTCTTTGCCGAGTCTGAGGTTATCTCCCTAATCCACCAGAAGTACTCCAAGGAGGACATCGTCAGCGGCCTGCACACGGCCATCGCCCGCAAGGTGCTGAGCCTCGTCCAAAGGCTAGATATTAAAGAAGAAGTAACTCTGACGGGGGGAGTTATGAAGAACGTGGGAGTGGTTGAAAAGCTCCAGCAGGAACTGGCCCCCAGGAAGGTCAACCTCCCCGAGGAACCGCAGATAGTAGGGGCCGTGGGGGCGGCACTCTTGGCCAGAAGATACGTCTCTGCATAGTCTTACAGTTATTGCGGGTGATAAAATGACCTTATAGAGCCTAATTCCTTGACGATACTTGGATTACTGGATATAATAAATTGAATTAAAAAGGGCCTCAAGCCCTGAACCTAGTCCGCCTAAGGCAGATTCAGGGCAAGTAAAATCCAATGTGGGATTATTCAGATAAAGTAAAAGACTACTTCCTCCACCCAAGGAACGTAGGTGAAATAAAGGATGCCGATGCCGTAGGCGAGGTAGGTGCAATCGCCTGCGGGGATGCCCTCCGACTCTACCTCAAGCTGGATAAGAAGAACGGAAACCGCATCGTAGACGCCAAGTTCAAGACCTTTGGATGCGGTAGCGCCATAGCCTCTGCCAGTGCACTTACTGAGATGGTCATAGGTAAGACCCTGGAAGAGGCTGAAAAGATAACCAACCAGGACATTGCCAACTTTCTAGGGGGCCTGCCACCAGAAAAGATGCACTGTTCTGTTATGGGTAGGGAGGCTCTGGAGGCTGCTATTGCCAACTATAGGGGCTACAAGGTAGCCCCTTCAGAAGAAGGGGCCATTGTGTGCAAGTGCTTTGGCGTAACCGATGTGAAGATAGAGAGGGTGGTCAAGGAGAACAGGCTCACCACCGTTGAGCAGGTTACCAATTACTGCAAGGCAGGGGGTGGGTGTAAGTCCTGTCATCCCGACATCCAGAGGATTATTGACATGGTATGGGAGAAAGAACCTAGGCCTGTCGCTGCACCTCCCAGGGCCAAGAAGATGAGCAACCTCCGCAAGATGCAGTTGATACAGGAGACCATAGAGCGAGAGATACGCCCTGTGCTCATGATGGACGGCGGAGATGTAGAGCTGGTAGATGTGGAAGGGGATACGGTCTACGTCTCCTTCAGGGGGAGTTGTGCCGAATGTACGGGTTCCAGGGTGACGCTAAAATCCACGGTAGAGGCGAAGCTCAAGGAGTTTGTTACCGAGGAACTAGTCGTAGAAGAAGTTAATCAATAGTGTTGTAGTCGCAGGCTTTAGCCTGCGTATACACTCAATACAAAATAACGCAACCTAAAGGTTGCGGCTACGTAAGAATGAAAAGGTTAGTATACGTTGACAATAATGCCACGACCAGGGTTGCCCCTGAGGCGCTGGAGGCGATGTTGCCGTACTTTACTGAACTCTACGGCAATCCCTCAAGCATGCATACCTTTGGGGGACAGCTCCATAAGAAGATAGAAAAGGCCAGGGAACAGGTAGCAAGCCTCATTGGTGCGTCTCCTCAGGAGATAATCTTCACGAGCGGTGGGACAGAGAGCGATAATGCGGCCATCCGCGGCACCCTGGAGGCCTATCCAGATAAAAGGCACATCATCACCACACGCGTGGAGCATCCGGCTGTACTGAACGTATGTCAGTATCTGGCGAAAAACGGCTACGAGGTAACGGAACTGGGCGTGGACAGCCAGGGGCTTTTAGACCTGGACGAGCTACACGAGTCCATCAGGGACGACACCGTCTTGATTACTATCATGTACGCCAACAACGAGACGGGTGTACTCTTCCCCGTAGAGGAGATAGGTCAGATGGCAAGGGAAAGGGGCATCACCTTCCACTGTGATGCGGTACAGGCGGTGGGTAAGCTTCCCCTGGACATGAGCAAGAGTAATATAGATATGATATCCCTATCTGGACATAAGCTCCATGCCCCAAAGGGGGTAGGGGCCTTATACATAAGGAAAGGGGTACGGTTTAAACCGTTTATGCTGGGTGGCCACCACGAGAACAACCGCAGGGCAGGCACCGAAAATGTCCCCTCTATAATAGGACTCGGCATGGCTTGTGAACTGGCCAGGAAACATCTCCCCGAGGAGCAGACAAGGGTAAGGGGGCTCAGGGATAGACTGGAGAGGGAAATCCTGGACAGGATGCCCAACGCAAGGCTGAATGGGCACAAAATGCTCCGTCTGCCCAATACCTCCAATATCAGTTTTGAGTATGTAGAAGGAGAGGCCATACTGCTACTGCTGGATGAGGTGGGCATCTGTGCCTCCTCGGGTTCTGCCTGCACCTCGGGCAGTCTGGAACCCTCACATGTACTCAGGGCTATGGGCGTGCCCTTCACAGCGGCCCATGGCTCCATCCGCTTTAGCCTCAGCCGTTACAATACCGAGGAAGAGATTGACTACATTATTGACCATATACCGCCCATCATACGCAAACTAAAGGAAATCTCCCCATACAGTGCAGAGATAGAAGAATTAGAACTCAAGGCCGCCATGAGGAACAGCTAATGACAAACAGCCTGATAGTATTTACCCAGGAGTGTTGTCCCAAGTGCTCGGAGGCAAAGGAGAAACTGGAGAAGGTGGGTCTGTCTTATAAAGAGATTAATGTGGACACAATGGAAGGGCGGGCAGAATTCGCCCTCCATATCTCCAGGACCAACACTACCCCTGCCTTTTACTTTAATGGAGAGGAATACTCCAGGGTGGAGGACGTAATCAAGGCTTCGGGTAGGCGCCTGTAGTGAGAGAAACTAATCTATTAGGGCTTTACCGTGCGGATTTTCAGACCTGCCCCGCACGCTTGACGGATATGGCAGGTGTGTCTCGTACAGAGGCAGATAATTTCAATAATATCTTCACTTAGAGGAGGGAAGATGAAGAAGATACTGTTTGCGGGAGTCTTTCTTTTCAGTTTAGTCTTTGGTTTTGCGGCTGAGAGTAAGGCTCAGGTGAATCCTGACCAGGTTTATGGTATGCTCTGTGCCCTCTGTCATGGTGCCGATGGTAAACCCACCAAGCAAGGGGTGCAGTTTGGTTCCCCTGATTTTACGGATGCCAACTGGCAGAAGTCCAAGACTGACGACCAGCTTTTACAGTCTATGGTCAAGGGAACTGATAACCCCAACTACAGGCCAGTGAAGGATATGATTCAAGAGATGTTGGGTGTAAATGTAGACGTGACTGTTTTTGTGCCCAAGGTTAGGAGTTTTCTTTCTCAGTAACAAAGTCCCCCAATCCCCCCTTTAGAAAGGGGGGATTGGGATTTTTCTCTCCAATTCATGATTTTATGTTTGGCCACTTAAAAGAGTTATTCCTATCTGAAAGGGCCCTCCCAGAAGAACCAGATGTTGAGCGCCGACAGTTCTTCAGGGAGGTCTTTCACTCCGCTGCCGATTTGGTAAAGGAACTGGCCAAAGAGAGGGTGGGCAACAGGAAATACCTGAGACCTCCTGGGGCAGTGGAGGAATTGACGTTCGTTGCCCTCTGTACCAGATGTGATGAGTGCATAAAGGCCTGCCCACACATGGCCATTCGGGGTGCGGGGCCTGATTCGGGACTTGCCGTTGGCTCTCCTATCATTATTCCCAAGGAAAAACCCTGTTACCTCTGCGAGGACTTCCCCTGCATAAAAGCTTGCAAGGAGGGCGCACTAATAATGCCGGCAAAGAAGGAAGAGGTGAGGATGGGCCTGGCCACTATTGATTACGATAAGTGTATTGCCGGGGGCTTCATCAACTGCCAGTCCTGCATCATCGCCTGTCCCATTGTGGGGGCCATAGAGATGGTGGAAGGTAAACCAGTAATCCACGAGGAGCTCTGTACCGGCTGCGGCCTCTGCGAAAACGCCTGCCTGACCGTGAACAACGCATGTGCGATAAGGGTTAG
>FWPU01004702.1_pt1 | contig 13068 bp, 17 predicted proteins | sample 2228361 | NCBI WGS metagenome assembly FWPU01 (sample SAMEA103939777, study PRJEB20133) | metagenome | reverse complement strand
TATCCCGTTTCAGAATTGAAACTCTATATATAAATCTGAATTTGTATTACAGTAAGAAGTATTTATCGATTAACAATCAGAAAGAAAATATTTACTTCTATTTTGGTAGCCAGATATTTTTATAATTTATAATGCTGAATCATTTGAATAATAAAGGATAAAATACCAGATATAATATAAAGTAAAATCAAAAAAAATAATATAGTTGCAGCAACGGAGAATCCAAACATAAAATGAAAAAACAACAAAATAAAAAGAATGGAAAAAAATAATAGGTATACTCTTACTTTTGAAAATCTTCTAAAAAGAGATACCTGAATTTTTGAATATTTGATAGTGCTTACCATCAAGTATGAGGAAATAAAAAAAATAATAATATAAATAAAGTCAGGTATAACATTTTCGAGATGATAGTGTAAAAAGGGCATTAATGCTACAATTAAACCACCAATAGGAGAGGGTAATCCATCAAAACTGTCTTCGCTATGGTACACATTAAATCGGGCAAGACGAAAAGCAACAGCTGCAGGATAAATGCACGCAATCAACATACCGAGAGAAACCATAGGATTTATGCTTTGAATTACGATATCCGTTAAAAACATTTTATAAAAAAGCGCACCGGGGGCAATCCCAAATGTGGTTAAATCTGCAAGGCTGTCCAGTTCTGCTCCAATTTCAGAAGTTGCATTTAAGATTCTTGCAAAAAAACCATCCAGACCATCAAGAAATGCCGCTAGAATAATCAATACAGCAGAAAATCTTATCAGCTGATCGTCATTAGATGTTAACGATATAATAGTGGATATAAATCCCAGTAATAAATTCCCCAATGTGAAAAGATTGGGGATCCATTTTAAAAAGCGTTTTAGCATTACAACAACAATTTTTAATAAAATGGTTATTACAAGTTTTTTTTTTGACCAGATTCATTAAAATTATGTTTAATAATTTGGAAAAACATTAAAATCCAGTTCTTGAATTTTATTCTGGATAAAATAATAATAGCCGAGTCCAGCAATCATTGCCCCATTATCTGTACATAAAATTTTTTTCTCTGGCCAGTAAATTTTTGTTTTATAGTTTTTTGAAATTTCATTAAAAATTTCTCGTATTCTTTTATTTGCCATTACTCCACCACCTGTTTCAACGTGAAATAGATTTGTTTTTTTAATAGCACGAATTACCATTCTTTTTACTAAATCAAAACAAACTTCCTGAAATGAATAACAAACTTGCTCGATATCAATTTGAGGGTTTTGATTAATATATTGTAAAAGAGATGTCTTAATACCTGAATAAGAAAATAATATTTCTTTTGCAGGTAAATCCTTAAGAATTTGCGGAAAAATTGGTTTTTCCTTTTTTTTATATCTTCTTGCACAATTCTCAATAGCAGGTCCTCCGGGATACCCCAGCCCGAGAAGAGAAGAAGCCTTATCAAAAGCTTCACCGATTGCATCATCCTGGGTATTCCCCAGAATTTTTAGATCTCCCAGACCTTTAACAAGAAAAATAGCTGTATTTCCGCCTGAAAGAAGAACTCCCAGAAATGGATATTGGGGTGTTTCCTGTCTATCTAAAAAATTCGCATAAAAATGGGCTTCTATGTGATTAATAGTTATCAATGGCTTATTTAAAACTAAACTTAGATTCTTAGCAAATTGTCCACCTATCATCAATGAGCCTATAAGACCTGGTCGATTTGTAATAGCTATGTAATCAATTTCTTCAATTTGAATCTTTGCAATTTCCAGAGCCTTTTCAAATACCCCATTAATTTTTATTAAATGAGATCTACTGGCAATTTCAGGTACTACCCCTTTAAATTTCTCATGTTCCCGAATTTGAGAATATACAACATTTGATAAAATATATTTTCCATCCTTTACAATTCCAATACTTGTTTCATCACAGGAAGTTTCAATTCCAATTCCAATCATAACTATTGACTTATTAATTTTCTATAAAATTCATTATCTTCTTTTTTGAGAATTTCTAAAACCCTTTTACAATTCACTCTTTGATTTTTACAACTTAATTGAAACAAATCGATGTCTTTAAGATTTGCCAGTTCTGGATTCATTGTAGCTTGAAATCTAAGTTCAAGAAAATGCTTTTTAACGCGATTTACATCTTCTTTACTCACATCTACTGCAAGACAACTACCCAATAAAATCAGTAATATTATTTTTTTCTTCATAATAAACTCTCCTTAATATCTTGAATATGCTTTACTTCAATTAAATCCCCATAATAATGAAATATTTCTTTTTTTTGAGAATAGGGAATATAAATTTTTGTAAAGCCAAGGTTCACCAATTCTTTTATTCTTGAATTCAGCTGGGGAATGTTTCGAATTTCTCCTGTTAGACCTATTTCTCCAATAAAAGCAATATTTGATGAAATGGGTTTTTCCAGATAGGAAGAAAGAATTGCCATACTGATAGCAAAATCCAGTGCAGGTTCATGGGAAGTAAGACCTCCAGCTAAGTTTACAAAAATATCCTGTTCGCTCAGGTTAAATTTTAAAAACTTCTCAAGAACAGCTATCAACAAAATGATTCTTCGCATATCCAGTCCCTCTGCCATTCTTTTGGAAGGACTATTATTACTTCTTGTAACAAGAGCCTGAAGCTCCACTGCGATTGCTCTTGTCCCCTCCATTATTGCAGTATAAACACAACCAGAGGATAATTCCCGATGAATTTCTCTCTGAAATTGCTGAATAACTCTAAGACCATGGTTATACATTTCAAATATAGCAACTTCTCCCACATTACCAAATCGATTTTTCATTGATCTCAAAATTCGATAATGATTTAAACGATCACTTTCGAAATAAAGGACTGTATCTACCATATGTTCCAGTAATTTAGGTCCTGCGATATTACCTTCTCTCGTTATATGCCCAATAATAATAATGGGAATTTTTGTGGTTTTGGCAACTTCAAGCAATTTAAAAGCAGAATACTTTAACTGGCTTATAGTCCCAGGAATAGAAAATTGAGTTTCATCGGTTTGTACAGTTTGAATAGAATCAATTACTACAAGATGTGGTTTTATTTTAATGATTCCAGAGCAGATTTTTTCTATAATTGTTTCTCGGGAAATTAAAATAGAATTACCCTGGATTTTCATTCTCTCTGCACGAATTTTAATTTGTTCAGGTGATTCTTCTCCGGAAAAATATAAAATCTTTCTGTTCTTTTTAGAAAATTCTCTTGAAATTTCTAAAATCAAAGTAGATTTACCCACCCCGGGTTCACCACCAATCAAGACGAAAGAACCTTCTACCAGTCCACCTCCCAATACCAGATCTAAATCAGATATTCCTGTTTCCATTCTGATATCCTGAGCAGACTGTATTGAAATAAGCTCTGTAATTTCCATCTCAGTTATATCAAATTCATAGTGATCATCCATTACTTCCTCAATGGAATTCCATTCACCACAAATATTACATTTACCACTCCATCGGTGATGAATATGCTTACAATTTTTACAAATATATTTAATTTTATTTTTAGTTTTCATCTTAATAATTATATATATAATTTTTTACAGAAATGAATCAAAAAAATTATTCACTAGTATCAAAATTTTCTAAATTATCAAACCGAAAAATTTCGGGACGATAGGCTAATTTAAAACTTCCGAGGGGACCGTTTCTATGTTTTGCGATAATAATTTCAGCTCTTCCTCTATTTTCCAGAGCCTCAGGAGATTCGGGATCCACAGAAAAATCTCTATGAATAAACATTACCATATCTGCATCCTGTTCCAGCGCTCCTGATTCTCGAAGATCTGATAATTGAGGTCTTGCAAAATCACCGCGTCTTTGTTCTACAGAACGATTCATTTGAGAAAGGGCAAGTATAGGTAAATCTGCTTTTTTTGCCAGCAATTTTAGACTTCTCGATATACTTGCAACCTCTACCTGTCTTCCAAATTTACGGGATTCTGGATCTGTTAAAAGTTGTAAATAATCAATAATTACTAGTCCGATTTTTTTTCCTTTTCGTTGTAATTCAATATCAATTTTTCGCGTTCTTGCAATACAGTCCCATATATCGAGGACACCAGAATCATCGATATAAATCGGAGATGAAAATATACGGGCAATTGAATCTTTAATAATATCATGCTTGGAAGTGGGAATATGACCTCTTTTTAGATCACTATGATTAATTTGAGCATCTGCACTGATCATTCTCATAATTAATTCCAGACGACTCATTTCAAGAGAATAGATTACAACTGGTTTTTGAAAATAAACAGCAATATTCATAGCAATATTGAGAGCAAATGTGGACTTCCCCATACCGGGTCTTGCTGCCAGTAAAATTAACTCGCCACCTCTAAAACCTGCAGTCATTTTATCCAATTCAAAAAACCGTGTTGCCTGACCAGTGATTCCTCCTCTGGTTTCCAGTAGTTTTGATATATAATCAATAAATTCATCTTTGATTTCTTCAATACTGAGAAGCCCACTGGTGATAGATTCGCCAGTTATCTTTAAAATTTCTTCTTCTACAAATTTCAAAAAATTTAATTCATTTTCCTGTGGTTCAAGAGCTTTTTCTTCAAATTCCTTTAATTTGTATATTAGCTTTCTTCTTATTGAAAGATTTCGAATTCTCTGTGAATGATAAATAGCATTTGTAGGCGAAATTACTTTTTCCGTTATACGAAAAATATATTCTGGTCCGCCGACTTCCTCCAATTTTTGATAATCGTTAAGATACTGAATTAATCTGACAGCATCAATTTCAATGGACTCTTCACTTTCCCGTATTAAATTTTCAAGAGAATCATAAATAATTTGATGTGCAGGAAGGAAAAAATCGTCTTTTTCTAAAATTGTGGATATTTGAAAAATCAAGTCGGGCTTTATAAGTAATGAGCCCAATACTTGAATTTCTGATTCAATATCTGAAGGTAATTGTGATCGCTCAATAGGGAATGGCACTTAAATTAAGAATTTTGATTCTCTTCTATTGATTTTATTTCTTCAGAATTTTCTTCTATTTTACTTTCGGCAAGTGCTATTACTTTAATCTTAATGGGAATTTTCAGTTCACTAGAAAGATGAATAAAAGCATTGTATTCACCGAGCTGTTTTATAATATCATTTAATTGGATTTTCCTTTTATCAATTGTTGTACCCGTTTTTTCTTCAATAGCTTTTGCAATTATTGCTGATGTTACTGAACCATACAGCTTATTTTTTTGGCCCACTCTAACCTGAATTTCCAGTGTTTTGATATTTTCAAAGGATTTAGCTAATTCTTCAATTTCTTTTTTCTTTTTAGCTTTTTTAATGTTTATAATTCTTTTTTGATGTTCTAAGGCTTTTTTACTTGAATTTGTATAAGGAATTACTAGCTTTTTGGGAATTAAATAGTTTCTGGCATATCCATCGGAAACTTCTTTTACTTCACCCGCATCTCCTAAATTTGGAATATCTTGCTTCAGGATAACTTTCATAGTTTTCTCCTTTTATATAATTTAAAAAGGTATATCGTCTTCTGTGGAATCATTATAAAGACTTTCCGGGGAAAGGGGAACATCTTCATATGATTCTTCAACTTCATTTTTTGTATCTGAAATTTCTGATTTTTTGGGAGTTAAGATTTGTATATTATTTACAACTACTACCATACTCGATTGCTTCTTTCCTTCGCTATTAGTCCATGTATTTTGTTTTAATCTACCTTCTACTGCTATTTGCATACCTTTTCTAAGATAATTTTTAACAAAATCAGATAATTTCCCCCAGGCAATCAAGTTTATAAAAGAAGTTTCATCAGCTAATTCATTATTTTTGCCTCTGTATCTTCTATTGTTTGCTATCGTAAAAGTAGCAAACGTATTATTATTACTTGCTATTTTAAATTCTGGATTAGCGATGAGCCTCCCTACCAAAATTACATAATTAAAATCACTCATAATTTTATTTTTTAACAAGATTTTTTAAAAAGAATTGCAATACATCAGCTTGAATATTAAGTCTTTTTTGAAGTTCAGAAGATTGATTTTTATCTAACTGAATTTGATAGTGATAAAAAATTCCATAATTCATTTTCTTTCTTTCATATTGTAACTCTTTTCTCCCCTTAAGTTCAGAGGAAATAATTTCAGCATTAAATTCCTTTAAAACACTTTCTATTTTTTCTTTTGCTTTTTCCAGGGATAATTCGGGATTCATTATAATTATTAAATCATAATTTGCTTTTTCCATATATGTGGAACCATAAAAATGAATAAATTAGTATAGTCAACTCTATTTTCTATTTCGTGTTTCCAAAGTTTCCATCTTTTCTATGTACTTTTTTTAAATGTAAAAATATTAAATAGAGATAGCCAAGAAATCCAATAAAAACATAAAGATAGAAGTATGAATCATAAGGATTAAGAAAGAAATGAGAATAGTTTTTAGAAAAGCTCCGTTGATTCCAGAGCTTTTCTTTACTGGAATCAGAATGGTTCATCTTTAAAATAATAAGTTTGTAATCTTCTTTTGTAAAACGATTAAGAATCAATTTTTCTTCAAGATTTTGATTCTCCTTGGTAAGAGAATCAATTTCTTGTTGCAATAATTGTTTATATAGAATCTTTTTTTTAATGGCAAAATATCCTGCATCGCTAAAAAGAAAAATATAAAAAAGAATGAGAATTAATGTCCAAAGAGGAAATATAATAAAATTTTTTAAATAATTCATAATTTTTTTATATTGTAAAAAGCAGATTTTCCAGGATAATAAGCAGAACTTCCCAGTTCTTCTTCTATGCGTAACAATTCATTATATTTAGCAATTCTATCAGTTCGGCTTAAAGAACCTGTTTTAATCTGTCCCGAATTTGTAGATACTGCCAGATGAGCAATCGTTGTGTCCTCTGTCTCTCCTGAGCGATGACTGATTATACAAGTAAAATTATGGATCTGTGCAAGTCGAATAGTTTGTAAGGTTTCTGTTAGAGTTCCAATCTGATTCAGCTTGATTAATATGGAATTACAAACCTCATCTTCAATAGCTTTTTGTAATAACTTAGGATTTGTTACAAGAAGATCATCTCCTACAATTTGAATTTTTTTCCCTAATCTTGAATTTAAATATTTCCAGTTTTCCCAATCAAATTCAGATAATCCATCTTCTATAGAAATAATGGGGTATTTTTGAATTAGGTTTTCATAAAAATGGATCATATCATCAGAAGAAACATCTTTCTCTTCGAATTTATAGATTTTCTTTTTTTCATCATAAAATTCCGAAGATGCAGCATCCAGTGCAATAAATATCTGATCACCTGGTTTGTAATTAGCTTTTTCAATAGCTATCAATATGTGTTCAAGGGCTTCTTCTGTTTTATTTAAATTGGGAGCAAATCCTCCTTCATCGCCGACTGCAGTAGAGTGCCCTTTTTCTTTTAGAACCTTTTTTAGGTTATGAAATATTTCTGCTCCGGCTCTTAAAGCTTCTCTAAACGAACTAAATCCTGCTGGAACAATCATAAACTCCTGTATATCAATTGAATTATCTGCATGGGCTCCACCGTTAATAATATTCATCATTGGAACGGGCAGTGTAATAGACAAAGGTCCTCCCAGATATTTAAAGAGAGGGATTTGAAGACTGTTCGCAGCAGCATAAGCATTAGCAAGACTGACTCCTAGGATTGTATTTGCCCCTAACCTTGATTTATTTTCTGTACCATCGAGTTCCATCATTTTATCATCTAATTCTTTTTGTCTATAAGCACTGATATTACTATCCACAATATGAGGTGTTAAAATATTATCTAAATTTTCTATGGATTTTAAAAGACCTTTTCCCAGATATCTTTTATTATCTCCATCTCTCAATTCAAGGGCTTCTTTGGTTCCTGTAGAAGCACCTGAGGGAACAGCCGCTCTCCCTGTGACACCATTGTCTAATAAAATTTCAACCTCAAGAGTGGGATTACCTCTTGAATCTAAAATTTCTCTTCCACGAATGTCGGCAATTATAGGCTCATTAATTACTGGATTCATATAAACCTTTTTTTTAGAAAATATAGAAAGTAAACAAAATTTTATTGTATTTTTATGATTCTTTTTTTTTATAACTCTAAGAATATGTCAACACCCGACAATAGATATATAAAATCTTTTCATAGCACCCTTGAAACCTGGAATGATCTTATCGAATTTTGTCTTCAATCTGAATTCTATAAAAAATGTCTGGAAGATCTGAAATCGAAAAATTTATGTGCGCAAATTACTTTAATCTGGGCATATCTGCATACGTTTTCTTACTATCAGAGAGTACGATTAGAAGAAGATGCAGAACTCTTTTACCAATACGCTGAATCTTTTGTTAGAGAGCTTAGCCCTTATAAATATTCACCATACGAAGATTATGACTCTGAGGGCAGGAAAATTTTTTTAAGTAAAATACGGAAAGTATTAAAACAACTTAAATCTCAAAAAAAAAAAAAAAATAAAAACAGATATTTTTTTTTAAAAAATATAATTCATCTCTTTTCTTCTGTGGATAAAATGGTTCAGGGATATGATTTATATAAATCTTACGTATTCAGATATCGACCTAAGATAAAAATTAATTACGATTATTATATCTAAGAATCTATTTGACTTAAATGAATTTATAAAAAAACTTTACATATGAAAAAGAAAATAGCAGTTCTCCCCGGCGATGGTATTGGACCTGAAGTGATAGAAGTTGCCATAGAAATTCTTAAAAAAGCTCTTGGAGACGAAGAAAAAAATTTTGAATGGAATTATGCTCTTGTGGGTGGTGCCGCGATTGATGCAAAAGGAAAAGCTTTACCTGAAGAAACTCTCAATATCTGCGAAGAATCTGATGCAATATTATTTGGATCGGTGGGGGGACCTAAATGGGAATCCTTACCACCTGAAAAACAACCAGAAAGAGGAGCTTTGCTTCCCTTGCGAAAACATTTTGAACTTTTTGCAAATATAAGACCTGTTAAATTATATTCGTCATTAATTCACTCTTCACCTTTAAAAGAGAATAGAATAAAACAGGGGGTTGATATTTTAATTCTTCGCGAACTAACTGGTGATGTTTATTTTGGAAAACCCAAGGGAAGGGAGGGCTCAGGGGATAAAGAAAAAGCTTTTGATACAATGGTTTATTATCGCTTCGAAATCGAAAGAATTGCAAAAGTAGCCTTTGAATCAGCAAAATTACGAAAAAGAAAAGTTACAAGCGTTGATAAAGCCAATGTTTTAACTTCTATGGTTTTCTGGAGGGAAGTTGTTTTAGAAGTTGCAAAAAGCTATCCCGAAATTGAGCTTGAACATATATATGTAGATAATGCAGCTATGCAGCTGATACTGAATCCTTCTCGTTTTGATGTATTATTATGCAGTAATATGTTTGGTGATATTTTATCTGATGAAGCTTCTGTTCTTGGAAGTTCTCTGGGAATGTTATCCAGTGCTTCTCTTTCTATTAGAAAAAATAAACACGGCTTTACCTTTGGATTATATGAACCTGCAGGGGGCTCAGCCCCTGATATTGCAGGAAAGGGTATTGCCAATCCGATAGCCCAGATTTTATCTGGTGCCTTAATGTTAAGATACAGTTTCGGACTGGATAATATAGCAACTAAAATTGAAAAAGCAATAGAAAAAGCCATTGAGAATGGTGCAAGAACAAGAGATATTGCATCAGAAAATGATAAAGTTTTAAGTACGAGAGAAATAACAGAAGAAATTATTAAAAATTTATAAATTTAATTTATGAAGAAAATTGTGATTTGTGATGATGATCCGAAATCGTTAAGGGATTTGAGAATTGTATTTAATACAAATAAAAGTAAAATAGTAAAAGAATTTAATAATGGAATGGATATATTAAACTGGTTCAAAGAGCATTCTTCTGAAGTTGATTTAATAGTTCTGGATATCATTATGCCAAGAATGGACGGTTTTACTGTATATTTCGAAATAAAAAAAATCAACCCATCCATTCCTGTAATCATATTCACCGTAGAAAATTCAGCACCTTTAATAAAATACCTGATGTTTATGGGAATAAAAGATTATATTACCAAACCTTATGATTTAGAACAATTGAAAAAAAAAGTATTGAATTATCTATGATTAAAATATAAAAAAAGGGCTATTTATGCCCTTTTTAAAGAGATCTCCTGTCGTTGTGAGGAATCAGCCTTATGAAAAACATATTTTCCTAATAATGAAACCGCCGTAGGTTGGATTAAAATTCCTAAAATTACTGGAACAATCACAAAAATTCCATTTGAAGTTTCACCAAATGCTGATAATGCAATACCAAGACTAATAATATGATATCTTAAAAATGTTGTTAGAAACAAAGTTATGGTTTCTTCTTGTTGTATAAATTTTTTTATAAAAAAATTATATAATAAGAACATAATTAAATAATATAGAATTACTGAAGGAATTACGATCAGGGATTGAAATAGATTGGCAAGAACAATCTGACTACTTTCAAGAGACATTAATAAAAACATCACAACTAATAATCCTATATTTGAAATTCCACTTATGACCTGCTTGTGATTTTCAAGAAACAGAGTTTTATTCATCTTTTTAAAAACAAATCTTGTTAGATAACCCAAAATTAAAGGTACTACTACTATAAATAAAACTTTTTCTATAATAAGCCAGCTATCTATCTCAATATTTGAATCAAGAATCGTATTTGTGAGAAGGGGAATAAAAAAAGGAACTAAAATAAATGCAAGAAAAATATTAAAAGTAACCAGCATAATTCCCATATGCATATCCCCTTTAAAACGATGGATCCAGTTCAATGTAAGTCCACTTGTAGGAATACTGCCAATAAGTAATAATCCTATTGCATAATAAACATTTCCTTTTAGAAAAATCATAACAATTAGAATTGCAATTACGGGAGAAATGATAAAATTAATAATAAAGCTTATCAGTAGAGGCCGATAGTATTTATTTAAATTCTTAAAAGCATGCTCAACCTTAAGATTTACCATCAAAGGAAAAATCATAAAAAGCATCGCAACACCACAAATCGTTTTATCAAATTCCATAGGGAAAAAATAACCTTTAATGGCACCCAAAATTAGCGAAGTAATCACCAAAATTGTTAAATTTTTGCTAATCCAGTTAACTATTTTCAGGGAATGATTCATTTTTAACTCCATTTGTTAAGATTTATTATATCAAATTAACTTACTTTTATAATGTGTCAATAAAAAATACATATACCATGTATATGTATATAAATTTTATTCAAGTTGGGTGTAGGACATAAATATATAAGAATCTTTTGAAGGCAAAATTTGAATAGAAATTCCTCTATCGTAAATATCTCCGGGAAAAAATATTGCTTCAATATTTTCAAAAGAATAAATTTCTTCATTTTCTAAATAACGTACTTTAATACTCATATTTCCTTCCAGAATCAGTACAATACAGGGAAAATAAGTAATATTTACAGAACCTGATTCATAATTTGGTTTATGAAGTACGCTAATCTGAAAGTCTTTTACAGGAACTCTATATACATGATGAACATCTTCAGGAATAAGAACTGAAATTTTTTCATCATCAAATTTTAATACTTCCAGTAAAGTGTTTACATCTTTGTATTTTCTGGTTAAACCACCACGAATGACATTATCTGAAACAGACATACATTCAAGGATAGTTCCTTTAAGATAAGCATGGGGAATTCCAGGACCTAAAAAAATACCTTCTCCTCTGTTCAATTTTAAGTACTGAAATAAATAGATACTGAATATACCTGGATCATCATCTCCATATATTTCCATAAGTTTTTTAAACCATTGGTCTCTAATAGAATTTAAGTTTTGTTTATGTATGAAATTGATTATTTTTTGTGCAGTTTTTTGAATATGAATTGAAGGTGACTCCATCAATCTCTTATAGATTTTTTTAATTATAAAAGAACTTTTTAAATTTTGTTTATAATCTATATCATAAAATAAATCCTTAATGGGGTATATTGCTAAAAATTCTTGTATTTCTTCCCATTTTCGAAATCCCACTATTGCTTCGAAATGATCAAGACAAATGGCTATTTCAGGCTTGTGATTATCATCGGGGTAATTAACAGGATCTCTTTGATGTAATATTTCAGCAAGAGATTTATCGGGATGTGTTTGTATAGATAAGGGTTTTTCCGCTTCCAGAATTTTCAATAAAAAAGGAAGAGTATTATATTTCTTTGCCAGTTTTTTCCCTAAAAAATGTTCAGGATCTTTTTTTATGAGTTCATCAAGTTCTTGTCCAGATTCAAATAAATAATCTGAATGTTTTTTTTGTATTTTTAAAAATACGGGAAGAACTCTGGAAGGTCCTTTTTTATGAGAACCTTTCCATAGCTCTGCATGAGGTTTATCAATTACTATATTTTTTTTACTTAAAAATTTTTTTAAAATACTATTATCTGCTGTACTACCCCATTCGTAAGTTTGCAGATAGGGAATTAAAGAATAAAAAATTGGTTTTTCCATTTTCTTATCGTAACATTTCTTCCTGTTTTTTTTCAATTTCAGAGGGGAAACTAAAAAAAGAAATTCTAAATCCTGAGAATAATTGCACCAGAAAAAGAATAAAACTTAAATATAACAGGATTTTCCATATTCGAACTGGATCTTTACTGGAAATATTAAAGATTTGTTTGATATCATTAATAATAAATTCAAATATTTCTTTAAGGAACTGTAAAAACTTCACAAGTTTATAATTTTGTTTGATTCTTAATAATCAAGAAAATTCTTAAACTCGTATGTCTGATTTAAAAAAAATTTCTTTAAAAAAGTTCTGGATGGATTTAAAGACAAATTCTCTTGATGAAAAATGGATTCAATTATTTATCCCTAACAAAGATGCAATTTATGTAATTTCTCTTTCTGGTGGTGCTGATTCTACTTTATTGTTATATATCTATAATGAATTTATTTAAGTAAAAATTCTTTTTCTAAACTGGATAAGTGATTTAAAAAATATTTATGAATTTTCAAAAGTGAATATAAGCGATAAAAATCAAT
>FWPU01010935.1_pt1 | contig 13074 bp, 8 predicted proteins | sample 2228361 | NCBI WGS metagenome assembly FWPU01 (sample SAMEA103939777, study PRJEB20133) | metagenome | reverse complement strand
AAGCGGCAGGACGCCGAGCGCTATGCGGAGCTGGTCCGCAAGCTCGGCATCCGCAAGTGAGCCGACACCAGAAGAGGGTCGGGGGCAGGGACTGCCCCCTCCCGCGCGGCGACCGGTCGGCGCTCGGCACACCACCATCCTGAAGAGATCACGAGGCAACGCACATCATGCACACACGAGAAGTCACAATCGGCCGGACGACACTCTCGATCGAGACCGGCAAGCTTGCGAAACAGGCCGACGGCGCCGCCCTCGTCCGCTACGGCGACACGGTAGTGCTCGTCACGGCGTGCCACGCGGCGTCCGCGCGGGAAGGGATCGATTTCCTGCCCCTGACGGTCGACTACCGGGAGTACACCTATGCCTCCGGACGGATCCCGGGGGGGTTCTTCAAGCGCGAGGGCAAGCCGGCGGAGAAGGAAGTGTTGTCGAGCCGGCTGATCGACCGCCCGATCCGGCCGCTCTTCCCGTCGGGCTGGCGCCACGAGACGCAGGTCATTGCGCTCGTCCTCTCGGCCGACGACGCGTACGACCCCGACGTGCTGGCGATTACGGGGGCGTCGGCGGCGCTGGCCCTCTCGGAGATCCCCTTCGTGCGGCCGATCGCCGGGGTGCGGGTCGGGCTCGTCGACGGCGAGTTCATCGTGAACCCGACGTACGACGAGCGGCGTCGCGGGCGGCTGGACCTGGTCATCGCGGGCACGCGCGAGGCGATCGTGATGGTCGAGGCCGGCGCGGTCGAGGTGACCGAAGAGGAGATCGTGACGGCGCTCGAAATCGGGCACGACGCGATCCGGCGGATGGTCGACGCGATCGACGACCTGACGCGGCAGCTCGGCAAGCCCAAGCTAGGCGTGCCGCAGCGGACCTTTGGCGCCGACTTCTATCGCGAGGTGGAGGAAAAGGTGCTTGTGCCGCTGAGCGAGGCGATGCGGATTCGGGGCAAGCTGGAGAACTACGAGCGCGTCGACCAGGTGCTGGAAGACTTCATCGCCGGCATCCCCGAAGGCGACGTGGAGCGCCGCCTCGAGGCGAAGCAGATCTTCAAGGAGCTGAAGGAGAAGGTTCTCCGCGAGGAGGTGCTCGAGCGGGGGCGCCGGCTCGATGGCCGCGCCTTCGACGAGGTCCGGCCCATCAGCATCGAGGTGGGCGTGCTGCCCCGGGCCCACGGCTCGGCGGTGTTCACCCGCGGCGAGACCCAGGCGCTCGTCACGGCCACGCTCGGGACCGCCGAGGACCAGCAGAAGGTTGAGCTCGTCGACGGCGAGATGTACAAGCGGTTCATGCTCCACTACAATTTCCCGCCGTTCTCGGTGGGCGAGGTCGCGTTCCTCCGCGGACCCGGGCGCCGCGAGGTGGGCCACGGGGCGCTCGCCGAGCGGGCGCTCGCGCCGATGGTGCCGCCCGAGGACACCTTCCCCTACACGATCCGCGTCGTCTCCGACATCCTCGAGTCGAACGGGTCGTCGTCGATGGCGTCCGTCTGCGGCGGCTCGCTGGCCATGATGGACGCGGGCGTCCCCCTGAAGGCGCCCGTCGCCGGTGTGGCCATGGGGCTCATCATGGACGAGCGGACCGGCAAGTACGCCGTCCTGACCGACATCGCCGGCGCCGAAGATCATTACGGCGACATGGACTTCAAGGTGGCCGGTACGGCGCGGGGGATCACGGCCCTGCAGATGGACATCAAGGTGTCGGGGATCACGCCGGCCGTCATGCGCGAGGCCCTCGAGCAGGCGCGCCGCGGGCGTCTGTTCATCCTCGAGAAGATGCAGGCCGTGCTCGCTGCGCCCCGGCCGAACATCTCGACGTTCGCGCCGCGCATCGTGACGATCAAGATTCCGGTCGACAAGATTCGCGAGGTCATCGGCCCGGGGGGCAAGACGATTCGCGGGATCATCGAGCGCACTGGCGTCAAGATCGACGTCGAGGACGACGGCCGGGTCAACGTCGCGTCGAGCGACGAGAGCTCGGCCAAGAAGGCGATCGCGATCATCGAGGAGCTCACGGCCACGCCCGAGCTGAACAAGACCTACCTGGGCCGCGTGCAGCGGATCACGGACTTCGGCGCGTTCGTCGAGATCCTGCCGGGCGTCGACGGCCTGCTGCACGTCTCGGAAATCGCCCACCACCGCGTGCGCGACGTCCGGGACGAACTCACGGAGGGCGAGCAGGTGCTCGTGAAGGTCATCAACATCGACCCGTCGGGCAAGGTGCGCCTGAGCCGCAAGGCGCTCCTCGCCCAACCCGAAGGCGCCGGCGGCGGCGGGCCGGAGGGATCTGCGCCAGGCCCGAGACGTCCGGCCGGACGGCCGTCTCGGCGACACCGGCCGCGGGCCTCCGACCACGCCCGACAGCCCTGAAGCCACCGGTGACGGGGACCTCGGCGGCCGGCGACGGAGAGGGCTCATGCGACTAGCCACGGCTTGCCCGACCCCGGGGCGCCGCCGGCGGGCGCGAACCAGGCGGCACTGGCCGTCGTTCGCGTGGACGCTCGCGGGCGTCACGGTCGTCGTCTCGAGCGTGGCGGCGAGCCTTCCTTGGCCGTGGCCGGTGCCCGCCCAGGAGGGGGCCGCCACGCGCCAGTTCGCCGTCTCGGCCCGGCGCTACCGCTTCACGCCTGCACGCCTGGAGGTGCAGGAGGGCGACCTCGTGACGATCCGCTTCACGGCGGAGGACATCGCCCACAGCTTCACGATCGACGCCTACCGCATCGCCAAGCGGGCCAACCCGGGCCAGACCGTCGCGTTCGAGTTCCACGCCGACCGGCCCGGCACGTTCCCCTACTACTGCAACCTCGCGATCGACGACGGCTGTCGGGCGATGCGGGGCGAGCTCGTGGTGCGACCGCGGTGAGGTGTCGAACCGCGGCCGCTCAGGGCCGGCCGGCGCGCGCCGCCTCGGCCGCCGCGATGCGCTCGGCGGTCGGTGGGTGCGTGTAGAAGCACCAGCGCACGAGCGCCGACGGTGCCTCCTCCGCCAGGTTCTGCGCCGCGAGTCGCCGCATCGCCGACGCGAACGCCTGCGGCCGGCCGGTGACCGCGAGCGCGAAGCGGTCCGCGAGGCGTTCGGCGTGGCGCGAGAGCGCGTTGGCGAGCGGCAACTGGACCGCCGAGACGACCCCGAAGGCCAGGACGACGAGAGGGACGCCGGCCGCGTCCGCAGGACCGGAGAGCCCGGCCCACGGGCCCACGCGGTCGAGCGCCCGATCGACGACGAACAGGCCCGCCAGGATCACGATCGCCTCGTAGGCGAGGGCGCGCCACACGTCGCGCCGCACGTGGTGGGCCAGCTCGTGCGCCAGGATCGCCTCGATCTCCTCGTCCGAGTAGTCGGCGAGCAGGGTATCGGACAGCAGAATGCGACGCGTTGAGCCGACCCCGACGAGCGCGGCGTTGGCGCGGCGCGTCCGGTCGCCGACGTGCCACGCGTAGACGCCGACCACGCGCGTGCCCACCCTGGCCGCCAGCGCCTCAAGGCGCGCGACGAGCGCGGGGCGCGCGATGGGGGTCGTGCGGGTAAAGAGCGGGAGGATCGCGACGGGGGCGACGTGGGCGAGCCCGAGGGTCAGGACCCAGAAGATCGCGCCCGCCACGACCCACCAGCCGTCCAGCCGGCTGCGCAAGAGGCTGTAGAGGATGAGGGCGGCGCCGAGGGTCAAGGCCAGCGCGAGGAGACCGGCCTTGACGTGCTCGCCGGCCCAACGGCTGAACCGCTCGCACGACAACCCATAGCGTCGCTCCAGCACGAACCCGCGATACGCCGCACCCGGCAGCGTCAGGAGCTCCTGCCCGAGCGCCACCACCGTCACCACGACGGCCACGACCGCGAGGCTGTCCGGAGCGGGGTTCAGGCCAGCCGAGCCGACGAGGCGGACGCCCAGGTTGCGCAGCGCCACCGCGGCGCCGGTCGCGACGAGTCCCGCGTGAAGCGCCGCGGCCGCGGCGGCCGACAGCAGCGCACTCCGCCGCCGCAGGCGATGGTACCGGGTGGATCGGGATTCGTTCAGCATCGACCTGACACAGGCCGTCAGGTGGGCCCGAGACCCGCGGCGCGCGTCAATTGAGCTGCACCGAGATCAGCTTCGAGACGCCGGGCTCCTCCATCGTGACCCCGTAGAGTCGGTCGGCGATCTCCATGGTCTTGCGGTTGTGCGTGATCACGATGAACTGGGTCTTGTCCTGCATGCGCTGCAGCATCTCGACGAAGCGCCCGATGTTCGCATCGTCGAGGGGCGCGTCGATCTCGTCGAGCAGACAGAAGGGGCTCGGCCGGTACCTGAAGAGGGCGAACATGAGCGCCATCGCCACCAACGCCTTCTCGCCGCCCGACAACAGCTGCACGTTCTGCAGGCGCTTACCCGGGGGCTGGGCGACGATGTCGATGCCGCTCTCGAGCTGGTCGGTCTCGTCGAGCAGGACGAGACCCGCCCGGCCGCCGCCGAACAAGGTGACGAAGGTCTCCTGGAAGTGTGCGTCGATGCAGGTGAAGGCCTCCTGGAAGCGTTCCCGCGTCGTCTTGTCGATGCGCCGGATGGCCTCGCCGGTCGCGGCGATCGCGTCGACCAGGTCCTGGCGCTGCGTCGTGAGAAACGCGTGGCGCGACTCGAGCTCGTCGAACTGCTCGACGGCCATCATGTTGACCGGCCCCAGGCGGTCGATCTTCTCGCGCAGGCGCGCGATCATGTCCTCGGCGGTCGCTGGGGGTTCGACCGCCGGGCTGCCGCGCGCGCCGGCCGCGGGTGCGGCGTCGGCCTCCTCGTCGCCTTCTCCCTCCGGCTCAACCCCGCCGGCCCGGCCTGGCTCGAGCGCGCCCGCCCGTTCGAGGTCGGCGACCTCTGCGGCCACCGTGTCGAGCGCGGCCTGCGTCGCCTCGACGCACGCCTCGGCCAGATGCGCGAGGTCGGCCTCGGCCTTCGCGCGGGCGACATCGAGCTGGCCGACCTCGGCGCGCGCGCCGTCGAGCGCGTGCCGCGCCTCCCGGACGGCGCGATCCGCGTCCTCGAGCTGGGCGCGCAGGCGTGCGCAGTCGTCGTCGCGCGCGCGAACCTGCGCCCGGAGCGCGTCGAACGCCGCCACGTCTCGGTCGAGCTGACGCTCCAGCGTGCGGACTGCCTCGCCGAGCGACCGGTGCTGCGCGATCGTCCGCTCGCGCTCGGCCCCGCGCGCCGCGAGCCGTTCGTCCAGGTCGCGCAGCGCGTCGTCCAGCCGTCGGACCTCGACGGCGAGACCCGCAGCGCGCTCGACCAGCGCTGCCGACGCCGCCTTCGCCTCGGAGAGCTGCGCCCCCTGGGCGGCGAGCGCCTCGCGCGCGGCGAGCAGCTCGCGCTGCGCCGCGAGGAAACGTGCGTCAGCCTCGCGCTGCTCCGCCTCGAGGCGGGCGATCGACGCTACCGCCTCGGCCTGGCGCGCGTCGAGCACGCGCCGTTCTTCCTGGGCTCGCGCCCGCTCCGCCTCCACGAGCGCCAGCCGGCGCGCCAGCCGCTCGCCCGCCTCTTCGGTCGCCGCCACCCGCAGCTCGTGTCCCACAACCGCCTTCTCGTGCGCGTGGATGTCCGCCTGGCACGCCGCGAGCGACCGCCCGATCCCGCCGAGCGTGTCGTCGAGCGCGGCCAGCTCCGCTGTCGCCGCCGCCAGATCCCGTTCGAGCGCAGCGACGCGGGCACCCAGCTCGCGGATCTCGCCTTTGAGGGCCAGGATGCCGCGGCGTTCGCCCCCGCTGCCGCCCTCGACGAGCTGTGCGCCGTGAAACACATCGCCGGCGAGCGTCGCCACGGGGGCCGACACACTCGCCGCCACCCGAGCTGCCTGGGCGAACGATTCAGCGATCCACCCTTCCCCGATGGCCGCTGCGATGGCCGTCGCGTGGGGGCCGGACACCCGCAGCACCGACGCGAGGGGCACCACGCCGTCCGGCGCGGTGGTCCGCGCCGGGGGAGGCAGCGGGGCCTCCAGGACGACGAAGCCGCACCGGCCGGCCTGGCGGGCGCGCACTGTCTCGAGGCCAGCCGCCGCCGCCTCGTGGCGCCGGACGACGACGTACTGGAGGCGGTCGCCGAGACACGCCTCGACCGCCCGCGTGTACGGGCCGTCGACCTCCAGATAGTCGGCGAGGGCACCCAGGTGATCGATCGTGGGATCGGTCAGGACGAGACGCGCCGCCTCGCCGTACTCGGCCCGCGCCGCGTCGAGCTCTTCGAGCGAAGCGAGCCGCGCGCGCGCGGCCGCGAGCTCCTGCTCGAGCGTGCGGCACGCCTGGGCGAGGGCGTCGCGTCGGGCGCGGAGGGTCGTCTGTTCGACCTCCCGGGCCGCCGCAGCCTCGCGCGCTGCGGAGAGCGCTGCGCGGGCCACCGTCAGGGCCTCGCGCGCCGCCGCTCGCTCGTGGGCGACCCGCGCCGCGTCGACCTCGAGGTCGCGGCGCTCGGCCTCGAGCCGCGCGATCTCCTCGTCGACCTTCTCGCGCGCCGCGGCCGCGTGCTCGACGGCGTGGCGCAGGGCGGTGGCCGCGTTGAGCGCGGAGAAAACCTCGCTTCGGGCCGCCTCGACGTCGGCCTCGAGGCCCTCGAGCGTCTGCTCCGCCGCGTGCCGAACCGCCTCGAGGTCGGCGAGCCGAGCTGCGGCCCGCGCGCGCTCGGCCTCCACCTCCGCCAGCGCCGCGCGCCGGCCCTCGGCCTCGGCGCGCGTCGGTGTCCGCCGACGCTCGAGCGCCCGGATTTCCTCGTCGAGCTCTGCGGCCGCGCGTTCGAGCCCCACGAGCTGCTCGCGATCGAACTCGAGCTGCTGCTGGCGGCGGCCGATCTCGACCTCCGCCGCGTGAGCGGCCTCGCGCGCTTCGGTGGCCCGCGTCTCGGCCTCGGCCAAGGCGAGCCGTGCCGCCTCGGCGCGCGCCTCCGACTCGGCCACCTGCGCCGAGGCCGCCGCCTCACGGGCGCGCACCGCCGCCAAGCGCGCCCGCACGGTCTCGATGGCCTCTGCCAGCACGCGGTACCGCCGCGCAAAGACGACCTTCTCCCACCGCCGCAGCGCCTCCCGCAGCCGTGCGTAGCGCCTCGCCTTAGCCGCCTGTCGCCTGAGCGCGTTCCGCTGCCGCTCGACCTCGAAGACGATGTCCTCGACGCGCGCCAGGTTCTGCCGGGCCGCCTCGAGCTTCAACTCGGCGGCGCGCCGGCGGCTCTTGTACTTCGTGATGCCCGCCGCCTCCTCGATGAGCTGGCGCCGCTCGGTGGGGCGCGCCGCCAGGATCTGCTCGATCTTGCCCTGCTCGATGACCGCGTACCCCTTCACGCCGATGCCGGCGTCCATCAGGAGGTCGTGGACGTCGCGCAGCCGCACGACTTCTCCGTCGATCAGATACTCGCTCTCGCCCGAGCGATACAGCCGGCGCGCCACTTCGACGTCGCGGACGATCGTCGGCCCCCCGTCGAGGTCGAGATCGAGCGGCTCGGCCGCCGCGCGCGGCGGTTCCCCGCCTGCTCGGCCGGCCTCCTCCACCTGGCCGCGCCCGTCCCCGTTGCCCCCCTGGCGGCCGCGGACGAGGCGCGCGGGCCGGGAGGACGCCACCCCGATGAGCTTCACCTTCACCTCGGCCGCCGCCGTCGGCTTGCGGGCGTCGCTGCCGCTGAAAATCACGTCTTCCATTCGATCGCCGCGCAGACTCCGGGCGCTCTGCTCACCGAGCACCCACGTGATCGCGTCCACGAGGTTGCTCTTGCCGCACCCGTTCGGCCCGACGATCGCCGTGACACCCTTATCGAAGCGGAGCTCGGCGCGCTCGGGGAAGCTTTTGAATCCCGACAGTTCGAGGCGTTCCAACCGCATCGTTCACCCACCACCCGGCCGCCGGCGCTGTTTGGCCGCTCCGGCGGCAGCCGCGCTAGCCAGCCCGCTCCGCACGGGCCGTACGCAACGAAAGCCGCCTGGCCTCGGTCCGACGAACCGCGACGCACAAGCGGCTGGGAACGCTCGGGAAACCGGCCGACGCGAATCCTGATCGACGCGCTCAGCCCTCCATCCCACGCTGCAGGGGACGGCCCCGCGGGCCGAGCCGCCGCCAGTGTACCAAGGCCCAGGGGCTGGGGGCAAGGCTCCTCACCGCCCCAACATCTTGCACACGTCGCGTGCTCGGGCGGGCCATCTAGCGGGCCCCATCCCCTGGCGAGGCCTTGCCGGAGGCTGCCCGGGCGAGACGTTCGGCCTCGGGGAACAGTCCGAGCGCCACCTGGGCCTGCGGGTCTTCGGCGATCAGATGCCGCCGCGCTTCGTCGACGCCGAAGAGCGCCAGGTCGATCTGATACCGGATCATCGCCCGGATGAAGGCCCGATCCTTCACGGCGTCGGCTTCGGCCAGCGCGAAGCCCTGCTGCGCGACGAACGCCTTGAACTCTTCCACCATGGCGTCGGTCACGGTGAAGCCGCGCGCGACCACGCGACGATTCTGCGCGGGCCCCTTGATGCGTTCGTCGCCCTCCGCGGAAAAGCGCTCGGCGTACTTCTCGAACAACTGGCGCGCGTACAGCACGCGACCGGCGCGCGTCGGGTTGAACCCTTCGACCGGCCCTGGCACGTAGTGGTCAGGCTCGATGCCGCCGCCGCCGAAGACCTTCCGCCCGGTATCGGTGTACTTCAGGCTCGCCTCGTCGTGGCGCGACGGAGACTGCTCCTGATCGCGCAGCGTGTAAGTGAAGTACTCGTCGAACGATCCGTCCCACGGGCGCTGGATGAGCCGTCCGCTCGGCGTATAGTATCGGCCCGTCGTGAGCGCCAGCCCGGCGCCGCTGCTGATGCGATAGACCGACTGGACGAGGGCCTTCCCGAAGGTCCGCTCGCCGACGATGAGCCCGCGGTCGTGGTCCTGGATGGCGCCCGCGACGATTTCGGCGGCACTCGCGCTGTTGCGGTTGACGAGGACGACGAGCGGTAGATCCACGTCGTCGCTCGGCTCCGTCGCGCGGTAGTCCTGGTCGGCGTTCGGGACGCGGCCGCGCGTGTAGACGACGAGCTGGCCGCGCCTGAGGAAGCGGTTGGCGACCTTGATGGCCTGGTCCAGCGGACCGCCGGGGTTGTCGCGCAGGTCGAGCAGGAGGCGCTTCATGCCCTGGGCCTTCAGCTTCTCCAGCGCCTGGCCCAGCTCGCGGTTCGTCGTCTCGGAGAAGTCCCGGAGGCGGATGTAGCCGCGGTCCCCGTCCACCATGAACGCTCCGAGGATCGTCGGGATGTTGATCTCGTCGCGCTCGACCTCGAGGTCGATCAGGCCCTCGTAGCCCGTGCGGCGGATGGCGATCCTCACCGTCGTGCCCTTCTCGCCGCGCAGCTCCCGCACGGCGCGGTCGCTCGTCCAGCCCTTGGCGTCCTGCCCGTTGATGCGCGCGATGACGTCGCCCCGGCGCAGGCCGCGTCGGTAGGCCGGCGACCCTTCGAACAACTGCATCACGGTGATGTCGCCGTCGATCACCACGATGCTGATGCCGAGCCCGTAGTAGCGCCCCTCCTGGCGTTCGCGAAGCTGCGCGTAGGTGCGCGGGTCCATGAAGCTCGAGTGCGGGTCGAGCGTCTTGAGCATGCCGTCGATCGCCCCGTAGACGAGCCGGGTGGCATCGACCGGTTCGACGTACTCGCGTTCGATGGCCGACAGGGCAGAAGTGAACACGCGGTACTCGCGCGCGAGCGCGTCCGACTCGGCGAGTGCGCCGCGCCCCAGCAGGCCGCCGACGACCGCCGAAGCGAGCACGGCGACGACGGCGACGGCGAGCGACCGGACTGTTCGCATGCCACGCATGGTAGCAGAGAACCCCTGATGCGGCAACGCGATGCGGCCGTCGGGCGCCGGAGGAGCGAGGCGGCCGCGCGAGGCGCCTTGACCCCCTCGGAACGGGGTTTCTATAATCGGATGAGTCACTTGCGGGAGCGCACGGCAGCCGCGCCGCTGCCGGCCAGGACCGAGCGTCGGCCGCCACGCGAGTCGAGGGTGAGGTTCGCGGGACCGGAGTCGACCGCGGGCCCGCCGCGCGCGAGCGACCTCCTGGCGGGGTGCAGGACATCGCGCCCGGCAGAGCGACGAACGGGGAGGGGCATCATGTTGGGGCCGATCGGCATGCCGGAGCTCATCATCATCCTGGTCATCGCGCTCATCATCTTCGGGCCGCGCAAGCTGCCCGAGCTGGGCCGTTCGATCGGGCGGAGCCTCGCGGAGTTCCGCCGTGCGTCGAACGAGCTGCGGCAGACGCTGGACGAGGAGATCCGCCTCGAGGAGCAGCGGGCGCCCAGCTCGGCGGCCACGAAGCCGGCGGGCGAGGGCTCGATCCCGCGTGAACCGCCGGCCGGCGCGTGAGGCGGATGTCTGTGGACGAGGCGGCCGCGCCCCTCACCGCGCGCGAGTCTCCCGACGATGAGGCCATCGACGACGGACTCGGACGGCGCTCGCTGCTCGCGCGGCTCGACGACCTCCGGCGCCGGCTGATTCGGATCGCCGCTGCGCTCGCCGTCGGCTTCCTCACCGCGTTCGCATTCGTCGAGCAGATCTTCTTCTTCGTCATGCATCCGCTCGCGAGCGTGCTACCCGAGGGCGGCCGCATGATTTACACCCAGACGACGACCGGCTTTACGCTGCGGCTGCGCATGGCCGCGCTCGTGGGCGGCGTGCTCGCGAGCCCGGCGGTGCTGTGGCAGCTCTGGGGGCTCGCCGCGCCCGCCCTCTCGCGCCGCGCGCGGCGGCTGGCGATCCTCTTCGTCCTCGCGGCCACGCTGCTGTTTCTCGCGGGCGCCGGCTTCGGGCACTTCGTGGCGTTTCCCTGGCTGTGGGGGTTTCTCGCCAGCTTTACCACCGGCTACGTCCGGTTCCTCCCCGAGATCGCCCCGGCCTTCTCGCTCTACGCGAAGGTCGTGATCGCCTGCGGCCTCGTGTTCGAGTGGCCGGGCGTCGTCTTCTTTCTCGCCCGTACGGGCGTCGTGACGCACAGGACGCTCATCGCGCACACGCGCTACGCGGTGCTCGCGGCGTTCGTCGTGGGCGCCGTCGTGACGCCGCCCGACCCGGTGTCGCTGCTGGTCGTTGCCGGCCCGCTCATCGCGCTCTACGGGATGGCCATCGCGATCGCGTGGCTCGTCGAGCCGCGCGTCGGTCGAGGAGCGTGAAGTGGGATGGTTCAGGCAGGCGCCTCGGGACCCCGAGGCGCGGATGTCGTTTCTCGAACACCTCGACGAGCTGCGCACGCGCCTGATGGTCTCGGCAGTGGCCGTGCTCGCGGGCTTCCTGCTCGCGCTCGCCTTCGTCGGCCGGGTCTTCCGGTTCGTCATGGCGCCGCTCGAGGCGGCACTACCACCGGGCGACGCCTTCATCGCCACCGAACCGACCGAGATGTTCCTGCTGTGGCTGAAGGCGGCCATGCTCGTCGGCGTGGTGCTCGCCGCGCCCGTGGTGTTGTGGCAACTCTGGCTCTTCGTCGCCCCGGGCCTCTACGCGCACGAGAAGCGCTTCGCCATCCCGTTCATCCTGCTCTCGACGGTCTGCTTCGTGGGGGGAGCGGCTTTCTCGCACTACGTGCTGTTCCCCATCGCGTGGCGGTTCTTCGCCGGCTTCACGACTGAGTACGTCGCCTTCATGCCCCGCGTCCAGGCCACCTTCGCGCTCTACGCCAAGCTCCTGCTGGCCATGGGCCTCGTCTTCCAGATGCCGACCCTCGTTCTCTTCCTGGCGCGCATGGGCGTCGTGACGGCGCGGACGCTCCTGCGCCAGTTCAGGTACGCCCTGCTCGCCATCTTCGTCGTCGCCGCCGTCGTGACGCCCGGCCCCGACGTCGTGTCGCAGCTACTCGTCGCCGGCCCCATGCTCGCGCTCTACGGGCTCAGCGTGCTCATCGCCTGGGTGGCCGCGCCGCGACGACGCCCGGCGACCGCGCACGCGCCCGTAAAACCGTCGGCCTGAGGCGGCGCCCGCGCCTGTTTTCGTTGACTCGTCGGAAAACGCGGTCCTAGAATGGCCGAGAGCCGCCGCGCGCGGTGGGATGTCTTTGACCGAGGGGTAACCCGTCATGATTCGCGCAGCGTACCGCATCGGATGCCTCGGAAGTCTGCTCTCGATCGCAGCCCCGGTGCTCGCCCAGACCCCGCAGCCGGGCGCCCAGGCGGCGGCGTCAGCCGAAACCCGTCCGGCCCTCACCACGCCGTCCGGCGACACCGGCCTCTGGTTCATCCCGACGGCCGAGATCCTGCCGGCGGGACGCTGGTCGGCGAGCGCCTTTCGCGTAAATGTCGACCGGGAGGAAGGCTTCACGGACATCTCGCATCTCACCGGGACGCTCGCCCTCGGGGTGCGGGGACGTGTGGAACTGTTCGGCGCGTGGCGGTTCGACACGCGCATTCGACGCCCCGTCAGGCCCTTTTTCAGCGCCGCGCTGGGTACCGCCGGCGGTGTCGAACGCGACTATCCCCTGCTCTTCCAGCGCTGGTCTGGCGACCATCCGGGCGACGCGATGGCCGGCATCAAGATCAACCTGGCGTCCGAGCAGCGCCAGCAGCCCGTCGCCTTCGCCCTCCGAGGCGTGCTGCAGGCGGGCGCGGGCAACACGCCCAACGCCAGCACCGGAAAGATGACGGGCTACGTCGACGCTGTCGCCAGCAAGGACGCCGGCGAGCGCGTCGAGCTGGCCGCCTTCGGCGGCGTCCTGATCCGCCAGGACCGCAGCGACATGACGCTGCCCGAATCGTTCCGGTGGGGCGTCGGCGCCGCGTTTCCAAGCCGCGCGCCGCTCCGCGTCACGACGGAGCTTTCGGGGGAGGTCCTGTTGACCGACGAGGTCGCGATCACGAATCCCGTGCGCGGCGTGGGCGGCGCCGTCTCGCCGGCGACCGCGCCTCAGCGCAACCCGGTCGATCTCGTCCTCGGGGTCACGTGGCGGCACGCGAGCGGGTTCTTCGTCGGCGGTGGCCTCAGCTACGCCCTCGGACACAAGAGCCGCGCGGACTTCGGCGCCTTCGAGAGTCCGCGCGGCGACAAAGCCGGCCTTCAGGTGCGCCTGGGCTACCACCCCGGCGTGCGCGTCTACGTGCCGCCGCCACCCCCGCCGCCCCCACCCCCGCC
>FWPU01010934.1_pt1 | contig 13076 bp, 10 predicted proteins | sample 2228361 | NCBI WGS metagenome assembly FWPU01 (sample SAMEA103939777, study PRJEB20133) | metagenome | reverse complement strand
AGCCCCGGGCGCCCCCGCGGCGCCCGGCCGGCTCCTCGAGGTCCGCGACCTCTCGCTGGCCTTCGGGGGCATCATCGCGCTGCAGCAGGTGAGCCTGACCGTGGCCGAGGGCGAGACGCTGGCCGTCATCGGCCCCAACGGCTCCGGCAAGACCTCGCTGTTCAACTGCATCACCGGCATCTACCGGCCCCAGGCGGGCGACATCAGCCTCGAGGGCCGCTCGCTCCTGGGGAGGTCGCCCGACGCGATCGCGCGCCTGGGCGTGGCCCGGACCTTCCAGAACCTGCGGCTGTTCCCGACCCTGACCGTGCTCGACAACCTGCTGGTGGGACGGCACCTGCACTTCCGCAGCACCATCCTGCACGCGGTCCTCCGCCTGCGCGGCGAGGAGATCCGCCACCGCCGCCGGTGCGAGGAGATCATCGAGTTCCTGGACCTGGAAGCGGTGCGCAAGAGCCGGGTCGCCGACTGCCCCTACGGCGTGCAGAAGCGGGTGGAGCTGGGACGGGCCCTGGCCACCGAGCCGCGCCTGCTGCTCCTGGACGAGCCGGTCTCCGGGCTCACCCAGGAGGAGAAGGAGGAGTTCGCGTACTGGATCCACGAGATCCGCGGCCGGTTCGGTATCACCATCCTGCTCGTCGAGCACGACCTCCGCGTCGCCTCCCGGCTGGCCGGGCGCATGGTGGCCCTGGATCACGGGGTGGTCCTGGCCGCCGGGACGCCGGCCGAGGTCCAGCGGCATCCGGATGTCATCAAGGCCTACCTGGGTGACTGACGACGGGGCCGCGCGGGCACCCCTGCTGGAGGTCTCGACGGTGGAGACGGTCTACTTCGACCGGATCTACGCCCTCTTCGGCGTGTCGCTGGAGGTGCGGGCGGGGGAGATCTTCGCCGTGCTGGGGCCCAACGGGGCGGGCAAGACCACCCTGCTGCGGACGATCGCCGGGCTCCTCAAGGACCAGCCCAAGAAGGGCCAGATCTGGTTCGACGGCCGTCGCATCGACGGCCGCTCGCCGGAGGCCATCGCCCGCCTGGGGATCGTCTACGTGCCGGAAGACCGCGGCCTGTTCCGCGAGCTCACCGTGGCCGAGAACCTGAGCCTGGGGCTCTGGGGCCGGCGCGACCCGGAGGTCCGGCGCGACCTCGAGGCGGTCCACGCCATGTTCCCCATCCTCCGCGAGCGCGCGGACCAGGAGGCCGAGACGCTGTCGGGCGGCGAGCAGCAGATGCTGGCCCTCGGGCGCGCCATGCTCCGCCGGCCGCGGCTGCTGATGCTCGACGAGCCCTCGCTGGGGCTGGCGCCGCGCGTGGCCCGCACGGTCTACGAGGCCCTGGCCGCCATCAGCCGGACCGGGACGACCATCCTGCTCGTGGAGCAGAACGCGCGGCTGGCCCTGCAGGTGGCGCACCGGGGCGCGATCCTGGAATCCGGGCGGATCGTGCTGGAAGGCACGGCCGAGGCGCTGACGCGGAACGAGGACGTGCGCGAGGTGTACCTGGGCCTGGGCGGCGGCGAGACGGTGCCGGCGCGCGGCTGGCGGCTCTACCGGAAGAGGAGGCGATGGTGATGGACGACCTGGCCACGGCCCGCACCCTGACCGAGCTGTTCGCGCGCCAGGTGGCGCGGTCGGGCGACCGCCCGGCCATCCGGTTCAAGCGGCACGGCATCTGGCACCGGGTCTCGTGGCGCGAGTACGGGGAGGCGGTGACGGCCACGGCGGCCGCGCTGCTGGCCTTCGGTCTCCGGCCGGGGGAGCACGTCGCCGTGCTCGGCGACAACCGGCCCGAGTGGCTCTACTGCCACCTGGGCATCCAGACGGCGGGCGGCGCCACCTGCGGCATCTACCCCACCTCGGCTCCCGACCAGGTCCGCTACATCGTCCAGCACTCCGAGGCGCGGCTGATCTTCGTGGAGAACGACGAGCAGCTCGACAAGGTCCTGGCGGTGGCCGGCGACACCGGGCTCGAGCGCATCGTGGTGTGGGACGCCCGGGGCCTGTGGGGGTTCGCCGAGGAGCGCGTCGTCTTCTTCGACGACTTCCTCAAGCAGGGCCAGGCCTGGCGCGACGCCCATCCCGGGGCCGTCGAGGCCCGCCGCGACGCGGTGGCCCCCCAGGACACGGCCATGCTCGTGTACACGTCGGGCACCACGGGGCGGCCCAAGGGCGCCATGCTGGCCCACCGCTCGGTGGTCTGGCAGGCCGACGTGACCCGGCAGCTCAACCCGGTGTCGGAGACGGACGAGGTCGTCTCGTACCTGCCGTTCGCGCACATCTACGAGAACCTCATCACGGTCTTCGGCGCCATCCGCTACGGCTACGTGGTGAACTTCGTCGAGAGCCTGGACACGCTGTTCCAGAACCTGCGCGAGATCTCCCCCACCTACTTCGGCAGCGTGCCCCGCATCTGGGAGAAGCTGGCCTCCACGGTCGAGCTGCGCATGGCGGACTCCACCCCCCTCAAGCGCCTGCTCTACCGGGCCGCGGTGGCCGTCGGGCGCCGGCACGCCCGGGCGCGCCTGGCCGGCTCGGTGCCGCCGGGGCTGGCCGCCGCCTACCGGCTCGCCACCTGGGCGGTGCTGGCCCCCCTCCGGCGCCGCCTCGGCTTCGACCGCATCCGGCTGGCCGTGTGCGGGGCGGCGCCGGCGTCCCCGGATCTGTTCGAGTACTACCACGCGCTGGGCATCCCGCTGGTCGAGGGCTACGGGATGACCGAGTCGACCGGGGTGATCTCGATCAACCGCGTGGCCCGGCCCCGGCTGGGGACCGTGGGGGAGCCGCTGCCGGGCATCGAGGTGCGCCTGGCCGAGGACGGCGAGATCCTCACCCGGGGCCCCCACGTCTTCAAGGGCTACTTCAAGGACCCCCGGCTGACCGCCGAGACCATCGACGCCGAGGGCTGGCTCCACACCGGCGACGTGGGCGCCTGGGACGGCGGGCACCTCCGCATCCTGGACCGCAAGAAGGACATCATCATCACGGCCGGCGGCAAGAACATCACGCCGGCCTGGATCGAGAACAAGCTGAAGTTCAGTCCCTACATCCAGGACGCGGTGGTCATCGGCGACGGGCGCCGCTACCTGGTGGCGCTGATCCTCATCGACGAGGACAACGTGACTAAGTTCGCGCAGGACCGCCGGGTGCCGTTCACCACGTTCCAGGACCTGACCCGGCACCCGGAGATCGTGGCCCTGATCCAGCAGGAGGTGGACCGCGTCAACCGGACGCTGTCGCAGGTGGAGTCGATCAAGAAGTTCGCCCTGCTGCCCCGGCGCTTCTACGAGGAGGAGGGCGACGTGACCCCGACCAAGAAGGTGAAGCGGCGGGCCATCGAGGCGCGCTACGCGGAGCTGATCGCCGGGCTCTACCGCGACTGACGTGGATTACACTCTTTCCTACCGGCAGGACCTCCGGCTGGCCCGCACGCCCGTGAGCCGCGCCCTCCTGGGCCTGCTGCTGGCCGGCCTGGCCGTCCTGCCCTGGCTGGCGCCCGAGCACCTCACCTTCCTGGCCACGCTCATCTGCCTCTACTCGATCGGGGTGCTGGGGCAGAACCTGCTGATCGGCTACACGGGGCAGATCTCGCTCGGTCAGGCGGGCTTCCTGGCCATCGGCGCCTTCACCTTCGGGCACCTGCGCCTGGCCGGCCTGCCGTTCCTGCTGGCCCTGGCGCTGGCCGGCGCCGCCGCCGCCGCGGCCGGCCTGCTGGTCGGGTTCCCGTCGCTGCGCCTGAAGGGGCCGTACCTGTCCATCGTGACCCTGGGGTTCGGGGTGGCGGTCTACCAGGCCTTCGTGAACTGGGAGGCGCTGTCCGGGGGGCGCTCCGGCCTGGCCATCGCCCGGCTGTCACCCGGGCTGGGACTGGCCCGGCACCAGTGGGAGTACTACGTGTGCGCGGCCCTGCTGGTCGTGTTCGTCCTGGCCACCCTCAACATCATCTCCTCGTACGTCGGCCGGGCCTTCGTGGCCATCCGCGACGCCGACATCGCGGCCGAGGTCAACGGCGTCAACCTGACCCGGTACAAGCTGCTGGCCTTCGCGCTGTCGTCCTTCTACACGGGGGTCCACGGCGCGCTGTACGCCCAGGTCCTGGGCCACATCGAGCCCCAGATCTTCAACCTGCTGGAGTCCATCACGCTCTTCGTGGCCGTCATCATCGGCGGCCTGGCCTCGGTGGAGGGCTCGATCCTGGGCGCCGTCTTCGTGCTCCTGGTCCCCAAGCTGCTGGCGGACTTCCGGGAGCTGATCCCCGTCGTCTACGGCGTCACCATCCTCGTGATCCTGATGTTCGAGCCCCTGGGCCTCTACGGCCGGTGGCTCAAGACGCGCCTCTACTTCCAGCTCTGGCCCTTCCGCTGATGGAGCGCGTGCTGCAGTACGTCGTGAGCGGGCTGTCGGCGGGGAGCCTGTACGCCCTGGTCGCCCTGGGGCTGGTGCTCATCTACCGCTCGACCCGGGTGCTGAACTTCGCCCACGGCGACGTGGCCACGGTGGCCACCTTCGTGGCCTTCTCGCTGCTCAGCCGCGAGCACGGCTTCGTGGCGGCCCTGGCCGCCAGCCTGCTGGTGGGCGCCGGCGTGGGCGTCAGCTTCTACCTGGGCGTGCTGGTCCGGGCCCAGCGCCAGGGGGCGACGCTGCTGGGCATGATCATCCTGACCCTGGGTCTGGCCCTCATCCTCCAGGGAGTGGTGGTCTACGTCTGGGGCGCCGAGCCGGTCGCCCTGCCGTTCCCCATCTCCGACACGACGGTCTACCGGGTGGGGCCGGTGGTGGTGAGCCAGCTCTCGCTGGCCACCATGGCCGCCGGCCTGCTGGGCAGCCTGCTCCTCTACGCGCTCGTGCAGCGCACCCGGCTGGGCCTGGCCATGCGGGCCACCTCCGAGAACGTCATGGCCGCCCAGACGCTCGGCCTGCCCACCCGGCTCATCCTGGGCCTGGCCTGGGGCGTGGCCTCGGCCCTGGGCGTGGTGGCCGGCGTCTTCCTGGCGCCGGCGCTGCTGCTGGACCCGTTCTTCATGCTCGATCCCTTCCTCAAGGGCTTCGCGGCGGCGGTGCTGGGCGGCCTCAACAGCCTGCCCGGCGCCGTCGTCGGCGCCCTGATCCTCGGCGTGGCCGAGAGCCTGACCGGCGGCTTCGTCTCCATCCAGTTCAAGAACACGCTGGCCTTCGTGATCATCATCGTGGTCCTGCTGGTGCGGCCGGAGGGGCTGCTGGGGACCGAGTTCAAGGAGCGCGTGTGAGCCCGTATACTCCCGGCGGCACGCTGCCACATCCCGAGAGAGAGGCGAACGAGGAGCGCGCGATGGCGGAAGAGATCAAGGCCCACATCACCGGCGTCGTCTTCCAGGTCACGGCCAGGCCCGGCGACCGGGTGGAGGCCGGTGACCCGGTCGTCGTGCTGGAATCGATGAAGATGGAGATCCCGGTGGAGGCCCCGCGGGCCGGCGCGGTGCGGGAGATCCGCGTGCAGGAGGGGCAGACGGTCCAGGAGGGCGACATCGTGGCCCTCCTGGAGTGAGGGGAGGACGGCCATGGCCGAGCCCGGAGACGGTCGGGCGCGACCTGCGCCGGCGACGGGCCTGGGAGACCTGGCCGCCGAGCTGGCCGCCCGGCGGGCCCGGATCCGGGCCATGGGCGGCGCGGAGGCCGTGGCCCGGCAGCACGCCGCCGGCAAGCTGACGGCCCGCGAGCGGATCGACCTGCTGTTCGACCGGGACACCTTCTGCGAGATCGGCATCCAGGCCACGCACGCCGGCGTGGCCCCGGAGCTGGCGGGCAAGGAGATCCCGGCCGACGGCGTCATCACCGGCTTCGGGCGCATCGACGGGCGCCTGGCCTCCGTCATCGCCTACGACTACACGGTGATGGCCGGCTCCATGGGGCGCACGGCCGAGGTCAAGTGCAACCGGGCCCGCGAGATCGCCTACGGCAAGCGGATGCCGATGATCTGGCTCATCGACTCGGCCGGGGCGCGCATCCAGGAGGCCATCGGGTCCCGGAACTTCGCCGGCTCGGGGCTCCTGTTCCGCGAGGAGTCGATCATGTCGGGGGTGGTGCCGCAGGTGGCCGCCGTCATGGGACCCGGCGTGGCCGGCACCGCCTACATTCCCGCGCTGGCCGACTTCGTGCCCATGGTGAAGGGCACGAGCCACCTGGCGCTGGGCGGGCCGCCGCTGGTCAAGGCCGTGGTCGGCGAGGACGTCACGCCCGAGGAGCTGGGCGGCTCCAGGGTCCACTGCGAGATCTCCGGGGTGGGCGACCTCGAGGTCGAGGACGACCGCGCCTGCCTGGCCGCCATCCGGGAGTACCTGTCGTTCTTCCCCTCCTCGAACGCCGAGGCTCCGCCCCGCCGGGCGACGGACGACCCGGTCGATCGCCGGGACGAGGAGCTCCTGGCGATCGTCCCCGACAGCCCGCGGCGGGCCTACGACGTCAGGAAGGTGATCCGGGCGGTCGTGGACGACCGGCACTTCTTCGAGCTCAAGCCGGCCTGGGCCCGGAACGTGGTCATCGGCCTGGCCCGCCTGGGCGGGCGGCCGGTGGGAGTGGTGGCCAGCCAGCCGATGGTCCTGGGCGGGGCCCTGGACGTGGATGCCGCCGACAAGGCCGCCCGCTTCATCATGCTCTGCGACGCCTTCAACGTCCCGCTGGTCTTCCTGCAGGACGTGCCGGGATTCGTCGTGGGCTCCCGGGTCGAGCGCGCGGGGATCATCCGCCACGGAGCCAAGATGCTCTACGCGGTCAGCGAGGCCACCGTGCCCAAGCTGACCGTGATCCTGCGCAAGGCCTACGGGGCCGGCTACTTCGTGATGTGCGGGCGGGCGTACGAGCCGGACCTGATCGTGGCCTGGCCGACGGCCGAGATCAGCGTGATGGGGCCGGAGGGCGGCGCCAGCATCGTCTTCCGCAAGGACATCGCCGCTGCCGCCGATCCGGAGGGCGAGCGGGCCCGCCGGGTCCAGGAGTTCCGCCGGCTGATCGACCCCTATCGCGCCGCGGGCGCGGCGCTGATCGACGACGTGATCGATCCCCGGGAGACGCGGGGCGTCCTCATCCGGGCGCTGGAGATGGCGGCCACCAAGAAGGTCGAGCGGCCCTGGAAGAAGCACGGGGTCATGCCGGTGTAGTGAGCGCCCCGGCGGGGCCGGGGCGTCCCGAGCGTGTGGGGGGCTTGGGGGGCGCCCGGAGCCCCCCATGTAATCAGTTCTCCACGAAGGCCCGGAGGTTCCGCCCGCGGAGCGGGTGGCGCAGCTTGCGGAGCGCCTTGGCCTCGATCTGGCGGATGCGCTCGCGCGTCACCGCGAACCGCTTGCCGACCTCCTCCAGCGTGTGCTCGCCCTCCTCGCCGATGCCGAACCGCAGCCGGAGAATCTCCTTCTCCTTCGGCGACAGGGTGGCCAGGGCCCGCTCCACCTGCGTGGTCAGGTCCTGGCTCAGCAGCGAGTCGTTGGGCGAGCCCGCCATCTTGTCCTCCAGGAAGTCGCCCAGCTCCGAGTCCTCGCCGATCGGCGTCTCCAGGGACAGCGGCTTGCGCGACGACTCGAGAATGAGGCGGACCTTCTTGGCCGGCACGCCGGTCCGCTGGGCCAGCTCCTCGGGCGTCGGCTCCCGTCCCAGCTCGTTCACCATCGCGCGGTTCACCCGCGAGATGCGGTTCAGCGTCTCCACCATGTGGACCGGGATGCGGATGGTCCGCGAGTGGTCCGCGATGGCGCGGGTGATGGCCTGGCGGATCCACCAGGTCGCATAGGTCGAGAACTTGAAGCCGCGGCGGTACTGGAAGCGGTCCACGGCCTTCATGAGCCCGATGTTGCCCTCCTGGATGAGGTCCAGCAGGCTCAGGTCGCTGCCCAGGTAGCGCTTGGCCACCGACACCACCAGGCGCAGGTTGGCCTCCATCAGCTCCTTCTTGGCCTGCCGCACCCGCTGGTCGTGGCGGGCGATGTCGGCCAGCAGGGCCTGCAGCTGGCGGCGGGGCAGCCCCAGCGCCCGCTCGAGCTGGCGGAGCTCCCGGGCCCCGGCCCGGTTGCCCCGGCGCACCTCGGCGCCCAGCCGCTCCAGGCGCTCGCACTCCCGCCGCACGCGGGCCACCAGCTCGTCGATGAGCGCCGGCTTGAGCGGCATCTCGGCCACGATCTTCTGGATCGACTCCCGGCTGGCCGCGATCCACTTCGCGTAGTTGGCCCGCGTGGTCGCCGACCGGCGCTTGTCCCGCATGGCCTCCCGGAGCCTGTCGATCTCGCGCTCCAGGCGGCGGATGCGGGCGAATGCGGCCAGCACCCGCTTGATCTCGGCCGCGTCCAGCTCCCCGCCCTCGGGGAGCACGATCACGTCGTCGGCCGGGATCTCCTCCCGGCGGAGCCGATCGCCGACCTCCAGCAGGGCCCCGAGCGCCAGCGGGATGCCGGCCAGGGCCCGCCGGAGCGCGATCTGGCCCTCCTCGATGCGACGGCCGATCTCGACCTCCTGCTTGGCGGTGAGCAGCGGGACCTTGCCGATCTCCTTCAGGTACAGGCGGACGGGGTCCTCCCCGCGCGCGGGCAGGGGAGCCAGCGCCTCGTCGGGGATGCGCTCGGTCTCGTCCTCGGAGACCGGCGGCTGCTCGGCCGTCTCGTCGGTCGACAGCGCCGCCGGGAGCACCTGCGCGGCGTCGACCTCGTGATCTGGCTCTCTGAATGTCATGATGTCACCCGAAAAACCCTTCAAGGATTCCCGAGTTTTAGATGCATGAAGGGCAGGCGCCGTTTCCACCCTCCGGCCCCGCAAGAAGCAGGCCACCGGAGCGAGGGGCGGACCAACCTCCGGAAACCAGGGCCACCGGCTGATAGACGCGGCACCGGCCTGGGTATTCGCGTTCAGGTATTTGGCCGGTTGTTGCTCTGCTATCATGGGCGGCCTGGGGCTACTGCGTGAAGGCCGAGGTCGTTGCCGTCGGATCCGAGCTGCTGCTGGGGCAGATCGTCGACACCAACTCCGCTACCATCGCCCGCCACTTCGCCGCCATCGGGCTTGATCTTTTTTACAAAGCGACCGTAGGCGACAACCTCGCCCGGCTGACAGCCGTCCTGCGGCAGGCTCTGGACCGCTCCGATGTCATCGTGACCACGGGGGGTATCGGACCGACGGCGGACGACGTCACCCGGGAGGCCGTCGCGGCGGCGACGGGGCGGGACCTGGTGTTCTCCGAGGACCTGATGCGCCAGATCGAGGCCTTCTTCGCCACCCGGGGCCTCAAGGTCTCGCCCTCGAATCGCCGGCAGGCCTACATCCCACGCGGCGCGATCCCGGTCGAGAACCCCGTCGGCACGGCGCCGGCCTTCATCGTGGAGCACGGCCAGAGGACGGTGGTGACCCTGCCGGGGGTGCCCCGGGAGATGGAGCACCTCCTGGTCACCCGCGTCCTGCCGTACCTCCGGCAGCGGCTGCGGCTGGCCGGGGAGATCCGGCTCCGGGTGCTCAGGACGGTCGGCCTCGGGGAGAGCCGGATCGGGGAGCTCCTGGGCGACTTCATGGAGAAGGGAGCCAACCCGACGGTCGGCACGCTGGCCCACCTGGGACAGGTCGACGTCAGGGTCGCGGCCAAGGCGGCCAGCCGGCAGGAGGCCGAGGCCCTGATCGCCCCCGTGGAGGCCGAGATCCGGCGCCGCCTCGGCGATCACGTCTTCGGGGCGGACGAGGCCACGCTGGAGGGGGTGGTGGCCGGCCAGCTCCGCGCCCTCGGCGCCCGGCTGGCGCTGATCGAGGTCGGCACGGCCGGCCTGGCCAGCCAGCGGCTGGCCGATGCCGGGGCCGACGTCTTCGCGGCCGGCCTGGTGCTGGCCAGGTGCGAGGACGTCGGCCGGACCGGCCTGAGCGCGCCGGCCGCGCCCGACCCCGAGCCGCGCGCGCGCGAGCTGGCCGAGGCCGTGGCGAAGTGGGCAGCCGTTCCGGCGGGGGCCGCCAGCCTCGTCGAGCCGGTGCCGGATGCCGCCTCCGTCTGGGCCGTCACGGTCGCGGCCGCCGTGGAGGGCGGGGGGCGCGGCCGCACCTGGCGCTTCGGCGGGGACGTCGGCTCCGTCCGCATCCGCGCCGCGACGCTCCTCCTCGACCTCGTCCGCCGCACGCTCGCCGGCACGCCGGGCGAGCGGTAGAGCCCCCATGGCGGTCCACCCCAGCGCCAGCTACAGCATCACGGTCCGCCTGCAGATCCGGAACCGGCCGGGCATGCTGGGCCGCGTCGCCTCCGCCATCGGCGCCGCCGGCGGCGACATCGGGGCGGTGGACCTCGTCGAGTCGCGCGCCGACCACGTGATCCGCGACATCACGGTCAAGGCCCGGGACAGCGTGCACGGGCAGCAGATCGTCAGCCGGCTCCGCCACCTGGCCGGCGTCCGGGTCGTCAACGTCTCCGACCGCACCTTCCTGGTCCACCTGGGCGGCAAGATCGGGATCCAGAACAAGGTCCCCATCCGCACCCGCGACGATCTGTCCATGGTCTACACGCCGGGCGTGGCCCGGGTCTGCCTGGCCATCCAGGAGGACCGGGAACGCGCCTTCTCGCTCACCATGAAGCAGAACGCGGTGGCGGTGGTCACCGACGGCACCGCCGTCCTGGGGCTGGGCAACATCGGCCCCGAGGCGGCCCTGCCGGTCATGGAGGGCAAGGCCATGCTCTTCAAGGAGCTGGCCAACGTGGACGCCTTCCCGATCTGCCTGGCCACCACGGAGCCCGACAGGATCGTGGAGACGGTGAAGTACCTGGCTCCGGGCTTCGGCGGCATCAACCTGGAGGACATCTCGGCGCCCCGCTGCTTCCAGATCGAGACGCGCCTGCGCAAGGAGCTGGACATCCCCGTCTTTCACGACGACCAGCACGGCACGGCGGTGGTGGTGCTGGCCGCGCTCCTCAACGCGCTCAGGATCGTCGGCAAGGACCTGCGCAAGATCCGGGTGGTGGTGTGCGGGGTCGGGGCCGCCGGCACGGCCACCATCAAGATCCTGGCGGCCAGCGGCGTGCGCGACATCGTGGGGGTGGACGAGCACGGCACCCTGCACCGCGACCGGACGGTCGGGATGGACTTCATGAAGCGCTGGGTGGCCGACACCACCAACCCCCGCCGCGTGAAGGGGCGACTGGCCGACGCCGTGGCCGGCGCCGACGTGTTCATCGGGCTCAGCGTGCCCGGGGTGCTCACGGTCCGCGACGTCAAGCGGATGGCCCGGCGCCCCATCGTCTTCGCCATGGCCAACCCGGTGCCGGAGATCCAGCCCGAGGACGCCGAGCGTCACGTCGCCGTCATGGCCACCGGGCGCTCCGACTACCCCAACCAGATCAACAACGTCCTCTGCTTCCCGGGCTTCTTCCGGGGCCTGCTCGACGCGCGGGCCCGGGCCGTCAACGACGAGATGAAGCTGGCCGCCGCCCGCGCCATCGCCGGCTGCGTGAGCCGGAGCGAGCTGTCGGCCGAGTACATCATCCCCAGCGTCTTCAACAAGAGCGTGGTGCCGGCCGTGGCCGCCGCCGTGGCCCGCGCCGCCCACGACACGGGGGTGGCCCGGCGGCGGCGCCGGCGCCCGGGGTTCGAGCTGCCGTGATCTCCGCCCGGGCGGCGGCCGTGGAGCCGTTCCTGGCCGTGGAGATGGGGGAGCGGGCCCAGGCGCTGGAGCGGGCGGGCGCCGATGTCGTCCACCTCGAGTTCGGCGAGCCGGACTTCGAGGCGCCGCCGGTCGTGCAGGAGGCGCTCGAGAAGGCGCTGAAGGACGGGCGGACCAAGTACGCGCACAGTCTCGGGATCGTGCCGCTGCGGGAGGCCATCGCCGAGCACTATCGCGCCACCTACGGCGTCCGTGTCGCGCCCGACCAGATCCTCGTCACGCCCGGCACCTCGCCGGCGATGCTCCTGCTCTTCGGCCACCTGCTCGATCCCGGCGACGAGGTCCTGCTCACGGATCCCCACTACGCCTGCTATCCGAACTTCGTCCGCTACGCGGACGGGCGGCCGGTCTACGTCGGCCTCAGCGAGGCGGAGGGCTTCCAGCCGGACCCGGACGCGGTCGCCGCCCGGATCGGCCCCCGGACCCGCGCCATCCTCCTCAACTCGCCGGCCAACCCCACCGGCGCCGTCCTGACCGCCGAGCGGCTGGCGGCGCTGGCCCGGCTGGCGGAGGCGCGCGGCCTCTGGCTCGTGTCCGACGAGATCTACCACGGGCTGACCTACGAGGGCCGCGACCGGTCGGCGCTCGAGTTCACCGACCGCGCCTTCGTGCTGAACGGCTTCTCCAAGGCCTACGCCATGACCGGCTGGCGCCTGGGCTACGTCATCGCGCCGGCCGATCGTATCCGGTCGCTGCAGGCGCTGTTCGGCAACTTCTTCATCTCGACGAACGAGTTCGTGCAGTGGGCCGGCGTGGCCGCGCTCCGGGAAGCGGGCGAGGACAGCCGACGGTTCCGGCGCGTCTTCGACGAGCGCCGGCGGGCCATGGTGGCGGGCGTGCGGGCCATCGGGCTCGGGGTCGGCTTCGAGCCGACCGGGGCCTTCTACGTGCTGGCCAACGCCCGGCGCTTCGACCACGATTCCCGGCGGCTGGCCCTGGCCATCCTCGAGCACTGCCAGGTGGCGGTCACGCCGGGCGCGGCCTTCGGTCGCAACGCCGAGGGGTATCTGCGGTTCTCCTACGCCGCCTCGCTGGACCGCATCCAGGAGGGCCTGCGCCGCCTCGGCCGCTTCCTGGCCTCGCGCCCGTGACGGCGCCCGGCTGTCCGGTCTGCGCGGGCACCTGGCCGCGCCCCGAGCAGCGCGTGGCCGACCTCGGCCGGTCGGTCGCCTACCTGCAGGAGGACCAGTTCTTCCCCGGCTGGACGGTGCTCGGGCTCAAGCGCCACGCGACCGAGCTGTTCGAGCTGGCGGCGGACGAGCGCGCGGCGCTGGTGGAGGAGGTCAGCCGGATGGCGGAGGTGCTGGCGCGCCTGTTCGAGGCGGTCAAGATGAACTACGAGCTGCTGGGCAACCAGGTCCCGCACATCCACTGGCACCTCATCCCGCGGCGCGCCGACGACCCGCGGCCCGGCGAGCCGGCCTGGCGGGTCGATCACGCCCC